>Ga0182024_10026874_pt1 | contig 10097 bp, 6 predicted proteins | sample P32metaG_FD_120480 | JGI IMG/M metagenome (GOLD analysis project Ga0182024, IMG submission 120480) | Permafrost microbial communities from Stordalen Mire, Sweden - P3-2 metaG (Illumina Assembly) | ecosystem: Environmental > Terrestrial > Soil > Wetlands > Permafrost | place: Sweden: Stordalen...
ACGGATACTCGACGTTCACATGTCGGATAGCCCGGCTGATCCACCCGAAGCCATACGCGATTTGGAGCGCCTGCTCCCCGGCGAAGGCGTCGTCGATTTCCCGTTATTCTTTCAACTGCTCAAGGAGAAAGCTTATTCGGGCGCAGTGACAGTGGAAGTGTTCGGGCGCGGGCTGAAGGAGATGTCTCCTGCCGACGCGGCTAGCTTGGCTTTCGAAGCTTCCCGCAGCGTGCTGGCCAGCATCGATTAAGATCCGGTGCGGGTGCCCACGCCTGCGGCGGCGCTCGCGGCGTAGTACCGTTTCACGATGGTCGGCATTTTCACCACTTCCACCGGACGGACGGTTGGCGCGACAGTTTCTTGCGAACGGCGCTCGATGCAAGTCCGCATGCCATGCTCGACTGCGGTCGCGAAGGCGCCTAGCACCATGGAACTGGTGTCGATTCCCACGTCATGAAAAAAGTTAACGGTCCGCGCATCGGTAAGGGGTATTCTCAACTCCCACAGAAGCTTTGAGTCGGCGCGGTCAAAGTCCTCGAAAACCAGCCCTTCAAAGTTCATCCGCACGCCCCGAAACCCAAACTCACGGCTCCCGGAGCGGATTCGGATCCAGCATTCTTCAATACCGGTGGCGCGCGCGAGAGTCTTTTCGAATTCCACGAGACGCGTTTCAAAATCGATGATGCGCCGGAAACCGCCTTGCAGAAAGAGACGCCCAGCCATTGCGAACTCCGTATAATTCAAATGCTGGATGCCCATCCAGGCGGCTGCGCAAAATACAACCACGATCAGACCACTGAACTGGTTGCGGAGCGAACTGGCCACCAGCGACAGCAACGCCACCACTCCGCAAAAGGCGTAGATGGTAAGAACCGCGCCTTTCGGACTTAAGCCACGCTCCAGCAACTTATGGTGAATGTGCCCGCGATCGGCTTCGAAGATCGGGCGGTTTCGCAGATAGCGGCGGGTGATGGACAGCACCACGTCCAGCAGCGGAATCGAGACGGCCAGCAACGGGACAGTCAAGGCCACCAATGTTACCGATTTCTCGCTCCACAATGCGCCGTAGCAGCCGAGCAGGAAACCGATCAGCAGGCTGCCGCTGTCGCCCAGAAAAACCGACGCACCGTTGAAGTTGTAGCGCAGAAAGCCGAGCAGGCACCCGGCCAAGGGCATGGTGGCCAGGGCAAGCGGCAGATTGCCCTGCGTCAGCGCCGCGATCAACATCGTCACGGTTGCCACCAAGCCCACGCCCGCCGCCAACCCATCCATGCCATCGATGAGATTGAACGCGTTGGTACAACCGATGAGCCAGACAACGGTCAGCGCAAATCCCAACCCAGGCCAAGCCGGCAGGCTGTGAAGAATGTGGATATCCACGCGGATGCCGGCAGCGTAAGCCAGCACAGCAGCGCCGGTGATTCCGATCAGCTTCTTCCAGGCGCTCAGGCGCAGCCGGTCATCCAGAACGCCGGTTGCGAACACAACCGAACCCGCCAGCGCCAGGCGCAGGATATGCGGCAGCGCCCGGTGTAAGACGTATGTGTAGGTGAATGGCAATGCCAACGCGATTGCGAAGGTTGCCACATAAGCGAGCACAATCGCAATCCCGCCCACGCGCGGCACAGCGGTGGCGTGCTTCTTGCGAACGCCGTCGGGATGATCCAGAAAGCCGTACTTGCCAATGCGATCCCGAATAAGCGGCGTGAGGATCAACGCCAGAACCACAGAAAGAAGCCCCAATGTGAGTATGAGAAACATAGATAGTCCCTTGTCAGTCGGTAACTGCAAACTGGATTGCGAGCCTAGCTGATCTCATTGAGAAGCTCCCGGATTCGCAAGGTTTCTTGGGGAGAGGGGTGATTGGCCAAGGCGGCTTCGAGTTCCTTGCGCGCTACAGCTTTCTCACCCTTCTGGAGCAAAGCCAGTCCCAGGTGGTAACGGAAACTGGCGGACGTGGGATATCGATGCGCGAGAGTGCTGAACGATTGAACGGCGCTATCCAGCATTCCCTTCTTGAGATAAATGTAGCCGATGGTATCGGAAAAGCTGGGTTGTCCTGGACTTTTCGCCAAGGCATTTTTCGCCAGGCGAAGAGCTTCGTCCAGATCGCCTCCGCTATCGGCCAGAAAGAATGCAGCGTTGTTCAGCGCGGGAGCATCCTCGGGATGCGCTTTGGCCACCGCTTGATAGAGCGCTTTGGCTTCGTCCACACGATCAGCTCGCGCCAGAGCGCCGGCCAGCATCACTGTGACGGCTGGGTCGTTCGGGGCTAGCTGATGCGCTTGTTGATAATATGCCAGCGCGCGGCCGTGATCGCCTTCACGGTCGTAAACCTCCGCCAGCCGCTGCCGCAGAATAATCGACTTGGGATCCAACGAAAGCAGCTTCTGGTATTGCACCAGCGCCAGATCGTAATGCCCTGAAACAGCCTCTGTTCCAGCTAACTGCTCCAGAAGAACGGAGGAATTCGGCCATCTGCTGAGTCCTTCGTTCAATATCGCCCGCGACTGGTCAAACTGCTTTTCGTTGAGATGCGCGTTGGCGAGCGCGGCGAATACCCGCGCATCGCCCGAGGCGCGATGTTTGCTCAAAATCTCGATGGCTTGGGGAAAATTCTTCTCGGCCAACGCCAACAATCCGGTTTGTATTTGCGGCTCGGCATCTTGAGGAAAGTCTTTGATCAGACGGGTTAATACCCCGCGCGCAGCCTCCGCATCGCGGGTTCCGATTAAGCCGCTGGCGTACAGCAGGCGGGCCCGGCGGTCGTTGGGCTGCGTCGCGAGAATCTCACTGGCCTGTTGCACCGCCTCTTGCGGCCGCTGCTGCAACAGTGCGATTTCAGCCAGTTCAAAGTGCGGGGCCAGAAGATCGCGCCGCTCATGGATCACTTCCAGAAACTGGTTTCGAGCGCTTTCCAAATCTCCTTTCAGCCGGTATGCGCGGCCCAACTGCATCCGCAAAGAGACGTCGGCCGGATTCAGGCTCGAAAGCGTTTGGAATTCATGCACGATTACATCGGCCTGTTCGGATCTGCCGGTGTCCAGCAGAAGGTCGGCATGTACACGCAGGACGGCGTTGTCGGCCGGATTTTCCTGCCGGAACTGTTCGGCAAGGCGTACGGCGTCGTCCGTTTTCCCTTCACCCAGCAGAGCGACAACATTTCTGGTTTCGTATAGACCCTTCGCCGCGGCGTCTCCGCTAGCGTTCGCGCCTTGTTGGTAATAGCCGATAGCGCGAGGGTAGTCGCGCAATCCCAGATAGAAATCGCCGACCCACAGGCGGGCTTGCGGAAAATCTTTCGGATCGTTCAGGAGCCGTTCCAAGGCTGCCGTCATCGCGGCGGGGTTCTGAGCGCGACGGTAATGCCGGGCGAGCTCCAAAACATAATCCGCGTTCTGCGGGTTGTTGTTTACTTTCGCGTTTAAGACATTCTCGGCGTCGGCGGGCCGATTGGCGGCGAGATAGAAACTGTACATCAGGTCATAGGCAGGTCCGTAGGAAGTTTTCTTGCGGACGATCAGGTTCGCCGCCAGTTGTTCACCTTCCTGAACTTCGCCATCTTGGATGAGCAAATGCGCGAGTTCGGTAACGACGCCTGGATCCGCCGTGCTGACTCCGAGCGCCTTGCGGAAGTCTTCGATGGCCTCTTTCCGCTTGCGATCGGTGGAAGCGAGATAGCCTTTCAGCTTCAGCCCTTCATAGGAGTTAGGATTCTTAGCGAGAAATCCGTCCGCCAAATTGTCGATCTGCGTGTAGAAGAGCTGCGAATGGGCGGGATCAGCCAAGTAGAGGCTCAGGCAGATGTCTGCGAACTTTTTCTTAGCTTCCGTATTGGCCGGCGATAACTGGACCGCGCGCAACATCGAATCGTACGCCTCACGGCCTTGTCCCAGCTTGATGGCTGTCAGGCCTAACCGGTAATACGCGTCTCCATAGCCCGCATCTTTCTGAATGGCGGAACGATAATTGAGAGCAGCTTCCTGATATTTGGACGCCGCGAAAAGCTTGTTTCCCTTGGCTACATAAGATTGCTTGGTCGCGCTGCAGCCAGACGCCGCAACCAGCGAAATAATACAAACGCCCAGGCACACTACTCTTGTCATTGACGGATCTCCGATAGTCTTCGAGTCTATTTGTTCAGAATGAACAGACCGTCACTCGCGACGAACGTCACTTCTCTAAACGCCATCGCGGCGACGTAGCTGCACGAAGGGCCGGTGAGCGGTAGTGGGCCTACTCTCAACCTCAGAGAGTACCCACTACACCTTCTCTATCACCGAGCTCTTGTGACTGACGGTCTAGTCAACAACCAGATGCTAAACGCCGAATTTGCGCCGCGCGATCGGCAGCAAAGCCAGCAGTCCAGTACACAGGATCAACGAGGATGGCTCTGGAACCGTGGAGCCTTGAGAGAATAGATTGGTAACTTCACTCACCTGCGCACCGAATCCCGTGCTTCCTCCATTCACGTGGATATCCTTGGACAATTGGAGCGTAGCCACCGGTCCAAAGGTCACCGAGTCACTCAACACAGGGCTTCCTCCGCCCGCAACGCCCGCTCCGAGGCTTTCTACCGGATCTGGCGTCGTCTCCGCTACGTTGACAAAACTGTTACCGCTTGCGTTCGCGCCGGCAATGATCAGGCTTAGATCTGTAAAGTCGCATCCATTACAAGTTGCCGTGTACTGGATCAAGGAATCGACAGCCGAACCAGGGCCGGCAGACCATCCGGCGGCGAAATCAAATCCAGAGTCGCCGCTCATGGTTGTGGTGGGAGTCACCTCGACGCCTGCATCGGTAGGCACAACGGCGCCACCCGTTGAGGTAGGCGTATATTGGAAATCGCTGAAAGTAATGTCGCCAATGGTGCATGAAAAACCAGTGGCATCGTAGACGGCGAGAGGGTCCACGGCGCAGGGACTTGCTAACGCCGAGTAACTCGCGCCAAGCACGAATGTCATCAAGAGAAGTGTCTTCTTCATTAACCGGTCCTCCTTCAAGGTACCAGTATTACTATTACCTGGAGTTTCCGGGGCGTCAAGACGGAGTAGGTACCACCGTACTACAGTGATACGACCACTTTGTAAACCGTTTTTGTGCTGATTCCAAAAGAGATATTCGGTTTGTTATAGAACTGTAGTCGGCTGGGGTACCAATGGCTAGGGGAATCTGGGAAAAGAAAATTGCCCTAGTGAGCGTACCCGATCGAGGTGAGTTGCTCGAAAAGTACTAGAGTTAGGCAGCCATCATACTAAAGTTTGCATAATCAATAGGATATATGACAAATCGACAGTTTCACCTGTGAAGCGCGGTGAAGTCGCTGTTTCTTGCTTGGATAGCTCCAACGGGCTACATTCCCTCTCGCAACGGTGGAGGTATACTCGATGAAACCTGCGAAAAATCATGCTTATCGCGACAACATAAAAGGAGCCAAAATCATGGAGTCACTGTCGAACCTGAACCGGCGAGGGTGGATGAAATTGGGAGCCATCTCAGCAGGTATTTCTCCGTTCGTGACGCGCGCTCGAGCGCAGGATGCCGGTGCGGAAGCAGGACGGCTGGGTGTTGTCGGCGGACGCAATGAGGCGGAATTGTATCCCGGAAAAGGGCTGCCCGGCGGCGGCCAATTGGAAATCCGGTTGTCGGCGACCACCTACACCAGCGATGCAGATCAGCTGGAGGTGGCGCAACGGATGAAGCCGTTCAACCTGGCTTCCTGGATCGAAGAGTGGACGCGGGTTGCCGAGCGAAACGAACAATTGGCAGAGAAGTTTGCCGGCCAGGGCCTGAAGGTGACCGCGAACGAATACTATTCCCGGGCATCTAATTTCTATCGCGAAGCTTGCTGGCCGATGCCAGTCACGGAGCCGCGCATGCTGCCGCTCTATAAGAAGATGCGGGAGACGTTCGACAAGGCTTGGCAGCAGACGCGGCCGCCATTCGAGCGCGTGCAGGTGAACTATGAAGGGCAGATGTTGGATGGATATTTTCGAAAGCCCAACGGCCCGGCGGGCAAGAAGTTCCCGACACTGATCGCGTTTCAAGGCGCCGACACGATGGCCGAAGCCACCATCTTGAATGGCGGCGCATATGTGAGCCGCGGGATGGCTTACCTGGCGCTGGACTTCCCCGGCCAAGGCGGGGCGTTGCGTCTGAAGGATCTGCATCTACCGCCCGATACGGAACGCGTCGCAAAGGCCATGATCGATTATCTGGTGACGCGCCCGGATGTGGATGCGAATCGCATCGGAATGCAGGGCATCAGCATGGGTGGGTACGGCGTGCCGCGCGCGGCAAGTGGAGAATCGCGAATCGCCGCCGCGCTGATGAGCAGCGGGTCGTCCGATTTGGGGCGCGATTTATTTGATTACTACCCGCCGATTCAGGAGCGCGTGCGCTGGATCATTGGCGCAAGGGATCTGACGGATGCGCGCAAGAAGCTGGCCGAATATACGGTGGAGGGGCGGGCCAACCGCATCGAGTGCCCGATGTTAATCGGCTACAGCCAGGACGACCGCATCATGGATCCGCAAGGAGCTTTGCGGCTGTACCAAGCAGCGGTGAACTCGAAGCGAGAGATGGTGGAAGGCACGGGCCACGCGCAAGCGGCGAATGCCGGCGGTCCCAGAGGGATGCGTCCACCGGCGCTGGCGGATTGGGCGGCGAAGCATTTGGTAGGCGAGGGGTAACGGTTCGACCATTTATTGAGCGCGAACGGCCCCTGACCAAGAAGTCTAACCCGTTTGATCGTCCCGGGAACGGCTGACTACGGCCGCAAGCGACACGCCGCATGTCATCCCAAGGGAAATTCAAGCGTTCGTAGAGCCATTGTCTCCATCAGGCTTTCTTCGGAGTCAAACAACGAGAACGCATTCAGGTTATAGGTATCCAGAATTCTCAGAACCTTCAGACGCTCCGTCCAGGGAATGTTGAACTTCCAAAGACGGTCCTGGTCGATCTCAGAGAGATCGAACATCGATTCGTGGATATCGAACTGCCAGCCCAAGGCATCCTGAAATACTACGCACATCGTGTAGTCGCTCTGCTGAAGGAAATGTCTCTTGTGGGTTGTTACGTATGGGCCAATTCTTCGGATCTGCGGTGCTCCCGTACCTGAGACCTTCCCATCTCGTTTTTCCGAATAGGCGTAAATCGAGACGTGGTTTTTGGCCGGCTTACTCGTCGAACGGAACGCAAAGTACGCTGCGATGTACTGAGAGCGGGTCCAATCAAGCAGTGGCGACGGGAACCCATGGTGGCGAAGATGGACCATGTAACTGTAGGTTCCGGGGTCCGGAAATCTATGTAGCAGCAAGGTGTCGTACTCCAATAGGCGCCGCTCCACAATAGGCCAATCCAGAAGGTTCCAATTGATTCCACTGAAGGTTTCGATCTGCGGTTTCGCGACAGAGATTGTGTGGTAGTACTCGCTTAGTCTTTCCTTTTCCCGACCTGCTCGTTCCAGCGTTGTAGTTAGTGTCCACGCGGAATCGGGGTGCCCCCTATAAAGAAATTCGGTGTGACGACCCGCGGAACGCTCTGCTTGATGGATCTCTGCGACCGCCTTTTGAAACAGTTCCCAGGTGTCTACGTCGAGTATTTCCAGCATTAATTCAAATTCTACCCCGCCCATCAGGCTATCGTAGGCGTGGAGCTCCGCATTTAAGCAATCGATGTTTGGTTGAGAAGTGCGGCGATATGCATTGCCAAAGAAGGATTCGCGTTGATCTCGGAATAAATGTCCGACTGATCAGCCGAGTTGTTCCCGCAACGTCTTCCGATCCAGCTCATGTTCCCAACGCGCCACCACCACCGTTGCGACGCCGTTACCCACCATGTTAATTAGTGCGCGGAACATACTCATGAAGCGATCGATTCCTAGAATCAGCGCCATGCCGGCGACGGGAATCGTTGGGATCACCATCATGGTTCCCACCAGCGCGATGAACGCCGCGCCTTGCACGCCGCTGGCGCCTTTGGACGTCAGCACGGCGACGGCGAAGATGGTTAGTTGCTGCGTCAGCGTCAAGTGCGTGTTGGTGGCTTGCGCCACAAATAGAGCGGCTAGCGTCATGTACATGCTGGTGCCGTCGGTGTTGAACGTATAGCCGGTGGGCACCACCAGTCCCACCAGAGCCCTGGAACAACCCAGGTTCTCCATTTTCTGCATCAGTGTCGGCAGCGCAGGCTCAGACGAACTGACCGCCAGAACCAGCAGGATCTCTTCCTTGATATACAACAGGAATTTGATGATATTGAATCCCGCGAACCACGCCACTGCGCCCAGCACGATGAAGACGAACAGAATGCAGGTGACGTAGAAGGTGGCGATCAATCGGACCAATGGCCCGAGCGATGCCAAACCGTAGCGGCCAATAGTGAACGCCATCGCGCCGAAAGCGCCGATGGGCGCAAGCCGCATCAGGATATTGATGACGCCGAATACGGCATGCGTGAGCGCCGCGAACAGATCGACAATCAGCTTCGAGCGCTGGCCGACAATCGAGAGCGCAAATCCGAACAGGATCGCGAGCAGCAGCACCTGCAGAATATCACCCTTCGCGAACGCATCCACCACCGTGTTCGGAATGATGTGCATCAGAAAGTCGGTGACGCTTTGGGCCTTGGCCTGTCCGGCGTATTCGGCCACCGCTTTTGGATCGAGCGTTGCGGGATTAATATTGAATCCGGCGCCCGGTTTTACTACGTTTCCGACCACCAGGCCGATCAGCAGCGCGATGGTGGAAACAACTTCAAAGTAGAGTAGCGCCTTGCCGCCCACTCGCCCCACCTTCTTCATGTCCTGCATTCCGGCGATGCCGGAAACCACAGTGCAAAAGATCACTAGCGCGATGATCATGGTGATCAAGCGGATGAAGCCGTCGCCCAGTGGCTTCATCGCAATCGCTTTGGCCGGGCTGATATAGCCCAGCGCAATCGCGACCGCTATAGCGAACAACACCTGAGCCGAGAGACTTTTGTAGACCGGCCGCCTTGGCGGTTTCAAGCCTGGCGACTTCAGACTCGTCTCAGGTGGTGCTGGCGCCATAACTCACGTCATTCAGAATAGGAGCTTCAATCAGAATATTATCTTCAAACCCAGTTGGATGGCGCGCGGACCACCCGATCCAAGCACCGCGTTCGAGCTGACCACGTCGGGCGTAGAAGGCTGGAAACCGAAACCCGCGCCGCCTGTACCGCTAGGATCGGTAAAACCGTTGCCGCCGCCCGGTCCGCCGTACGGATTTGCAATGTTCACGTGGTTGAAAATGTTGAAGAATTCGGCGCGGAACTGAGCGTTGACACGCTCCCCAAAACGGATGACCTTTGTAATCGACATATCCACGTTGTAGTAGGGCATGCCGCGGAACTCACCAGCCGACGTGGTGCCCAAGCTTCCATAGGCCGGCGGGATCAGGAACGACTTACCGTTGGCGTAACAGCCCAGGTTGGTGAGCGATGCGACGGCCAGCGGTCCCATGGCCGTGGATTGGGCCAGACAAGTCGGGTTACTGGTGCCTGGGAAATATGGAATGCCGGTAGTGCATTGCCCATTAGTGCAGCCGTTGGTGTCGTTGAATGACTTCCTAGTCTGGAAGTCGCTCACATTGCCGAAAAAGTCCCACGATTCGCCCCGTGAGCCGAGCGGATTATTGATTTCATTGGTTCCGCTGAAATCGGTGGTGAGGTCGTTGACTTCCCAGGGCGCGCCGCTTTGCAGCAGGATGATGGAGTTGATGGACCAGCCGTCCAGGAGTTGGCTGCGAGTCTTTTTCCCCGGTAACAAGTATGTGATCGAAGCGGTGAAATGGTCCCGCACATCGAACATGCTATTTCCGTACATGGATTTTTGACTCTGGCTTTGGACCGGCACGAAGTAACTCCAATTATCCGGATTTTCGGCGAGGGAGTGGGACCACGTGTAGCCCACTACGTAGGACAGCCCATGCGACGTCCGCTGCGTCAGCGCAACCTGGAGGGCATTGTAATTGGAGATGTTGTTGTTCTGCAAGAAATCGATATAGTTCAGATACGGGAACTTCGCGTTGTAAGGCTGGGCGGCAACTTCGGCCGCACCGTTGGGGCCGCAGTTG
>Ga0182024_10026875_pt1 | contig 10097 bp, 6 predicted proteins | sample P32metaG_FD_120480 | JGI IMG/M metagenome (GOLD analysis project Ga0182024, IMG submission 120480) | Permafrost microbial communities from Stordalen Mire, Sweden - P3-2 metaG (Illumina Assembly) | ecosystem: Environmental > Terrestrial > Soil > Wetlands > Permafrost | place: Sweden: Stordalen...
CATGTTGCCTTTCTCAACGCGGGAAAGTTGCTGTTTCAAGGCACGATGGGGACTCTGCGCGAGCACGGCCGCGCCTTGGGTGCAATCGCAAGCGACGCGGATTCACCATACGGCTTGTTGCGTCCGATATTCGTAAGTATGGCGCGCGCGGCGCGTAATGGCACTCAGTAAGCCGGCGGATGCAGCGAACTTGATTATTCACATCATGAGGAAGGATTGGAAGCTGTTATGGCCGCTCGCCCTTCTGGTCACGGCGATTCAGATTCTTCTTGGCTGGCTGTCGTTCAGATGGGGATACTTCGGTGAGGATTTCGTGGCGCGAACGTTGTTTCCCGCACTCAGCGCCGCCTGGAATCTCGGTATCGCCGCGCTAGTTGTGGCTACGGTGCATCAGGATCCTATCCCTGGAATAAGCCAAGACTGGCTCATTCGCCCCGTACGACGGCGGGATTTGCTTTGCGCAAAGGTACTCTTCGTTATTGCAACTATCAGCGTACCGATGCTCGTGGTGGACCTGATTAATGCGCGCGCTGCAGGCTTTACGCTGTCGCAGGCTTTGGGGCCCGCCACCGTCAAAGAGATCTATATCCTGTTGACACTCGTTGTGCCGCTCCTTGCACTTGCCTCGGTGACCGAGAACTGGCCACAAATCGTGCTCGGCGCGGCTATATTGGTGGTGCTGTTCGCACTGTGCTTGATCGGCGCGTCGTTCGCGATCGGCCCGGGACGCTGCCCGACCTGCGGTACCGGGTTGCGATGGATCCAGAGCCTGCTTGAACACGGCGCCGTCTTAGTCGGAGCACTCTTGATTCTGGGCCTGCAATATTTCCACCGCCAGACATCTTGGGCGCGCGGGCTGATTGCAGGAGGGCTAATACTGTTCGCGTTGGTGCAGCTGCCCTGGAACCTTGCCTTCGCGATTCAGCAGCGGCTTTCCGCCGCACCGGGAGATGCCACAGCCGTTGCGATAGCTTTCGATCCGACGGCGGAAAAGGCCGTCATCGCGCCGAGCCGTCCCGCATCGGTCATGGGCGCCGCAGTAGCCGCGCACGCGCTGCTGCGCGGCAATACAGACGACATTGCCGAGTTTTTACGGCGCCGCGCATTGAGCGATGCGGCGCGCGTCACATTCGCGCTGCCGCTGCGAATCACGGGCGTGCCAGACGGCGCCGAGCTGCAAGTCGATCGATCTGAATATCGCCTGCTCGGCCCAGGTGACCGGATTTTGTACGACGCAGCCAACGGCGGTGAACGTGCGGGGTTGGACATTGCCAGCGGCGCGGGCACGAGTCACCAAATGATAGAAGTGCCCGTCGCGCTCTATCGTCAGTGGGCACAGCGACCCGTGCGGGTCGAGATCACCTATTCGCTCACGCTCCTGAGGGCAACGGGTACGTATGCCATGGCGGCCACCGCTGGTTACCTGGACTCAAGAGAGCTTGGTCGGTGCGCGTCGCGACTCAATAGCGACACAACCAAGATCAATGTGCGATGCAGACAGGTGGGGCTTGGGCCGACCTGTGTCGCGGCGACGCTTGAAGGGCCGACCGGGAGGCGCAATCCCGAAACTCAGGACTGCACACCGGACTATCGCCCGTTCGCCGTCCTCGGAGCTGTGCCTTTGAGCATCTTTGGCGTAGACGTTCCTGTTCGCGATAACACCGGTCTGGTTGAATATCCCGTACCGAGCGCCCAGATTCCCGAATCGCGGCTATTGCTGTCGCCCTATTCGGTGCGTGATCATTTTATGCGCACTCTCATGACGCCGGCCCTGATGCTTGCAGAGTGGCAAGCGCAGCTGCGCTAGATCGGGCGCCAGTATGTGCGACTGGAGCGTCGCTGGCAAACCTTGAACAGGTTGCCTTCATCCGCAACACGACATCCGGGCCGCGCTATGAGGCGCGGCCCGGATGCGGTCGTTACGATAGCCGTCGACTCTTACTTCATCGCGAGGCTGATGCGCTCGCTCCATGCTTTGAAGCGGACAGCCGATTCGCTGCGCTTCAGTGCGCGCCCGATTGCCTTTGCGCTTTTCTTTCCAGACATCTTACGCAGCATCTTCACATGGGCAGCGGTCCAATAATTCGTCTTTTTACGGCGAGCCATATTCTAAGTTCCAATGGGTTGGGAAAACGCACCATTGTAACCCTTTTGTATTCCAAATGCCCAACAAAAAAGAGCAAGTATCCTATCCGTCCGCTATAGGCATACAAATAGGTGTCAATCTTGTGATTGCAAGCCAATTATTCGCCAACAAAAGTGGGTTTGCATGCAGTCCAATGCGGCTCGAGATTCATTAAATCCGCGATCAAAGCAGTCCAGCCGGTCTGGTGACTGGCACCACAGCCGCGACCAGTATCTGCGTGATAGTACTCGTGAAATAGCAGCAGGTCCTTCCAATGCGGATCTTTGGCATAGTGATATTCGGCCCCATTGCAGGGCCGACGACCTGCGCCGTCCGGAAGAAACAGGCTCTGCAGGCGATGAGCAATATTGCGCGCAGCCTCGCCGAGTGTCATCCACTGTCCCGAACGCGTCGGAAACTCCACGCGCAAGCTTTCACCGTAGAACAAATGATAGACCCGTAATGATTCCAGAATTAGATAGTTGATGGGAAACCATACCGGCCCGCGCCAATTGGAATTGCCGCCGAAGCTGCCGCTGGTACCTTCGCCGGGCTCGTAGTCAACCGTATAGGTGGCGCCGTCGGCCATATACACGCTTGGATGCTGCTCGTGAAAGCGAGACATCGAACGGATCCCAAATGGTGATAGAAATTCATCTTCGTCGAAGAGCTTCTGCAATAAGCGTTCAAGTTGACGTCGTGTGAGGACGCTCAGCAGATATGCCGTATTGTCCGCGTTCGTCTGCAACGAATTCTGCAGCTGCTCCGGGCGAAACCTGGACTCCCACGTGGCGCGGCGCACAAAACCAGTGAATTGCCCGACGTCTTCCCGACGAACGATAGTCGCAGCCAACATTGGCAGGAATCCTGCAACGGCGCGTACCCGCAGCGGTTCGCTCCTGCCGTTGAGTTCGATGCGATCGTAATAGAAGCCGTCCTCCTCATCCCACAGCCCGCTGCGGCCTATGCCGTTGATCGCCAGAGAGATCGCGGCAAAATGCTCGAGGAACTTCGAAGCCAGATCCTGATAGACATCATCGCGACGGGCGAGCTCGAGCGACATCGACAACATGTGTACACAGTAGAACGCCATCCAGGCGGTGCCGTCGGCTTGTTGCAGCGTGCCGCCATTCGGCAGCGGCTTGGAGCGGTCAAATGCACCAATGTTATCGAGACCGAGAAAGCCGCCGGCAAACAGGTTGTTGCCGTCATGGTCCTCGCGATTGACCCACCAGGTAAAGTTAAGGAGCAGTTTCTGGAAGGCCCGCTCGAGGAACTCTCTGTCGGGCTGTTGACCCGCCTCGGGAAGGCGGTAGACGCGCCACACCGCCCAGGGATGCACCGGCGGGTTCACGTCCGAAAAGGCGAACTCGTATGCCGGCAGCTGACCATTCCGGTGCATGTACCACTCGCGCAGAAAGAGCACGAGCTGGCGCTTGCAAAGACCCGGGTCAATCTTGCTCAGGCAGACGCAGTGAAATGACGAGTCCCACGCACAGAAATACGGAAACTCCCAATTATCCGGCATCGATAGTACATCGCGAGCATACAAATGCAGCCAGCCTGAATTGCGGGCAGCATGGCCAAGCGGCGGGGGTACTTGCGCCGGATCCCCTGCGCTCCAGCGGCTCTGGACGAGGTTGTAGAACTGTTTGGACCATAAAAGACCGGCGTAGGCCGCGCAGGCAATGCGCTTTTGCTCGGCGTCGAGGGAGGGCTCGATGCGCCCGTCGTAGAATCGATCGGCCTCGGCTCGTCGCTGCCTAAAGAGCTCATCGAACGCGTCGTCGAAGGGTCTCGCAGAACTCTGCGCGGCAGACGCTAGGCGCAGCCGCACCGTGACCGCGCTTCCTGCCGTGATCGACAGATGATAATGCACCGCTACCTTGGTACCGGTGGCAGCAGCATTGACTGCAGCGCATCGACCGAGCACGACAGCCTCGTGAATGCCGTCTTTGACGAACGGGCGTTCATTTGGAACGCCAAAAAGCCGCGCACGATTGGTGTCATTATCCGTAAAAAGGCACGCGGGTGCCGCGTCACCCGCGACTTCATAAGCGAGATGATATGTTCCGAGCGTCTCGTGCACTGCCACAAGAGAGGCATTGTCGCCTGCGCGGATGCAGGGGCGTCCAGTGGATTCCTCTTCGATATCGCCCCATGCCCAGGTATTCCGAAACCACAGCGTCGGCAGTACATCAATCTCGGCCAGTTGCGGGCCGCGATTGGCAATTGTCAGACGGATCAGAATGTCTGTGGGCGTCGCCTTGGCGTATTCAACGGTAACATCGCAATACCGCTCGCCGTCAAAGATCCCGGTATCGACGAGCTCAAACTCCGGCTGCTCGCGGCTACGCCGGCCGTTCTCCTCGACAAGCTGCTGATAGGGATAGCTCCTGTGAGGATACTTGTAGAGCGCCCGGCAGTAACTGTGCGTTGGTGTGGCATCCTGATAGTAGTAGAGCTCCTTCACGTCCTCGCCATGATTGCCCTCCGGCCCGGTCAAGCCGAAGAGGCGCTCCTTCAGAATCGGATCCGCACCATTCCACAGAGCCAGGGCGAAGCACAGGCGGCAGTGCTCGTCGGTGAGACCCAACAGCCCGTCCTCGCCCCAACGATATGCGCGGCTGCGCGCATGGTCATGAGGAAAATACGTCCAGGGATCCCCCGAGGCTGAATAATCCTCGCGCACGGTTCCCCACTGACGCTCCGACAGATAGGTGCCCCAGAGCGCCCAATGCTGTTCGCGTTGCGCGTCCTGATGCAATCGCTCAAGTTCGGGGTCGGGCGCGTTGCTCAACGTTGCGATGCGAAGAGTTCGAATGACAGCGCATATCCTACCGCAAGCGCGCATTCCATCGTGCGCGCCGCCTCCGCAGCTTCAGGGCCCCAGCTCCGTGAGCGGGCGCGGCCGGGCCATATAGTAGCCTTGCACAAAGTCCACACCCAGGCGCTCGAGTTCGGCAAGAACCGCCGCGGTCTCGACGGATTCCGCGACGGTGGCAATGCCCAATGCCTTGCCGACCTTGCAGATCGCCTCCACCATGCTCCGATCGACCGGATCATCGGCGATATGCCTGATGAATTGTCCGTCTATCTTCAGGAAGTCGACCGGCAGCGTCTTCAGATACAGGAACGATGAGATTCCACTGCCGAAGTCATCGAGCGCGAATCTGCAGCCGCGCGCCTGCAGCTCGCGCATAAATCGGATCGCATCCGTTAGGTTAGTGACAGCGGCAGTCTCGGTGATCTCAAAGCACAGCGCAGCTGCGATTCGTGCATCACCCACACTGTGCAAGGCGAACTCCAGGAAGGACTGCTCGTTGAGCGACGTGCCGGAGAGGTTGACTGCCAGAATGGGTAAGGGAACGCCGCGGCGCTGGCGGTCGCGCAACAGCTCTACCGCCTGCCGGACTACCCAACGATCGATGACCGACATGACATTGTAGCGCTCGGCCGCGGGAATGAATTCGCTGGGCGGGACAAGCTCACCGTCGTCGCCACGCAACCGCACCGTGAGCTCATGAAAACCGGGTGCCACCTGCGCTCCGATAGCGACGATCGGCTGAAAAAAGAGCTCCAGGTGGTTCTCCTCTGCCGCGCGGGTGACGCGCGCCACCCAATGCATCTCGCGGTGACGGTTCGATACCCCGCCGGCCTCATAGACGTGAACACGGTTGCGACCGCCTTCCTTTGCTGCGTAGCAGGCGATATCCGCTGCGCTCATGATACTTGCGACGTTCTCGGTGTCGCTCTTGATCTCAACAACACCGACACTGGCGCCAACGGAAAGCGCACTCGCCCCCCTTACAAAGCGGTATTCGTGCAGCGCCTGGCGTACGCTCTCCGCGATACGGGTCGCCTGCTCGAGGGAGCAGCGCTCGAGCAACATGCCAAATTCGTCTCCGCCGAGGCGCGCGAGCGTATCGGCGGCGCGCACGCGTGTCTGCAGCAGTCCAGTCACGTCGCGCAGCAGTCGATCGCCGGCCTGGTGGCCGCAGGTATCGTTCACCACCTTGAACTGATCAAGATCAAGGTAGAGAAGCGCGTGCGTAGCCGCCTGCGCCTGGGCACTCAGCACGGCGCGCTGCAGACGCGTGTCAAACTCACGGCGATTGATGAGGCCAGTGAGTGCATCGTGACTAGCCTGGTAGGACAGTGCACGAGTGAGCCGCCGCTCCTGCGTAACGTCGTGAAACACTGTGACAGCGCCGATCACCTCACCGAGTCGGTTGCAGATCGGTGCCGCTGATTCCTGAATCGCGACCTCCTGTCCCGCGCGGGTGATAAGCACTGAATGATCCACCGGACCTACGCCGTCGCGGCGCCCAAGCGCGCGCAGCAGGGGATTTTCGATGGCGTCGCGAGTCACTTCATCGATGAGATTCAGAACTGCCGCTATAGGCCGGCCGCGCGCCTCCGCGACGCTCCACCCCGTGAGACTCTCGGCAACCGCATTGAGATAATCGATGCAGCCGTCCGCATTGGTACTGATCACGGCGTCGCCGATCGAGGCAAGTGTCACCTGCGCACGTTCCTTCTCCGCGAACACCGCCTGTTCGGCGCGCTTGCGCTCTGTAATATCCGCGATTGTGCCCTCGTAGCCGACGATTCGCCCTGCAGCATCACGCAGGATGCGGGAGTTCTCGAGCACGACAAGTTGTTGACCGTCGCGGCGGCGCATGCACAACTCGTTGCTCCTGATTTCCCCTTCGCTCTCAACGCGCCGGCAAAATTCGTCGCGTTCTGCTGGGTTCCAGTAGAGCGTCGCCACGCTCGGCAACGCGTACATCTCCTGCGCAGTCGAATAGCCCAGCAGCGATACAAACGCAGGGTTGACAGACAGCAGCCTGCCCTCGCGAGTGCTCTGATAGACGCCTTCGGCGATGGCCTCGAAAAGGCCGCGGAATTTGGCCTCGCTGCTGCGCAGTGCCTCTTCGGCAAGCCGGCGCTCGATCGCAATCCCGGCAAGCTGCGCCGCGTGCGCCATGATCTCAGTGTCACGCGCCGTCGGCAGGCCCGCTTGTGCTCGATATACCCCGAGCGCTCCGAGTATCTTGCCGCCGGCTGTCTTGATCGGTGTCGACCATACTGCGCGCATCCCTGTCTCAAGAGTAATTTCACGCCGCTCTTGCCAGAAGGAATCAAGCGACAGATCCGCGACCAGCACTTGCCGTCCCAGATGTACGGCTGCCGCACACGAGCCGCTGTGAACGTCGATGCTCACACGTTCGAGCTCGGCACGCAGATGCAGCGAGAAACGCGGCGCGACGATGTAAGCAAAGTTGCCGCCGTCATCGGCGAGCACGCTTACCGAGCATGCGATGCGCACATTGCCCGACTCAATCAGGCGCGCGATCGACTCGAGCACAGTGGGTAGCGGCGCATTAGCCGTCAGCTTCTCGAACACGTCGCGCTCGGCGGCGGCGATCCGCTCGGCGTCGTGCCGTTCGGTCACCTCACGCATGCAAACCACGAACATCTCGCGCCGGCTCATGGATGCATGGCTGACGGCGATCTCGGCCGGGAACATCATGCCATCCTTGCGCAGACCCCACGATTCACTCGCCGTAAGATCGGTCAGAGTGTCCCCGGATGTCGCCGCCAGTCGCTGGAGCGCCTCGGGGATGGTTTCGTGCTCGGCGATCTGCGGAATCAGTAAATCAATTGGGTGGCCGACGACTTCGGACTCGGCGTAGCCGAATACACGCTCTCCGGTCGGATTGAAAGTGCGGATGATCCCGTGCTCGTCGAGAGTGAGCACGACATCCTTGATGTGGTCAAGAATGACTTGCAGGTGCTCGGAGCTTTGCTGACGCACCTCGCGCGCCATGGCGCGCGCCTCGTCGGCCATGAGGCGCATTGACTGCACGATACCGCGGCGCTCCTCGTCCACGGCGTCATAGCGCGCACTGACCAGTCGCAGGAGGCTGCGCAACTCAGGCGTATCGACGCCGTGCAGCCTTGCCTCACGCAGCTGCGCTCGCAAATGATGGTGCAGGTGAGCGCTGTCCTCAGCACACTCGAAAGCGTTGGCGCGAGCGGTACCGACCGCCGCGGAGACGGTTGATTCAGCACGGCGAGCCGACTCATTTTCTGCGGCATCGACGGGCGCGCGCGCGCTGGGGGCGTTTGACATAAGGCGACGGAGCCCAATCCGGATCCGATCATAGGGGGCTCATCGCCATTTGCGCGTGAAGCGTCTCCCGGATTCGCCAGGCGGCCTCAGTGACCCCGCACCGCCGGTGCGGTCGCGCCTGACTTTCCTGCCTCATCGGCAGCCGGGAGTGAAATTCCAGCTCCGGCGATCACGGGGATCGAGAAGCTGTGCGTCACCGATTGGGTGGACGAATCGGCGAGTACGACGGCGTTTACGTTGAACACGCCGTCGCGCTGCGGAACGATTGTGAGCGTATGGAGGATCGGCACCCCGGTCGGCGGGTGGTCGATCTCCGGCGTCTTGTCGCCTTTGGCGAGCTCGAGACCATCATCCGCCTGGAAGGTCGCGTAGACCCGGTTGAGATCCTGACCCGGCACGATCGCAAGTTCGATGTCCACCGGCTGGCCCACGACCGGGCGCGCCCGCAACTCGAACTTAAGTTCCATCTCCTCAGAAGGCTTTCCTGAACTGACAGCGCTCACCATGTTGGCAAGCGACAGCTCGGCCGCGTTGGCGGGTTTCTTGACTGCCGGTCGGCTCCCCGGGGCCGCGCTGACGGCGTGCTCGTTATTGCCGCATCCATCCAGGCCCGCCAGCATCAGTAAGAGCGCCGCGCCCAACCAGAAATCGCGCCTCAGGGTTTGCATCGACTTTACGAAGCCCCTCACTCGGGTGGCAAAACGCCGACGATTGTATGCCAAGCCGTGCCAACGTCCACAGCCGCTTACCTCGCGGCTCAGAGGCGCAGCAGCGGCGGGTCATCAATGGCGCTCGCCTGCTCGATAAGATCGGCGATATGACCCTCCCAGTGGCGCGCCTGCGCAAACCAGGGAAAGGCCCGAGGAAAGGCCGGATCAGCCCAGCGATGCGCGACCCACGCCGCGTGATGCAGCATGCGCAGCGCGCGCAACGGCTCTATGAGCTTCAGTTCACGGAAGTCAAAAGGGGCAAATTGCACGTATCCCTCCATGAGCTCGGCCCACTGGCGTTGCTGATCATCGGCGGAGCCGGCGAGCAGCATCCACAGGTCCTGCATGCGTGGCCCTGTTACACAGTCGTCAAGATCGACGAACACGGGGCCGCGCTCGTTCCAGAGCACGTTGCCCAGATGGCAATCGCCGTGAATGCGCAATTCCTCTACGGGCCCAACGGCCGCGAACTCCTCCTCAACACGCTCAAGAAGCTGCTCCGAGACTTCTGCGTAACGCCCCTCCAGAGCGTCAGGCAGCAGTTCGCTCGCGAGCACCTGAGCGCAGGCCTGCCGGCCCAGGCGTTCAATCGTGAGGCGCGCCCGTTCCGCGAATGCTCGACGCGCGCCAACTTGGTGGATGCGCGCAAGGCTGCGGCCGAGAATCGCGCGCGAATCCGGCGCATCCAGCTCCGGGGCGCGACCGCGCTGCCAGGGAAATGCCGCGAAGCGGAAATCGCGAAAGCGCAGCAGGGTTTCCCCCGCGATTGCGACCGGCGCGGCCACAGGCAGATCTGCGCCCGCAAGCTCAGCGGCAAAGGTATGCTCCTCGACGATCTGGGCGTCGCTCCAGCGCGCCGGCCGGTAGAATTTGAGAACCAGCGCTCCTTCTCCCCTGCCTAGCTGATAGACCCGATTTTCATAGCTGTTGAGCGCAAACAGGATCCCGTCGCCCTCGAACCCCATCGAGGCCGCGGCGTCGAGCACCATATCTGGCGTAAGGCCTGAGAACGGTGTCCGGTCGATCGGAAGCGTTTTGCGTATCATCGGCTCTTGTAACGCAGCGTAGGCTGTGGGGAGGTCTGTACGATGGATCCAGGGACCATATTAGTCACCGGCGGCGC
>Ga0182024_10026876_pt1 | contig 10097 bp, 12 predicted proteins | sample P32metaG_FD_120480 | JGI IMG/M metagenome (GOLD analysis project Ga0182024, IMG submission 120480) | Permafrost microbial communities from Stordalen Mire, Sweden - P3-2 metaG (Illumina Assembly) | ecosystem: Environmental > Terrestrial > Soil > Wetlands > Permafrost | place: Sweden: Stordalen...
CCGATGGAAGTGAAATTCCGAGAAGCAAGCAACATGAGCAAGCTCACCTAGCTTCACCGGGCGATGCAGATTCTCGCGAAGATAGTCAATGACCCGATCAATTCTTCGGGAATATTCGCTGCTAGCCTGGGTCTTTGCATTTGGCACGGAATCTACTGGCATTGTGGCGTAGAAATACCACAATTGGCCCTATGCGGTCAGCATCCCAAAGTCTGACTGCCATTCGTCCCGCACGGACTTTCACAGTCAATCCTCCCTCATTCACGGGCACGATAATCTTCGCACGCCAATGATGCTGTCAGATCGAACGTCAGTGTTCAGGCGGGAGATCAGGCGTACCATCCGACTTGGACCTCCTTAAATTCTGTTTAGGCCGCCGCTTCGGCTTGCCATCAGCATACTTCCGATGTATTATTGAGTGTGTACTCAGTAATAGGGAACCTCGATGGCGCGTCCTAAAAGCGAAGACAAACGAAATGCAATCCTCGACGCCGCGACCCGCCTATTTGCGGAGCGCGGTCTTACCGCCGCCCCAACTTCAGAGATATCAAAACTTGCTGGCGTCGCCGAGGGAACTCTGTTTACGTACTTCGAGACTAAGGATGATCTCATCAATGCCCTTTACCGGGAGATCAAGCTGGAACTCGCAGACGCCATAATGTCGGATTTCCCCCGGAAGAAGAATCTTCGTACCAGGCTGCGACATGTTTGGGATCGCTATGTAAATTGGGGCATTGCGAATCCCAAGCAGCGCAAGGTGCTTGCGCAACTACAGGTGTCGGAGGTACTCACCAAAGAGTCTAAAGACGTCACTGGCGCGCCGTTCGTCGAGTTCCAAATCATGATTCGTGACGCGATTGAGCAGCGTGTGTTTCGGAATGATCTCCCGGCGGAACTTATCTCGAAGTCGTTAGCAGCCTTGGTAGAGGCGACGATAGACCTTACGGTGTCGGACCCATCCAAAGCGAAAAACTACCGGGATAGCGGCTTTCAAATGTTCTGGGCCGGCATAACGAAGTCATGAGGCCGTGCATCGTATAAATGAGTGAGTAATCACAATTAAACTCGCGGTGGAGAAGGGAGGATATTGCAATGGCGAAGGTCTGGTTGATTACGGGAAGTGGAAACGGGCTGGGGCGAGATATCGCCGAGGCGGCGCTGGCCGCAGGTGACAGCGTTGTAGCTGGAGCGCGCCGAACGGAAGAACTGGCACCTCTGGTGGCGCAATACGGCGAACGGGTGAAGCCCGTCACGCTGGAAGTGCGCGAGGAGGCCGCGGTACGAGGAGCGGTGCAGTTGGCAGTGGATACCTTCGAGCGGCTGGATGTGCTGGTCAACAATGCGGGTTATGGGCAGATTGCGCCCTTCGAGCAAATGAGTGCGGAGGATTTCCAGGCGGTCGTGGACACCTGCTTTTACGGCGTGGTCTACACAACGCGGCCTGGCCAGTGATGCGCAAGCAGAAGGGCGGTCACATCTTTCAGGTGTCTTCGGTCGGCGGTCGCCTCGCGGTTGCCGGCAATACTCCGTATCACGCGGCCAAGTGGGCCGTGGGCGGTTTCAGTGATGCGCTAGCGATGGAAGTCGCACCGTTTGGGGTGAAGGTCTGCACACTGGAGCCGGGAGGTATTCGAACCAATTGGGCACGGCGCGCCGGTCAGAATGCTCTGGAACTGCTGCCGGAATACGAGGCCTCGGTGGGCTCAATGCTCAAGACGTTGCGAAGCCTCGAAGGGCGTGCGGAAGGCGATCCTCGGAAGATCGCGGATGTAATTGTGCAACTGGCGAATAGCGACGATGTGCCGGTGCGGCTGATCCTCGGCGTCGATGCCGAAAAGCGCGTGCAACAAGCGGAAGTTGAGCGTGCGAGCGAGGCCGAGAAATGGCGGCATCTCACTGTTTCAACGGTTTTTGAAGATGGGCGCTTCGACAGCCGATTGTATACGCCAAAGAGTTGACTCGATTGCAGTGATACAGCAAATGAAAGGAGCACGAATATGAAATACAGATTGCTGGGTAACAGCGGACTGCGGGTCTCCGAAGCGTCACTAGGCACCATGACTTTCGGCGACGAGTGGGGATGGGGATCGCCAAAGGCTGAAGCGCAGAAAGTCTATGAGACCTACCGCGAGGAAGGAGGAAACTTCATAGACACAGCGAATTTCTACACCAATGGCACGAGCGAGAAATTCCTGGGTGAGTTCATGCAGGAACATCGCGAGAGCGTCGTTTTGGCTACGAAATACTCCCTTGCCGTGCCCGGCAACGATCCGAATGCGGCGGGCAATCACCGCAAAAGCATGATGCGAGCAGTGGAAGCCAGTTTGAAACGACTGCAAACCGACCACATCGACCTGTACTGGGTGCACGTCTGGGATGGGATCACACCCGTTGAAGAAGTCATGCGCGGACTGGACGATATCGTTCGCCAAGGCAAGGTTCTCTACGTCGGCATCTCGGACGCTCCCGCATGGTGGATCGCCCAGGCAAATACTTTGGCGGAGCTTCGGGGCTGGACAAAGTTCATCGGCTTGCAGATCGAGTACAGCCTCATGGAGCGAACGGTCGAGCGCGAACTTGTTCCTATGGCGAAAGCTTTGAACTTGGGGGTTGTGGCTTGGTCTCCGTTAGCTGGCGGCGTGCTCACCGGCAAGTATCACGGTGAGGGCAACGCCGACGGCGCACGGATGAACAACGAGAGATTGAAGGACTCCCTTCCTAAGGAACAACGCGCGGCGCCCATCATCTCGGCTGTGAAGTCGGTCGCCGAACAGACTAGTCGTAGCATGGCGCAAGTCGCACTCGCGTGGTTGCGCCATCGAACGATGCCCGTAATCCCGATCATTGGAGCGCGGAAGGTATCTCAACTCCAGGACAATCTCGCCAGTTTGGATCTGGAACTCTCCGCCGAACATTTGAAATCACTCGATGGAGCAAGCCACATCGAACTCGGATTCCCCCAGAGTATGTACGAGAGAGAAATGGTTCGTGGAGTCAGGTATGGCGGCACGCGGGACCGCCTCGTGCTTTAGTGCGACACCAGCAGCGACGGCCGACGCGATCTTCAGGGCCGTGGGCTCTAACGAGCCACCCCTGCATCTGGTGCTCGGTGGGTTGCTCCCAATTGATTCGCCAAATCTACGCGGGTCGTCTGGCGTCTTGGGAGAAGTGGGAAGCGGTATCGAACGCGGCACAGGGCTCGCGCGCGCAATGAAGAATCAAATCAGAAGGAGGTCGTCATGAAAGCAATCGTTATTGGAACCGGGAAGCATTGGGTCCGCCGTGAAGAAGACGTTGGGGGAGAAGGGACACGAGGTCGTGTCTGTCGGGCGCAAGTCCGGTGATTACAAGGCGGATATTTCCGACTCCAACAGCCTGAATGCGCTATTCAGCAAAGTTGGCTCCTTCGAAGCCGTGGCGTGCGCTGCGGGCGATGTTTTCCCGGCCCCTCTCGAACAGACAACCGATGAGCAATGGGCGAACTCGATCAAGGCTAAGGGCATGGGCCAGATCAATTTGGTCCGGGTAGCGCTCCTGACAGGGGCTCGTTCACTTTGATCTCGGGTGTCCTCACGGATGAGTACACAGCGGGCGGCGTGATCGGCACCGTTATCAATCACATCGTTGAAGGCTTTGTGAAAGCCGCTGCGGTCGAGCTCCCGCGCGGCGTCCGGATCAACTGCATTAGCCCCACGGTGCTGACAGAGTCGGTGGCCTACCATCCGTACTTACCCGGCTTCATCCCTGTGGACGCCTGGGAAGTCGGGCAAGCTTATCTACGAGCGATTTCGAACCCGATTAAACGTTCCTCAGGCGCCACGGATTATATACGACGGGGGTATCTGCAAGGCTCTGGAAGCCCGCAGCACGGTTGTTTCCGCAGAGTTGCCGCATGAAATCTTTTTATTGACAGTAACAAAATAATGATATAAACACTCACAATTTCGTCCCTACTGCCGCGCCTGAACGTGGGTAATCGGGGAAACTCCCCCACGCTCGGAAGCAGTGGTTCCCCGGTCAGAGAGGAAACGGACCATGAAGCGTCGTCATTCGCAGCAACTCGCCCTGCTTCCAGTAGTTCTCTTCGCCGTCGTCGGTCTTTGCTCGATGCCTCTTGTCGTTCAGGCGCAGGAACAAAAACCATTGGTCTTCACCTTCAGTGGTCCCGTCCGCGGCTCGGTCACCCCCGCTGGCGTCCGTGAATTCCTGGGCATTCCTTTCGCCGCGCCTCCAGTGGGCAAGCTGCGCTGGCGTCCGCCGGTTCCTCACGCTCCGTGGTTCGCGCCGCTGGAGGCCACGCAGTTTGCCAACCACTGTCCGCAGCCGCCCTCGCCTTTCGGCATCGCGTCCGTCAGCGAGGATTGTCTCTTTCTCAATGTTTTCACTCCCGACTCCACCGATTTCTTCCGCCCGCGCGCGGTGATGGTTTGGATCCATGGCGGTGCCCTGGTCTCTGGTGAAAGCAACGACTACGATCCCACCGCGCTCGTTCAAGACGGAGTCATCGTCGTAACCATTAATTACCGCCTCGGCGCTCTTGGCTTTCTCGCTCATCCCGCTTTTGCCGGGGAAGAGACGGATCCCGATCGAGACCGCGACAGCGATCCCAATTCCGCTGGTGATTATGGCCTCATGGACCAGCAACTCGCTCTGCGTTGGGTTCGCGACAACATTGGGTTCTTCGGCGGCGATCCGCTGAACGTGACCATCTTCGGCGAATCTGCGGGCGGCCTCAGCGTCTTCTCGCAGCTGGCCTCGCCTTCCTCGGAGGGTCTCTTTCACAAAGCCATCATCGAAAGCGGAGCCTATGCACTGAACACCCAGACCCTTGCCACCGCTGAAGCTGCCGGCGCGGCATTCGCCACCGCGGCTGGCTGCAGCGCTCAGACCGCAACCTGTCTCCGTGCGCTTCCGGTCAGCACCATCCTGGCCAACGAAGATTTTGCCGGATACACGCCCAATATCGACGGAGAGTTTTTCCCACTTTCGCTCAACACCGCGCTCGCCACCGGACAATTCCACCATGTCCCGGTGATCCAGGGCAGCAATCACGACGAATGGCGGCTTTTCACGGCGCTCGATTTCGATCTCACTCCCGCGGGGCCCATACCCAACAACGAGGCTGCGTACGAGGAAGCTCTCGCCACCCTGGTCGGACCCGCAGCTCCGCTCGTCGCCGCGCAGTATCCCCTCGCCAGTTTTCCTTCTGCGGATATTGCCTTCGCCACGGCAGGCACGGATGTCGTTTTTGCGTGCCCGGCTTTGGGTGCCGACCTCTCGATGTCTCAGTTCGTCCCACTCTCCACGTATGAGTTCAACGACGAGAGCGCGCCGCAGGATTTTCTGCCTCCGGTTTCGTTCCCGTACGCCGCGGCCCACGCTTCCGAGCTGCAATATCTCTTCGCTCTGCCCGTCACTGTGCCGCGGCCGCCGCTCAACGCCCAACAACTGCAACTCAGCAGCGCCATGCAGCACTATTGGACCAACTTCGCCAAATTTGGAAACCCCAATGGTTCCGGCGTGCTCGTCTGGCAGGAATTCAACCCGAGCATTGGCAATTTCCAATCGCTGATTCCGCCATCGCCGCTGCAGGAAACCGATTTCGCCGCGTCACATCACTGCGCATTCTGGGCCGCGTTGCTCTCTGCCCAGTGAGTGACTCTCACAAAGTGCCGTGCCGCCAAATTGGCCAGGTGCGCTTGGTCCGGGGGCTCATTCCAGTTGTGCGGTATCCGTTAATCAGGACTTGACCTAATACTGATGTCACAAAAATCCCAGCAGCAAAGTCTGTGGCTCTCCGTGGTGGTGCTCTTCGCCATCAATATCCTCAATTTCTACGACCGCCATGTCCCCGGCGCGCTCGTCGAACCTATGCGCAAGGAATTTCATCTCAACGACAGCCAGATTGGCCTTCTCGGCAGCGCCTTCATTTGGATCTATGCCATTTTCGGTGTGCCACTCGGGCGCATCGCGGATTCTGCAAGCCGCAAAAAACTCCTGGCCTGGGGAGTCGTCATATGGACCGCGATGACCGCTTCCGCAGGCCTCGCTACAACCTACGCGCTGCTGCTTCTTTCCCGTGCAGGCGTTGGGGTCGGCGAAGCAGCCTGCGCGCCGACCGCGACGAGCTGGCTCGGCGATCTGTTTCCACCGACTAAACGCTCTCGAGTGCTCGCGCTTTTCATGCTCGGGGTGCCAGTCGGCGGCGCTCTGGGTTTTTTCTTCAGTGGCCCCATAGCACAAGCGTATGGCTGGCGAGCCGCAATGGTATTTGCGGCGGTTCCGGCGTTGCTGCTGGTTCCCGCTTTACTGATGCTCCACGAACCGGAGCGCGGCGCGAGCGAGAGTCATCGCGCGCCGCAAGCATCTGGCTCGATGTGGAGTGTGCTGCGCATCCCAACGCTATGGTGGATCATCGCCTCCGGTGCGCTCCTGAATTTCAGCATGTACGCCATCGGAACTTTCTTGCCGGCATTTCTGAGCCGAGTGCACGGCCTGTCGCTGGCGAAATCCGGCGTCGTCACGGGCGTCGTCTATCTAGCCGGAGGCGTCAGCGGTGGAACTCTTGCGGGCTATCTCGGCGATTTCATTGTCCAGCGTCGCAAAGACGGCCGCATGCTTTGCGCCGCCGTCATGGCTTTGGTGGCCATTCCTTTTGCATGCGCGGGAATTCTTCAGTCCGCGGGCTCTTTGTACGTGGCCATGGTATTCCTGGCGCTGACATACTCTGCTCTCACGACCTACTACGGGCTAGTGTACTCGGCGATACAGGACATAGTGGCTCCGAATCAGCGCGGTGCAGCAATGGCGATTTATTTTATGGCCATGTACATGTGCGGCGCTTCCTTCGGACCGCTCCTCACCGGCAAGTTGAGCGATGTGTTGGCGCATCGTGCCGCGGCGCTGGCGGGTTCAGCAACAGTCACGGAAACTTTCCGCGCCACTGGCCTTCAGCAAGCCATGCTGATTATTCCGGTACTCTGTATAGCGCTCGCCTTTGTGCTGTACATGGGCTCGCGCACTATCATCACGGATATAACGCGGCAGGAAGGTATCGCTGGCGGCGCGTCGTGACTCGAAGATCGTAACCTAGCCGCAGGAACCATAAACGTCAGGCTGGCTGCCGTACGACGGCTGGCATATGAAGCAGTAGATTCTGGATTGTTAAGCCCCGATCTCGCAGCCGGCATTCGCAGAGTAAGGGGCGCAAAGAAGCTGGGGTCCCGACTCGGGAATTGGTTAACGGCCGGGGAAGCACGAACGCTATGGCAGCTACCTGACCCTGCTACTTTGAAGGGCAAGCGGGACCGAGCGATTCTTGCTTTGCAGTTGGGTTGTGGCCTGCGGCGTCGCGAACTGACCGAACTCACGGTGGATCACTTTCAGCGTCGCGAGGATCACTGGGCCATCGTTGATCTAATAGGAAAAGGGGGGCCCGTTCGAACTATACCCGTGCCCTCGTGGGTTAAGGGGACCGTTGACGATTGGCTCGCAGCTTCGAGCGTCCTCCACGGGAGGTTATTACGTTGCGTCTGTAGGACGGGAACGATTTGGGGCACCGAAATGACCGAAAAGGTGGTGTGGCATGTCGTCAAGCAGTACGCAGGCCAGGTTGGAATCGTAAAACTCGCGCCACATGACCTTCGAAGATCGTGTGCCCGCCTCTGCCACAGCGCCGGGGGCGAGCTGGAACAAATTCAGTTTCTGCTGGGCCACGTTTCGGTGCAGACAACTGAAAAATATCTCGGCTGTCAACAGCGGCTGCGCGAGGCCGTCAACGACAAGATAGGAATTGAACCTGTTTTCAGCTGAAGAGAATGACCGAGGAGGGTTAAAGATTACTATCAGCAAAAAAACTTGCTTCGTGTTTAATCTTGGCAATCTTTTCTGGTTGTAGGCCGTGAAGATCACCCTCCCTTAGCCATCCATCTGATAGCAGTCTGCCGAAAACCCCTAAGAGCCGGGAATACCGGTAATCATAAAGTCCATCTATAATCTCTCTTTGCTCCGTAAGATATTCTTGTACTCGAAAGATGTCAGACGGAGCGGTCGTAGTCTCCAGCATTCGTCTCGCTTCTTGGGTGATCGCCGTGCACTGCCTCTCGAATGCCTTGTCAAAAGCGATCCTCGCCAACTTCTTTTCGGTCGGTGCCCACGTTTCGTCGCGTTTATATTGCGCAGTTGATTCCATCGCCGATCCGCCTTTCTGTCCCAGATTCCCTGTCGAAGACGGTCCAATCATAATCTCCTGAAATTCCGTCTTCAATGGAGACAATCCGATCTTCGTTTTTCGGGACGGACCTAGCGGCCATTTGTCCGGCAACGCGACTACTCCGCAACTAGCGCAAAATCGTGGTAGATTCGCACTGCCGCGGACCAATAGCAAGGTGATTGGGAGGATAGGATGGCCGCAGAATCCATCGAGCAGTTGAAAAGCTCCTTTCGAGGAGAACTCATTCAGCCTATGGATGCCGCCTATGAGTCCGCTCGTAAAGTCCACAACGGGATGATCGACAAACGTCCACGGCTTATTGCCCGTTGCGCGGACGTTGCCGACGTAATAGCGACGGTACAGTTCGGTGCGGCCCAAGGGATATTGACCGCAATTCGTGGCGGCGGCCATAACGGTGCGGGCTTAGGAACCTGTGACGATGGTCTGGTGATCGACGTTTCAAAAATGAAAGGCATTCGCGTAGACCCCGCACACAGAACCGTCCGCGTTGAAGCGGGATGCGTTTGGGGCGACGTTGATCATGCAACGCATGCTTTTGGCATGGCTACGCCTTGTGGGTTCGTCTCGAGCACCGGAGTGGCCGGGCTCACTTTGGGAGGAGGTATCGGCTACCTCACCCGGCGATTTGGCCTTACGATCGACAATCTGCTGGCGGTGGACATGGTGTTGGCCGATGCTAGCTTCGTTACAGCGAGCAGCGGAGAGAATCCCGATCTGTTTTGGGCCGTGCGGGGCGGCGGCGGCAACTTCGGCGTCATAACTTCGTTCGAGTTTCAACTCCATCCGATCAATGTGGTCCAATTCGGCCCGACATTCTGGCCCATGGAAGAGGCTGCGAACATCCTCAGCGCTTATCGGGATTTCATTAGGAAGGCGCCGGAATATGTGGGCGGCTTTTTCGCGTTTCTCGTTGTGCCGCCCGCGCCAATGTTTCCCGAGCATCTGCACTTCAGGAAAGTGTGCGGCATCGTTTGGTGCAGCACCGGCTCTTCGGAACAGACGGAAGACGCCCTCAAGCCAATGCGATCGCTGGGCCATCCCCTTCTCGATCAGGTCGGGCCTGCGCCATTCCCGGTTGTGCAAGGCCTATTTGATCCGCTATTCGGTCCTGGCCTCCAATGGTATTGGCGGGCTGACAACTTCACCCAATTGAGCGATGAAGCCATCGCTCGCCACGTCGAGCATGGATCCAAGGTACCGACCATGCTCTCTACCATGCATCTGCATCCCGTCAACGGAGCGCCGCAGCGTGTTGCCAAGAACGATACGGCATACAGTTTCCGCGAGGCGCTGTTCGTCGAAGTGATTGTGGGCGTTGACCCCGACCCCGCGAATGCCCAGAAAATCACAGCATGGTGCAAAGACTATTGGGACGCCCTCCATCCCTTCTCGGCGGGCGGAGCCTACGTGAACTTTATGATGGAAGAAGGCCAGGACCGCGTCCAAGCAAGCTATAGAGAGAACTATCATCGTCTCGCAGAAATCAAGAAAAAGTACGACCCCACGAACTTCTTCCGGGTAAATCAGAACATCCGACCAATCGCATAAGTCTTAGTTGGCAATGTGATCGAGCAGGCGCCCGAGAATAAATTCTCTGGACCGATTACCGGATGTGAGGTCGATTCACCGTGTAACTCCTTCCATGAGAAGGCCGGTCGAGGTCAAGACACACTTCGCTTTTTTCTTTCCGTGAGTCTGTTCCCATTCAGCTAAGCCCGCCCCGGTCGCCATCCTTCCATCGGCACTCTTTTGTGAGCGAGATTCGCTCGGTGCTAGGGGGGTGTTCTCGTTTCCGTAGGTGCTGCTACCTGATTAGCGTCCTCTCTTCCCACTTTCTGTGGGAGTTGGGCCCCAGGAGTTAGTC
>Ga0182024_10026877_pt1 | contig 10096 bp, 6 predicted proteins | sample P32metaG_FD_120480 | JGI IMG/M metagenome (GOLD analysis project Ga0182024, IMG submission 120480) | Permafrost microbial communities from Stordalen Mire, Sweden - P3-2 metaG (Illumina Assembly) | ecosystem: Environmental > Terrestrial > Soil > Wetlands > Permafrost | place: Sweden: Stordalen...
AGCCAGTGCAGCGATATGGCGATGATGGCGATGCTGGCGGCGAGCACCACCCCGACGGCCAGGCACTGGATGCTTTGACGGCCGGCCGCGCTCGCGCCGACGTAACGGGCGTACAGACCGGGCAACGTGCTGGCCACCGCCACGGTCCAGCCCAGGGCGACCGGCCAGGGGACGAATACATGCGTGGTGGTCCCGAGGTAACCGCCCAGCACCAGCGCGACGAAGTACCACAGGCCCGCGGTGACTTGGCGGGGCCGGGCGCCCAGGACGCCGTCGGGCAGGGAGAGCAGTACGTGGACCGAGACAGCCATAGCCAGGGGAGCGGCCAGGGTGGCGATCACCTGGGCCGTACCGTGTCCGCCGTCGGCGTCGGCGATGCGCGCCGCCGCCGCCGCTACCGACGCGGCGAGCGAACCGGCCATCACCAGCCAACTGATGCGCGGAGACCGACTTAGTGTGGCGAAGCCCGCGGCCACCCAGCAGAGAATCACCACGGCGCAGACGATCCACAGGGCGCGATGGCCCACGTGGGGCTTGGCCACCAGCGATACGGCTACCAAGGCCGCGCAGACCAAGGCAATCAGGTAGGACCAGAGGGCGTGACCGCGGCCCGTCGAGGGTTCGACTAATACGGTGTCATCAATGGCAATGGCGGTCATTTGGTCCTGCACTTTCAGAGCGTCCCGATCGTGGTCGCCGGTCCGTCGGAGGCGCCTCCGCTGTCGCTGTTGTCAAGGATCCGCCCGTCGCGCATCAGCAGTACCGTGTCGGCCGCCGCCGCCACGTTGGCGTCGTGGGTCACCAGGATGATGGTCTGTCCGGCGGCGTGCAGACGGCTCATCAACTCAATCACCTCTTGGCCCCCGGCCGAGTCCAGCGCGCCCGTTGGTTCGTCGGCCAGCAACAGCGTGGGCTCGTTGGCCAGCGCCCGGGCAATGGCGAGGCGTTGACGCTGTCCTCCCGAAAGTACGCCTGGCATTACTGAGGCTTTATCGCCAATGCCCAGCAGGTCGAGCAGGTCGCGCGAACGGGTTTCGGCCGATTTGCGGTTGCGCCCGGCGATGATGGCCGGCAGGGCCACGTTTTCCAATACGGTCATGCCCTCTAAAAGGTTGAAGAACTGAAAGACGATGCCGATGTGACGTCGGCGGATGAGGGCGTGATCATCTTCGGATCCCACCGTCAACGGCTCGCCGGCGACCAATATCGTACCTTCGTCGGCGTTCTCCAGCCCGGCGATGAGGTTGAGCAAGGTCGACTTGCCGCATCCCGAGGGGCCCATCAGCGCCAAGAACGTGCCGCGCTCGACCGTAAGGTCCACGCCGCGCAGTGCGCGCACCGGGGCGATCTCGGCTTCGAAGGTTTTGCGCACGCCGTGCACCTCGAGCGCCGGGGCACTCTCGTTGCCGGCCTGGCCCGGGCTGTCCTTGGTGACGGTGCTCATGATGACTCTCCTTCTTTCTGTGCGCCCGCGGGCGCCATAACTGGTCCGCTCGTCGGACGGTTCAACGCAAGAATCTTGAACGCGACCACGGGCGTGTCGCGTCCCTTCACTAACTGAGCTTCCAGGCGTACCGTGGTGACGTCAGTGGTGAGGGCGAGCAATGTCGCTTCCGAGAGCACGGTCTCACCGGCCGATCCCATCTGTTGAAGGCGCTGGGAAAGGTTGACGGTGTCGCCCACCAAGGTGTACTCGAGGCGCTCTTCGGATCCGAGCAGAGCGGCTGCGGCGACGCCGGTGGAAAGTCCAATGCCCAGGCCAAACTCCGGCAACCCTTCCAGGAGCCAGCGCTCGTTGATTTCCGATTGCAGCGCGTGCATCCCGGCGGCGGCGGCGACGGCCCGGTCGGCGTGGTCGCTTTGGGAGACCGGGGCCCCGAAGACGGCCATGACGGCGTCGCCCACGAACTGCATCACCGTGCCTCCTTCGCCGAGGATGGCCTGGTTCATTGCGGCGCGATGGGTGTTGAGTTGGCCGGCTAGCTGACTGGGATCGGCGTGCTCGGCAATGGCGGAGTAGGCACGGACATCGCTCATGACCACGGTCACCTCCACGCGCTCAGTCTCGCCGATGCGACGGCCCTCTAAGCGCAATTTCTCCGCTATTCCTCCCGGCAGCAGACGTGACAGCGTCTCTCCTTGTTCTTCACGGTCGACGATCGCCAGATGGAGCAGGCGCAGTCTCTGCAGAGCGCCCTGGTTGCCCGCGCTGACCCCTTGGGCCAGCTTCAAAAACACGGCCTCCACTTCGGCGTCGATCGCCTCGGCGGGCAGCCCTCTCGCCACGGCAATGGCCTTGATTGGTTTGCCCTCGGCGACCAGCGCCAGCAACACCTCTTCGGACTCGGAGAGTTCGCCGCTCGAGGTGACGGGGCGCACGAGGGCTTCGACGATGGAGGGATCCAGGGCCGTTCCTCCCGTCGCTACCGTGCGGATGGCTTCGATGAGTTGGTTGCCTTCGGCGATGTGGTCCTTTAAGAGATAGCCGTATCCGGCCGAGCCTTCCGCGAGCAACGCCACCGCGTATTCCGGGTCGTCGTACTGCGACAGGATCACTACGCCGGTGCCGGGATGACGCTTGCGGATCTCCTTGGCGGCGTCGATGCCCTCTCGGTGGAACTGGGGAGGCATGCGAATGTCGGTGACCAGCACCTGCGGTGCGGCGTCGGTGGCGCCGTTGACGGTGCCTTCAAAGTCAGCGGCGACGCCCACCACGCTGAGGTCCTTGTGGCGATCGATGAGCGCCCGCACGCCCTCGCGCACGATGAGGTTGTCATCGGCCAGGAAGACCGTGATGACCCCCTCGGGTACCTCTTCTGTGTCGCTCATGGCAACAATCTGCCACGCAGCGCTGATCATAAAAAGGGGGCAGGCTTCCAGAGGCGAGGGGGTGCCAGGACCACCTTTCGAAATAGGGCCACCATCCTTTTCTCACCTTGACGACGTGGCGAAGATGGCCCCATGCGATACGAAAATTCAATCACGTCACTGTCGTGGATTCCTTCCGAGGCCATCCAGGGCACCACTCGCCTTCCCTTTGAGGTAGGCATGGCCCACTACGATCCGCCGCCGCCCGACGAACTAGGCAGCCTCGACGAACTACGCGAGGCCGATCGATTCCGCTTTGCCAATCGACTCTCGGCCTGGATCGAGGTACGCGCTTCAGGAGAGATCTCCGGCGCGGGCTACTCGGGAGGCGGCCAGATCGGCAGCACCACGGTTCGCCTAGGTCCGGTCAGCCACGTCTTTCAAGCGGTGGCCCTGCCCGACATTCAACGCGACCCCGAGTACGGCGACGGATGGGTCCGTTTCATCCAGACGGCCGGTGGCCGAACCGGGATGCCCGCGCCGCGCACGGTGCGTCGCGCCCCTTTCATTCAGTGGCAGGCCCCCCTTGCCTGGACCACCCTGACCCTTACCCTGTTTTCCGACGGCAAGGCGAAGTACGAGATGAGCGGGGCCAGTCGCTTTCCCCGTCACTGGGTCTACGACAATGAGGGTCAACTGGTCAATAAGTCGGGACTCATTGATTTCAACGATTGGTACCGAAAGTCCTTTGGTAAGCACACCCCCTGGGGTGAAGAGGAATCCGAAGCCTTCGTCACGGTCGTCGAAACGGCGCTCGAACGCTCGCTGTCGCGCCAACTCATGACCGGAGCAGCTAAACCTAAGATTATGAAGATCGACAAAGGCACCAGCCTGGTGCGTCAGGGAGAAACCGGTTCAGACGTGTATCTCATCTTGGACGGCGTGCTGCGCATCGAGATTGACGATGAACGAATCGCCGAATACGGACCTGGGGCGCTGTTGGGCGAGCGGGCCCACTTGGAAGGTGGTACCCGGACTTCATCCATCGTGGCGGTCACCAATGCTCGCGTGGCCTCGGTGCCCGCCGAGTCGCTTGACCGCAGCTCACTCGAGGAACTGTCCACGGGACACCGTCGGGAAGACACGGGCGCGGGCTAACCCGGTGCGAGTCCACCTCTTGGGCGTCCGCGGCTCGACGCCCGCGCCGGGCAGCGAGTTCGTGCGCTACGGCGGGTTCACCTCGTGCGTGGCGATTGAACACGACGACGATGCTGTTCCCACGCTCATCCTTGATGCCGGTACGGGTATCCGTCGGCTCAGCGCCTTGTTCGGCGATCGCGCATTCAACGGCACGATTCTCCTCAGTCATCTGCACTGGGACCACACCCACGGCCTGCCTTTTTTTCGCGCGGGCGACCGAGAAGGTTCGCGGGTTTCCGTGATGCTGCCCGACCAGCTCGACGGATTGAGTGCCTTAGAAGTCCTGGCGCGCGGAATGTCGCCACCGCACTTTCCCATTAGCCCTGACCAACTGCGGGGCCAGTGGACCTTCACGAACCTCGACCCGGGAACTCAAGCGTTTGAGGACTTCACCGTGACGACCGTCGAGATTCCCCATAAGGGTGGAAGGACGTTCGGCTATCGCGTCGAGGACGGCCGGTCGGTACTGGCTTACATGTCCGACCATTGTCCATCCGATCTCGGGCCCGGACCCGACGGTTGGGGCGAGTACCACACGGCGGCGCTGACGCTTTGTGAGGGCGCCGACGTGCTCATTCATGACGCTTCGCTCGTCAAAGAGGAGCTGGCCGAGGAGGCGTTTTTCGGCCACGCCGCCGCCGAATACGCCGTTGAACTGGGCCGTCGCTCGGGCGTGCGTCAAGTGGTCCTCTTTCATCACAAACCAGATCGCACCGACGATGAACTCGACGCCATATCGAAACGATTTGGACCTAATCCGCAGGTGCTCATCGCCGCCGAATCGATGGTGCTTGAATTTTGAGTATGAAGTCGCTTGACGTCGTGGTGGTCGGGTCCGGTCCTAACGGACTATCGGCCGCGCTGACGCTGGCACGCGCCGGGTTGCGTGTCGAAGTCTTCGAGGGCATGGACAGCGCGGGCGGCGGTTGTAGGACCCAAGAGTTGACGTTGCCGGGTTTCCATCACGACGTCTGTTCGACGGTCCAGTCCATGGTGTCGCTATCGCCGTTCTTCGCTGGCATCGACCTGGAAAAATTAGGAGTGCGTATGTGCACGCCCGAAGTAGCGTTCGCCCATCCACTCGATGGAGGGCGCGCGGCGTCGGTCGTGGGCAGCGTCGAGCAAACGGCGGCCGCGCTCGGCGTCGACGGTGCGGCGTACGCGTCGCTCATGGGTCCGCTGGTGAAGGCGGCACCGACGCTGGTCGCGAACGTGCTGGCGCCCCTTCGATCGTTTCCCCGCGGTCCCGTTTCCATGGGCCGCTTCGCCCTGGCCGGCGTGCCTTCGGCCACCCATCTGGTGCGTCGATTCAAGACCGATGAAGCGAAGGCTCTTCTAGGCGGGGTTTCGGCCCACGCCATGCTGGCCCTGGACGCACCCCTCACCGCCGCGTTCGGAATCTTTTTGACGGTGACGGCCCACGCGGGTGGATGGCCGGTCACCGAAGGCGGCAGTGCTGGGCTTATCGACGCGCTGGTACACGAACTCGCCGACCTCGGGGCCAATGTGCACACCGGACGGTGGATCACTCAAATGAGTGATCTGCCCGACGCGAGGGCCACGCTCTTTGACACCTCTCCTGAGATGCTGGGATCGATAGTCGGCGAACGTCTTCCCGGTAGCTACCGCAAAGCCATCGCCCGATTCCAACGGGCCCCGGGCGTCTGCAAGGTGGACTGGGCGTTATCGGGACCAGTCCCGTGGCTCGCCGACCAGTGCCGTCGGGCCGGCACGGTGCACGTGGGAGGAAGTTTCGAAGAGGTGGCGAGTGCCGAAGCCGACGTGCTCAACGGTCGTCACGCGGAGAAGCCTTTCTGCATCGTTGTCCAGCCCAGCGTCGTTGATCCGACCCGGGCCCCGCAAGGGCAGGCCACGTTGTGGGGCTACTGTCACGTGCCCAATGGTTCGACGGTCGACATGACCTCGCGTATCGAGGATCAGATTGAACGGTTCGCGCCGGGATTCAAAGACCTGATACTGGCCCGGGTGACCAGTACGGCCGTTGACGGTGAGCGACACAATCCCAACTACGTCGGCGGTGACATCAATGGGGGTGCCGGGAACCTTCGCCAGACACTCTTTCGACCGGCGCTGCGATGGAATCCCTACCGCACCGGCGCCAAAGGTCTGTACCTCTGTTCCGCGTCGACGCCACCTGGTGGGGGAGTGCACGGCATGTGCGGCGTGGGCGCGGCCAAAGCCGTACTCGATGACTTCAAGCGTTTGTCGTAATTGCGGCGGGTAGGGCCGCTTTGAGTGGTGCTACTACGAGCAAAGTAAGTGGGCTGGCCGCCTTCGTCCGTTGTTTCCAATCCGACATACTTCGCTCAGCGCTACTGGTTGGCGACGAGGTGGAGGAACGCTCGAGTGCACGCGAAGACACTGCGGGTCGCATGGTACCGGTACCGAGCCAGCTTTTCTCGACGTTGGACGAGCTATCTCAGCGTGGTGCTGCTCATTGGTTTGGTGGGCGGTTTGGCTCTCGCCAGTCTGGCCGGGGCGCGGCGGACGGATTCCTCCTTCCCCACCTACGTGGCCAGCACCAACCCCGCGACGATCGGACTCTTCAGCAGGTACGACGATCCCGGATTGGGTTTTAACACCGGCTACGACGCTCGGATTGCCAGCGCGATTGCCCACCTTCCGCTGGTTGAACGGGCCACCACTTCCATTGTCTTCGACGGCAACATCAATCTCAATGCCATCAAGGGCGTACACCTTCACTTGAGCGCCGGTGAAGAGCCCCCGACGATCATAGGAAGTACCGACGGCGAATTCACGACGATGGACCGCGTCACGCTCATCGCGGGACGACTGGCCAACCCGAAAAATTCAGACGAAGCGGTGATGAACGGGCAAGCCGCCCAAGAAATGGATCTGCACATCGGCTCGGTTATCGAAATCCCGTTTTACACCGACGCGCAAAACAACTCCTCCAACTCGTTGCCTAGCAAGCCCTTTCGCATCGTCAAGGTCAAGATGGTGGGCGAGTTCATTCCTCAGCAAAGCGTCATCCAAAGCGATATCGCCAAACTGGGATCGAGTGTGGTGATTCTTTCACAGGCCCTGACTCGTGAACTGGCGCCGAAGTGCGCCACCGGTACCGAGACGTTCTTGCAATTAAAAGGCGGCGACGCGAGCGCCACGAAGCTTTTGTCCGAAGTGTACAAAATCGATCCGATTGCCGAGCACTTTCCGGCGGAAGCCATTGCAAGTTTCCTGCCCATCGCCCAACAGTCGATCTCGCCCGAAGCCGTGGCGCTGGGCATCTTCGGCGGACTCGCCGCTTTGGCGACGCTGCTGATTGCCGGGCTGATGATTGGACGATTAATTCGGGTCGGCGCCGATGAACTTGAGACCATGCGGGCCCTCGGCGCTCACCGAGCGATGTTGGTTGGCGATGAATTGCTTGGTGCTCTCGCCGCGCTGACGGCCGGCTCCCTTTTGGCGGTGATCGTCGCGCTGGGGCTTTCGCCGCTTAGTCCGATTGGACCTGTTCGACCGGTCTACCCCGATCCGGGAGTGTCCTTTGATGGGACGGTCCTCGGGTGGGGCTTGGTGGCCCTGCTGACAATATTGTCCTCACTGGCCCTCTATCTGACCGGTCGCGAGGTTCGCCGGGTGACGTCTCGGAGGTTCACGCCCATTTGGAAACGTGAACCTCCCTGGATTCGCTCGGCCGCGAACTCGGGACTGCCCATTTCAGCGGTGACCGGTATTCGTTTTGCCTTGGAGCCAGGGAAGGGTCGCAACGCCACCCCCGTTCGATCGGCCGCGTTAGGCGCGGTGTTGGCGGTCGCCGTACTCGTCGCGACGATTACCTTCGGGGCCAGTCTCGACACTCTCGTCTCGCATCCTTCCTTGTATGGATGGAACTGGAATTACGCCATGTTGGCGAGCTTCGGCGGCGCCGAAGACCTTCCGGCCCATCAGATTGCCGTGCTGCTCAATGAGGATCACTACATCCAGCACTGGTCGGGTGTCTATTTCACCAAGGCAACGTTGGACGGCCAGCCGGTGTCCATGGTGGCCGCGAGACCGGGGGCCCGGGTAACGCCGCCCGTGCTCTCGGGCCACGGGCTTGACGCTTCTGATGAAGTGGTGCTGGGAGACACGACCCTGACGCAGCTCCATAAGCGAGTTGGTCAGACCGTGGTGTTCAGTAACGGAGTTAGCAAGCCTTCGACTCTGCACATCGTCGGTACCATGACCATGCCCGCACTGTCGAAAAATGGCGGACTCGGCCAAGGTGCGTTGGTGGCCACTAGTAAATTCCCCACGTCACTACTCAATATTCAAGACGCCACTATTCCGGGTCCGAACGCCATCCTTATTCGCATTCGCGCAGGCGTCAACCAGGGGTTGGCGTACCGTTCCCTAAAAGAGATCAATAAAGAAGTGAACGCTATCCCCGCCGCCTCAGGTTTGGCCGGTGGCATTGTGGTCGTGTTGCGTCCCTCTGAGATCGTCAACTTTCGCTCGATGGGCACGACGCCGACGGTGCTGGCGGCCGGTCTCGCGGTTGGAGCGGTGATCGCTCTCGGACTGACCCTGGCGGCGTCGGTGCGTCGGCGCCGCCGAGAACTGGCGCTGCTGAAAGCGCTGGGCTTCACCCAACGACAGCTGTCGACGTCGATAGGTTGGCAGGCAACAGTGGCGGCGGTCATTGGCTGCGTCGCGGGGATTCCGCTGGGCGTCGTCATTGGGCGCCAACTCTGGATACTGTTCGCCCGTGGCATCGACGTGGTGCCCAGCCCCACCGTGCCGGTACTGACCGTGGTCCTGGTCGGCGTGGGAGCCATCGTGTTCGCCAATCTCGTGGCGGCGATCCCCGGTCGTAACGCCGCTCGCACGTCGACGGCCTTGGTGCTTCGGGCCGAGTGACCACGGCACCGAGCGTGCTCGGTAGGTGCCCAATAACTTGTTAGATCGCCGAGTTCTCCAACGGCGTTTGGTCCGGCCAGTGGAGTAGTGGTAACACGTACGAAAGTAGTGGGGTGACCGCCTTGGCCAGTCCTCGGCCTTTTGTCAGAATGGCGCCAGTGGTGATCATGGGCCGCACGGGAAGGGGAGCTTGGTCGTGAGCGGAAACGTCATGGGCGTCGCCTGGTGCCGGTATCGAGCCACTTTTCATCGCAGTTGGACCACCTATCTCACCGTGGCCCTGCTGATCGGTCTGGTCGGCGGCGTGAGTATGGCGTCCATCGCGGCGGCGAGGCGCACGCAGTCGTCGTACCCCACGTTCATGGCGAGCACCAACCCGTCGGCCCTAACAATGGCCGTGTACAGCAACGCCAACGGCGGCCAGGCCGGTCCCGATTTGAAATCCAAGATCGCCAAACTACCCGGCGTGAAACATGTGGGCAGTCTCTTCTCCCCGCCCATCGTGCCGATGAGCGCCCAGGGCGCTCCACGATTAAACACCTTGGGCTTCGTCATAGCGGTTGGAAGCACGGACGGGATGTTGTCCAAGCAAGACACTCTCGCGATAACGAAAGGTCACGCCGCGAATCCCCAGCGGGCTAATCAGATCGTCATGACCGCCTCCGCCGCTCGCATTTACGGCGTCCACGTGGGCCAAGCCCTGTCGATGGGTTTCTACCTACCGTCCCAGCAGAGCTTGCCGGGTTTCGGCACTCCCAAGGTGAAGCCCTTTCGGCTCTTTCACACCAAGGTCGTGGGAATCGCGGTGCTTAACACCCAGGTAGTCCAGGATGGCGTCGATCAAGTGTACGGATTCGTTTTTATTACTCCGGCCATGGTCAAGGTGATAACCAAGTCGGTGCCCGGTCACGCCCCCTCGCTCTACGGGATCCAACTCGATCGAGGCGTTCACAACATCGTGAAGGTCGAACAGGAACTGGTCAACCTCGTGCCGAGTGGTTTTCAGGATGAGTTCCACGTCACCTCCCAGATCGTCTCCACCACGGAGTTGGCCATCAAGCCGGAGTCGGTGGCACTGGGCGCCTTCGGGGTGATCGCGGCTTTGGCCTGCCTGGTCTTGGCGGCCCAGGGCATCGCTCGATTCCTTCGACGAGGCGACGAAGACCGACGGATACTGCGATCCCTGGGGGCCAGTCCCGCGTCC
>Ga0182024_10026878_pt1 | contig 10096 bp, 8 predicted proteins | sample P32metaG_FD_120480 | JGI IMG/M metagenome (GOLD analysis project Ga0182024, IMG submission 120480) | Permafrost microbial communities from Stordalen Mire, Sweden - P3-2 metaG (Illumina Assembly) | ecosystem: Environmental > Terrestrial > Soil > Wetlands > Permafrost | place: Sweden: Stordalen...
CTCCTCCTGTTCGTCAAGGGCCAGGCCGTAGGTGTCGTACAGCTTGAATGCGGCCGCGCCGGGCAGGACACCGGCGGTGACGGTTTTGGCCTCGTCATGGAAGAATTTTTCGGCGATCTGGAACGTGGTCGCGTAGCGATGTTCTTCGTCCTTGACCACGCGGGCGACGCGCTGGACGCTTTCCATCATTTCGGGATAGGCGTCGCGCATGCGCTCGGCCACATAACCGGTCAGTTTATAGAGATACGGCTCGGCGACGCCGATCATGCGGGCGTTGCGCATGGCCCGGCGCATGATCTTCCGCAATACGTAGCCGCGACCTTCGTTCGACGGCAGCACGCCGTCGTTAATGAGAAACGCGGTGGCGCGGGCGTGATCGGCGTTGATGCGAAGAACGACGTCGCTGCGCTCGTCTTCCCCGTAGGTCTTCCGAAAAAGCTCGCCGGCGCGATCGATGATGGGACGGATCAGATCGATATCGTAGTTTGAAAGCTTGCCCTGCAGCACGGCGGCGAGACGTTCCAAACCCATACCGGTGTCGATGGACGGCTTAGGCAGCGGCGTCATTTTTCCGCTGATGTCTCGATCGAACTGCATGAAGACGAGATTCCAGATTTCGACGAAGCGGCCGCCGCCGTCGTTGGGAAATTCCTCATCCTCACGGCCGGGCTCGGCGGCTTCAGGGCCGAGATCGAAATGAATTTCAGAGCACGGGCCGCAGGGTCCGGTCTCGCCCATCTGCCAGAAATTATCTTTTTCGTCGAGACGGAAGACGCGCGATTTGGGGACGCCGGTGACTTCCTGCCACAGACGCTCGGCGTCATCGTCTTCGCGGAAGACGGTGAAGTAGAGATTCTCTTTGGGCAGGCCGTATTCCTTAGTGATCAGCTCCCAGGCGAAGGCGATGGCGTCGCGCTTGAAATAATCACCGAAAGAAAAATTGCCCAGCATCTCAAAAAAAGTGTGGTGGCGGCGGGTGTAGCCGACGTTGTCGAGATCGTTATGCTTGCCGCCGGCGCGCACGCATTTCTGGACCGTGACGGCGCGATTGTAGTCGCGCTTTTCGACACCGAGGAAGATGTCCTTGAACTGGTTCATGCCCGCGTTGGTGAACAGCAGCGTAGGATCGTTGGCGGGCACCAACGACGAGCTTCGGACGACGCGATGGCCGCGGCCGGCGAAGTAGTCAAGAAATTTCTGGCGAGTCTCAGAGCCTGTCATTTATATATTTCATTTTGGCAGGTCGGGTGTTCGACGTGCGTTGGGGACTAGAATTCCAAGGCAGGTCGGGGACCTGCCCCACTTGATCCGCCTCTCACGGCTGGTGAGGATTGGTCCACATTGAATCCCGAGTTAAAGTGTGGTGAACACGGCACATTGACCCCCGCTCACGGGCGGGGCTGGAGGCTTCACATGGTGATTGTGGCGTTGGTAAACCCCGGCCGCTCGGTGACGATGTTCGGAGGGGTGTCGACGCAACCGCACTTGGCTCACGCCATGACGAAGCAGCGTTTCGGCACCACGGGCGTGAGGGGGCGGATTAAAAATCCGCCGCAGGCTGCAAGCCCGCCCCACAGGGACCGCCTGCATGGTGTGAAATGGCGAAAACGGTTGGGCGGTGTGAACGCCAGTTGGCGCCGGCCATCTTACGGCGAGGGCGGGAGCTGAGCCAGCACGGCGTCGGTTACTTCGCGGGTGGAACTTTTTCCGCCCAGGTCGGCGGTGCGGACTTTTTGTTCGGCGAGCACCGCGGCGACGGCGCGTTCTACCGCGTGGGCTTCCTTCGAAAGACCCAGATGATCGAGCATCATGGATGCCGAAAGAATCGCCGCCAGGGGATTCACGATGCCGCGTCCGGCAATGTCCGGAGCCGAGCCGTGTACCGGTTCGAACATCGAGGGATGGCGGCGGGTGGGATCGAGATTGGCGCTGGCGGCGAGGCCGATGCTGCCGGCGAGAATGGCGGAGAGATCGCTCAAAATATCGGCGAAGAGATTGGACCCGACCACCACGTCGAAGCTGGCGGGACGGCGCACGAAATTCATCGCGGCGGCGTCCACCAGAAGAGATTCGGTTTCAATATCGGGAAATTCGGCGGCTACGTGAGCGAAAGCGCTGTCCCACAGCACCATCCCGAAGCCCTGCGCGTTGGACTTGGTGATGGAAGTGACGCGGCGCTTTTTATTGCGCTTGCGGGCGAGCTCAAAGGCGTGGCGAACGACCCGCTCGATGCCGCGGCGGGTGAAGACCCCGGTCTGGATGGCGACTTCCTCAGGCTGCTCGCGATAGAGAAAGCCGCCCACCTGCGCGTATTCGCCTTCAGTATTTTCACGAACGACAATCATGTCGATGGTGCCGGGATTGGCGAGCGGGCTCGCGACACCGGGATAGAGCATGGCCGGGCGCACGTTGGCGTACTGATCGAAGCCGCGGCGGATGGGGAGCAGCAGGCCGTTGAGGGTCACGTGATCGGGCACGTCGGGATGGCCGATGGCGCCGAGCAGGATGGCATCGAATTTGACAAGAGCTTCGAGGCCGTCGGCGGGCATCATCCGGCCGTGACGCAGGTAGTGAGCGCTGCCCCAATCGAAATTCCGGTATTCGAGTTTGGCCACGCGATCGAGAACACGCAGGGCTTCCGGGATCACCTCGCGGCCCACGCCGTCGCCGGGAATGACGGCGATTGAAAAAAGACTCATAGATCAGAGGATAATGGAAATATGTTGCGCATTCTGTTCCTGGCCGCGGTATTGTGCGCGCAACAGACTTCTCCGCCTGATGTACCGAAGACGGCGGCGGCGCAGGACCCCGATGTCGAATGGATTTGTCCGATGGACAAGGACGTCCGTTCCAATAAGCCGGGCAAGTGCCCGCGCTGCGGGATGATGCTGGTTGCGAACTTGCCCGAACCGCGCGAATTTTCGGTCCAGATTACGACTAAGCCGGCGGTGATGGCGGCGGGCAAAGAGATCGAGCTCGATTTCCGGATGACGGATCCCGATACGCACAAGCCGGTGCGCGAATTCGAGATCATGCATGAAAGGCTCTTCCATCTTTTCGTGGTGAGCCAGGACACCAAGTTTTTCCGGCACATCCATCCGGTGATTCAACCGGACGGAAGCTTCAGGCTGGGAGTGACTTTTCCGCATGCGGGCGAGTATCGCGTGCTCAGCGATTTTTATCCCAAGGGGGCGACGCCGCAACTGATCGCCGACACGCTTTTCGTACCGGGCGAGGGGTTCAAGCTCGAAACGGCCAAGCTGACGGCCGACGTGGCACCGAAGAAGACCGATAATCTGGAGATCGAACTGGTGACCGATCCGCCGCAGCCGCTGGCCGGGTTCAAGACGCTGATGTTTTTCAAGCTTAAGCCGGACGACGGGATCGAGCAGTATATCGGCGCGTGGGGCCACATGCTGGCGGCGAGCTGGGACCTGATCGACATGATCCACACGCATCCTTTCCTGGTGACCGATCCGGTCCTGGTGACCGATCCGGAGGAAGGCGCGTACAAACAAGTTCAGTTCAACATGATTTTTCCGCGCGCCGGCGTGTACCGGGTCTGGACGCAATTCCAGCGCAAGGGCGTGGTGAACACGGTGGTGTTCGACGTCCCGGTGAAAAATCTGGAGTGATGAAAACGGACCGATGATTCGGCTGGCATGGGCGATCGCGGCCGGAACCGTGTTCACGGCCATTGTGGCGTTTTGCGCGGACGCCGTTGCGGGCGACCTGCTGCGGGTGTTCCCGTTCATGGATCTGACGCTGGCGTTCCCCTACGGAATCTGCGGCGGGTTACTGGCGGCGCGGCTGGCGCCGGGGCGGGAATTGTGGGCTGGAATGGGAGTCGGGCTGCTGACGGTTCTGCTCGGCGTCATTTCGTATGGAATGAACAGCGGCGCGCAGGGCGGGTGGTTCTGGACGGCGCTGACGGCATCGCTCGCCGGCGGCGCGATTTTCGGCAGCCACCTGCGCGCGATCCAGATGGCGAAGCGGCAGGCGCTGAATAAACGAAAAGCGCGTAAGCTGGTAAAGTGATTCCCTCCAAACCGTACGTGATTGAGAATGTCGAGACGCTGCTGACGCCGGCGCTGGCGATCTATCCCGAACTTGTCGATCGAAACATTGCGGCCACTATTAGGCTGCTGGGCGGCGACGCGAATCGATGGAGACCGCACGTGAAGACGGCCAAGCTCGGGTTCATCATGCGTCGCCTGACGGAGCGGGGAATCGCGCAGGCGAAATGTTCGACCACGGTGGAACTGGCGACGGCGTGCGCGGCGGGAATCAAGGATGTACTGCTGGCGTATCCGGTGGTGGGCGCGAATGCGGCGCGGGTGCGGGAGCTGGCGGAGGAGAATCGCGATGTGCGGGTTTCGGTACTGGTCGAAAATATCGCGCAGACTGCGGTGTGGAAGGGCAGCCGCGTGGGGATTTTCATCGACGTGAATCCGGGGATGAACCGTACCGGGATCGAACAGGATCGGGTGGCGGAGATTATCGGAGTGGCACGGGCGATCGGTGCGGCGGGGCTGGCGTTTCGAGGCTTGCATTATTACGACGGCCACATGGCTGCGGCGGCGATGGAGGAGCGCGAAAAGCTGGCGCATGCGGGGTATGACCGGCTGATGGAGATCGTCGCGGCGGTGGAGCGGGCGGGATTTCCAGTGGAAGAAGTGATCACCTCCGGCACGCCGGCGTTTCCGTGCGCGGCGACTTATGCGCCATTCCGGTCCGGGAAATTTGTGCATCGTGCGTCACCGGGGACGGTGGTTTATAGCGACGCGACGAGCTTGACGCAACTGCCCGAGGAGTGGGGTTATCAGCCGGCGGCGGTGGTGGTGTCGACGGTGGTGAGCCATCCGAAAGCGAATTATCTGACCTGCGATGCCGGGCACAAAGCAGTTTCGGCGGACGCGGGGATTCCGACGTGCGCGGTGGCGGGACGGCCGGATCTATTGCCGCTGAAGCCGAGCGAAGAACATCTGCCGATCGAAGTGAAGGGCGGAGTGCGGCCGGAGATCGGCGAAGCGCTATACCTGGTGCCGCGGCATGTTTGCCCGACGGTGAATAATTTCGACGAGGCGCTGATTATTGAAGGCAACCGCGTCGTGGGCGTCGAAAAAGTAACGGCGCGGGGACACGAGGCTCCACTTAGATCGACTGAGCGATCTGCTCCGCGCTTCGCAGCGTCAGGGCCGCGAACGTAATCGTCGCGTTAGTGCATCCCCCGGTGGGCAGGGTAGGCGCGCCGGGCACGAAGAGATTGGGATGATCGTGAGTGCGGCCGAAACTATCGCACACGCTTTGGCTCGGATCGTTGCCCATGCGGCAGCCGCCGGATGGATGGTCCTGATAATTACTCTCCTGCACCGATAGAATTTTCGTATCGTTCGCTTTGGCGATGCGATCGTAAATGTTCTGAATGTGCTGTCGCGTGGCGGCCTGGCGCGCTTCGGCGGCGTCATCGAGGCGATACACAATTTTCGGCATCGCATCGCCGTGGCGATTGCGTTTCTCCGGGTCGAGCGTGAGGTGGCTGTCGCGGGAGGGGTGGGCGTCGTAGTACATGCGCACGCGGGCCACGCCGCGCGAGGTCTTCGAGCGCCAGTCGTTCAAAAGATCGTCCCCGAATAACATCGCGCCATTTTCCGCCTGCAGACGCGGGCGGCGTCCGGCGGCGCTTTCGAAGATCTGAATATCGTGGCGGACGAACGGTTGATCCGCGGGGCAGCGGAAGAACTGGCGGGAGATAAGCGGAAACGGCTCATTCATGCCGGGATAGAGTTTGGTGTTCAGCTCGATCTGCGCGGTGATGAAGAGATGACCGGTCATGTAGCGGCCCACGAGTCCACTGGAATTGGCGAGGCCGTTGGGAAATCGCGAGGACTGCGAGAGTAATAAAAGATGCGGCGTCCATGCGTAGCCGGAGGCGACGATGAAGGTCCGCGCGCGATATTCCACGGTTTCGTCCAGATGATTGCCGGTGGCGGCGACGATGGTCTTGCCGGTGTCGTGAGGAATCAAGCGGCGGATGAGGGTCTGGTCGTGGAGCTTGATTTTCTTCTCGGCGAGCAGGCGTTTGTAAGTGAAATCGGGCGAGTAACGCGCGCCGGTGGGGCAGATCATGCAGGTGTTGCAGCGCTGGCATTGGGCGCGGCCGTCGTAGGCGGTGGTGTTTTTCGCTTGCGGGCAGCCGTAGAAGGCGATGCCGGCGCGTTCGGCCCAAGCGCGGATCTGCGCCAGGTTGTAGGTGAGCGGCATGGGCGGCATCGGGTAAGAATCGGAGCGCTTGTCTTCGGGGTGGGGGCTGGGCTCGCCGGAAACGCCGATGCGGCGTTCGGCTTCGCAGCAATATTTTTCGAGATCGGCCCAGTTCAGCGGCCAATCGACGGCGAGTCCGTAGAGCGAGCGCAGGCGCAGATCTTCTTCTGAGAATCGATTGGCGTGGCCCTGCCAGTGCATGGCGGAGCCGCCGACGGCCATGGTGCGGGTGATGACGCCGTCGCCGGCCTGATCCTCGATGAAATCGCCGGGCCAGGCGTTTTCGCCGTAGAGGATCGAGCGGCGGCGATAATTCATGCGGTTCTCGAGATCGAAGAGACGTTTGCCGGCTTCGACCACGACGATGTCGAGGCCGGGTTTTCTCTCCGCAAGCTTTTGCGCCAGCAGGGCCGCGGAAATTCCGCCGCCGATGATGCAGATGTCGGTCTCAAATCGCGGCATTGGCGTCTCCTTTGAGTGGGGCGGGGACGGATGCGGAATCCTTGAGGGTGCGGCACTGATCCTTGCCGATGGCGGCGTTGTAGGCGAGGTCGTTCGCTTCGGGACTCTGGAAAAAGAAACTCATCAGATCGGCGGCGATGTGCTTGCCGTCGGGAGAGCCCGGCAGGTTGGTGATTTTTTCGGCGCGCAATTCTTCGGCGATACGGGCGCGGCGCGCGGTGAGGTCGGACGGGGCCGAGCCGAAGCGGTCGAGTTGTTCGAGATAGCGCGGCGCGGGCGACTCGGGCTTGTAGCGGACGCGCGGATATCCGTAGCCGGTCTGCATTTCCGCTCCGGCGCGATATTCGCGAACCCAGCGGGCGAACTGCTCGGCGATCGCGTCGGATTTCGCGCGTCCAAGAGATTCGGGAAGGACGGTCGCGGCGAGTTCCTGCAAGGTCTTTTCGCGCGCTCCGGGAAAAGACGCGGTCTGCGCCCAGGTGCGGACTCCACGCAACGGGATGGCCGCGGCCAAGGATTGAATCAGTGTTCGTCGACGCATTATTGTCCCTCCACCGAAAACGCGAGCAGAACATTTCCGGGCAGGCCGCCCCAGGCGCCATAACCGGAGCTGACGTACAACATGCCGCCGGCGACGGCGGGACCGGGACCATCCATGGAACCGCCTTTCGCGGTGACTCCGTTGACGGTTGAAAAATCGTGAGCGGTATCGAAATCCCAGACGATCTTTCCGTCGCGGGTGGAATAGCCGCGCAAGTGGCCGTCGACCGATCCGGAAAAAACGACGCCGGGAATCACGGTGACAGCCGCGGATTGCGCGGGGCTGCAGGACAGGCGCTCGCCGCAATCGGGCGGGGGCGCGGCCCAAACTTTTTCACCGGTTTGGACATTCAGCGCAAACAATCCACCGCCGGCTTTCGGATCGACGATGCGTTTCTTGCCGGGCTCGAAGCCATCCTGGATGAAGGCGATGTCGGAAAGCGCGGCGTAGACGTTTTTTCCGTCGGAAGCCGAGCCCCATTGAATTCCGCCGAGCGCGCTTCCTTGTCCGATGCGCGTCTCCCACAGGATCGCGCCCTTTTTGTCGGGATCGAGCGCATGCATGATGCCCGATTTCTGGCTTACCAGCAGCACCCGTTTGCCGTTGGCGAGTCTCACCAGAATCGGAGAGGCGCCGATATCCACGTCCGGTCCGGCTTTTTCGGGACAGCTTTCCTTGGCCGGGCCCACGCAGGCCATATTGAAGACGTCGGCCTCGGTGAGCTGCTTCGACCAGAGAATTTTGCCGGTCTGCATATCGAAGGCGAGCACCGCGTCGCTGGTGCTGGTGGCATCGCCCGAGAAATTGTCGCCGGTGCCGGCATAGATAATTTTCTTATCGGAATCGATGGTGGGAGCCGACCAGATGCTGGCGCCCGACGGTCCCCAGATGGGCGTGCCGGCGGAGGTCTTGCCGATCACGCGGGGCACTTCCGCGATGGTATAGGTTTTCCAGAGCTGCTCGCCGGTGCGGGCATCGAGCGCAAGCAATCCGCCGCGGGCGGAGCAGCACTCATATTTGGGATTCATCGGCGGACCTTCTTCGCCGGCGGTCAAAGGCACGAAGATGCGGCCGTCGAAATATTCGAGCCCGCCGACGATCTTGGCGTGGGGATGATCGTCAATGTGGGTCTTCCACAGCAATTCGCCGTTCGATGCGTCGACGGCATAAGCGGTCGCCCGCTGGTCGCCGAAAAATGCGACCTGCCGCGTGGCTTCGCCGCGAACGGTGGCGATTGCGACCGCGGTGCGCACCGGCGCCTCCGCGGCGAAGGACCAATACTGGCAGCCCGACCGCGCATCTAGCGAATAGACATTGCGATTCGCGCTGGTGACGAAGATCCTTCCGCCCACCACGGTTGGCTGGCCGTAAGCGACGAAGGTCCCGGCGAATCCGAAGGCCCATTTCAGTTTCAAGCGCGGCGTCTGGTCGGCGGTGATTCCGGCCCGGTCGGCGAGTTGAAAACGGGAGTTGTTCAGATCCGCGCCCCAGCCGTTCCAACTCGCGCCTTTGGCGTCGTTCGAGACGAATGGAGTCTTGGCATCCGCACATGCGCCGGTGGTTGCGATAGCGGCCGCGCCGATGGTTTTGCCGGTGAGAAATTCGGCGACGGTTCGACGTTCGGCCGCGCTCATCGACGCGCCCTGTTCTTTCATCAGCCCCGATTCGAGCGCGCGCACGATATTTTCGGGCGACATCTGCTTCAGGGCCGAAGGCGCGGGCGCGCGGGTTTCTCCGGAAACGTCGTGGCACATGGCGCAGCGTTGTTTGTAGAGAGCCGGCCCGTCGTCCGCGGCGAAGGCGGCGGCGGTCACAAGAAAGATCAGCCTGATCATCGGTTCACCTCCGGTACACCACTCCAGCTTTCATGACGAACGTCACTTTTTCGAGCGCGGCGATGTCCTCGAGCGGATCGCCCTGAACGGCGATCACGTCGGCGAAATACCCCGGCTTCAACGCGCCGATCTGCCCTTCCCAGCCGAGCAATTTTGCTCCATGCAGCGTTCCGGCCTGCAACGACGCGAGCGGCGTCAGGCCGTACTTTACCATCAGGACGAATTCGCGCGCCTGGGTGCCGTGGGGAAACGGGCCGACATCCGAGCCCATGGCGAATTCGACGCCGGCGGCGATCTGTTTGCGAAATTCCTGAGTGTGCAGGTCGAACAATTTGTGCTCGGTTACGCCTTGCGCCGGAGTCGCGGCATGCTCGGCGAAATAGTCGAAAATGGTGAAGGTCGGCACCGCGAAAATTCCTTTTTCGCGCATCAACCGCATGGTTTCGTCGCTCAATTGATTGGCATGATCGATGGACACAACGCCGGCGCGTGCCGCGTAGAGAGTTCCCGGCTCACCGGTGGCGTGAACCGCGACCCGCTTGCCGACGCGGGCAGCTTCCTGAATCGCGGCGCGCAACTGATCTTCGGTGTATTGATACGGCGTGAAGAGTTTACCGTCGCGAAGCTCGTCGCGGCCGGTTTCGTAAATCTTGATGAAGTCCGCGCCTTCCTTGAACTGGTCGCGGATCACCGTGATCAGTTCAGGCGTGTTGTTGGCCCAGGTGGCGTTCGGCAGAACGTGCTGGGCCGGATTATAGCCGATGGCGTCTTCGTGGCCGCCCAGAATGTCCACTGCGTTTCCGCTGATGCGCATCCGCGGCCCGGGAATTTTCCCTTCGTTGATGGCATCGCGAACGGCGGTGTCGGCCGAGCCGGCGCCTTCGGTGCCCATGTCGCGCTCCGCCGTGAATCCGCCCATCAGGTCGTCGCGCGCGGCAAGCGTCGCGTTAATGGTGCGCTGCGGGACGGATTCCTGCACCGTCTGCAGATCCTC
>Ga0182024_10026879_pt1 | contig 10096 bp, 3 predicted proteins | sample P32metaG_FD_120480 | JGI IMG/M metagenome (GOLD analysis project Ga0182024, IMG submission 120480) | Permafrost microbial communities from Stordalen Mire, Sweden - P3-2 metaG (Illumina Assembly) | ecosystem: Environmental > Terrestrial > Soil > Wetlands > Permafrost | place: Sweden: Stordalen...
AGCTGGCCGAGCCGGCCACCGCCCTGGAGCTGCTGATGTCCGAGCAGGCGGCGCTGCTGATGACCCATCTGCAACCGCGCGCGTTCGTCACGCACCTGCCATCCGACCTGATCGTCGATGTCGAGCGTCTGGCCGCCGGCTTTGCCAGCTGGTATGAGCTGTTTCCGCGCTCACTGTCGCCGCGCAGCGGCGAGCACGGCACCTTCGACGATGTCATCACGCGCCTGCCGGCGCTGCGTGCCATGGGTTTCGATGTGCTCTACATGCCGCCAATCCATCCGATCGGGCGCAGCCATCGCAAGGGGCGCAACAATTCGCTGCAGGCCGATGCGGGCGAGCCGGGCAGCCCGTACGCCATCGGTGGCGCCGAAGGCGGCCATACCGCACTGCACCCACAACTCGGCGACCTGGCAGCCTTTCGCCGCCTGGTGGCGGCGGCCGCCGAGCAGGGCATGGAGGTGGCACTGGACTTTGCCATCCAATGCTCGCGCGATCATCCCTGGCTGAGCACCCATCCGGAATGGTTTTCCTGGCGCGCCGACGGCTCGATCCGTTACGCCGAGAATCCACCCAAGAAATATCAGGACATCGTCAACGTCGACTTTTACGCCGAGCAGGCCAAGCCGGCGCTGTGGCTGGCATTGCGCGATGTGGTGCTGTACTGGATCGATGCCGGGGTCAAGATCTTCCGGGTCGACAATCCGCACACCAAACCGCTGCCCTTCTGGCGCTGGCTGATCGCCGATATCCGCTCGCGCTACCCCGAGGTGCTGTTCCTCTCGGAGGCATTTACCCGCCCGGCGCTCATGTACCGCTTGGCCAAGCTCGGCTTCACGCAGAGCTACACCTACTTCATCTGGCGCAACACCAAGCGCGAGCTGACCGAGTATTTCACCGAACTCACCACGCAGCCGCCGAAGGATTTTTTCCGGCCGCATCTGTTCGTCAATACGCCCGACATCAACCCACTGTTCCTGCAGAACTCCGGACGCGCGGGTTTCCTGATTCGCGCCGCGCTGGCCGCAACGCTTTCGGGTCTGTGGGGAATTTACAGCGGCTTCGAGCTGTGCGAGTCGGCGCCGCTGCCGGGCCGCGAGGAGTACCTCGACTCCGAGAAGTACCAGCTGCGGCAGCGTGACTGGCAGGCGCCCGGCAACATCATCGCCGAGATCACGCAGCTCAACCGCATCCGCCGCGAGAATGCCGCCCTGCAATCGCACCGCTGGCTGCGCTTCTACAATGCCTTCAATGATCAGGTGTTATGGTACGGCCGGTTCACTCCCGGTCTGGACAATTTCATCCTGGTGGCGGTGAGCCTCGATCCACGCAATGTGCAGGAGACCCGCTTCGAAGTGCCGCTGTGGGAGTTCGGGCTGAACGACTACGGCGTGTTCGCGGTCGAAGAACTCATGCGCGGCGTACAGTTCAAATGGTACGGCAAGATCCAGCAATGGCGCTTCGTGCCAGCGGAACTGCCATTTGCGATCTTTCGCGTGCGCCCCTGGCAGAGCCCGGCGTAAGGACCCATGGATCAGCCCTCAGTGACCCGCAATCAAAGTCGTCCGCGGCGCACCAGCGCCGCCGCAGTGCACGTCAGCGATCCGCTCTGGTTCAAGGACGCGGTCATCTATCAGCTGCACCTGAAGTCGTTTTTCGACGCCAATAACGACGGCATCGGCGATTTCGCCGGCCTGATTGCCAAGCTCGATTACATTGCCGATCTCGGCGTCAATACCATCTGGCTGCTGCCGTTCTATCCGAGCCCGCGGCGCGACGACGGCTACGACATCGCCGACTATCGCGGCGTGCACCCCGACTACGGCAACCTGTCGGAGGTGCGCAGTTTCATCGCCGAAGCGCATGCGCGCGGCCTGCGGGTGATCACCGAACTGGTGATCAATCACACCTCCGATCAGCACCCCTGGTTCCAGAGAGCGCGCAAGGCCAAGCCCGGTTCATCGGCCCGCAATTTCTACGTCTGGTCCGACACCGATCAGCGTTATGCCGGTACGCGCATCATCTTTCTGGACACCGAGAAGTCCAACTGGACCTGGGATCCGATCGCCAATGCCTACTACTGGCACCGCTTCTACTCGCACCAACCCGATCTGAATTTCGACAACCCGCGGGTGCTCAAGGCGGTGTTGTCGGTGCTGCGCTACTGGCTGGCGCTGGGCGTCGACGGCCTGCGGCTCGATGCCGTGCCGTACCTGGTGGAGCGCGAAGGCACCAGCAACGAGAACCTGCCGGAGACGCACGCGATCCTCAAGCGCATTCGCGCCGAGGTCGATGCCGCATTCCCCGATCGCATGCTGCTGGCCGAGGCCAATCAATGGCCCGAGGACGTGCAGCAGTATTTCGGCAACGGCGATGAGTGTCACATGGCCTTCCATTTTCCGCTGATGCCGCGCATGTACATGGCGCTGGCACAGGAGGACCGCTTCCCGATCACCGACATCCTGCGGCAGACACCCGAGATCCCGCCCAACACCCAGTGGGCCATCTTTCTGCGCAACCACGATGAATTGACGCTCGAGATGGTGACTGACAAGGAACGCGATTACCTGTGGGAGCAATATGCCGCCGATCGCCGTGCGCGCCTGAACCTCGGCATTCGCCGGCGGCTGGCGCCGCTGATGCAGCGCGACCGACGGCGGATCGAGCTGCTGCACTCGCTGCTGCTGTCGATGCCGGGCGCGCCGGTGCTGTATTACGGCGATGAGATCGGCATGGGCGACAACATTCACCTCGGCGATCGCGATGGCGTGCGCACGCCGATGCAATGGTCGAGCGACCGCAACGGCGGCTTCTCGCGGGCCGATCCGGCGACGCTGGTGCTGCCGCCGATCATGGACCCGCTGTACGGCTATGAGGCCATCAACGTCGAGGCGCAGGCGCGCGACCCGCATTCGTTCCTGAACTGGATGCGGCGCATGCTGTCGATCCGCCGGCTGCAACGCGCTTTTGGCCGCGGCACCTTCCGGCTGCTGTATCCGAGCAATCGCCGCGTCATGGCATACGTGCGCGAGTTAGCCGAGGAAGGCCGCACCGAGACCATCCTGTGCGTCGCGAACGTGTCGCGGTTCGCGCAGGCGGTCGAGCTGGACCTCAGCAAGTTCGAGACTTGCGTACCGGTCGAGATGCTCGGTGGCGCGGCCTTTCCTCCGATCGGACAGTTGCCCTACCTGCTGACCCTGCCGCCCTACGGTTTCTACTGGTTCGTGCTCGCGCCGCTGTCGCGTATGCCGACCTGGTTCGTGCCCGCGCCGCAGCCGCTGCCCGAGTTCGTGACGCTGGTGGTGCGCAGCTCGCTGCAGGAACTGCTGGCGGAACCGATCCGCAGCGTGCTGGAGCGCGAAGTGCTGCCGGTCTACCTGCCGAAGCGGCGCTGGTTCGCCGGCAAGGACCAGCTGCTCGAACAGACGCGAATCGTGCAGATCTCGGAAGTACCGGGCATCGAGCCGCCGGTGCTGCTGGCCGAGATCGAGGCGCAGATGACGCGCGGCACGGACCGCTACCTGCTGCCCTTTGGCTTCATTTCCGAGGATGAAATCGCCGGCGCGCTGCCGCAGCAACTGGCGCTCGCGCGCGTTCGCCGCGGCCGCCGCGTGGGCTTCCTGACCGACGCGTTCGCACTCGACAGCTTCGCACGCCGGGTGGTCGAGCTGCTGGCGCGCGGCGCGCGGGTGCCGGCCGGCGCCGGTGGCGGCGAGCTGCAGTTCAACCCAATCGGTCGCAGCGAGTTACTGCAGGTCGGGGCCGACGCGGCGGTGCGGCGTCCGTCTGTCGAACAGTCCAACAGCGCGCTGATCGTCGGCGGCCAGATCATGATCAAGCTGTTCCGGCGCATTCACGCCGGCGCGCACCCGGAAGCGGAGATGGGCCGATATCTGACCGAGCACGGTTTCGCCAACATTGCGCCGATGCTGGGCGAGATCACTCGCCAGGGCGCGGACGGCGAGCCGTTCACGCTCGGCGTGGCGCAGAGTTTCATCTACAACGAGGGCGATGCCTGGAGCTGGACGCAAAATCTGCTCGAGCGCACGGTGCAGGAAGTGCTGGTCATGCCCTCTGGCGCTCCCTTGCCGGAGCAGAGCGAGTCGATCGCGCGCTTCCAGCGCGCCGCCGGCATGCTCGGCCGCCGGCTCGGCGAAATGCACGTGGTACTCGGCCAGCCGACCGAGCAGGTGGCATTCGCGCCGCGCAACAGCGACGCGCAGCAATGCGAGGCGTGGGCGGCCTCGGCGCAAGCCCAGCTGGAGAAGGCCTACGCGCTGCTGGCTGCACGCGCGCAGTTCAGCGAGGAGGGGCGCCAAAGTGTCGCTGTGTTGAGCGAGGCGCGCGCGCGCGCGCTGCGGCTGCCGAGTGAATTGGCGCGGGCCGGTATCGGCTCACTGGCGACGCGCATTCACGGCGATCTGCACCTCGCCCAGGCATTGGTGGCGCAGGGCGATGTGTTCTTCATCGACTTCGAGGGCGAGCCGGCGCGCAGCTTGAGCGAGCGGCGTGCGCTCAGTAGTCCATTGCGCGACGTTGCGGGCATGTTGCGCTCGTTCGACTATGCGGCGGCGACCATCATCGTCGCCGGCGGCGCGGGCCAGGACGAGACCGCGGCTGCGCGCAAGCGCGCCATCATCGAGCGTTTCCGGCAGAGTTCCAGCAAAGCCTTCCTGGCCGCCTACCAGGAGGCCTCGGCACCGCTGGCGCATCGCTGGGCAGACGCGCAGAGCGCGCGCGAACTGCTGAACCTGTTTCTGCTCGAGAAGGCCGCCTACGAAGTCTGCTACGAGGCCGCCAATCGTCCAGCTCTGCTGGATGTACCCTTGCGCGGACTCGCGCAGCTCATCTCCCATCTTTAGAGGCCACTATGCAGCGTCACAATTCTCTCGCCGAACGCCGCATGGACGCGGACCTGTCGATCGCTCCGGAGGCCGCTGAGGCGCTGGCATCCGGCATGGTCGGGGACCCATTCAGCCTGCTGGGTCCGAGGCCCGATCGCGACAGCGTGATCGTGCGTGCCTATGTGCCGCCGGCCGAGGCGGTCGAGCTGATCGACGCGCAGGACAGGGTGCTTGCGAGCATGCAACCGATCGAGCCTGCGGGACTGTTCGCCGCCCGCATCGGCGCGGGAACCGCTTACCGCCTGCGCATTCGCTGGCCCGGGGGCGTCACGCAGGTCACAGAAGATCCGTACGCCTTCGGACTGCTGCTCGGCGAACTGGACGTCTACCTGCTCGCGGAGGGCAATCATCTCGAGCTTGGGCGCTGCCTTGGCGCGCAGGCGATGAGTATCGAGGCTGTCGCCGGAGTGCGCTTTGCGGTCTGGGCACCGAATGCGCGCCGCGTGTCGGTGGTCGGTGACTTCAACGGCTGGGACGGCCGCCGCCACATGATGCGCAAGCGCGTCGAGGCGGGCGTGTGGGAACTGTTCATCCCGCGGCTGCCGGTTGGCAGCGTCTACAAGTACGAGATCCTCGGACCGTACGGATTGCTGCCGCTCAAGTCCGACCCGGTGGCGCTGCAGGTGGAGCCGCCGCCGCGCACCGCCTCGATCGTCGCCGATCCGACACCGTTCACCTGGACCGATGGCGAGTGGCTCAAGGCACGCGCCGCCAGCGGGGAGCATCTGCATGCGCCGATGTCGATCTACGAGGTGCACGCCGGTTCGTGGCGGCGCCGTCCGCATGACTGGCAATCGCTGAACTGGGACGAACTCGCCGACCAGCTGATTCCCTACGTCAAGGATCTCAAGTTCACCCACGTCGAGCTGCTGCCGATCATGGCGCACCCGTTCGGCGGCTCCTGGGGCTACCAGGTGCTGGGGCAATATGCACCGCACGCCGGTTTTGGTGAGCCGCACGCATTTGCCCGATTCGTCGATCGCTGCCACAGCGCCGGGCTGGGCGTGATACTCGACTGGGTGCCCGGACACTTCCCCACCGATACCCACGGAATGGCTTATTTCGACGGTACGCCGCTGTATGAGCATGCCGATCCGCGCGAGGGTTTTCACCAGGAGTGGAACACCGCGGTCTACAACCTCGGCCGCCGCGAGGTGCATTCATTCCTGATCTCGAGCGCGCTGCACTGGATCGAGCGCTACCACATCGATGCGCTCAGGGTCGATGCGGTCGCCTCGCTGCTGTATCGTGACTACGCCCGCCCGGCCGGGCAATGGATCCCGAATCGCTTCGGCGGCCGCGAGAATCTCGAGGCCGTCGATTTCCTGCGGCACCTGAACGATGCGGTGGCCGAGCGCTTTCCAGGCACCATGACGATCGCCGAAGAGTCCACGGCCTGGCCTGGCGTGACGCGGCCGGCGCGCGAGTGGGGGCTGGGTTTCACCTATAAGTGGAACATGGGCTGGATGCACGACACGCTGCGCTACATGCAGCACGACCCGGTGCATCGGGCGTTCGATCACAACGATATGACCTTTGGGCTGCTGTACGCCTTCACCGAGCGTTTCGTACTGCCGCTCTCGCACGATGAGGTGGTACATGGCAAGGGTTCGCTGATCGGCCGCATGCCGGGGGACACCTGGCAGCGGTTCGCCAATCTGCGTGCCTATTTCGGCTTCATGTGGACGCAACCGGGCAAGAAGCTGCTGTTCATGGGCGGGGAAATCGGCCAGGACTGGGAATGGAATCATGACCGCGAGGTCGACTGGCCGGCGCTCGAGCATCCGTTGCACCGGGGCGTGCAGCACCTGATCCGCGATCTCAATCATGTCTACACCACCGAAGTGGCGTTGCACGCGCTAGACTGCGACAGCGCCGGATTTAGATGGATCGTCGGTGATGATCGCGATAACAGTGTGTTTGCCTACTACCGCAGCGGTTATGACGGAACACCGCCGATCATCGTGGTCTGCAACTTCACGCCGGTGCCGCGTCTGCGCTATCGGATCGGTGCGCCGCGCGCCGGCGGGTGGCGCGAGATCCTCAATACCGATTCCGAGGTGTATGGCGGCAGTAACCTCGGCAACGGCGGCTGGGTCGAAGCCGGTTCCGCGCCGAGCCACGGGCAGCCGTTTTCGCTCGAGATTACACTGCCGCCGCTCGCCACCGTGCTACTGCGCTACGGGGGGTAAGGCCCCCGAGAGTCGCCGGCAGTGAGTGCCGAGTTGCCGCCGCGCGCGTTGCCCGGCGCGCCCCACCCGTTGGGTGCCACCTGGGGCAGCGAGGGCTGCAACTTCGCGGTATTTGCCGGCGGCGCCGAACGCGTCGATCTGTGCCTGTTCGAGCCGAGTGGCCGCACCGAGGTGCGGCGGCTGGCGATGCCGGAATGCACCGATGGTGTCTGGCACGCGCTGCTGCCGCAGGTCGCGCCCGGGCAGCTGTATGGTTACCGCGCCCACGGCCCATACGACCCGGTGCAGGGCCTGCGCTACAACGCCAACAAGCTGCTGCTCGATCCGTATGCGCGCCTGCTGGCCGGAACGCTGCGCTGGAGCGACGCGCTGTACGGCTATCGGGTCACCTCGCCGCGCGCGGATTTGTCGTTCGATCGCCGCGACAGCGCGTTCGCCATGCCCAAGGCGGTGGTGAGTGTCGATCGCTTCGACTGGGGTAACGATCGGCCGCCGCGCACACCCTGGTCCGATACGGTCATTTATGAGGCGCATGTGCGCGGAGTGTCGATGCGCCACGGCAGCGTGCCCGAGCGGATGCGCGGCCGCGCAGCGGCACTCGGACACGAGGACATCGTCTGCCATCTGCGGCGCCTCGGCATCACCGCCATTGAGCTGCTGCCGATTCATTCGCTGGTACAGGATCGACCGCTGGTGGAACGCGGCCTGAGCAACTACTGGGGCTACAACACGCTCGGCTTCTTTGCGCCCGAGCCGCGCTATCTGGGCGACGGCGGCGCCGATGAACTCAAGGGTGCCATCAAGGTGCTGCATGCCGCCGGCATCGAGGTGCTGCTGGACGTGGTCTACAACCACAGCTGCGAAGGCAGCGAGCTCGGCACCACCTTGAGCCTGCGTGGCCTGGATAACCTGGCTTACTATCGGCACCTGGCGGATGACCCGCGCCGCTGCGAAAACCTTACCGGCTGCGGCAATGCGCTCAACTTCTCGCACCCGCGGGTGATCCAGCTGACGATGGATTCGCTCCGCCACTGGGTCACGGAATACCACGTCGACGGCTTTCGATTCGATCTGAGCGTCACGCTCGGGCGCGAGGCGGAAGGCTTCGAGCGCGGCTCGGGATTCTTTGACGCGCTGATGCAGGACCCGACGCTGTCCATGGTGAAGCTGATCGCCGAGCCCTGGGATGTCGGACCTGGCGGCTTTCAGCTCGGTAATCATCCGGCCGGCATGGCGGAGTGGAATTCGAAGTTTCGCGACGAGGTACGGCGCGCCTGGCGCAGCGACTCAGCGGTACGCGGAGCGCTCGCGGCACGGCTGCAGGCATCGGCCGATGTGTTCGATCACGATCGTCGCAGACCCTGGGCGGCGATCAACTACATCACCGCGCACGACGGTTTCACGCTGCAGGACTGGGTCAGCTACAACCAGAAGCACAACGAGGCGAATGGCGAAGACAACCGCGACGGCAGCGACGACAACGCCAGCTACAACTGGGGAGTCGAAGGACCGAGCGACGACCCGGCGATCACGGCACTGCGCGAGAGCGTCAAGCGCGCCATGCTGGCGACGCTGGTGTTCTCGCATGGCACCCCGATGCTGCTCGGCGGTGATGAATTTGGCCAAAGCCAGCGAGGCAACAACAACCCTTATTGCCAGGATTCCGAGCTTAGCTGGCTCGACTGGGCGCAGGCCGAGTCGACCGCGGGCGTCGAGCAGCAGCTGTACGTGGCGCGGCTGCTGCAGCTGCGCCGCGATCACTGCACGCTGCGCAGTAACTACTTCCAGCACGGCCAGCTCGAGCCGCTGCTGCAGGTGCGGGACATCGAATGGTTCGACGAGAACGGCGATGTGATGCGGCCCGAGGACTGGCAATACACCGAGGGCAAGCTGCTGTGCGTTCGCCGCGCGGCGCGCATCGATGATGCCCACGCGGAAGTCAGCCTGTTGCTCATCAACACCAATGCCGATCTGCACGTCTTTCAGTTGCCGCAGCCGCAATTTCACTGGTACCTGAGACTCGATTCCGCGAGCGGCGCGCCGCTCGATCGCGCGATCGAGCAGCCGCAGATCGAGGTGGCCTCGCACAGCCTGCAGCTGCTGACCGCCACAGTCGAAGCGCCGACGCCCGAGCGCGCCGTTCACAGTGCCGGCGACACGGCCATGCAGCCCGGCCAGAGCATGACCAAGAGCGTGCGCGCGCTGGTGCCGTAAACGCGCCGAGGCATGCGGGATGGCGAAAGTCGCGTTCATCGGTCTTGGCAATATGGGTCTGGGAATGGCCGCCCGCCTGCTCGGCTCCGGTCATCAACTGCGCCTCTACAACCGGACTGCGGCGCGTGCAGCAGCCCTGGTTCGCCAGGGCGCCACGCTGTTCGCCACGCCGAGGGAGGCGTGCCAGGGTGTCGATGCCGTCATTTCAATGCTCGCCGACGATGCGGCCTCGCGGGCAATCTGGCTGGAACACAACGGCGTACTCGCGGCGAAACCAGCCAGCAGCGCCTTTGCCATCGAGTGCTCGACGCTGTCCCATGACTGGGTGCTGGAACTGGCGAGGCGATCGGTCGCAAGTGGCTTTCGATACATCGATGCGCCCGTAACGGGGCTCCCGGAGGCCGCTGCTGCCGGCTCACTCACCTTGCTGGTGGGTGCAAGCACGCAGGATCTCGAGGCCGCCGGCGACATTCTGCAGGCCTTATCGGAGCGCATCATCCGCTTCGGTCCGGTCGGTACCGGCACTGCCTACAAACTGATCATCAACATGATCGGTGCAGTGCAGATAGCTTCAGTGGCGGAAGGTCTGGCGATCGCGGAGCGCGCCGGGCTGGATATCGCCGCGGTCGCCGAAGCCATCGCAACCAGCCAGGCGGCCAGTCCGCAAGTGATCCGTAATACCCGCCGCATGGTCGCGGCCGATCACGAGCAGAACATTGTGTTCAGCGCAGCGTTGCGCCTCAAGGATGTCGAGTACGGGCTGCGGTTCGCCCGCAAGATCGGCATCGG
>Ga0182024_10026881_pt1 | contig 10095 bp, 9 predicted proteins | sample P32metaG_FD_120480 | JGI IMG/M metagenome (GOLD analysis project Ga0182024, IMG submission 120480) | Permafrost microbial communities from Stordalen Mire, Sweden - P3-2 metaG (Illumina Assembly) | ecosystem: Environmental > Terrestrial > Soil > Wetlands > Permafrost | place: Sweden: Stordalen...
ATATGGATCCGGGCAACCCTGCCCCGGCTTCGCTACGACCAGCTCATGGACCTCGGCTGGAAGTGCCTCATCCCCGCCTCTCTCGGCCTGCTCCTGGTCGTGGCGGGGGCGCGTCTCGGCAAGGACGGGTTCTATGGCTGGCTGGCGCTGTGCGCCAGTGCCCTCGGGTTCCTCGTCCTGTCGCGCGCTGTCGACATCGGTAGGTCACAACCCCAAGAAGGCCAACTGGCCGAACTGGACACGCCATGAGCCTCCTCACCAACAACGCGTTCGTCAACTTTTTCAAGGGCTTCGTGGTTACCGGGAAGCAACCGCTCAAGCCGAAGGTCACCGTCCAGTACCCCGAAGAAAAGCGCCCCAAGCCCGAACGCCTCCACGGCCGTCACGTGCTCAACCGCTACGAAGACGGTATGGAGAAATGCATCGGCTGCGAACTGTGCGCCGGGGTCTGCCCCGCAAAATGCATCTATGTGCGCGGAGCTGACAACCCGCCGGACGCGCCGGTATCGCCTGGCGAGCGATATGGCTTTGTTTACGAGATCAACTTCCTGCGCTGCATCCACTGCGACCTTTGCGTCGAGGCCTGTCCGACAGAGGCGATAACCGAGTCGAAGCTGTTCGAGTTCTCGTTCACAAACAGGCAGGACGCCATTTACACCAAATCCGAACTAGTCGTCGATGATTCCGGGAAACCCAAGGTCTTGCCGTGGGAGGACTGGGCTCCCGGCGATGACCAGAACACCTCCGGCTGGGTGCGGGCAACCTCTCCATCGGGACGAGCCGACCTGGAAGGCACGCCTTTGTGGTCTGGCGAGCTCGGTTACGGCGTCCGCCCCGCCCAGGCCGGCCAATCCGACCCCCAAGCCGCCGATGTGCACGCCGATTTCGACATCTCGGTGCGCGAAGCCGGAGCGGCCGAGGTCAAAGGTGCCGGCGGGAGCACGGTCAGCCCGGTCAGGCGGCCAAGCGGTCCGGGGACCGGTACCAGCCAAGCCGGTGCAAGCAAGCCAGGAGGCAACTAACGATGCTCCTAGCCGCGAGTCACGCCGCTAGCACCTCGGGGGCCGACCTAGCCAACGCATCTGCATGGGCCGTTTACGCCGTGGGCGCCGCAATATCCGTGCTGGGTGCGTTCGGCGTAGTCCTTTTACGCAACCCGGTGCACTGCGCGCTCTCGCTCGTCTCGACCATTTTTGGGATCGCGTTGCTCTTCATCGACGAGAGCGCCGACTTCTTGGCTGCCGTCCAGATAATCGTTTACGGCGGCGCCATCGTGATCCTGTTCCTCTTCGTGATCATGCTGCTCGGAGTGGACCGACGTGAGCCTCGCAAGCAGGACAAGATGCGAGGGCTGACGCCGGTCGCGATCGTCGTAAGCCTCGTGGCGCTCATCAGCCTGCTTGTGCTCACTCAGGTCCGCTACTGGGCGACCGGTGCGAAAGCTTCCACGGAAACCTTGAACGGGCCGGGCGAGAACGTACAAAAACTTGGCCAGAGCATTTTCACGGCCTACCTGCTCCCCTTCGAAATGACCGGCGCATTGCTCGTCATCGCTGTCGTAGCGGCCGTGGTCTTGGTACGTCGCGGCGCCCAAAGCCCCCCCGAAACCCAGCGAAAGACCGCTGCCCGGCCCCCTGCCTCTCAGGAAAGCCACCGACCAGGGACGCCGGTGCGATGACCGTACCCGGCCCGTGGTACCTGGTATTGGCAGCCGTCCTGTTCAGTGTCGGCGCGACCGGCCTGCTCGTGCGGCGCAACATCCTGGTCATGTACATGTGCATCGAGCTCATGCTCAACTCCGTCAACTTGACGTTCGTTACCTTTTCCCGCATGCTGAACGACCTTGGCGGGCAGGACGCGGTGTTCTTTGTGCTCGTCGTCGCAGCTGCTGAAGTCGTCGTCGGCCTCGGCATCATCGTCGCCATCTACCGACGGCGCAGCGGGGCCACCGCTGACGACATCAGTTCGCTGAAAGGCTGAGGCGACACCGTGAACGCCGCTTACGCCATAGTCGCGCTGCCGCTCCTTGGCTTTATCGTCAACCTGGTCTTTGGGCGCCGCCTGGGAGAACCGGCGGCGGGGTGGGTCGGCACCGCCGCTGCGGGCGGTTCGTTCATCGCCTCGATCGTGGTCTGGGTCACCATGCTCGGCAAACCCGCTGCCGACCGGGTAACCGACCTCAACATCTTCACTTGGATCCCTGTAGCTGGTCTCCACGCGAACGCAGGCCTGCAGATGGACCCGCTGTCGATCACCATGGCGCTGTTCGTCACCGGCGTTTCAACCGCCATCCACATGTACTCGGTCGGCTACATGCACGGCGACCCGGGCTTCGACAGGTTCTTTGTCTACCTCAACCTGTTCCTGTTCTCGATGATCGTGCTCATCCTGGCGGACAACTTCTTGTTCTCCTTCCTCGGATGGGAAGGCGTGGGCTTCTGTTCCTACGGTTTGGTCGGGTTCTGGTTCCAACGCGAGGTCGCCGCCGTCGCAGCCAAAAAGGCCTTCGTAACCAACCGGGTCGGCGACCTCGGCTTCCTTCTTGCGATGTTCTTGATGTTCGACCACTTCAGCTCCTTCAACTATTCAGCAGTCCTGGGCACCTTGGTCAAGGGGCACGCCACGGGCCTCCTGACAGGCACTCCGGGAGCGATCGACGGGACAACTGCGACGGCCATAACGCTGCTGCTTTTCCTCGGCGCTATCGGTAAGTCGGCTCAGATCCCGCTCTACATCTGGCTCCCCGACGCCATGGAAGGCCCGACGCCGATCTCAGCTCTCATCCATGCTGCGACGATGGTTACCGCCGGCGTCTACCTGATGGCCCGGGTGGCCCCCATGTTGCATTACGCCCACGCCACCTCCTGGGTCGTGGCTTGCACGGGTGCAGGCACGGCCTTCCTTGCCGCCACGATCGCATGCGCTCAGGACGACATAAAAAAGGCGCTCGCCTATTCGACCGTCTCCCAGCTGGGGTACATGTTCCTGGCAATAGGGGCTGGGGACTACGTTGACGGGATCTTCCACATGCTGACCCACGCCTTCTTCAAGGCGCTCCTGTTCCTGGCTGCCGGAGCAGTGATCCATGCGATGGCCAACCGTCAGGACATGAAGCAAATGGGTGGCCTCGCCAAGTACCTCCCTTTGACGGCGTTTACCTTTGCCATCGGCTGGCTGGCGATCTCGGGGATACCTCCGTTGGCAGGTTTCTGGTCGAAGGACGCGATCCTGGCGTCGGCGTGGGGGATGAACAAGGTGCTGTGGGCGATCGGCCTCGTCACGGCTGGCCTGACGGCCTACTACATGAGCCGCCAGTTCGCTCTCGTGTTCACCGGCCAAGCGCGCTGGAAAGAGGCCCGCCCGGCCGAGGTCCATGCCTCCGCCGGCTCCGCTCACGGGCCCGCTGACCATGTCCCCAGTGAAGAGGGGACCGGGCCTGGCTTGCCGGCCGCCGATCACGTAGAGGGTGACCCCCGCGACCCGACCTGGACGATGGCCGTTCCCCTGGTGTTGCTAGCGGCAGCGGCAGTGTTGGGCGGCGGCATCAATTTCCCGGCCTGGCACTTGAACTTTTTGTCGCATTTCCTGAGCCCGATCTTCCCCGCGGGTTCCGCGCCAGTAGTCAGCACCGGCACCAAGTGGGCGCTGTCGATCCTCACGACCGCGGTGGCGCTGACAGGCCTCGGCCTCGGCCTCACCACCTGGAGGACTGCGGCCCACCCCAAGCTCGAGCCGAACTTCCTCAGGCGAGCCTGGTACTTCGACGATATTGTCGCCGCTACGGTCTCCGGGCCATTGCGGGCCATGGCGAACGCACTCGCTTTCGTCATGGACACCAAGGTGGTTGACGGGGCCGTCAACGGGGTCGCGACATCCTTGGGCGCTTCGGGCCGGGTACTGCGGAAGTTACAAAACGGCTACATCCGCAGTTACGCGCTCGGGATCGGCGTTGGCCTTGTTGTCGTCCTTGTCTACCTGACCTTCCGGACCGGGAGCTGAGCATGGGCTTCCCCGTCCTGGACGTGATCATCTTCGTGCCCGCTGGCGCTGCTTGCGCGGTCGCAGTCATGCCCGCACCTTTCGCCGCGACGTACGCAAAACGGTTCGCCCTTGCCGCCGGGGTGATCGAGCTGGCCTTCGTGGCCTGGATGGTCGTTGCGTTCAAGACGGGCAACGCGAACGCCGGCTTCCAGTTCACGAGCAAGGAGAGCTGGTTCGGGGCGCTCGACATTTCGTGGTACCTGGGAGTGGACGGCATTTCACTGTTCCTCGTCGCCATGACGGCGTTGCTGTTCCCGATCGCCATGGCAAGCCCTCCCGTAGAACGCTCCCAGAAGGCCTACCTAGGTTGGATGCTCCTTCTCGAGTCGGCCTGCATGGCCAGCTTCTTATCGCTCGACGCGTTCCTGTTCTTCCTAGCCTTCGAAGTCACGCTGGTACCCGGCTATTTCCTCATCGCCACCAACGGCGGCCCCCAGCGCGCCTATGCCGCAACCAAGTTCTTCCTCTACACCTTCGCCGGTTCCGCCTTCCTTTTCGTCGGGATCCTGGCCACGTTCTTCCTCGTCCAGGCCCAGAGCAGCTCAGGCGCTTCCTTTGACATCATCTACCTTGCGCGAGGCGCCATGCACCTGCCGGTGGCGGACCAGGAATGGCTGCTCGCGGCGTTCGGGGTGGCGTTCGCCGTCAAGATGCCGCTCGTACCTTTCCACACGTGGATGCCCAACGCCTACACCGAAGCCTCGACCGGTGGTTCCATGGTCCTGGCTGGGATCCTGTTCAAGCTCGGTGCTTATGGCATCCTGCGCTGGGGCATTTTCATGTTCCCCGCTGCTGCGGTCAAGTTGGCGCCATTGGCTCTGACGCTCGCCGTGATGGGTATCGTCTGGGGCTCGGTCGTGGCAATGATGCAGCGGGACCTGAAGCGCCTGGTTGCTTACGGGACCGTGGCCGGGGTGGGGTTCATCGTCGTTGGCCTGTTCGGGTTGACAACCCAGGGGATCACCGGCGGGATAGTAGAGATGGTGAACCATGGCCTGTCGACGGGAGCGCTGTTCCTCCTAGTAGGGATGGTTTTTGAGCGGCGGCGGACCTACCGGTTCTCCGAGCTCGGCGGTCTTCAGACGGTCATGCCTGTGCTCGGCTGGGTCTTCATGGCTGTGGTCATGGCCGATATAGGCCTGCCGGGCTTGAACGGCTTCATAGGTGAGTTCCTCGTGCTCGTAGGTACCTTCATCACCCACCGCTGGTGGGCAGTCGTGGCCACCTCAGGGGTCGTGCTCGGGGCCGTTTACCTCCTGTGGGCCTACCAACGTGTCTTCCACGGCCCCGCCCAAGCAGTGAACGCAGGGATCCGCGACATGACATGGGCGGAACGGGCCGCTGTCGCGCCCTTGCTGGCGGGGATTATCTTCATCGGGGTGTACCCGCAGCCTCTGCTCTCGCGCATCGAACCGGCCGTTGACCACTTGGTCGCCCATGTCGAGTACGCAGACCCAAGCTTGCGGATCCCGAGCCAGGGCGTCGGGCACGGCACGTTCGCCGTACCGGCGGACCAGGTTGTCGACCTGCCGCTGAAGGGACAAAAGACGTCAGCGGCTGGAGCCTCGAAATGACCGGGGCCCTCGTCGCAGCCGGGTGCACGATCGGCTCAGCCACAGGCACTGTTTCGGGCCTCTGCACTGCCAAGTCCTCGATCTCGATAACGATCGACTACCCCGCCCTCGTGCCGATCTTCCTGCTCGGCGGCGGGGCTCTTGTGGTCCTGTTCTTGGCAGCCATGCTCCCCAAGCGCCGGTACCCGGGTCTCTGGGCCGGAATTACCGTGCTCGCCAGCCTGGGCGCTGTCATCGACGGTCTCGTGCAATGGACGCAGTTGCCCAACACCTTCAGTCCCCTCACCAACGCATTTACCATGGGCGGCCAGCTGTACTACGACCACTTTGCGGCCTTTTTCGCGATCTTGTTCGGCGCCGCCACGTTCCTCGGGGCGCTCGTGTCTGACGGCTACCTGACCCGGGAGAACCTGGACGGCCCCGAGCCGTACGTGCTCATGATGGCTTGTTCCACCGGGGCGGTGCTCATGGCCGACGCCGCCGGCTTGATCAGCCTGTTCCTCGGCCTGGAAATAATGTCGATCGCCCTGTACACCATGAGCGCTTACAACCGACGTAGGGCCGCGTCTGGCGAGGCAGGCCTCAAGTACTTCATCCTCGGTTCGTTCGCCTCCGCGATATTCATCTACGGGGTCGCCCTCATTTATGGTGCGACTGGTTCGACCCAGTACTTCGAAATAATCGTTTTCCTTGCCACCAATACAGTGGTGCACACTGGCGTTTTGCTGGCCGGTATGGGCCTCGTTATCGTCGGCCTTGGTTTCAAGGTCGCCGCGGTACCGTTCCATTTCTGGGCGCCGGACGTGTACCAGGGTGCTCCGACACCGTTCGTCGGCTACATGGCCGCAGTGGCCAAGGCGGGCGGCTTCGCCGGTCTGGTCCGCGTGCTCATGCTCGCGCTGCCGACGGAGACATCCAACTGGCGCCCGATCATATGGGTACTGGCTGCTGCTTCGGTACTGGTCGGCGGCGTGCTCGCCCTCGTCCAGTCGGACTTGAAACGGATGCTCGCCTATTCGTCGGTGAGCCAGGCGGGCTTCGTCCTAGTCGGGCTACAGGCCGGCACCGCGAGCGGGGTGAAAGCCTTGTGCTTTTACCTGTTCACCTATGTCTTTTTGGTCATCGGCACCTTCGCCGTCGTCGGCGTCGTGCAGGGCAGAGGGGAGGCCCGCAACGATATCGGAGCTGTACGCGGCCTGGCCGCCCGCAGCCCGTGGCTAGCAGCTGCGTTGCTGGTACTGCTGCTTGGGCAGGCTGGGATCCCGCTGACCAGTGGCTTCATCGGGAAATGGGTGGTCATCTCGGCAGTGGTCAGCAAGGGCCAGTACGAACTGGGTGTCATCGCGATGTTGGGTTCCGCGATAGCTGCGTTCTTCTATCTCCGGATCGCGCTCCTGGTGTACAGCGCGCCCGACGCCCCGGCGGCCAGCGACGGGCCGGACGGTGCTCCCGCCTACGGGGCCTCCGACCTGCAAGCGATGGCGACTGCGGGATTGTCCGGTCGGGACACGGCACTGGCTCTGCGAGCCCCTTCCACAGCCCGGCTCCGTGTGCCGGCGGCTACCAGCGCCGTCCTCGTCATTTGTGTCGGCTTCACCATCTTCGCCGGGGTTACCGGGGTCCTGGTCACGATGACCAACTCGCTGGCCCTCCCCTGGGCGCTCTAGGAGCCCGCCGAGCCTCTCGGCTCCGAGGGGGCAACAACAACCGGTGGTAGAGTTCGCGGGCAGCCAAGAGGAGGCGCCGTGCACTGCACGAACTGCGGAGCCCCGGTACTTCCCGGGCAGAACTGCCAGGCCTGCGGTGCGCAGCAGCCGTCCCAAGCTCCGTCGGCTAGCGATGACCCGAACGCCATCCCTGGTGCCTACGAGCCGACGAGTTACGGTCAGGCTCCTGCCGACCAGCCCGGCTACGGCCAAGCCGCCTACCCGCAGGCCCCGGGGCAGACGCCCTACCCGTCGACGGCCTACCCACAGGGCGGGTACGGCCAGGCCGGTTACGGGCAGCCTCCCTACGGTCAGCCCCCGTATGCGCAAAGCGGTTATGGTGCCCCGAGTTACTCCCAGCCCTATCCCGGCGGCGGGTTCTCGCCATACCCGGCGGCCCCCAAGACAAATGGCCTTGCTATTGCATCCCTTGTGTGCTCAATCTTGGGGTTTTGTTGCGGGGTCGGAGGCGTGCTGGGAGTCATCTTCGGGTTCGTCGCTCGTGGCCAGATCAAGAGATCGGGGGGGGCCCAAAAAGGAAGTGGTCTTGCGCTGGCCGGGATAATCGTCGGCTTTGTGTTCATTGCGCTCGCAGCTATCGGCCTGCTGGTCCTCCTCGGCTCTTCGTCGGGCAACAGCAACTGAAGAAGGTGCCGCCGTGCGGGTATGCGGCACCGGGTCGTGCGGCGCCTGCAAGAACGCTGAGCGCCGATGGGCAGCCCTGCATCAGAGGGCCAGTAGAGGCCTGGTAGAGGGATGAGCACAACCGACGAAATAGTGGGCCTCAGCCGCTGGACGTGGCGGGAAGGGCCGAGGGTTGGCGATGCCGTCGTGTTCGACTTGGACGGCGTCCTCGCCAACGCCGAGTCGCGTCAGCATTTCATCAAAAGGCCGCGACCGGACTGGGAAGCGTTTTTTTCGGCGTCAGGCGACGACCCTTTGGTCGATGAGGTTGCGGCGTTGCTCCAGCTGTTGGCACCCGAGCTGGCCATTGTGCTGCTGACGGCGCGGCCGGCACGCATTGGCGCGCTTACAGTCGCCTGGCTAGGCCGCCACGAGCTTCGTTGGGATTTGCTCGTTATGCGCCGAGACGGCGATTACCGGCCGGCTCGGCACTTTAAACAGCAGGCTGTCCGCGATATCCGGGCGCGCGGCCTCGACCTGAAGCTCTGCTTCGAAGACGACCTTAGGAACGTAGAAATGTTCCGAGCCGAGGGAGTGCCCTCCCTCTACATCCACTCGGGCTACTACGAGTAGCGGTAGCACCGCGGGGCGCACGCCCTTAGCGTCTTCTCAGACCTGACAGGTACTCTGATACCGAGAGGTGAACATGATCAACAACTTCAAAACCGCCATAATGCTGGCGCTCCTCGGAGCGATTTGCATGGGCATCGGTGCATTCTTCGGCGAGGGATGGCTATTAGTCGGCCTCGTCGTCGGGCTCGTGTTCGTGGGAGGGTCCTACTGGTTCTCCGACACGGTCGCCATAAAGGCCGCCCGAGCCGTGCCAGTCTCAGAAGCCCAGATGCCCCAGTACTACGAGATCGTGCGGGACCTGACCACCCGCGCCCACATGCCGATGCCGCGCCTTTACGTCTCGCCTTCGGCACAACCAAACGCCTTCGCCACGGGCCGCAACCCCAAGCACGCCGCCGTTGCAGTCACTCAGGGCATTCTCCAAATCTGCACCTGGTCCGAGTTGCGGGGAGTCTTAGCGCACGAGATCAGCCACGTCCGCAACCGCGACATACTGACGGCCTCCGTAGCGGCATCAATTGCGATGGGCATCACTTTTCTCGCCCGCGTGCTGGCCTGGAGCGGCCTGTTCTTCGGAGGTTTGGGTGGAGGGCGAGGGCGCAGCGCTGACGACAACATCCTCGGCCTTTTGGCAATGGTCATCCTGGCCCCCCTGGCGGCTACGTTGCTGCAGCTAGCCTTGTCCAGGAGCCGCGAGTACGAAGCCGACCGCGACGGTGCCCGGCTGATCGGAGATGGCGAGCCTCTCGCTTCCGCATTGTCCAAACTGGACTACTCATCGCAACGAATACCGATGCAAGTGCCGCGCGAGATGGCTGGCCTCTTCATCGTGAACCCGCTCGCGGGCCGACGAGTGGCGTTCGGTAATTGGTTCAGCGACCACCCCCCGACCGACAAGCGCATCGCCCGGCTGCGCTCCCAGGAATGGGCGCACCGGCTCTAGGCTGCGCCGCCTCTAGGGGCCCCTCCAGGTACCGGCGCCTTGGCCGGCCTGCCGGACGCCTCAGTCCCTGAAGTTCTCGAACTGGAGCGGGATCCCGAAGTCTTCCTCTTTCAAGGCCGCAATCGCGGTTTGCAAGTCGTCGCGCTTCTTGGCGGTGACCCGCACCTGTTCGCCCAGGGTCGACGACGACACTGATTTGGGCGCGTGCTCCTTGATGAACCTGTTGACCGCACGGGCCTGGTCCGCCGTGATCCCCGACTTCAGTGTCACGACCTGGCGAACCGTGCTTTTGGCGGCTTCCTCGACCTTGCCGTAGTCGAGCGCCTTAAGGGATATCTTCCTGCGGACGAGCTTCTCCTCCAGCACCTGGAGGACCGCCTTCAGGCGGTCCTCGGTGGAAGAGCGCAAGGTGAGCTCATGGCCGGACAGCTCGATGCTCGAGCTCGTCCCCTTGAAGTCGAAGCGGGTCTCGAGCTCCCGCTCCGCCTGGTCCACAGCGTTGCGGGCCTCTTGCATATCGACCTGCGAGACGACATCAAACGTAGGCATGCCCAACACGCTAGCCTTACAAATC
>Ga0182024_10026882_pt1 | contig 10094 bp, 5 predicted proteins | sample P32metaG_FD_120480 | JGI IMG/M metagenome (GOLD analysis project Ga0182024, IMG submission 120480) | Permafrost microbial communities from Stordalen Mire, Sweden - P3-2 metaG (Illumina Assembly) | ecosystem: Environmental > Terrestrial > Soil > Wetlands > Permafrost | place: Sweden: Stordalen...
CCTTGACTACTGTGCGGAGCTGGTCCGGCGTGATCGGCTTCTGTAGAAAATCGATTGCGCCGCACTTCATGGCGCTGACCGCGTTTGGGACATCGGCGTATGCCGTGATAAACACGACCGGCGTGGTGATGCCGGCATGATTCATCTTTTCCAGCAGTTCCAGGCCAGTCATTTCGGGCATGCGCAGGTCCAGGATCGCGGCCTCGTACCGCTGTTTGGCGAACATTTCGAGGGCGTGCGCCGCGGAATCCGCTTCGTCCACATTGGCGATGCCTTCCAGCGCCGCGTGATACATCAGGCGCACATTCCGCTCGTCATCCACGACCAGTATTGAGGCTTTCATTGGTTACGTCCGGGGGATATTAGTCGCGCGAAGCGACTTGGTTATGGGCGCGGATGCCTGCGCGGTTATCACGGAGGTTCCGCCATCATAGAAAGGGAGATCAAAGTAGAATTCCGCCCCGTTGCCCGGTGTGCTCTTGACACCGATGCTGCCGTGGTGGGCGCGCACGATTTCACGCGCGATCGACAGACCGAGTCCCGCTCCGGTCCGCTCGGCCCCCGGGACCCGGTAGAATTTCTCGAAGAGGTAAGGCTGGTACTTCGGCGCGATGCCGCCGCCTTTGTCGGTTACCGAGAACCGGATTCCACCATCCTCGCGCGTCGCCTTTACCACCACATCCTCGCCGGGAGGCGAATGCTTGACCGCATTGTGAATGAGATTCGAGAAGACATGGGATATCTGCTGCCACTCCACCGCCACCAGCGGCAATGACGGTTCCGATATGACTGGAACAAGGTGAACGCGATTCCGGTCCGCGGTGTCCTTGCTTGCCGCCACGGCGCTTGTCACCAGATCCCCGGGGGTGCGCGGCTCGATCATCATATGTTCGGTTCCGGCTTCGAGGCGCGCCAGGTCCAGCAAATCGTTGATCATCCCAAGAAGCCGTTCGGAATCATCCCGCGCCGCCAGCAGCAACTCCGATTGCTTGGAGTTTAACTCGCCGATGGACTCCTCGAGAAGCAGGTGCAACGCCATCCGCACGCTGGTGAGCGGGGTCTTCAACTCATGACTTACCGTTGACACCAGGTTTGTCTTCAGCTCATCGACGAGCCGCAGCCGCGTCACGTTTTGCAGGATCGCCGCCCCGCCGAAGATCGTCCCTTTCTCCCCGCGAATGCCAATGACGCGCGGCAGGAAAAAGGTCTCCTTGTCATCGGGCCGCACGCAGATCGCATTTGCAAAACTTACCGGGATATAGTCTTCGCCACCCTTGAGCACCGTCTCCACCTGTTCGGAGATTTGCTCCGGCAGATGATCGTCGAGATGAAGCTTCTGAAGCAGTTTCTCCGCGGCCGGATTCTTGAAATTCACGATCCCGTGAGAATCGAAAGCGATGATCGGGTCGGGAAAGGCCGAGAACGTAATCTCCGTCATCTGCCGCGCCTGGAGTATCTCGTCGCTCGTAATCTGCCGGTAAGCCCGCAGCTTCGCCGCCATTTTATTGAACGCATCCGCCAACTGGCCCAGCTCGTCATCGGAAATAACCGGCACCACCTGGTCAAGATTTCCATCACCCAGCTCCCGCGAGAAGCGAGTCAGCGACTGGATAGGCCTCAGAATCGAGCGCTGCAGCAAATGCGCAAAGTAAAGCGCCCCCGCCAGCCCGCCGATCATCGCGATAGCCATGTACCGGATCGACCTCGCGCTAAGGTCCCGCGCCTCATGATCCGCAAAGATCATGTTATCCTGGTTTATCTCGAGGATTCTCTGCGCCGTATTCTTGATCTCGGTAAAGAGCGGCAGCATCTGGCTGAAATACATCGTCCGGCGTTGCTCGAGGTCGGCCGTGCCGTAAAAGACCTTCGCCTTGGCGAGATAATCCTGATGCAGGTCGCGCACCTTGAAGGCAAGGTCCTGCTCCCCGGGCAGCGTTATGTTATGCACCTTGTCGTTCCGGTTCTGCTCAAAGACCGGCAGGTTCTCGTCGTACATCGCCTTCGAGCGGTCCCACTCTCCGGCCAGCGTAAAGAACAGCGCCGAGTCCATCCGTTCCGCGGACTCCTTCATATTCTGCGATGCAACCACGCTCGCGTAGTTCTCCCGCAGGATCACGTCGATCGCGCCGCCGAGCCGGAAGAAGAGGGCGATGGCATAGCACCCGATCGCGACAAGGAGCACCAGCAATGGAAGCAAACCTATGAGTATCCGTTTTCTCATTGGGCGTTTTAGCCGCGTTTGGGGTCAAGCACGCCTCGCTCTTTAGCGTGCGCCGTGCCGGGCGATCAGCTAATATGCAAGTCGTTGATGTTTAAACTGATAGGAAGAATAAAATTCACGCGAGTCCAACACGGATCATGCAGATTGCATGGATGTCCTCAAAGCGCGGTTGCAAATTGCAACCACCTGGCCCCCTCCACATGGCCCTACAAATCCAGCTTCCGCCGCCGCCGGTAGAGCGTTGCCGGATCGATCCCCAACACCTCCGCCGCCTCGTCCAGGCTGCGCGCCGCCGCGATCACCCCGCGAATATGTTCATTCTCAATCGCCTCAAGCGTAAACCTCCCGCCGATGCGCAACTCTGACGATGGCTGCACGCTTTCCGCCAGATCCGCGACCCCTATCGAATCTCCCGTACTCAGGATCACCGCCCGCTCGATCACATTGCGCAGTTCCCGCAGATTTCCGGGCCACGGATGCGCCTCGAGCGCCGCCTGCGCCTCCGGCGCCAGCTTGCTGACGGGTTTCCCGGAATGCCCGGCGAAAAACGCCAGCATCCGCCCGGCCAGCCGCCGGATATCCACGACGCGCTCCCGCAGCGGCGGCAGCGTCAGCGAGATCACATTGAGCCGATAGAACAAATCCTCCCGGAACCGCCCCTGCGCGACGGCCGCCTTCAAATCATGATTCGTCGCGGATATCACCCGCACATTCGCCTTGCGCGGCTTCGTCTCACCGACCCGCTCATACTCCCGCTCCTGCAGCAGCCGCAGCAGCCGCGACTGCACCTCGAGCGGCAGATCGCCGATTTCATCCAGGAAGAGCGTCCCACCGTCGGCTGCCGCCACCTTGCCCCACGTATCCGCGAGCGCCCCCGTAAACGCGCCCTTCACATGCCCGAATAGTTCACTCTCGAGCAGCTCCCGCGAAAGGCTCGGGCAGCTCACCGTCACGAACGCATGCCCATGCCGCGGGCTTTGCTGGTGGATCGTCCGCGCCATGACACTCTTGCCGGTCCCGCTCTCGCCCAGCAGCAGTATCGTCGCCTCGCTAGGCGCGGCGCGCGATGCCACATCGATCACCTTCTGCATCGCCGGCGAGCCGGTCTCCAGGTCTATATCCGGTGGCTCGGCGCTTAGCCGCGACTCGAGCTCCGCAACCCGGTTCTCCAGCCGGCGCGTCTTCTCAGCCCGCACCAGCAATTGCCGGATCTGCTCAGGGGTGCACGGCTTGGGCAGATAATCAAAAGCCCCCCGCCGCATCGCCTCGACCGCCGTCTCAATCGACGCATACGCCGTCACCATCACCACCGTCAGCCGCGGGGAGACCTCGATCATCGCGGAGAGCAAATCCAGCCCGCTCTCCTGGCTCAGCTTCAGGTCCAGGAACGCGACATCAAACCCGCCGCCCGTCTTGAGCAACTGCACCGCCGCCTCCGCGTTCGACGCCACCTCTACATCGTGCCCGAAACTCTCGATGGCCAGGCGGAACGTATTGCGGATGTTGCGTTCATCGTCAACCACCAGGATGCGCATGGACGGAGCGTAGGAGTTGATCTTGATAATGCCAAGTCTGGTACATGGGGCCGCGCCTGGCGAGGAGAGTCGTTAACCGTGAAATGCTCAATCAGCGGCACCCGCATCCCCCGCCGCATTTGTCCGCGGTCCCCGCGGGTACCGGCGCCTCTCCGGCCTTCAAAACCCGCACCTCGACCCCAATATCCTGAAACTCGAGCTGCCGCCGCACGTGCCCCAGGAGATGGAGAGTGCGGTCATCTGGCGCGCTTGCGCAGTCAATCCGAAGGCCAACAGCCCGCTGCGCAAAATCCGGATACGCCGCCGCCATCTCCCCATCCAGCGCAAAGGAAATATACGCGTTCAACTTCTCCTGCAGCAGATAAAGCTGCCCATCCGACCCGTCCCAGGCCGCCTCATGCCGGATCACGAGAATCACCCTCGCCGATCCCTCGTCGATCCCCAGCGCATCAATAACGTCAGATCGTTCCAAACTCATAATCTCAGCCTTCCCTACGGCGTGGCCGGAGCCGGCGTCCCCTGCTTCGCGAGTTTTTGCCGCGCCCCGGCTATTTTAACTGCGATGCTCTTGTTGTCCTTGTCGAGCGCCAGGGCTTTTTGCCAGTAGATCAGCGCATTCGTGGTATCATTCTGCGCGGAGTACGCATCCCCCAGGTGCTCATCCACCTCCGGATCCTCGGGCTGGATTGTGGACGCAGCTTTTTTCAGCAGTTTAATTGCCTGCGCGTACTGCGCTTTCCTGAAATAATACCACCCGAGACTGTCTATGTACGCCGGGTTATCAGGCTCCTTTTCCAGCGCCTTCTTTATATACGCCCCCCCCTCGTCCAGCTTCATGTTGCGATCCACCCACATGAACCCGATATAGTTCTCCGCTTCGGCGGCTGATTGCGGGTCCAGGTCGATCGACTGCTTGAATAGTTGCGCCGCCTTCTCCACATTCCCCGATTGCTCCGCCGCCTCCCCGTACGCAAAGTAGAACGGCCCATCCAGCATCTCCGTCTCGCCCGTCGCCGCCTCATTCACCGCTTGCTCGAAGACATCCAGCGCCTCCTTGAATCGTTTCAGCACGCTCAGCGCCAGCCCCAGCGCGTAGGTTACCCGCGCCTCGGAGGGAAACTTCACCCGTGCATCCGACAACATCTGGATCGCCTCGTCCGATTTATTCTCCTTCATCAATAGGTCCGCCGACTGGAGATAATTCCGCCAGTCCGCCGGATTGAGCAGCATCATCTGTTTGGAAATCGCAAGCGCCGCTTCGGTCCTCCCGTCCTTGTCGTACAGTTCGCACAGCGTTCCGTACGCCTCATACCGCAGGGGATCCTCCTTGACCAATTGCTGCAGGATCGTGATTGCGTCGCTACTCTTCCCGACCGCCTGGTAGCAAATCGCGAGGCTGTTCCGGATCGCGTTCAGGGTTTCATCCCCCTCGTCGGCGTTCGCCGGGCTGAACTTGATCGCGTTTAAGTAGAGCGGGATCGCATCCTTTTCATCGGCGGTCCCCCTCATGAAATCCGCCACCTTCGCCAGCGTCGTCGGATTCTCGCCGTCCAGCGCCAGGGCCTTCTTGTAAATCTCCCCTATCTTCTTGATATCCGCCGCCGATGGCGGTGCGGTCTCGAAGCTCTTTATGTAATAATCGCCCAGTTGCAGCCAGAATTGCGGATCGCTCGACTTCTGTTTCGATGCCCGGTCGAGCACCGCCGCCGCTTTCGCCGGCTGGCCGACTGACTGCTCAATCTCATAAACCGCGACGTAGGCCCGAAAATCCGCCGGATTCAGATCCAGCGCCTGCTCCGCATATTTGAGCCCGACATCCGGTTTCCCGAGAAACTTCGAGTAAAGCTGGGAGAGGTAAAGATAGCCGAGCGGATCCTTCGGCGATGCCTGGATCGCATCCTTGAGCGCCTGGATGCCGCCGGACGGGTTACCCCGCTGGGCCAGCTCATAGGCTACCTTCACGGCCAGTTCCGTGTACCCGGGATCGAGTGCGAGCGCCTTCTGGTATTCCGCCAGCGCCGTGTCGGCGTCAGCCTGATCCTCCGCAATGATGGCCTGGGAAAAATCGGTAAGCGCGTCCGCCTTCGTCACCGCCTCCGGCTTGAGCGCCAGGTCGGGAGGCGCCATCTCGCTGGCCCCCGGCAGCACATCGGCCTCGGCAGCCTGCACACCCCGGTCCTCCTCCGTGACCGCCAGCCCGGGCCGGAGGCCCAGGAGCATGGAAACGGCAAACACGCACGCGGGCGCAAGGCACCGCGGCTTGCCCTCTGAAAGCCAGCCCCGCGTCAGGTTCATTGCCCCAAATCTACTGTCTAGCTCTTGTAGCGCAAACGCTTCTTGTGGCGGTTGAGTTTCATCCGCTTCTTGCGTTTGTGCTTCGCGATTTTCGCTTTGCGTCGTTTCTTCAGGGAACCCATCGGGATTGGTCTATAATTCTCGCTTTATGTTGTTATGGCGCGGGCCGTTGAGAAAAGCACCGCGCCGTGGAGGAAGCAAATGGAAAATCGGCTATTTTGCGGCGGTTTTGGAGCAGTTTAGAAAATGCTCCAGCCGGCAGGGCATCCGGCAGGAGGACCATTCTTGTTTAATAAACGACTTTGTTGAGGGGGTATTCGATGATGCCTTCGGCGCCGAGTTGTTTCAGTTCCGGGATGATTTCGCGGACTACTTTCTCGTCAATGATCGTCTCGACCGCCACCCAGCCGGGCTGGGCCAGGTGGGCTATGGTCGGGTTGCGCAAGGCCGGGAGCGCCTTGAGAAGCGCCGCCAGCCGGCCCTCCTCGATATTCATCTTGAGGCCCACCTTGTCCCGCGCATTGAGGGCGCCCTTGAGCAGCAGGACCAGCCGCTCGATCTTCGACCGCTTCCACGGCTCTGCCCAGGCCTTCCTGTTCGCGACCAGTTCCGGCGAGGAAGTCATGATGGTCTCGAGGATCCGCAGCTTGTTCGCCCGCAGCGAGGAGCCCGTCTCCGTCACATCCACAATCGCATCCACCAAATCCGGCACCTTCACCTCGGTCGCGCCCCAGGAGAATTCAATCTCCGCCGTCACGCCATGGGAATCCAGAAACCGCTTGGTCAGCCCGACCGCCTCCGTGGCGATGCGTTTCCCCTGAAGGTCCTTCACCGTGCGGATGGCGGAGTCCTCCGCAACCGCGACCACCCAGCGCGTCGGGTTCGAACTTGCTTTTGAGAATGTCAATTCGCACACGGTTTCCACGTCGGAGCCGTTCTCGACGATCCAATCGTGGCCGGTCAGTCCGCAATCCAGGAAGCCCTGCTCGACATACCGGGAAATCTCCTGTGCCCGGAGGAGCCGAATCTCGATCTCCGGGTCATCCACCGTCGGCTTGTAAGAGCGGCTTGAAATATGAATCGTGAAGCCGGCTTTCCCAAAAAGCTCAAACGTGGACTCCTTCAAACTGCCCGAAGGGAGTCCAAGGCGTAATTTCGAGGCGGCGGTTGTCATCGGCGGGTTGGGCGGGAATCCGGGGGAGCGTTTCTAAGCCCGAGGCGCAGGCGTGGCGAGGGGAAAATTACCGGGGAAAGGGTGAGGCGGGAAGAGCGGGGCTGGGCGGGGACGCATGCAGGCGGGGCCATCCTGGCCCTGCGGAGCCGTTTGGGGGTCCAGCGTCAATAACGAGAAGGTGCTCTTCGGGAGGCCTGGAATTCCAAGCGGGCGTAGCAAATACGTCGGGCAGTTTCAATGTTGAGTGTGTCTTGAAATTGATCACTTTTGGGTGTTGGAAGAAGTTTTTGACCTTAAATTTGGTTTGAACAGGTTTGAACAGGTTTGAATGGCTAGTGGGAATGAGCTTGGGGATTTGGAGGGATTGTAGCGAGTAAAACAAAGGATGAGTGATCTGGTGAGATTGGTTGATTCGGGGATATTCGCTTCAAGCGCGATACGGGCGGGGTAGGATAAATTCGGCTGCGGCGCATTGGATTTATTTCGGGGAATGTAGCATAATATTATGCATTTGTCAACATTAAATGGAGATCATGTGTCCTTTTGAGCGCAGCGACACCGGGAGCGGGTTCATAGCCGAGCGTCACTTCCCAACATGTCGCCCACGCAGACCCCGCCGGTCCATTGTCAGAACCCACAACGGTTGGTCCGGGATCCGACTCTGCGGCCTTCGCCCAAACTTGAGGGGCTCGGCTGCCGGGAGTACTTTTTCGAGGCTCATTTATGTGGTTCATAGGTTCATTGCGACCTGCCGGTTCGACTCCATGCCTGCTCCCCACCCCGCCTCGCGGCGGCGCAGTTGGCACGGTCTTCGGTGCTGAACCGTCTAATTGCACCGGCGGGTCTTTCACCCGCGTTGACGCCCGCTTCGCGGGCGCACCAAGAATCAAGAGTTGACCCCTGTCTCCACCTTTGCATGAAGTATTCCGACCAGCCGATGGACCTCGCCGACGCATGTTTGGTTCGGCTTTACGAAACGTTCCAGGATGGATCGGCGACCCTGGTGACGGTGGATCGCGCGGACTTTACGGTTTATCGCACGCAAAAGGGCCGGCCCTTGCGATGTCTGTTTCCTCCGGCCGGGAGCTGATTTCGTCCGAATGACGAGAAAATGAGTAACCGCCGCCCGGCTTGCATTACTGTGACATTTCCACCGCGCCGGGCTGACCTGTGCCCGGGAACTGTCCCAGCCCACCGGGCGCCGGCTTCTGATAAATCACTCCGCCAAAAGGTGTTTCCCTGCCAGTAAGCGGATGGCGGAACCTCCCGCCGAACGCTCCGGTGGCGGGCGCGATTGACAGGCTCACGCCGCCGGTGCCAGACACCGCCACGTGGTCTCCGCCGGAGATCGAAAAATTGGCCGTGATTCCGGGCGCGGCAAGGCTTCCGCCTTCCAGCGTGACGATTCCGCCGCCCGATGCCAGCGGAGGCCCCGCGTATTTGGCAGCGAGCAGGTTTGCGCCGGCTGAGAAGGCGCCGGAAGACTGGCTGCCGGTCACTGCGGGCTTGATCCACTCGAGCGCGCCGTCGCAATCGCTGTCCGGCGAATTTTCAAAGGTCATCATGCCGGCGATACTGCCGCGCGCGCGTGCGGTGTACAGCGGTACGAACAGCGGCCACGTCTGCCCGTCGGCATCCAGCCGGCTCCCGGCGGTAAAGGCCGTCCCGTCGCCCAGCCTCCCCGCCAGGCGGAGATCGCCGCTCCTCGTGACGATCATCGTTGCGTAGCCCGGCGCATGCGGCAGCGTGGGATCGGTCCCGCTCAAGCCCGGGATAATCGCGGTATATCGCCCCGCAAGCCCCGCCGGCAGCGTCCTCGCGTTGAACACGCCGGCGACGCTGGTCTCAACGCTGTAGCTGTCGCTTCCGTCCGTCGTAGTCGCGTCGATGGCGCCGCTTATTCCCGGTGGCGCGGAGCTCACGGACAAGCTCACATCCAGCGTGACCGGGCCCGCGTTTATGACCCGGTTCACGGTCCCATCAATGGAGAATGTTCCCGATAAAGGGTAACGCCTGTCGGCAAATGCAATGTCGCCGGCATAGCCTCCGCCGGGCGTCAGGGAAACGGTAAAAAGACCGACATCTCCGCTGCCGGACGAAAAGAGCCCCTGGTAGGAGCCGCGTATCTTCGCGAAATCATATTTGACGGCCAGCGGGAGCATCGCGGAGCCCGTCCCCGCGGTGCTCATGGCACTGATCATCGCCGCGAATGTTCCCGTCTGGCTGGGCGTGCCGGAGATCACGCCGGCCGATGGGTCGATGGTCAGGCCGGGCGGCAGGCCGGCCGCGTCGTAACTGGCTGGAGAATTCTTCGCCTTGATCTCATAGGCGAATGCAACACCCATCGTCGCGATAGCTCCTCCTGGCGGAACGGTTATCACAGGAGGGGGCGGCGGGTGCAGGATAATCGAGAGCCTGGCGGAACCGGCGCCTCCAAGATTACTGGCGGCGATGGTCGCCAGAAAAGTCCCGTCCGTATCTGGCGTGCCCGAGATCAGGCCGGTGGCCGCATTCAAAGTCAGCCCGGCAGGCAACCCCGCCGCGCCGAAAGCCGTCGGGTTATTGCTGGCGGTGATTTGATAATCGAACCGCACCCCGCCCGCGCCGGTGGTCCTCAAACCGCTCGTGATGACCGGCGGGAGGGGCGTCACGGCCAACCCGGAGATCCCAGGCACGCCAGTCACCAGCGCCGCATTTAGCTCCGCGCCCGTCGTGGCGATGTATTTGGCCACCGTGTTGGCAGCCTTCATCGCGACGAACAGGCTCCCTCCCTGGACCGCCAGCGCGGAGGGCTGGGACAAGCCGGCGATCAGCGTGGCATTGAACGGCGCGCCGGTCCCCGCGAAGTAAGCTCCCACCGTGCCACTGC
>Ga0182024_10026883_pt1 | contig 10094 bp, 8 predicted proteins | sample P32metaG_FD_120480 | JGI IMG/M metagenome (GOLD analysis project Ga0182024, IMG submission 120480) | Permafrost microbial communities from Stordalen Mire, Sweden - P3-2 metaG (Illumina Assembly) | ecosystem: Environmental > Terrestrial > Soil > Wetlands > Permafrost | place: Sweden: Stordalen...
GCTCCACGCTTCCTTCAGACCCCGCCTCGCGGCGACGCCCTTGCGCTTCGCTATCACTTCTCCTCCATCAGGATGGGAAGGGGACTTACACCCCCAAGCTGTCAATCATGCACGGCGTACTCAACGGAATCTCCGGAAATGCTTTCCAGAGCCCATTCGCCTCGCCGCCAGGACAAGGCTTGTCCTCCTCCACAGTCAATGTCCTTTGGGGCTCCTTCAACCTCCTCGTGGCATACCTGCTCATCTGCCGCGTCGGCAGTTTCAATCTCCGCAAAACCCCGCACGTTCTCATCCTCGGCGTGGGCTTCCTGCTCATGACCCTCATGCTCGCCCGAGCTTTTGGCCGCTTCCACGGCGGACTCTAAGCAGGCAGTTCCCTGACACATGCTGTCGCCGTTGCCTGCTTGACATGCTGCGGAAAAACTCAGTCCGCTGCGGATTTTCGACCGCCTTGTAACAGGGCACGACTTCAGTCGTGCCGCGAGTACCGCAAAACCAACCTGGGCTTCAGCCCCTGCGGTGCGCTCTTCTTGCATCCGGAACGAATGATTGCCTTTTTCAGCAACCAGCTTCGGCCCACCCATCGCCCGCCACCGGAAAAAGGTCGTAAACTCCTCCCATTCACGCCCTGTACTATGAGTGCAAGGCACGCGTTGCTCTCTCGAACAATGCTCAGTTGGAAGAAAGCCCGGTTTGTGCGGAGTCAGGCGGCGCGCCGGCCGTAGTTGCCGGCCCTGGCCGTCATTGCGCTCGCCGCATTGGCGCTGGCGCTGGGCCTTTCCGCCTGTGAAAACGTCGCCGGCTACACCCAGCCCAGCCTGGTGCGCGTCATTGACGCCTCCTACATCGCCCCTGCGGTCAACGTTGAAGTGGAAGGTACCTTGCTCGCCGCAAACATCGGCCAGGGAACCATCACTTCCTATGGAACCCTGCCCGCATCCAGCAACGCCGTCATCGACGTCACCGCGGCCACTGGCGGCGCAACTTTGGTGGGCACCAACGGAACTCTGCTCGCCGGCCATCAACACTCCGTTTTTCTTACAGACAACGGCGCTGCACCGACCAGCTACGAGGTCACCGTCCTCGAAGACCAGCAGGTGGCGGCAGCCGGCGGCCACTCCGCATTCCGCTTTCTGAATCAGGCGCCCAAGACCGGCGCAGTCGACGTCTACATGATTCCCAGCGGAACCACCATGGCCAACACCATTCCCCTGGTCTCCGATCTCCCCGTCGGCTCTACCGCCGGCTACGTCAGCTTCACATCCCAGACCGTCACCATGGTCATCACGCCCACCGGTCTCATCACCCCCAAGTACACCTCCCAGGCACTGGCTCTCACCGGCGGCGAAGTGCGCACCGTGCTCATCGTCGACACCCAACTCGCCAGCAACCCCCCGGTAGAAGTCTTCACGGCCAACGACGTCAACTAAGGCGTTGAGTTAATCACCCGCTAACTCGCTATCCCGCGAAGCGGGGCTAACTTGCCGCATTGGACTGCACGCTCTGTCCAGAGAGAGTTTCAAAAAGGCCGTTTTGTAACAGGGCACGACTTCAGTCGTGCCGAAAAGGGCCAGAAAACATTGGGCTTTAGCCCCTGCGGTATAAGAACCAACGCTTGCTGGGCCATTTTTTGAAACACGCCCGAGCGCCTGCTTTTCTGAAATTGCTTCGCACTTTGCGGCTCGCTGCCAAGCAGTCTAGTATAGTAGGAAACTTGCCAATCGCCCTATAGGGAGGGGTGTTCCGATGCGTCGAGTCTCTTTATGTGCCTTGAGCGGGCTTGTGGTTTCTGCACTGTTTTCAATGCCGGCGCTGGCCGGCAGCCCCAATGTTGCCGACTATCCGCTGCGGGTACACATCGTTGCAAACAATAACCGCACCCATTACCACGACCGGATGGTGGATTATGTTGACGGCGAAGGCCGAGCCATTCTTTTTGAAAACAGCCAGCCGCGCGGATTCGATTATGGCTTCCGCTGCAACGACCGAGTGAGGCTCTCGGAGGGCTTTGAGACGTATCCGGCGCGTTGGAAGAAGCAGGGCGGCATCCTCGAAATTTTGGCAGCCGGTGATGGGCAAGCCGGGTGCTGTGTGGGGCTGCGAATTGAAGGTGGAATTGAAGGACATCGTCTACGTCCGGCACAATGGCTTGGTAGACTCGGAACCTGCAGCCAAATACAAAGAGTGGATGGACAAGCGCCAGTACGACCCCGAGCATGGAAAGGATGAGCCGACACCGGCTGCCAATGAACCGGCGTCCGACGCTCCAGCACAAGCCGCTCCCGCGCCTGCTGCTCCTCCGCCGCCCGCGGCCGGAACGCCGAGCCCGCAGTGAACAACCCGCTCCGGCTGGGATTCGTAAGGTTTTGTATCAGGGCACGACCGGGGTACCCTCTGGGTCGCGTGCCGCAGGAGCCGCAAAATCAGCTTGGGCTTTAGCCCCTGCGGGATGCTCATCATGTATTCTCTCCGCAACAAAGCCTTCTCCCGCAACCGCGTCAATCGTGCCTGACCCGTCCATGTCACCTATTCGCAGACTGACCTTATGTCACACCCTGGCGCTCTGCCTGCTGTCCGTATGGACCGCAGCCGTAGCATCCGCGCAGACGCCCGCGGACACCTACCAGGTAATCCACGCCTATCCCCACGACGCTCAAGCCTTCACCCAGGGACTCATCTATCTCGACGGACATCTGTACGAGAGCACCGGCCTCGTCGGCAGCTCCTCCCTGCGCATGGAAGACCTCGACACAGGCAGCATTCTTCAGTTCCACGACGTGCCCAGCCCAATTTTCGCCGAAGGACTCACCAACTGGGGCAGCACGCTGATTCAGCTCACCTGGCAAAACCATTCCATCCTGGTTTACGACCGCCTCACCTTTCGCCTGCTGCGCACCCTCCCCAACCCCGGCGAAGGCTGGGGACTCACCCAGGACGGCACCCACCTCATTGAATCCGCCGACGGCTCGGCCACGCTCCATTTCCTCGACCCCGAAACCATGCGCGAAATCCGCAAGGTCAAGGTCACCGACCATGGCGCACCCGTCACCCAGCTCAACGAGCTTGAATTCATCCACGGCCAGGTCTACGCCAACATCTGGCATACCGACCGCATCGCGCGCATCTCGCCCGCAACCGGCAAAGTGCTGGGCTGGATCGACCTTACCGGCCTGCTTCCAAAAGAGGCGCACTCCACCCCCGAAGCTGTCCTCAACGGCATAGCCTACGACGCCGAGCACGACCGCCTCTTCGTCACCGGAAAACTCTGGCCCAAACTATTCGAAATTAAAGTGGTGCCGGCGCAGAAAGCGCCTAACCCGCCGCAACCCGGAACAACGCCGCGGTGAACCTGCAAATGTCCGTGCCCCATCCATGCGGCGTTTTCCAGCCGCATGGGTGGGAAACCACAACCCTCAACTCGCCCACGGAAAACTAATCACTGACCACTAACCACTAACCACTCGCCCCTAATAGCGGTAGTGATCCGCCTTGTAAGGCCCCTCAACCGGCACGCCCAGATAATCAGCCTGCTTGGCTGACAGCGTAGTCAGCTTCACGCCGATCTTTTCCAGATGCAGCCGTGCAACTTCCTCGTCCAGCTTTTTCGGCAGCACATAGACGCCCACCTTGTAGGTGTCCTTATTGGCCCACAGGTCCAGTTGCGCCAGCGTCTGGTTGGCAAAGCTATTGCTCATCACAAAGCTCGGATGCCCAGTCGCGCACCCCAGGTTCACCAGCCGTCCCTCGGCCAGCACAAAAATCTCATGCCCGTCCGGAAAAATGTACTTATCCACCTGCGGCTTGATGTTCAGCTTGGTCACGCCAGGCTCCGCATTCAACGGGTCCACTTGGATTTCATTGTCGAAGTGCCCAATGTTGCAGACAATCGCCTGGTCCTTCATCTTCTTCATGTGCTCCAGCGTGATGATGTCCACGTTGCCCGTGCAAGTAACGTAAATATCGCCGCGTCCCAGCGTGTCCTCAATGGTGGTAACTTCAAACCCCTCCATCGCCGCCTGCAGTGCATTGATCGGATCGACCTCCGTCACAATCACCCGCGCACCCATGCCCCGCAGCGAGTGCGAAGACCCCTTGCCCACATCGCCGTAGCCGCAAATGACGGCCACCTTGCCCGCCACCATCACATCCGTGGCGCGCTTGATGCCATCCGCCAGCGACTCACGGCATCCATACAAGTTGTCGAACTTCGACTTGGTCACCGAGTCATTCACGTTAATCGCCGGAACCAGCAGCTTGCCCTGCTCCAGCATCTTGTAGAGCCTGTGCACGCCCGTCGTCGTCTCTTCCGAAACGCCGCGCCATTCCTTCGCCACCTTGTGCCAATGCTGCGGATCTTCCGCATACACCTTCTTCAGCAGGTCCTTGATCACTGCCTCTTCGTGATTCCCCGAAGGCGTATTCACCCACCCATCGCCGTCCTCAAGCTCATACCCTTTGTGAATCAGCAGCGTCACATCGCCGCCATCATCGACAACGAGTTCAGGCCCCTTGCCGCCCTTATGCGCCAGCGCTTGGTACGTGCACCACCAGTACTCCTCCAGCGACTCGCCCTTCCACGCAAACACCGGCACGCCGACGGCTGCGATAGCAGCGGCCGCATGGTCCTGCGTCGAGAAAATATTGCAGCTCGCCCACCGAACCTCGGCCCCCAGGCTCACCAGCGTCTCAATCAGCACAGCCGTCTGAATCGTCATGTGCAGCGACCCAGTCACGCGCACGCCCGCCAACGGCTTCCCCGCCGCATACTTGTTCCGGATCGAAACCAATCCCGGCATCTCGTGCTCCGCGATCGCGATCTCCTTGCGGCCCCAGTCGGCCAGCGACATGTCCGCTACCTTGTAAGCCAGTTCCGTAATTTCCAGTGTCGAGCTTGCCATGCTTGTTCTCCTTGTTGAATTTCAGGATGCTGTTAGTTTGTTGATGATGTTCTTGCGTTGATGATTTGCTCTGTCGATGATGCTGTTGGCTTGTTGATGATGCTCTTGGCTTGTTGATGATGCTCCCGTGTTGATGATCTGCTCTGTTGGGGGAGCTTTGTACAGGGCACGACTTCAGTCGTGCCGAAAACGGTCGAGAGATTGAGGCTGGGCTTTAGCCCCTGAGGGACATCCCCACATAAGGCCCGCACCGTTGAAGGGTACGGGCTTCAGCCCGTACCTAAATCGACCAAAAATGAATGTGGGCTTTAGCCCCTGAGGGAATACCCTGTTCCCAAATCCGAATCACATCGTCAAATCGTGATATGTTGATATGTATCAGAATCCCGCTCCGCCGTCAATGTGAATTATGCCGTCAATTGTAAAAACCCTCCGAGTCGTCGCCGACCCCAACCGCCTCCGCATCCTGCTGCTCCTCCGCACTGAGGAGCTTTCCGTCGCCGAATTGCAGGAGATCCTCGTCATGGGCCAGAGCACCATCTCCACCCACCTCTCCCAGTTGAAGCAGGCCGGACTCGTCGAAGACCGCCGCACCGGCAAAAGCAATCTCTATAAGCTCAGCCCTGCCGACGCCAGCCCTTTGGACAAGATTCTCGCCCAGGCCAAGTCCGAAATCCCCGAAGCAGCCGCCGATCAAGCCGCCATGCGCCGCGTCCTGCGCAAACGCCAGGACAAGATGCGCACCTTCTTTGACTCCGTCGCCGGCCGCCTCGGCAAAGATTACGTTCCCGGCAAATCCTGGAAGAGCATGGCCGAGGCTCTTCTCCGTCTCATGCCCCCCATGGTAATTGCCGACCTCGGAGCCGGTGAAGGAGCCTTTGCGCTGCTCCTCGCCCAGCGTGCCAAAAAGGTCATCGCCGTAGACACCAGTGCCAAAATGATCGAAGTCGGCCGCGAGCAGGCCCTGCGCCACGGCGTCGAAAATGTCGACTACCGCCTCGGCGACATGGAAGAGCTCCCCATCGACACCGCCACAGTCGATCTGGTCTTCTTCTCGCAGTCGCTCCACCACGCCCTGCACCCCGAGCGCGCCCTGAGCGAAGCCAACAGAATTCTCATCCCCAACGGCCGCATCGTAATTCTCGACCTGGTCAAGCACCGCTTCGAAGAAGCTCGTGAGTTATACGCCGACGAGTGGCTAGGCTTCAGCGAAACCGAGTTAGAAGCCATGCTGGAGAAATCCGGCTTCCGCGAAATCCAAACCTCCATAGTCCACAAAGAGCAAGAATCCCCTCAGTTCCAAACCCTCCTAGCCGTTGCCAGCAAAGCCACCACAGCCGATTCCTGACCCACTCCGCGACTTTCCATTCATCGCCAGGAATCCGAACGCCTCAGGCTGCTGCGAGGATTGCAGTGTGCCAGTCAAGCGTGATGACTGTGATGTCGTCTTCCTGGCCGAATTGGTTGGCAATCGTCGCGATTTCCGAAGCCGGAAGCTGGCTTACCTCGGAGGTGCGATCGAAGCCAAAGAGTTCTCCAGTACGGGAACGGGCCTCGACCACGCCGTCGGAGAGCAGAGTCAGGCGAGCCTTGGCGGGCAGCATGAACCTGGACTGTCTGTAGTTGATGCCGTCCACGATGCCAAGGGGAAGGCCAGATTCGAGGGGAATTTCCACACCGTCAAGGTAGGGCGCGAGATGGCCGGCGTTGGCCAGGATGATTTCGCCGTCCGATGTCAGAACCAGGCAAAGACACGTGATGAAGCCGGTGTTTTCCGTGCGCAACAGGACGTGATTCAGGCGCTCAAGCACCGCGGCCGGCTCGATTTGTTCATCGGCCAGAGAGCGCAGCGCACCCACCGCAACGGCGCCCAGCATGGCGGCCTGCAAACCTTTGCCGCTCACGTCTCCGATGGCGACGAAGATGGAGCCGTCTGGCCGCGGCAGAATTTGGCAAAAATCGCCGCCCACCTCTTCGGCAGCGCGGTAAGCAACTTCCGTGCGGAGTCCGCCGAGCGTCGGCACGTCCACCGGAACCAGTCGACTCTGAATGTCATGCGCCGCTTTCAGGGCTGCCGAGAGACGCTGCTGCTCGCGGCTGGTGCGCGCAAAGCGATAGACCAGCACCGACAGCAGTCCGAGCATCGAGATGACCGTGGCAAGCAGGTCGAGACTCACTTCGAAGGGTTCGTGGAGAACCAGGATACCGCTAGGCAGAATTTTGCTGCCTTGGCGAATATTCAGGTCCATCAGCAAGAACCCGAGGTTATTGGCGAAAATCGTGACTGCGTCGATGGCGAAGGGAAAGAACAGGAGTTTGGCGAAGAGATTTCCGGCACGCCACCCACGTATCAAATACCAGGCCAGAACGATGCGCGTCGCAGTTTCAGCGACACAGTATCCAATGTCGCCCCATTTCAAAGGGATGTAGGACTTCAGGACAAGGAAGACCGACAATTCGGCCAGAAGCACCAGAACCACGGGCACAGCGGCGGGCTTCCACTTGCCCGGATGGAGTGCCTCCACAATGAACAACACGAGTGCGATACCCGATGCGACGTCGAGCATGGCACTGAGGTAGGTGTAGAGGTAATAGCTCCACGCCTGATGTGCCCCGGCAAAGTCTGTGGCAAAAAACGCGGCGTCTATAATCAGAAAACCGGTGAACCAGAGATAAGTGCGCTCACGGGTAAGCCAGAAGAGCAGCGCTGCTGCCGCGCCTACGATGAGGTCCACGATTTTGACGGTATATGCGCCGCCCCCCGCAAGCAGGTTCACCGCCTTGTTGGCGGCGAATTGACGCAGTACCGTGTCCGGCTCCCCGGCGTACACGTCGCCCTCAACAATGCTGGGTCGAGTGCCGGCCAGCCTTGGATCCTGCCAGATTCGAATTGCGACCACGATCTCTTTTACGCCGGCGCCGGAGTTAACGGGCAGAGTGAAGACGCGCTCGGCGCCGATCACATTGTGAGCCGGGCCGGGCGGCAGCTTGCCCACCTGAGCCACCAGTTTGCCGTCACTGAAAAGCTGGTAGCTTTTCGGGATGGTCGGAAGATCGAGCACCAATGACTGCGTATGAGCAGGAGCGCGAAGCCGAAAGCGAAACCAGGCAAGCTCGGTAAATCTGGGGTAGCCTTGCGGGATCCAGTCCTCGGTCGGTCGCAGAGTTGGCCAGTTGGAATCATCGAAATCAGGCTGGGCCCACCGGGGATCGTCGCCGAGATGGAAGCGCCACGCGGAATCGACCTGCGCGATAGGAAGCCGCGAAGTGTCGAGGTCAAATGATTGCGCCTGAATTGCGGGCATGAAAACAGCAAGGAGAGACGAAGCCGCCAGTGCAAGAACGTCGGACGTCGAGAACCTGATTCGCATGCGTACCTCGATCGGCAGGTTCCCTGAATTGTAACGGCAGACCGCAGACTCCAGAAACACGAACCTGAACCCTGCCACTCCTCCAGAAACACGAACCTAAACCTGTCACAATCGCGCCTTAGGATTCCGGCGATCATCCCCGGATGGAGCAGACAGGAAGAGAAAACCGGAGGGAGTAGGGCCGCATGAGAAAACCGGAGGGAGCAGGGGCGCATGAGAAAACCGGAGGGAGCAGGGCCGCATGAAAAAACCGGAGGCAGCAGGGGCGCATGAGAAAACCGGAGGGAGCGGGGCCGCACGAGAAAACCGGAGGGAGCAGGGCCGCATGAGAAAACCGGAGGGAGCAGGGGCCTTCATAAATGCCCCTGCTCCCTCCAAAAACAATCGCGCACTCGGGAATCGCGGCGCGGATCGTCAGCGCAGGAAAGTTTAGATGTGTCGGCCCTGGCTTGTGAACCTATTCTGCCGCGCGCATCTTGCCGCCCGGCAACAGCTCAAATATCCGTCCGCGCCACAGGATCCTTCTGCCCCAGTAGCTCGCCACCCAGAAGCCGAACCCCATCAGGTCGCGCAGCGGGTAAAGCACCAACAGCCCAAACCAGCTGCGATCACCGACTACGCCGCGGCCCACGGCAATCGCCAGCGCCAGCCGCGTGGCCACGCTCCAGGCCAGCAGGGCCAACCCCCATCCGGCGTGGCCCAGTCCCACCGCCGACGCTCCTGCCAGCAGTCCAAACGGCACACTGAAACTGAGCGAAGTGGCAAAGTGCCCGGCCGGCCTTGAGAATCGGGTGGACTTCATCCAGCGGACCTGGTGTTTCATCGAATCCAGAAAACTCGAGTTGATCACCAAGTGGTCGATGGCATGGTGGCTCAGCACCACCGTTTCGCCCAGCTTGAAGGTCTCGTTTCCCAGCACAAAATCATCCGCGCAGTAGTCGGCAGTGACCCGAAAGCCGCCCATCCGCCGAATTGTCTCGCGCCGGAAAGCCATTGTGGGACCGAGCACAAACTGCATCCCCTCCATGGCCCGCGCAGCCAGCACGCCGGAGGTCATTTCCACGCTCATACCCACCGCCTCAAGGCGCGCCCACAACCCGCCTTCAGCAGCCACGCCGCGATAGGCGCAAGTCATCCCGCCCACGCGCGCGTCGGAAAATGCGAGCGCCACCGCCCGCAGGTAATCCGGCGTCACGCGCACATCGCTGTCGCTGATGACGAGAATCTCGTATGCAGCCACAGCCTCCATCCGCTCCATGGAAGCAACCTTTGCATTGATGTAGTCCGGCTCTCCGCCGGTTGAAAAAAGCTTCGCCGGCACGTGCGGATGCCGCGCCGCAACGCGCCGCGCAGTATTCAGGCCCGCGTCGTCTGAAGTACGAGCGCAGAAAAGAATTTCAAACTTTGGGTACTCCTGCATGAAGAAGGTTTCGAGGTCGGCCTCAAGCCCCGGCTCCGCTCCATGCAGGGGCTTCAGCAGAGTGAGCGGCGGCGTAAACCCCGGCCGCGCCCGCGTCTGCGCCAACGCCAGCCGCCGCTCCCTGAGGTAGGCCGGCACGGCCCAGAGAACAATGGCCGCGAAGCCAGTGGAGGTGATGAGGCCGAGAACGCCCAATGCTAGAAGAACGTACAACATGCAGAATCAAGCATACCCGCACGGAGCCGAGCCGGGCGACGTGTTCTCGACCGCTATCGATATGGAACTAGTGTCTTGAGTCTTAAATACTTTGAATAACTATAGAAGCGGCTGCATCGGATAAAGTGGGAGGAGCCGCGATGCCGATGGGTCGTCCACTTACGCCTTTGTTGATTGGGGAGATGGAAC
>Ga0182024_10026884_pt1 | contig 10094 bp, 14 predicted proteins | sample P32metaG_FD_120480 | JGI IMG/M metagenome (GOLD analysis project Ga0182024, IMG submission 120480) | Permafrost microbial communities from Stordalen Mire, Sweden - P3-2 metaG (Illumina Assembly) | ecosystem: Environmental > Terrestrial > Soil > Wetlands > Permafrost | place: Sweden: Stordalen...
GATTAAAAACGGCCCAATGGATATCACCGCCTTTCTAAAATCGCTTGAAACGTCCGGTCTTGCCACCAGAATTCGTGATGCGCTCTGGCTATTTCCCCTGATCGAATCGACTCACGTAATCGGTCTGTCCCTGGTTTTTGGCACGATCTTGATCATTGACCTCCGGTTGTTGGGAATTGCTTCGACCCACCGGTCGTTCAAGCAGATGGCCTCGGACATCCTGAAGTGGACGTGGGCTGCTTTTGCCTTAACGGCATTGACCGGGTCACTGATGTTCATTACAAATGCCCGCGTGTATTATCACAATTTCTATTTCCGGATGAAGATGCTGATGCTTGTGCTCTCCGGCGTGAACATACTCATTTTTGAGTTGACCGCTGGCCGGACGATTCATCGTTGGGATAATAATCCATCGGCTCCTCGCGCGGGCAAAACCGCCGCAGCCCTGTCACTTGCCATGTGGATCAGCATCATTATCGCGGGTCGTTTAATCGGCTTCACTACCACCCGGGCCGCCACGCAGGCATCCCCACCGGCAGGGGTCAATTTCGACGACTTTCTGCAAGGGGCGCCGGATAACAGCGGTGGGCCCCCCGCCACGCTGCCCAATAAAAAGTAATCAGGCACAGCGCAATGCGCGGCCCCGGTATTTTTGATGCAATCCTAGGGTTAGTTTCCGGAAAGATCTTCTCGGAAACTGGCTTTTGCCCGATTCCCAGTTGCCGTGAACGCCTTTCTCGGGACCTATTCAGTTTAGGTCGCGGCAAGACCCGATCGCGACGCGCATTGCGAACAGAATTTGTTGGGCGCAGCGGACAACCTGACTCCAAGAGCTTCGTCTATTTAGCTTCGCCATCCGTCGCATTACCGATCGGTGACGGACGGGAGTCGAAAATCAGAGTCCCAAATGCGAGGAATGTGATGAGAACGATCAAGATGAGTGACGCAACGTGATACACACACCACACGCCCAGAATTTGCGCTTCAATGCCGGTGACATAGAGCGCATAGGCAAATCCGACTCCCGCCCAATAGGCCATTAGCACTGTGCGACGTAGCAGCGCAAGCGCTACCAATAGCGCGTAACCTGCGATTCCAAAAACGGCCACGGGAATCCCATGTACCTCGGCATAGGAGCTTTGATTCACGTACGAGGAATTCCAGTGAGAGTTCAGGATCTCGATTGGTTGTACGGGCGGATCATAACGCCCAGCCAGAGCGAGGCATGACACCACGATTCCAGCAAATCCGAGTACTGCGATAACGTAGCGCACCTTTCACCTTCTACGTATTCTTTTCGATTGGGCGTCTGACAAGCATGAAGTTTATGTGCCTAGGATCATACTCTCGCACTCTGATTTCGCCACCATGAAATTCTGAGCGGGGCTGCCCCCGCGGCTTACACCAGTTCGATGGCGACGCGGCGCCCCACTATCGCCGCCGCCCGTTGCAGGCTTGTTCGGATCGCCATTCAAGTCCTTGACGATGGGTTTCTCTTTACCGCACCTACAGCACACTTTCACCGCGCGTTCTCGTTTAGCACTAATCATTTGATTTCTCCAATTTCCGGGACACGGTTAACGTTCAAACGTTAACCGTTAACCCGACCCGCCTTTGGCTTGGTTCGAACTGCCATAGTCGCGGGCGGCAGCGTTAAACGACGGTTTCACCGCCGCCCTACTGCTCTAATACCGTGGCGCGAAGTCGAAAATGTTTATGGAAATCGAAATAAAACTACGGAGTAAGAAAAAAAGGACTTATGTCGCGGATGGAGTGGGATGTAATTACCTATGCTGCCTGGACCATTTGAAGCTATCTTCGCGCGTGGCTCAGCGGCGATGACCCTGAGCGCGGTATCCGGTGATCGTCCGTATGTCCTGTGCTTCCGAATGGTTTTCACACACCCGCCCAAGTCTTCAATGCGATGCATAAGGTCGATTAGGGCGAGCAAGGCGCGTTTCGTTTTCGGGTAGAGGAAGACCCGAGGAGTGCCCTGACCCTCGACTGGAAAATTATCGATTTTCGGGTATAGTGTGGCAGCCTTTTTATGGCCGCGATCGCTATTGTTCCGATACTCACCCCGCACGGCCGTCTCACTTTGGCTCAAGTGGACGACTCGCTGCCTTTGGATACACATCTCTGCCAGCGCCTGCAAGACGCATTTGCACGGGGTTCCGGTCACGGACTTTTTCAACTTGGAGCAGGTGAAGTCGACACCGCGCTGCCCCCTGTTTTTTCCTACTGGCGTGAATTCGGCGCGCGGTATGTGACGTTGCTTTGCACCCGCCAAGACAGCGCTTCCCATGGGTCGGAAGTGCATATTGCGGCTCCGCCCGACGAGGAATTAAAACCGCTGGCCCTCGCGGCGCCTCCGATGACCGGCGGCGAGTATCTGACTGCAAAAATCCTCCAAGCTCTCTGGCATGAAATAGGCGCAGCTTTCGCCATCGAGCTATCCCAGTCGAAAACTTCCATTCAAGAATTCCTGAAACGTCGCAACCCAGCCTGGAACCTTGTGGGCCGGGTACACTTCAATCTTGCCGAAAACCGCAAGGATGAGCAGGCGCCATTCGCGTTTCTGGCAACATACACGCACCGGCTGTCTTCACACTCGAAAGTCCAGCATCTCCCACTCGGGCAGGCCCTCCGCGAATATGCAGGCGCGGCCAACAAGGAACGTTTACTCTCGCTCCTCCTTCCCGTTCAACGCGCGTCCGAAACCTGCCCTTGGCTAAAAGTGATGGTTGATTCCGGCGAGATTTTCCATCCATTGCGCTGGCTGCCCCAGGATGCTTTTCGATTACTGAGCGATGTCCCGAAATTGGAGAGTGCAGGCATAGTAGTCCGGATGCCAGTGACGTGGCGGGCCAATCGCCCTCCGCGCGCCCAGGTAACGGCCACGGTCGGCGGCAAGGCACCGTCCGGACTGGGCAAGGATGCGCTTCTCGATTTCCACATGGAAGTCACGCTCGACGGCGAGGTTTTGACCAGGACTGAAATTGAGGAGTTGCTTGCCAAGTCCGACGGGCTGGCACTGCTTCGAGGCCGCTGGGTTGAGGTAAACAGCGATCGACTAAGCCGAATGCTCGGTCACTTCCGAAAGATAGAGCGTGCCGCCGCTGTGAGCGGCGTCGGCTTTGGAGAAGCCATGCGCTTGGTAGCCGGCGCCGATGTCGCACAAGAAAGCACTGACGACGGCCCGGGCGCCGATTGGACTCATGTGGCCGCGGGACCCTGGCTTAGCGAAATGCTGAAAGGACTTCGCAGCCCGGATGGGTTGACGCGCGTCGAGCCCGGCACCGCCCTGAACGGAACGCTACGCCCATACCAGCAGGTAGGCGTACGCTGGCTCTTTTTGCTTTCAAAGCTCGGCCTCGGGGGATGCCTTGCCGATGACATGGGTCTCGGCAAAACCATCCAGGTGCTGTCGCTCCTGCTCGTGCTGAGAGGCCAGGCGGAACGTCCGCGGCGACCGAGTCTACTCGTCGCCCCCGCCTCGCTTCTCGCCAATTGGGCCGCGGAACGGGAACGCTTCGCGCCGAGCTTGAAAGCGATTATTGCCCATCCATCGGTGCTGTCGCCTGCTGAGATCAAAGCGCTCGGACCCGAACGTCTCGGGGATGTGGATTTAGTGATAACAACCTACGGTTCCCTCCTTAGAGTCCCGTGGGTGGCGGACACACCGTGGCATTTAGTTGTTCTGGACGAAGCGCAGGCCATCAAGAACCCAGGTGCGCAGCAAAGCATGGCCGCAAAAAAACTGAATGCCCAGGCGAGAATTGCACTTACTGGCACGCCGATCGAGAACCGGCTTGGCGACCTATGGTCGATCTTTGACTTCATCAATCCTGGCTTGCTTGGATCTTCAAAGGAGTTCACGAGCCTCGTCAAACGCCTGGCGGAGAGACCTCACAACCAATACGCTCCCCTTCGCGAGGTCGTGCGACCTTACATTCTGCGCCGGCTGAAGACCGAAAAATCGGTTATTGCCGATCTTCCGGACAAGACCGAAGTCAAGGCATTCTGCCACCTCAGCCGCAGGCAGGCAGCGCTTTACCAGCAGACGGTGAAGGAATTGGCGAGGCAACTCAACGAAGCCCAAGGCATCCAGCGCAGGGGTGTTGTACTGTCGTTCCTGATGCGATTTAAGCAGATCTGCAACCATCCATCACAGTGGCTGGGCGATGGGGCTTGGGCCGAGGAAGAAAGTGGCAAGTGGGCGCGTTTGCGCGAGATCGCCGAGGTTATCGCGTCGAAGCAGGAGAAGGTTCTGGTTTTCACACAGTTCCGCGAGGTCACCGCTCCCCTCGCAGCTTTCCTGGCGTCGGTGTTTGGCCGCCCGGGATTGGTTCTCCACGGCGGGACCGCGGTAAGCGCGCGCCAACAGATAGTCCGCCGATTTCAGGAGGACGAGGGCGTGGGCTTTTTCGTGCTTTCGCTCAAAGCAGGTGGTGCCGGCCTTAATCTCACAGCCGCCTCCCATGTCGTGCATTTTGATCGGTGGTGGAACCCCGCCGTTGAGAATCAGGCCACGGACCGTGCCTTCCGAATCGGCCAAACCAAGAACGTGCTAGTGCACAAATTCGTGTGCCGTGGAACCATCGAGGAGAAGATCGACCAGCTCATCGAATCGAAACGACAACTCTCAAAGGACTTGCTAGAAAGCGGCGCCGAACTACTTTTGACCGAGTTGAAAGACGCCGAGTTACTCAATCTTGTCGCACTCGACATCAACGCCGCGTTAAAGGAAATATAATTTATGTCCTACGACTTTGGATGGAGACCGTACGTATCCGCAGAGCAGCGACGGCGAAAGGCCGCGCGCGAGATGGAGAAGCTCAAGAAAAAGGGACACTCCGTTTGGCCCGTTGTCGTCGATGGGCGTGCCATCGCCAAAACGTTTTGGGGCAAGGCTTGGTGCGACAACCTCGAGCTCTACAGCGACTTTGCGAACCGGCTGCCGCGAGGCCGGACCTACGTGCGCAATGGCTCGGTGATGGATCTACAGATCGCGCAAGGCGAGGTTCAGGCCCTGGTTAGCGGCTCACAGATTTACAAGGTAGCCATCAAGGTGACACCGGTATCGAAGGCGCGCTGGGTATCCATTTGCAAGGACTGCGGCGGCGCCATTGATTCGCTCGTCGAGCTTTTACAGGGACGTTTCTCCCAGGGAGTCATGGAACGCATCTGTCGGCAAAGGACCGGCCTTTTTCCTTCACCGTCTGAGATTGAACTTTCGTGCAGTTGCCCAGACTGGGCTTCGATGTGCAAGCATGTCGCGGCGGTGCTCTACGGCATTGGCGCCCGCCTCGATCAGCAGCCTGAGCTTCTTTTCAAGCTGCACGCGGTCAACGAGAAAGATCTGATTGCGAATGCCAGCAAAGGCGTACCGCTTGCCAAGAAAACCCCTGGTTCGGAGAAGATTCTTGGCAACGAAAAGCTCTCCGAAATCTTCGGTTTGGAAATGGCTCAGGACCTGGACACGAAAGCAGAGCTGTCAGTTAAGGCGGCCCCGCCCGTGCGCGCAAAGCGGATAGTCACACAAAAAGGGAAAGCCGCGCGCACAGGAAAGAAAAAAAAGAGCGGGGCTAGGAGCTTATCGCGCAAGACGTAGTGGTCGGGCCGGTTGAACTTATATTGTTTATCTGTGCTTCTTCGTCGCCGAACGATGACTCAAACTGCTGAAGCCGTAGTTAATGTCTCCATCGAGCCTTTCAGATTTAGAATCGAGGCGGCTATGGCCTTCACTCGCTTTTCCAGTTGATGGAATAGCGGGCGGATAGCCAACTCGCTCTCGAGTGTGCGGACAGCGGCTTCGACTTCGGTCAGCTGCATTTACTTCTTCCAAAGATCTCTCGCACCGTTTACGGTCAGGATCGTGCGCAGCAGATAGTCTCCCTCTCGCGCTTTTAGCCATTGCTGTTGCTCCGGCTTCTGGCGCCAGACTAATCGTGGCCCTTCTTTGCTAACCTTCACGACCATCTCATGTCGATCCACCGCTTGCGGATGCGAAGCCTGGATGCGGCCCAAGCGCAACATGATTGCCGCTTTGGCGTCATCCATGGTCCTTGCGCCGCCGGTAAGCTCGCTCTTGACCTATAGCGTCATATAGTTTACCTTATCCATCTTATGGTCTCTTAAAGTTTACCTTAACTTTTGAGGTGGATCGAGCCTTGTTAACTTTGCCCATTCCGGTCACACGTGCCCTGCGCAAGCTTGGCCATGATATTAAGGACGCACGGCGCCGCCGTCGCATCCCCGTGGCCATCGCGACACAACGGGCGTCGATCAGCAAGCCGACCCTCATCAGGTTGGAGCGCGGCGATCCAAGTGTTTCCATCGGGAGCTATGCCACCGTTCTTTTTGTCATGGGAATGGCAGACCGGTTGGCCGATCTCATTGACCCAAGACACGACCCGGTGGGCCTGCAGCTGGAAGAAGAGAATCTGCCGAAACGGATTCGTGGTCCGCGGAAGCAGAAGGAAACGAAAAAGAAGTGACCGACAGCGAAGCTCTTGTGTACGTGGATCTGGACGGCGCTCCTCATCTTATGGGGCGGCTGTGGGCCCGCGTGCGCAAGAACCAGGAAAGCGCCACGTTCGAATATGACGAGAGATGGCTCGAACATCCCGCACGGTTCTCTCTGGAACCGGCTCTGCGACTTGGTCCCGGCCCATTTCACACGTCGGCCGATATGCCGATGTTCGGCGCGATTGGCGATTCGGCACCGGACCGGTGGGGACGGTCGCTGATGCGGCGCATGGAGCGAAGGCGGGCAGAACGGGAACGAGGCACTGCACGCACTCTTCGGGAGATCGACTTCCTCCTACTGGTGGACGACGAAGCGCGTCAGGGGGCGCTGCGCTTTGCGAAACGCGAGGGCGGACCGTTCCTACGCGAGGAGGACGTGAAGCGCATCCCGCCTTTGGTCAAACTACCGGAACTGCTCGCCGCGGCCGAAAGCGTCATGGATGACAAGGATACTGAAGAAGATCTGCGCCTTTTGTTTGCGCCCGGATCGTCGCTCGGCGGCGCACGACCGAAAGCGTCGGTGATTGAGCAGAACGGTCGTCTCGCGATTGCAAAGTTTCCACGCAAAGACGATGAAATCAACATTGTTCTGTGGGAAGCAGTGGCCCTGGCTCTCGCAAAGAAAGCGCGTATTGCAGTCCCGGAGGCGCGCGTCGAAACCATACTGAAAAAGCCTGTGCTTCTGCTGCGACGCTTTGACCGGGATGGCGCCCGGCGCATTCCTTTTCTTTCGGCGATGAGCATGCTCGGAGCAAAAGACAACGAAACCAGAAGCTATCTAGAAATCGTAGACGCTCTCCGGCAGCACGGAGCCGCACCAAAGGTGGACATGGAGGCGCTATGGCGGCGCATAGTATTCAATGTTCTGATCTCCAACAGCGATGACCACTTGCGCAATCACGGATTTTTGTACAAAGGTCCGAATGGCTGGCGGCTTTCACCGGCGTACGATCTCAACCCTGTGCCAACCGATATCAAGCCGCGCATTTTGGCAACAGCGATCAATGAAGATGACGCCACTGCATCGCTCGCCCTGGCGATGGAGGTTGCGGGCTATTTCGAGCTAGATGCCGAGAACGCGCGGAAGATAGCGGCTCAAGTCGGCAAGGTCGTTTCCACGTGGCGCGATGAAGCATCGCGCCACGGTCTCGGCAAAACCGAGATCGACCGCATGGGAACGGCTTTTGAACATGAGGACCTGTATCTCGCAAACGGTAGGAAATGATGTCGGCGCCTGTGTGGATGGATTACTCGGAGCGCGAGCGTTGAAAGATGCTCGATGTCGCCGATCCTTTCAGAAAGTGCGTCGCGTTCGCCGATATGATTGTCCCCGGCGCGAGGACGATCATTAGCCATGCATGGAATGTTCTTTTTGTCGCATAGACAGATGAAATACCGTTCGGAAGTTCGGTGGTGGGCCTGGACCGGAGAGCTCAATGGCCATCCGGTCCTTACCCTGATTGCCTTGCTATTGTTCTTCTACTCGTCGATATCGGCCGGCGGTGCAATGGTCGAAATCGGCTTCTTGTCGGGGATTTTCGCGGGGGCCGTTCCGGGATTATCATAGGGATCTGGAAGGCCTGGTACCTTGCAAACAATCTTTTCCAGCTTGCTAGGCCGTACTGTCCCTCTTTGATTCGAGGGACGGCGCGTTGCGGTCGTTTTGGCGATTTTGCGCGACGCCAATTCGGTGTCATCGTACGGATGCGGAAAGTTCATTGATTTGTAGACGCTTCGTCCCATGACATCATGTGGCTGCGCTTGCATGGCTTTCCGTTGCGCCCACCATTCCGTCCTGCGCTTCGACATCTTCGCCCTGGTCACGACCGTGACCAGTTTTTTTACCGCCTTAGCGGGGCTTGCATTATTTTTGGTTTTATTCATTTCTTGCTCTCCCTTCATATTTAAGGTCGGCTTGAGTGGCCGAAATTGCCTTATAATAAATGGCGGAATAAATCTTATTTGCGGGTGCTTTATTGAAAAAAAGCACTTACATGCATTCATTAGCGATAATGGCTTGCTCTTGGCAACAATTCCATCCGATCGGGAAAAACTGCTTCGGCCCCCGGGCGAACAGTTTTAGACCGGGTTTGGGCCCACGAACTCCCTGACAGCGAAGCGTACGGGTATGGTCATGGCACTCCGATCCGCAGTTCTCCGTATAAAAGCCAGTTGCTTGTTATCGAGCAGGCGCTTGAAACAGCAACTCTAATGCGGAAGTGACAAATCGCGAGGCTACTGCCTGGAGATGATCTGCGCGGATTTTCTGGCGGACGTGAGTTTGGAAACGGGCAACCAAGATGCTCTGTTACCCTGCTTCGCACGGCTGGTCGTTGCTCTTCCAACGCCGCAGCGCAAACAACTGCTTGAAGAAGTGCAGGGAACGTTTTGAAAGAAATCCGAGCAAAAGGACCACGCTTGAGGCTTGAGCCCGAAGCTTATCGACAGCTCTGCCGGGAAGTTCTGGAGCGAGATAACTGGCGCTGCCAATCCTGCGGCCGAATGAAGAATCTTCAAGCCCACCACATTCAGTGGCGGAGCCACTTAGGGGATGACGCGGTTGAAAATCTCATAGCTCTTTGTGCCAGTCGCCATCAAGAGGCTCATCGACAAAAACGAACCATACGCTGATTAAGCTTTCCCATCTCAATCGTCGCTCGATCATACGCTTAGATGCTAGCGGGGCTGCCCCCTGCGGCTTACACCAGTTCGATGGCGACGCGGCGCCCCACTATCGCCGCCGCCCGTTGCAGGCTCGACAGCGTGATGTCGTTTTTCGCATCAAGCAACCGGTCAACCTGCGTGCGGCTCGTCTTGAGCAGCATGGCCATCTTCTTCTTCGAAATTTTCCTTTTCTTCATGGCCTCCGCGAGTTGCCACGCGACGACCTCCTTGACCGCCTGTGCTTGCGTCTCTTCAAAGATACCCTCTTTCTTAAGGAAATCATCAATACTCGAACCCATATGTTTCTTGCTCATTGCTCTAGCTCCTTCTTGCGCTTTCGCGCCAATGCCAGATCCTCATCCGGCGTCGTGCGCGTTTTCTTGATAAATCCGTGCAGCGCCACGAGGTGCTCGCGGTAAAGGCAGAGCAACACGCGCGCCGTACGTTTCATCGGCAGGTTCGTCCGGCTTTCCCACAGTCCACTTCCCAACGGCCGGCATAACGGCATACCCACCGGCCACCACCACTGCGCGCGTAATAGGTCTTTCCCTATCGCCTGGCGCTCGGCTTCCGGCAATCCCTTCAGCCACTCCCGCACCGGCTCGCTGCCCGCCTCCGTACGCGTAAATATCAGCGGAATTTTTGCGCCTGTCGGTCTTCTGTCATCCTGCACCTTATGCAACTATAGTGTACCTTAAAATGTACATAGCGGCAACGGGCGTTTGCCCGGAAGGAAAAGCACCAGTGCTCGTCACACCGGGTAGCCGGATATTCAGCCCTTGGCTATGTTGTTGCCGATGCCCAGAGCATTTGATATTGAGCAGGACTTCAGAAACCAGCATGCCCTTTTCTTTAGCATAAACACCTTTCACTAGCTAACGAAACGAAAAGGCAATATA
>Ga0182024_10026885_pt1 | contig 10093 bp, 8 predicted proteins | sample P32metaG_FD_120480 | JGI IMG/M metagenome (GOLD analysis project Ga0182024, IMG submission 120480) | Permafrost microbial communities from Stordalen Mire, Sweden - P3-2 metaG (Illumina Assembly) | ecosystem: Environmental > Terrestrial > Soil > Wetlands > Permafrost | place: Sweden: Stordalen...
CGAACGGCAGCTTGCAATACAGATTCAGCGCGATCAAAAAATGCTCGCGCGTCCACTTCACGCTCGGTGACTTGGCCACGGCGGGAATTTGCAGAAGGCCGGGGCGATTTCGCGGGAATGGAATGCGAAGAATTGAACCGCGGATTCCGCGGATCGCGCAGATGGGATAAAGCGTTCTCCTCATCCGTGTAATCCGCGCAATCCGCGGTTCTCCTTCCCCTTGGTGGGCGCTGGCAGGCCTGGCGTCCCTCCGTGTAGCCGCCGCACGGTGCGGTGCTGTATTCCTGCTCAAAGAAATTGAACCGCGGATCACGCGGATAGCACGGATGGGAAAGGAAGGCGAATATCCGTGTGATCCGTGGTCGTTTCTATCGGTTGGCTTGCGACTCGGTTTCGATCAGGTCCGCCTTGTGGCGGAAGCTGGTCATTTGACGCAAGCAGTTGCCGCAATCGGACAAATGCTCTCATGATCGTCAACGATGCGTTCTTTGATGACTGCCCACGCGGCCGGCGGGCGGCCGTCCACGGGGAGGTAGAGGGAGACATGATCCGCCGGAAGAACGACGTAATCGGTGACGCCAGCCAGCTTGGCGCTAGTCAACGCGACGGGCCCGTCGCCGTCGCCGGTTTGGACGTGCAAGTGGCTGGCGGTGCGCTGCAAGCGGGTGTAGCAGTGCCGAAATCCCCACCAGGTTCGCGTCCGCGCGGGGATCCAGTTTGCGATGCGCTGGACGCAGTTTCCTTCGACGCGATTCACGCCGCTGTGATTGCCGGCGATGATCGTGTACTTCACGCCTGATCGGCGCGGAAGGCTGTTGAGTTGATTGAGAAAGTCCGAATCCGGCAGAAGGTCGGTCCCCGCCTCGCCCATGCCTTCGGTGACGAGCCAGGTCCAGCTCCAGTTCGGGTCGTCGTGGTGGAGATGAAGGTTTTCCTCGATGCTGAGGATCGTTCGGAGCCGCGCCCAGCTTGAGCCGTGGTTCGGCGGGGCGACGAGGATCATGCGGTCCACGCCGCCGGCATAATCGGGGCCTTCGACATATTGGCGGGCGACCAATCCGCCCATGCTGTGGGCGACTATGTTGATCGTGAGGGCGGGGTTGGCCGCATGGAGTTTGGCAAGTGCCTGGCCGAACCGCGCGGCGCTATCGGCGATGGGCTGATCCCCCGCATAGCTGAAGTAAGCAACCTGCTGCCCGGCGGAGTGAAGCAGCTCGCCGATCGGCATGCAGTCGGATCGGTCGGCGTCGAGCCCGTGAATCAGCACAACCAAAGGCCGCGATGGGTCGAGTGGTTCCGGCAGGAACAAGCCCCAGTTGCGCGCCTGCGCCGCCGTTGCGTGAGGCGCTCTTTCGGCGGCATAGATCCGGCACAGCCGGCGGATCGCTTCGGGCTTGGAGGGAGCATCGTTTCGTTCGACCGTCAGCGTGGCGATTGAATCATCCGCGACGGCCAGCGAGCAACCCCTCCACATGCACGCATTGAGCGCCAGGAGAAAATCCGGGCCATCGGCGCCGCGCAGATTGACCTGGTCTCGCGTGGGGCAACCGGGCAGGTTTAATTCATTGCATAGTGCGCTATTCAGATCGTGGAGTTGCAAGATTCCGTGCTTGAGCGGAATACGATCTTCATGCGCGCTGGCGCATGCCGCGGCAGGGAGAGCAAACGAAAGAGCCAGGAACAACAACAGCCGGGTCATCCAACGCCTGTTACGAGATGATTACAAAGCCTGTTCGTTCATCTCCCCGGTTCGGATGCGGATGACCTCCGCGATGGGATAGAGAAATACTTTTCCGTCGCCCACTTCACCGGTGCGGGCCGCCTCGACGATGGCTTGCACGGCCTTCTGCGCTTCTTCGCTCTTGACCGCCAGCTTCAAGAGCACCTTGGGGACAAATCCGACGTCCATCTTTGCCCCGCGGTATCGCTCGGTGTGGCCCATCTGGCGGCCGAAGCCTTTGCACTCGATGGCCGTCACGCCCAGGATTCCGATCTTCGCCAGCGCGTGCTTCACGGCATCCAACTTGTGCGGCTTGATCACCGCCTCGATCATCTGCATGAGGTCTCCTTGTGTTCTGCCCGTTTATCTTAACAGCGATCCGGGTGGGGCGGGAGTATGCCCGGGATTTGTTGTTGGGCGCCCGCATCGAAATCGCGGACTCCCGCTTCCTCTTCGCGGTGATTCGCTGATCCCGCGAAGGGCAAGCAAATCGCTACGGAAGCTACAGCCCCCGTAGTCCTTGTATTCAGAACCAACTCGCGCGAACCCCGCAACAGCCCGGTTTGCCCAAAGCTCCGTCGAATCGTAGGTCTCATACAGTTGATCCCTGGTCCCCTTTTACGCGGAGATGCCCATGCGTCTGAGTCGTACCGATGCATTGACGCTGCTGCGCGAAGCGCTTGCGACGCTGCCCTCGGAGCTGGATGCCCGCTCGGACTTTTTCGTCCAGTGGCGGGCGCGCACCATTCAGAGCCTGGAGCTGGTGTTTCCGGATGATGCCGCGCCGGCGGGCGCCTTCAAGGAAATTGACTTCAGCCCGCGGCGGCTGACAAAGGATGACGTCCGCGATGCCCAGCTCAAGCTGGACGCCTTTCTGAGCGGTTGCGTTGCCGCCCGGGCGCAATTGGAAGAATTGGTTCGGCGTCTGATGATCGAGCCGGAATCGCCGGCGCTGCAGCCGACGCCCGAGGATAAAGCATCCGAAGCGCAGCCGAGCGCGGCGACACAAGCGCCTGAGCCGCGCCCAGCCGCGGCAGCCGCCGCCAATCCGGTCATTAAAGGAGCCCAAATGAGCAGCCACGAATTGTGCGCGCCGGTCCGGAGCAGTCTCTCGCGCGTCCTGGGCGCCTGGGAGCGCGGCGACCGCGACGCGGCCTTGGTCCTCTCCGCGCAGCTTCTGGCGGATCTGACCGTCCTCTCGCGCGACGATCAGTTCAAGAACGCCTTCGACGGCGTCGTGAGCAAGTTCGTCGGACGTGACGGACTTTCAACCGGGCTGGATTCGCTTCAATCGGCCGCGCCGTTGTGCGTTTGGTCAATGATGGCGGCGATGAACGAAGTGATGAAGGCGCGTGTCTAATGCGCCGTCTGCTGGATGGTGCGCTTCCTCGGAGTGTCGATCCCGCTCCTTCCTCCCTCACGCCGCGGGCAGAGCTTTAGCGCCGCCCCGGATTCTCCAGGCGCGGTCGGAGAATCCGGGGCGGCGCTAAAGCTCTGCCCACGGCGTGAGGGACCGGGAAGCGCGCCTGCGCAGTGAAGACTTCGAAGTGCAAGGGAGCCGACGGATCTGGTCTATTGCGGCGCTATCCTTGCCACGAATCGTCAAGCTGGTCGAGCAATTCGATCAGCCGGCGGGAGGTCTCGAGCAGGGTTTGCCGGGGCGGGAAGCCGCGGATCGGCCGGCCGCTGTGGGCGTCGTTGTATACGCCGATTTCGGTGTCGTCGATCAAATAGCGGTAGTCGATTGTCAGTTCCTCGCCGGCCGGGATGTCGCAAGATGCGATCACCACCCCGCAATGGACGAGCAGATTCGGCTCGAAGGCGTGATTGAAAAAATTGACGTCGGTATCGGGGTGCTCGGTGTAGGTGAAATATTTGCCGACATAGCGCGTGCCGGTGCGGACCACCAGATATCGATCGGCCTGAATCGCGGCCAGATACTCCTCTTCGGTAATCACCTTCGAGTCGGTGGTGAACGAGCTGATCACCGTGCCGCGTTTGATGTCGCGGAGAGGGAAGAGGCCTTTTCCGAAGATCGCAGATGGCCGGACTTCGACAGGGATGAACATTGGCGATTCCGATTTTTCTTCCTCCCTCTCCCGGTACTCCGAGAGAGGGTTGGGGTGAAGGTTTCTCGAAGTGGGTTCTATCCCGAAATGGATGCCCGCGCGGTAAACCCTCACCCTGCCCTCTCCCGGCGTACCGGGAGAGGGTAAGCGTGACTCGGTGACTTACGCCGCTTCGGCGATCGGGTTGTTCGCGTCCGTCAGGGTGACCTGCGTCGCTTCCGACGCGGTGCTCTGTTGGATGAGCTGGTCGCAGGCTTGCTCGATGTGGCGGGCGGTTTGGTTGAAGCCGAAGTGTTGCTCGACCCGGCTTCGCATGGTGCGGCCAAGCTTCTGGCGGTAGGCGGGCTCGCGGATGATCTTGCTGACTCGCTCGATGTATGCCGACGCGTCGCGGCCGGTGATGGTGCATTCGCTGCCGGCGAATGCGGCGGCTTGGGACTGCTCGGCGGATTCGCCCCATCGCATCGCCACCACCGGTTTCCCGACCGCCATCGCCTGCAGCACGCCGGCGGCGCTGGAACTGGGGAACTCGGCCAGATAAATGTCGGCAATCCGCAGGAAGCCAGGCAGGTCCTTGCGACGGCCGGCGTAGCCGACCCGCTTGGCGATGCCCGCGGAATCGAATTTCCGCTTCTGCCACGATAGCTCGGCGTCGCCGATTAGAAGATATACCGCGTGCGGGTGCGCGCGCAGCAGGTTGATGATGGTCTCGACGAATTCTTCGGAGCAGGTGCGATCCAGGTCGCCGCTGCTGGCCAGCACGATGGCCTGCTCGGGGATGCCGTAGGCAGAGCGCTGCGGGGCAGCGCCGAGGGTCTCATCAACGTCGATTCCTTCGAGGATGAATTTGCTCTCGACGCCGCGGCGCTGCCAATAGTCCTTGTCGGCTTCGTAGCGAACCTGATCGATGTAGGTGATGCAGGAGATGCCGGTGGCATACATCGGCGCCCGGCGGCAGAGATTCACCTTCACCCGCGCCACTTCCCAATTTGCCACGATGGACGAGATTGGGTCCGACTGATTGGCGTCGAAGATCACCACGTCGATCCGGTCCTTGATGAGCTGCTGGGCCAATTCCCTGGCGGCGCTGACCACATCGCCCTCGGCTGATGCGATCCAGGTCGATACTTTTTGCTTGGAAAGCGTCTCGATCGTCGCCGCCCCGCGCTTGCCGCTGGGCTGGGAATAAGAGGTCTGGCCGAACTGCTGCTTGTCCCGGCGGATGCCGGCGTCGGTGCTGTAGACGTGCAGCCGGAATCGCTTGGAATCGTGGTGCTTCGCCAGGCTCCGGCTGATCCGCCCCGATGTCTCATCGTCGGCCAGCGACGAGACGACGTAGGCGATCCGCGTCTGCTTGTTGTTCCATTGAAGCGACTGGCCGCTGGTCCAGCCGATGCACTGGGCGGCGCGGTCGTATTGGGTGGCGATGAACTGGCAGTTCTCGCGGTCGGCGGTGTAGGCGCCGCCGTGCTGCATGTCGTAGGTGACGCCGTTCTGAATCGCTTCCAAACCGAGGGCGTATTCGCGGCGGGCAATGGCGCTGCTGCCGAAGCGAACCACCGGCTGGGCACGCTGGTCCGTCTGGCCCAGAAAGCCGCTCACGCTCATGAACTGGCTCAGCACCTTCTGGTCGCTGTAGTCGATGGCCTCCAGGCTCTGGAGCATGTGCAGGTGCGCCCGGCGGAGGTCGAGCATCGCCTGCGCGTGATGCGACAGGAACTTCTCCGCGCTGTTCGGCGACTCCTGATAAATCTCCAGCATCTCCGAATCAATGATCTCCCCTTTATTCACGCGATCGACCAATTCCATCAATGAGGGCATGAGCGAATCCTTTCCAGTTCCGAGCGAAGGTGGTGGCGGGGGCGCGTGCGCCGGCGGAAACAGCGCGACCGATCAGCGCCCCCGTCCGTTGTTATCGGGCACCGCGCGCGGGGCGCGTGAATTTCGAGGGAATGGGGATAGGGTTCGTGCAGGTCTGCTTGCCCTTCGCGGTAGCGTGGATCCTTCCGCGAAGGGCAAGCGGGATGGGGCGTTTTCCAAGAGCGCCAGCTCACCGACTGCTCAACTGGGATCAGGAGAAATGGCGCGAGTCAAATTGCGCGCAATCAATTCCGGGCAGATCGTTTGGCTGGTCGTCGTCGGGGGTGGGAGCGTCCCGTTCAACGCGGCGCGGGCGTCGCTGAGGAACTCGTGAACGCGACGACATCGGACGACGGGTCGTCCCAGCGCCTCGACCGCATGCCCGGTTTGCCAGGGCCACAGATGCACCAGCGCCGCCGAGGCGGAAACGATTTCTGTCAGTTTGGACCTTGATGAGACAACGCCGCCATGAAAATCGGCGAACCCGTCGATCGCGTCCCACCCGCGGCCGAAAAGGCGCACCGGCACTCGGTCGCGAATGAGTCGCTTGACAACACCCTGCTGAACGGCAGGCATAATCAGGCCATCGATGAAGACCGAGCGATCGAACCCGTCGTCGCCGATCTGGAAGCGAGCCCGCCTAGAGTTGAGGTAGCCATTGATGTTGTCGACAGCGAGGAACGGATCGCCCCACAGCTCATCGCGAATCAGTTCCCAAAGCAACACCTGGCTCGAATACTCCTCGAGCCCCTTGGGGACGTCGAGCACTTGGGTATCGGCCAGCACGGTGATCTGCCGGGAAGGCTGGTTTGACAGAGGAAGCTTCGGCCAGCCGGCAACGTCTATTTTCGACTCTTCCCAACCGAGCTCGCGGGCGGCTGCTTGCCAGGATGGGTCGGCAAGCAGCAGCCGATCATTCGGGCTCGCCTCCGTCGCGGGGCAAATTCGCGAGCTCGTCACCCAGGTAATCCAGGGCATTGCCAGAGGCACAACGCCGGGCAGATGACTGCGGAATACGTTGGCGGTAAGCACCGCATCGCACTCGACAGCAGCCCGGCCCAGCGCCATCGGGGATGATGATGTTGGACGATCCGAATCCAGTCGCGTCACGAAGATGCCCGCGGTCGCGAGATGCATTTCCGCCAGTGCGAGCGGGGCATCGTCCCAGAGCCGGAATTCCGTGGGAGCCAGAAGACAAAGACGTGTCGGGTTAGCGGCACGAGGCTTCCAATTCTCGCACAGAATTTTGATCTCAGTCCCGCGCGCTGCGCTGACCTCCGCAAAGACGCGCTGTGCCGGCTCGATCAGGGCGTTGGTCGCCTCGGCATCGGCGGTAATCGGACGGATGAACTCCACGGGCGTCGGGAGGCCGGGCTCATCCCGAAAAATTGACCGAAGCCCCGATTCCCATTGGGCGCCGCCGGCAAACCAGAGTCGGCCGGCTCGAATATCAGCAGAAAAATCCTGAGTGTGCAGCAGGACGGCAAGCGTCTGCTCTTCCGGCACGAGCGCGAAGACGGCTTGCCGTGCATGCAGCATGCCGAGGGCCACGCGCAGTTGCGACGCGTGAAGCGGATTCAAAAAGCAGCCGACCGTTCCGCGCACTTCCATCGACTTGAGCATGAACCGGGCCGCCGCCAGCGGCACCGAGCAGCCGGCCCACCAGCGGGTTTTGTCGAGCATGCCAGTCAGTGCGCCGTCGCGGCCGAAGAGCCAGGTCAACTCGCCCGGAAGCGGTTGAACTTGTGCCGGCATGCCGGGTTGCTTGTCGGCAAGCGCCGCCAGGTTCGCAGAGAAATTCGCGGCGGCAAGATCCGCGGCGGCGTTCGTCGCGACCTCTGATAGCCGGGGCATCGTCAAAGCGATATTCACGCGCGCAGCCTCCAAGCCGGCGGAGATTCACCGACAATCGAGTTATCGGACGAGAGGCGCAATGAACTGGAGGCGTTTATCGGCTGAGCAGGAAATTAGTCGCCGGTGGCACGGCCGTCTCGGCCGTGTTGAGGACGCGGGAATACTAATACACAGTTTCCACCAGATTTGTCCAGTGAACAGATTTCAACACGGCCGAGACGGCCGTGCCACCGGCGAGCTTTCAGACGGTCCCGGCGACCAGGTCAATCTCCCTTTACCCCGTTGCCGCCCAGGTAGAGCATCGCGCCGGGGCTGATCGTGCTCGTCTCAACTTTTCGTTGCCGAAGTTGTTCAGCCGAGGTGGCATACAGCGGCGAGATTTCCAGTGTCGCGTCCGGCTCGCCGCCTTTGGTGGGGACCTCGACGCCGGCGGACTTGAGCCACCTCGCGGCTCGGCGGATCTGGTCGCGCCGGCAGGTGGCGGGGGAATCCACGCCTTCGGCGTTCTTCACCGGCGAGAATTCCTCGGAACGATCAGTCGTGTAGACGATCGCATTTCTGGCCAGCGGGATCGCGTCGAAGACGAATTGTTCGAGCTTGACCGCATTGGGCTTTTCGGGCTTGACGGCATTCCCCTTGTCATCAACGAACGGGACCTTCTTGTCGGCGCGGTGCCAGGGGAGATTGAGGTTGCCGCCGGCGTTGAGGCGCTCGACGAAGGAGACTCGGAGGGCGTGAATCGCGATGGAGCCTTCGTTGAATCGGAGGCTGCCGTCGGAGTTGGTTTGGTTGGCCAGTTCGTCGGGCAGATCGCTGTATTCGATGACCTGCACGACGCCGTCGGCTTCGACGAAGTTGCCGACTTTTTCCAGCGGGCCGGCCTTGGAAATCGTCTTGCTGCTCATTTCGCTGCCGGTCAGGTCGTGCAGGCCGAGGAAAAGCGGATCGACGCAGTGAACCAGGGGATTATCGACTTGGAAATAGGACAGGTGCTCGACGCCGCGTTTGCGCATATCGGCCAAAGCGCCGCTGCGGTGCAGGGCGCGCAGGCTCCCGCCGTGCCCGTCGGGGCTCAGGGCGAGCGACGATTTTTCGCCCAGCAGCAGCCGTCCGTCGCTGGCGAACGCGGGCATCATTCCCTGTTGGAATATGAAAACATCCTTCGGACTGAGGCCGAAATAGTTGTGCTGCTTGAAGAATGCTCGAGTCTGCGCATCGTTGGCGTCGCTGGTCATGATGTACCAGGGGACGGCTTTGCCAAAGTCGCGCCCGTAAGCGAGCAATTGCTCGGCGAAGATCTGGAACAACGGCTTTTGCCGGATCGGCGTCACTGGGAATTCGCCCTTGGGACCGTCATACCCGAGGCGCGTTCCCTGCCCGCCGGCGACGAGGAACGCCGCGACTTTTCCGGCACGAAGCAGCTCCTCGCCGCGGGCACGGGCGTCGGCGTATAGCTGCTTCTGCTCCGGCCCCGGCTCGCGCGGGAAAGCCTTCACCGGGCGAATGTCGTTCGGGATCGATACGTGCGGCTTCTGCCGAACGTACGTCTCGGCAAGCTCGCTCAAATGATTCGGGTCCAATGTCTGCAGTTGCCCGGCCAGGCGTTGTTTGCCTGCCGCGTCCAGTGAGTCGAAGAACCGGAAAAGCTGTCCCTGTCCTGCCGATTCCCAGGTGCGTCGCGAAGCCGTCAGATCCATGTTCGGTGCTCCTGTTTGACGCACTCCTTTAGCCAAACGCGAGTTGAGAAGCAACGCACGATTGGCGGCTGGCAACCGGCTCTGCGGCGCGCCCCTTGCAATGGCCCTCACGCAATGGCGTTTGAAGGCCCCGGTCAGGGCAGCCCGCTATCGGCTGGGCTCCAGCCACCATATTGTTGGGGGTCGTAGTGGGCCTTGAGGATCGTGTCCGCGCGCATCATGTATTCAGCGTGCCCATCGCAGAAAACCGCGTTGCCGCGACCGGCGTTGGGATCAGTTGCCACCTCCGCTTCCCGGTCGTGTCGGTTTGACAGCAGATTGTGGCCATCAGTGTAATAGTGCTGCGGTGCCCAGCATCCGTCGTCGATGGTGGCCGAGCTCTCGTCCACCAGCATGCAGATGTCAGTCGGATGCACGATTCGCGAATTGACCAGTGTCGCGGTCCCCAAGCCGTAGGGGTCGCCCGGACGCGGTTTGAAGATCATCCAGTTGGCGCTATAGCTGTAGATGTATGCGTTCTGATGGATTGTGTAATCAGGATCGCTTGGGCAGCGATAGACGTCGACGAGGGGATGATTGGGACCCCCGCCCAGATATGGCTGAAGTGCGCCGGTGCCGAAGTCCGTGCCGGCCTGCCAGACGATCCAATCGTCGCCAGTGCCTCCAATTCCTGGGGCGGGGAAGTGACCCTTGTTCTCGTTATTGTACATGAAGACGGCCATGCCGAGCGTCCGCAGGTTGCTCAGGCATTTGATCTGCTTTGCCGCCTCGCGGGCCCGGTTGAGGGCCGGCAAAAGGATGGAGATCAACAGGGCGATAATCCCTATCACCACCAGAAGTTCGACGAGCGTGAAAGCTCTCGGCCGTTTCATGAGCACTCCTCGCGCGACTAC
>Ga0182024_10026886_pt1 | contig 10093 bp, 10 predicted proteins | sample P32metaG_FD_120480 | JGI IMG/M metagenome (GOLD analysis project Ga0182024, IMG submission 120480) | Permafrost microbial communities from Stordalen Mire, Sweden - P3-2 metaG (Illumina Assembly) | ecosystem: Environmental > Terrestrial > Soil > Wetlands > Permafrost | place: Sweden: Stordalen...
TCATTGGCATTCGAGCGACCCTCTCAAGTTTTTCTGCTATCTGGCGGTCGCGCTTCTGGCTTCATTCCTGAAGATAAAATTACCCGGCATCAATGGAACCATGTCGGTGAATTTCCTGTTCATCCTCCTCGGTGTTTTGGAGATGAGCTTTTCGGAAACGCTGGTAATCGGTTTCGCCGCGGTTTTGGTCCAGTCTTATTGGAAATCCTCAAAGCGACTGCAACCGATCCACGTCATTTTTAACCTCTCCAATTTGCCGGTGGGGACTGCGGCTGCCTACTACATTTATCACATCGTTATTACCCATGGGTTGCATCCACACGATCCTCTGGCGGTGCTCGCCGTAGCGATTACATATTTCGCGGTGAACACGTTTGCCATGGCAACCATAATCCGCTTGACCGAGGGCAAGCCCGTCCTGACGGTTTGGTCGGATTGTTATTTCTGGTTCTTTCCTTACTATCTCGTGGGCGCAGCAATTGCTGGTCTGGTGAGCTTTTTGAACCGCCATATCGGATGGCAGTCGTCCCTGCTGGTTTTGCCGCCTGTGTATCTCATGTACCGGTCTTATCGCCTTTATCTGGGGAAACTCGAGGATGAAACGCGGCATGCCGAGCAGGTGTCGAACCTGCATTTACGAACCATTGAAGCGCTGGCATTGGCAATCGAGGCCAAGGATCACACCACTCACGACCACCTGCAACGAGTGCGCGTCTACGCGATGGAAATTGCCAAAGATCTTTGTCTAAGCGAAGACGATACCGAGGCCTTGCAGGCGGCGTCGGTTCTGCATGACATTGGAAAACTGGCCGTTCCTGAGCACATCATCTCCAAGCCCGGAAAACTTACGCCTGAAGAGTTCGAGAAGATGAAGATTCATCCAATTATCGGGGCGGAAATTCTCGAACAAGTAGAGTTCCCGTATCCCGTGGTGCCGATCGTAAGGGCGCATCATGAAAAATGGGATGGCAGCGGTTATCCGCACGGATTGAAGGGCGAAGCCATACCGATCGGAGCACGAATCTTGTCTGCGGTGGATTGCCTCGATGCTCTGGCTTCGGACCGGCAGTACCGCAGGGCGCTGCCACTGGATCAAGCCATGGCCCACGTGGTCGGTGAAGCGGGTAAGAGTTTTGATCCGCGCGTAGTTGAAGTCTTGCATCGTCGCTATATTGAGCTGGAAAAACTGGCCTGGTCTGGGCCGTCTAAAACTCCCGCCAAACTCTCGACCGACGTTAAAGTTGCACGCGGATTGGCCCCTGACGCGGGTTTCGCGGAGGCCGAGACAGCCGTCGCGCACCAACCCGAGCAACGCAGCGATTACCTTGCATCGATCGCCGCCGCCCGCCAGGAAGCGCAAATGCTTTTCGAGTTGAGTCATGATCTTGGCACCTCGTTGAGCCTGGACGACACGCTCTCCATGCTCTCCGTGCGGTTGAAGCGGTTGGTGCCTTATGACTCGATGACGGTCTATCTGAAGAAGGAAAATGTGCTGACTCCGGAGTTCGTTAGCGGCGACAATTTTCGACTATTTTCTTCTTTGAGAATTCCGCTGGGCGAAGGTTTATCGGGCTGGGTGGCTCAGAACAGCAAGCCTATTTTGAATGGCAACCCGTCGGTTGAGCCCGGATACAAGAATGATCCGACCAAATACAGCACGCTGCGTTCTGCGCTGGCCGTGCCGCTCGAGGGAGTCTCGGGCGTGGTCGCGGTGCTTGCGCTGTATCGAGCTTATCAGGACGCCTTCACCAAGGACCATCTGCGAATTCTGCTGGCCGTCAGCTCAAAGATCGGCTTCACCATCGAAAATGCGTTGAAGTATCGTCTGGCGGAGGACTCCGCGACCACAGATTACCTTACTGGTCTGCCCAACGCGCGCTCGCTGTTTCTGCATCTCGATCGGGAGTTGGCGCGATGCAAACGTTCCGGCCAGCCGCTGGCAGTGTTCGTTTCTGATCTCAACGGATTCAAACAGGTGAATGACCGCTTTGGTCACTTCCAGGGAAACAAACTGCTGCAGTTGTTTGGCGAAGGCCTGAAAGCATCATGCCGGGAATATGATTACGCGGCGCGGATGGGCGGCGACGAATTCGTAGTCATCGCTCCTGGTTTAAATAAGGAAGCGGCTGCGGAGATGTCGCTGCGGCTGGGAAAAATCATTGCCGACGCTGGAAAAGAAGTGTGCGGCGAAGGCCTGGTTTCAGTCAGTATCGGTCAGGCATTTTATCCCGTGGATGGCAACAACGCTGAACAACTGCTCGCCGAAGCCGATCGCCGCATGTACGCGGTGAAAAGATCACACCACGCGAATGCTGCAGAGCGCCATACTGGGGTACAGTTTGCGGGTACGACCAGTTAGAGACGTGCGTCAGTTTATTTTTGCTCCGCTTCGACAATCTCTGAGCCGTGCTGTTTCCCCGAAAACATAAAGAAACGACCAACCGCAATAAGCAAAACCAAACCGGCAAGTCGAAATCTGTTCATGGGGGTCCGTGCATTCGCAAGTTTGCCTTTTCACCGAGCAAGCCGTCAACGATGACATGACATCTTGAGATGGCGCTAGCAGTGTAGAATTCGAAAAACTGTGGAGCGACAACACATGGTGGAGTTAGCGATAACTGACGGGAATCTGGTGTTGCATGTAAAAGGAGCGGACAAGCTGTGGGCGTTCAAAAGCTCGCTTGAAATTCCGTTGGCTCATGTTGTCGGAATTAGAGGAGACCCGGCCGTAGCACGAGGGTGGTATCACGGGATCAGAGTTCCAGGTACTAATGTTCCCGGAGTTATCACCGCGGGAACGTTCTATCAGGACGGTAAGCGAGTATTCTGGGACGTCCACAATCCCGAGAACACAGTCGTGATTGAATTGAAAGACGAACGCTACAACCAATTGGTCGTGGAAGTAGCCGATCCCGCGGCGGCAGTGGCTTTGGTTAAGAGCACTGTCCACGGTGGGGCTTAACCTTAGTTTTTACAGATTACTTCACCGAGCATGATTAAGCTGCACGGTTTTCCACAGACCAAATGCGCAACGACTATTCAAATCTCATCCCGTAATGGGACACAGCGTGTTCTGATTTTGTAAAAAACCTTCCAAGGTTGTCGACCGAAAATCGTTGTTTCCTATACTGGCTTGGTTTTTAGCAAGAAATTTCGTTCGAGGTCGCCAATCGTCTGACCCTAGTAAACAAACTCTCAGGAGGTACCATGAATCGGAAATCTTGTGTGTTGCTGCTCTCGATCGTGGCTTTTGTTTCGGCCGGAGTGATGGAAGGCCGTGCCCAAACGCTGATGACGCGCCACGTGCGCGAAGTAACTTTAACCGGGCAGGCAAAGCTTATCGGGCACCTTTCCGCTACTCAAATTATGCAGTTGGATGTGGTTCTGCCGCTTCGCGATCAGGCAGGTCTGGACGCGTTCCTGGCGAATTTGCGTAACCCTAATAGCTCCGACTATGAGCGCTACCTGACGCCGGCTGAATTTACGGAAAGATTCGGTCCTACTCAAAAAGACTATGATGCGGTCGTTGAATACCTTCAGAATCATGGCCTGGCGATTGTCGGCGGCTCGCGCGACAGTATGGAAGTGCAGGTGAAAGGTTCGGTGCCGAACATTAAATCAGCTTTTCATGTGAACATCCTGACTTACCAGCACCCATACGAGAATCGCGTGTTCTATGCCCCGGACCGCGAGCCCACCGTGGACTTAGCCTTCCAGCTTTGGCATATCTCGGGGCTGGACAACTATTCGATCCCGCATCCGATGTTCGTGAAGAAGAGTGAGTACGCGGGGGGAGCACGGCATCGATCTGAATAACATCAGTCACGCGACGACCGGCTCGGGTCCGGATGATTCGTTTCTGGGCAGCGACATGCGTGCGGCCTACTATGGAGGGACGGCCTTGACGGGCTCGGGTCAAAACCTCGGACTGCTGGAGTATTACGGTACCGATCTGGCTGACCTGAATACTTATTACGCGAACGTACACCAGACCAACACGGTACCCATCACGCTGTTGTCCACCGATCACACGAGCACGAGTTGCCTGGCAAGCCAAGGCTGCGATGATACCGAGCAGACTCTGGATATGACGCAGGCTCTCGGCATGGCTCCCGGCTTGGCCAGCCTGGTGATGTACATTGGCTCGACTGACACGGCGATTATTGGCGCCATGACCACGCACAATCCGCTGCCGAAAACGATTGGTTGCTCGTGGGGATGGACGCCGGCGGATCCCAGCACGCTCGATCCGTATTTCGAAAAAATGTCTGCTCAGGGGCAGAACTTTTTCGCAGCCTCGGGTGACAACTCGACCTGGTCGCGGAGAAATGAGGCGTGGCCAGCGGATGACGCTAATGTCGTCTCTGTAGGCGGAACGGACCTGACGACGGCAAGTGCGGCTGGTCCATGGAAGTCGGAAACGGCGTGGTCGGATAGCGGCGGCGGCATCTCGCCGGATCGGATTGCAATTCCGTCGTGGCAGAAACAGGCCGGTGTCATCAACTCCAGCAACCGCGGCTCAACCACTTATCGCAACGGTCCGGATGTTTCCGCTAATGCGAATTTCACTTTCTACGTGTGCGCCGATCAGACTACCTGCACGGCCAACGAGTATGGTGGAACAAGCTTCGCAACCCCGATGTGGGCGGGTTACGTTGCCCTGGCTAATCAGCAACTGGCGGCCGATGGATATTCGACACTCGGGTTCATCGACCCATATCTTTATTCATTTGGCGTGGGTTCGAACTACCATACGGACTTTCACGACATTACCACCGGCACGTCCGGCAGTTACTCCGCCGTACCGGGCTACGACCTGGTAACCGGATGGGGCAGCCCCAACGGCCAAGGCTTAATCAACGCACTTGTCGGCGAGAAGTAGCACGTAGACGATCGCGCCGTGAAATGAAAATGAAAAGGCCTGGACTCAAAAGTCCGGGTCTTTTTTTGCACCCAATGCGCGGGCGCAGCGTCGTTCCGAATCGCAGCATGTATACTCGGAACGCCGATTCCGCTGAGAGTTTGCCCATCCTAAATTCAGGAGATTTGAAATGCAGAGCCGCATTACCGGTACCACCATGCCCGTTCTGGAGTTCGCTCTCGAACCCAATGAAACGATTATTTCTGAAGCAGGAGAATTGTCGTGGATGGGCAGCACGATTCAGATGACCACGCATACCCAATTCGGCGGAGGCGGAGGTTTATTCGGCGTGCTCAAACGTGTGGCTGGTGGCGGATCCATTTTTATGACTGAATACCGCGCCGTGGGTTCCGCGGGAGAATTGGCTTTCTGCACCAAACTGCCGGGGCACATCGTCCCCGTCGAAGTATCGCCCGGACACGAATACATGATTCATCGGCACGGTTTTCTATGTGCTACTCCGAAGATACAAATCAGTGTTGGATTTCAGCAATCGCTGGGCGCGGGCGTTTTCGGCGGCGACGGCTTCCTCTTGCAAAAACTCAGCGGAGAAGGAACTGCTTGGCTCGAGCTTTCAGGGGAACTGGTCGCGCGCGATCTGGCATCCGGCGAAAATCTTCGGGTTCATCCCGGTCACGTTGGCGCGTTTCAGTCCAGCGTATCGTTTCAGATTACGACCGTGCCTGGCATTAAAAATATGATCTTTGGCGGCGACGGAATTTTTCTGGCCTCACTGACTGGCCCAGGGAAAATCTGGCTGCAAACCCTGCCCATTTCGAAGCTGGCGCACGTCATTGAGAGGTATTTGCCGCATCAAGCTTCGAGACAGACTGTAGAGGGCGGCGTAGTCGGGGGAATCGTAGGGTCGATCCTTGACAACATGAAATGATTCCCTTCCGCCCCAGCCAGTCTTAGTGTCCGAGGAAATGTTCCAGGGCCTCGACGTCGCCCTGGGCTAAATCCATGTACTTTCTTGCCCGCTGCAAATCTCCGCTCTGAACTGCGTTCTGCGCTTTTGCCAGATTGTTTTTCATGCTTGCCTGGCGCGCAGCTATATCACCGCGAAGCCCGTAGCCGGCGGCGCTTTGTTGTTGCTGCAGATGGTCCAGGCTGTTGTTGACTGCAGCTGCCCGGTTGGAAAGCTGATCGGCATCGCGCTCTGCCGCGTCCAGACTCGCGGCATCGGGTGCCGCAGGCGACGCATTAGCTGAGGAGTCCTGCGGCATGGCTGCATCCTGGCTGCCGCCGCCGTTGCTGGATGCGATCTTGTGCGTGTGAGCAACCGGCAACTTTTCTACCTGGGCAGCATTTCGTACCGGACTGGAATTTTCGGGAGCAGGAACTGCCGGAGTCGAAGCCTGTGGTTGCGCTGTTACCTGGCCGGCCGGATTAGGCGCAGCTGCCGCGTCTGGTTGCGGCGGATTGGCAGGCACCGAGTTGGACGCTGGCGTAGTTCGTGAACTGCCATTGGTACCAGTCGCGTCAGAGGATGCTGGCTTGGGCCCAGCTTCTGTCTTGCTGCGACGTGGTATGTAGATTCCCGCAGCCACCAGAACAGCCAGCACGATCAACGCTCCCAGTGTCATATATAAGCCGCGATGGCCGCCGGGTTGCGGTGGCGGAATAGGAATGGACGGTGCAGCTGGAATAGCAACTGGCGGCGTTTTAGCTGGCGCAGCAACTTGTTGTGGCGGCATGGCGGCAGCCACGGGTTGCGGTGCAGGCGGAAGGATCGTGTCGACGGTGACGTCATCAGGCTTGCCCAGCACCATGGGTTTCGATTCCGCAGGCTCGAAGCGCACACTGCTCAGCGCGTTGCGAAAAGCATCGGCTGTCTGGAAGCGCTGCGCCGGATCCTTGGCGATCGACATAATAATGATTTCGTTCATCGCCGCCGGCAGACCTGGGTGCAACTCGACAGGCGGCTTCGGCACTTCTTTGACGTGGGCCGCCATAATTGAATAGTCGCTGCTGGCCTGAAATGGGCGTTGTCCGGTCACCATTTCATACAACGACACGCCCACCGAATAAAGGTCCGATCGCGCATCCGTTGGTTCACCTTTCACTTGCTCGGGAGACATGTAGCCTAACGATCCCAGCGTGGTGCCGGTCATGGTGATGCTGCGTTCCTCGCCGGCCCGCGCAATGCCAAAATCCATGAGCTTCACCACGCCTTGAGGCGTCAGCATCATGTTGGACGGCTTGATGTCACGGTGAATCACGTGCTGCTGGTGGGCGTAACTCAGTGCGCTCAGCACTTGCTGGATATAATTCACCGCGTCGGCCGGAGTTATCGGCCCGTGCTCGAGGCGCTCGGCCAGATCGCTGCCTTCGACGAACTCCATAATCATGACCAGCTGATTGTCGGCGGTGAAAGCGGTCCGAAGCGCGGCGATATTCGGATGGTTGAGGTTCGCCATCAGCTTGATCTCGCGCAGAAAACGAGCGGCAATGTCTTCCCGTCCCGCGAGATTAGGAAGCAGAATCTTCATGGCTTCGATGCGATCGGTAAGGAGGTTTCGCACCCGGTACACACGACCCATACCGCCGCTGCCCAACTCGTTGAGAATCTGGTAGTCGCCAATCCGCTTGCCGATTTCTTCTGGCATATAAGTGGCTCCTCGTCCGCTTGCCGGAAATCAGGGTTACGATTTGTTGAAAAGCGAAGCGGGCGCAATTATGCGTCGCAATGGGCCTCAGGTCAAGGTTTTCGATGGTTTCGCGACTCAGATTTACGAAAATGCTGCAAAGGGCGGCCGTCCTGAGGCTGTCACGAAACTCATCGCGTCCGCTAAAGGTGACTCGGTTATTCCACTTTCGCTTCTCCGGCGCCGCCGTGCCGGCTATCAGATTCCGCCGCTACGCGGCTGGAGCAGAGTTTGTCCCACCGGCACGCTGTTCCATCGAGTTTCGTAAAAGCTCCGTCCTGGCCGCCCCTGACAGAAAGAGCATTATTGAATCCCACAATTAATAGTCGGTTTTCTGGCTTAAGGAGTTAGCTCGAAAACCGTTCCGCTGTTGTAGGCGCCGCCACCATTGACTGTGCCGTAGAGTTTCCCGCCGTCCAGAAGCAGAGCTCCCAAGGGAATTCCCCCATCGTTCCCGCCAGTGAAGTTATGCAGGACCGTCAGATGCTGTGCGGTATCGAGTTTGAAAATAGTGCCGCAGCCCGCACCGCCGCAGCCGGTGCCGGAAGAACCGCCCTCGGCGGTTGTGCCGTAAAGATTGCCGGAGGCGTCCAGAGTCAGAGTTGACAGAGGATAGGCCCCATCAGAGCCGGTGAAGCTATACAGCTCTGTTTTCTTACCGGTCGGGGTTAGCTTGAAGATTGTCCCGAAGTTGTGTGTACCGCCGTATTGCGTTGCCCCGTAGAGATTTCCCGCCGAATCGCGAGCCAGTCCTGCCCACGCGTATGCTCCGTCGGAGCCGCCGTTGAGACCGCCGGTAAAGCCGTGAAGCATGGTGTACTTCCAGCCGTTTGCGCCTGGCGCCAAACGGAAAACCGCCCCGCAAGGATGTTGCGTGCCGTTATTGCAGCCCTCAGTTGTGCCGTAGAGGTTTCCCGCGTTGTCGGCTACCACGCCTGAAAACGCCTGCCAGCCTTTGTTCCAGCCGAAGCTATACAATGCTTTCTCGGTCCAACCGGAGGATGAATTTGTCAATTTGAAAACCGTGCCGCAGCCGTCGTTGATGTCTTGGCAACTGGAATTCACCCCACCGCCTCCCGTGGTTCCGTAGAATTCCCCGTTCACGACCAAGAGTGGGCTGGCGTCTGGATAGCCGCCATCTGGCCCCATGAAAGTATGAATGACCACAAGCTTTCGCGTCGGAGCGAGCTTAAAGACAACTCCGCAACCGGCCGTCTGATAGGCATAACGAAGTTCGCATTTTGGGTTGCCTCCGTTATTGGTTGTGCTATATAGGTTTCCGGCACTATCTCGCACCACGCCGACATCTGGATATCTTCCGTCACTTCCGCCCGAGAAGCTGTAAAGCACCGTCTCTTTGCCTTCCTTGGTCAGCTTAAAAACATTTCCGTAGCCATAAGCGCCGCCGCGGCCCGCGGTACCATAAAGATTGCCGGCGGAGTCGCGAACTAATAAGACCCATCCCGGGCTGGCGCCATCCGCGCCACCGGTAAATGTGTGCAGGACTTTGTAGGTTTGGGACAACGCCGACGGTGCCAGGCCGGCGGCCATCACAATTACCGCTGCGAAGCTTGTCCAGCGGTTACGCACCAATGCCGCCGACGGCATGGCTGCTAAATTTTGCTTTTTCATGGATTTCCCTAGATTGAAAGACGTGAAAAGTTTTGAGGACACAAGAAATTTCTACTACGGCATCTAATAAATGACAGAAGACGACATCAATAAACATCGGGGAGTTCCTGTAAGACGAGAGAATTTTCTCCTGAGGCGCCCCTGCGGAGTATCAGAGCCCGGTCATGGATTCCCAGCGCGTCCTGGCGACGCTGAGCTTGTATTTGGCTATACTCAGATTCTTTTTGGCTTTCTCCTGCATTTCTTTCCAAGTATGCGGCTCGGCCGGATTTCTACTTCGCAGAATTCTAATGTTATTTTCGGCCTCTCCGGCATATAGCGAGGCAGCTCCCATGTTCTCGCCAACAATTTGGTCGATGGCATTAGCCCGTTGAATCGCGAGGCTGAAGTCCTCAGGAAGAATCCCGATTTCATCCGGCAGTTGCGGATACGCGTCCGAAGCAATGCGTTTGAGCCAGTCATCTAGCGTGTGCATGGCAACCTTGAGCTGCAGGTTTACGGTTGCCAGGTCCGCGGTGCGCTGCTGGTCGAGTTGCTTGCGCAGAATCGATAGCGTCTCCGCGGCAATTTCCGCCTGCCGGGTTGCCGCTGCGACCTGTTCCAGACTGGCGTCAGCTTGTCGCTTTGCATGCCACGCGTAGTTGATGTTGATGGCGGCAAGAATCAAGACGAGCAGCACGTTGGCCACGGACGCGTAGGCCATGACTTGATTCGCGCTCAGTCCAAATGCTTGATCCGACATTGTGCCCCTCAGCAAAACGTAAAGTATAGACGAACAGGGCGGTCTGAGGGCGGCCTCGTAAGAACGGGAAGCGCGGTTGATCTGGCTCGCGAGTATCCGATAAGCAAAGGAGGCACTTTTTCTCCTACCAATGTGGTGCGAGTAAGTTCA
>Ga0182024_10026887_pt1 | contig 10093 bp, 9 predicted proteins | sample P32metaG_FD_120480 | JGI IMG/M metagenome (GOLD analysis project Ga0182024, IMG submission 120480) | Permafrost microbial communities from Stordalen Mire, Sweden - P3-2 metaG (Illumina Assembly) | ecosystem: Environmental > Terrestrial > Soil > Wetlands > Permafrost | place: Sweden: Stordalen...
ATAATCCGGTTATGAACGAAGCCTTCTTAGCCGAACTGTCGGCATGGCTGGTCCAGGCCGGATTGGCCGGCACTTCCGAAACCGACATCGTCACTGAATTGTGCGACCGCTGTGTCGCGGCTGGACTTCCGCTGGACCGCGCTCTCGTATTTATCGACACGCTGCATCCCGTCCATGAAGGCCGCCTGTTTCGCTGGGGCTATGGCCCAACCGAATCGCCCCTGCTCGAATATGGCCGTACCAGCCCGGACGCGCTCGGCGCGTCCGGTTTTGATCCGATTGCTGTCGCGGCGGCCGAGCGCTGGCGGCGCAGCCTGTTTTACAAAATGCTGCAAACCGGCGATTCGCTGTTGCGCCTCCGTGTGAGCGCAGCCACAGCCGACGAATTCTCGTTTGTGCCGGACTTGCTCGCGGCGGGGATGACCGACTACGTGGCGATGATCACCCGCTTTGCCGCCGAAGGGGTCATCGGCGAGATGGACGCTGTGTATTCGTCATGGTCGACCAAGATGCCCGGCGGCTTTGACGACCGCCACATCGCTGCGCTTCAGCGTATCGCGCCGTATTTCGCACTCGCCATAAAGTCGGTGTCGCTCGCGCGCATGGCCGGCACGCTGATGCAGACCTATCTCGGCCGTGACGCCGGCCAGCGCGTGCTGAGCGGACGGATCATACGCGGCGTTGCCGAACGCATCGACGCCGTCGTCTGGTTCAGCGATCTGCGGGGATTCACAAGCATCACCGACAAGACACCAGAACAGGTTATCCCGTTGCTGAACGACTACGCCGACGTGATCGTTTCGGCGATTCACAAGCATGGCGGTGACGTGCTCAAGCTGATCGGCGATGGGACGCTTGCCATCTTCACCGCTGAGGACCGTGTGCACGCATGCGACATGGCATTGTCAGCCGCGATCGCGGCGCGGCAAGGTGTCGCCGAATTAAAGAAGCGTCGCGCAGCGGACGGCAAGCCCGCAAGCGACATGTATCTCGGTTTGCATGTCGGCGAGGTCTTCTATGGCAACGTCGGAAGCCAAGAGCGCTTGGACTTCACCGTCATTGGCCCAGCCGTGAACGAGGCCAGCCGGATTGCGGCCATGTGCCGTTCCGTCGATCAGCCGATCCTGATGTCGGCCGCGTTCGCCGCCGTCGGCAACCTCAAACACCGCCTGGTCTCGGTAGGACGGTATGCGCTCCGCGGTGTGTCGCATGCGCAAGAACTGTTTACGCTCGATCCCGATGCGTGAGCGCGACACTAACGCATCGTAGCGATCATTCGCTGAGGGTCGGAGGCCGACATTCGCTTGGCTGGCACTAAGCATACCAACTGACGATGGATTGGCCGTCGGCGGCCACACCGAAGTCGGTTTGCACGCACTGCCCCTATGATCCGTCAACCGGCGCTATGGGCGTTAGTTTCCCGCACTTAGCCAGTCGTCCAGCGAGAATCGCGAAACGTCGTGGAGCAACGCGATAAATCCGTCGGCCTGAAATTCTGCCGTAAGCCTTCCTTTGTCAGCGGTGCCGGCTGAGGCGTCGCCGACGGCTCCTTCGGGATTGAGGTCGGGCGCGATCCATCCGAAGGCATGCGTGCCGATCGGCCGCAAATGCGTGAAATGCTTCTCGATGTCCGCGGCCTTCGAGGTAAACATCTTCGCCTTCGTCATGTCGACCAGATCGGGACGGAAGTGCAGCATCAGCGAAGCCTCGATGTCGCCGGCATGGATGCCATAGGTTGTGTCGTAGGCCGAATATGTATTCGGAGGCAGGCCAAATCGGCGCCATTGGGTGGTCACCGCCAGCATGCCGAGGCGTACGCGAAGTTCTCGCGCCAGAATGGCGATCACCTCGGCATTGCCGCCGTGCGAGTTGACGATCACCAATTTGCGCAGACCGGCACGATGAACGGCCTCGCCGATTTCAAACCAGATGCGCAGCAGGTTTTCTGCCGAAAATGTGATGGTTCCTTTCGAACGCAGGTGCTCGTTCGATTTTCCGATGGTCTGGATTGGCAGGAACAGCGCCGCGAACTCGCCGGGCAGCCGGGCTAAGACGGTGTCGATCATGCCCTGCATGATCGCCGTGTCGGTCATGACCGGCAGATGCGGCCCGTGCTGCTCGATCGCCGCAACGGGAAGAACAGCAACTGTCGTGTCGGGATCGAGCCCGGAAAATTCGCTCGATTTAAGCTCACCCCAGAATCGTTTTCGCGACATGGCTTCACTTTCAGGTATGCCGAACGCCGCACCATAGTATAGTATTGTGCTCATGCGACACATCACTCCCAAATCAATCCGTCCACCGTTTGCGCGCTACAGCTATGGCGTCGAAATCCCGCCGGAGCATCGCATTCTGGTCTGCTCGGGCCAGCTTGGAATTGATCAGGCCGACCACGTGCCGGGGACTGTTGAGGAGCAGACGCAACTGTGCTTTCGCAATATCGGAGCGGTGTTGAAGGAGGCTGGCCTCGGGTTTGCCGACGTGGTGCGGATCAATGCCTTCGTGACGGGACGCGAGCATCTGAAAGGCTATATGGCGGCACGCGACCAGTTTGTCAGCGATCCGCCGCCCGCGTCGACCCTAATGATTGTGGGCGGCTTCTCGCGGCCCGAATTTCTTGTCGAAGTCGAGGTCATCGCGGCAGGGCCGCGGTCGGATAGCGAATGACGTTCGAAGAAAAGGGTATTGCGCAGGCGATGGACGTAACCGAGAAAATCCACGAGCAGCTCAAAAAATCTCGCGTAACACTTGCTGCATCGCTGCCTGATGACTGGATTGCTCCGTTGATCAATCGCATCGCGGCCGACAACACCATGCGTCACGTTCGTGTCGCGCGCGAAGCAGAGGCGATCGCAATTTGTAGCGGCGCATTTTTCGGTGGCGTGCGTTCGGCGGCACTGATTGGCGCGACCGGGCTTCTCACCTGCACCGGGGAGCTGGCGACGCTCAATCTCCGTCACCAGATTCCGGTGTTCCTGATCGTCAGCCAGCGCGGCTCGATCGACGACCATCGCATCTATCAGGAGGTTCAGGGTCGCTGCACCATCCCGCTGCTTCAGGCCTACGACTTTCCCTATCATATCGTGAACAAACCCGACGAGATCTCGTCCATTCCCGACGCTTACGAAGCATCCCGATTGCAGAAACGGCCGTTCGTGCTGTTCCTCACGCGCAAACTGGTCAAAGGAGACGAAGCATGAGGGCGCGTGAAGCGATCGAGACGGTGGCGAATCATCGCGGCGACGCGATCGCGGTCTGTGCACTCGGTATGGCGGCCAACGAATGGTGGGCGGTCACCAAGAGCGAAGAGACTTTCTACATGCACGGCGCAATGGGTTTCGCTGCGAGCTTCGCGCTTGGACTCGCGCTTTCACTGCCGGAGACATCGATCTGGCTGATCAACGCCGATGGCTCGCTTTGCATGAATCTCGGCTGCCTGCTGACAGAAGCCTCACAGGCGCCGAAGAACCTCAAACATTTCGTCGTAGACAATCAGGTTTACCAGACTGTCGGCGCGCTACCGATGGTCAATCAGGGCCGCACCGACTACGCCGCAATCGCGCGCGGCGCCGGCATTGAGCGGGCGCGGACGATCGAGACGCTCGACGCGCTTGAGACGGCGATGCCGGGTATCGTCGCTGAAGACGGTCCTTCATTTACGCTGTTGCGGGTCCTGCCCGAGACCGGCTTCCTGCGCACGCCGCCGATGACATATGAGGGTCCGGAAATGAAGTATCGTTTCGGCCGCGCGCTGGAGAAGCGCTTCGGCATCACGGTGTTCGGACCGCAGGGTTATTGAGACCACGTTGTCGCCGCTGCTCGCCTCCGTCATGTTGCCGGGCCGTGAAGGCGCCTACAGCATCGCGTTGCGCGATCGGGTAATCGCGGACATCGCTCCTGCGACGCGCCGCGGCTCCTCGCGGTGGCTTGCCCTCCCCGGCTTTGCCAATCTGCACGCGCACGCCGACCGCTCCTTCACGGTGACATCGTTCAGGCCGCGCTCGTTCTCCGACGCGCTGACTGCATCCGCCAAAGCACGCGCCGCCTTCACCAGCGAGGATGTGCAGCGCCGGGCGACGCTGTTCCTGGAGCGCTCGCTCGGCCACGGCGTGACGCGCGTGCGCACACACACCGACGTCGATCCGGTCGTCCGGATGATCTCGATGGACGGCGTTCTGGCGGCCAAGGCAACCATGGCGGATCGGATCGACGTCGACATCATCGCGTTCTCGACCTCGCGCAATGAGTTGCCCCGGCCCGACGCGGTCGCGCGCCTGAAGGACGCCATCGATCGCAAGCCCGATTTCCTTGGGCTGAGCATCAATTCCGCTACCGATCCAAAACGGGCGCTCGACGTGCTGCTCGATCTTGCCGAGGAAAGCGGTCTGCCCGTCGACCTTCACATCGACGAGCATCTGCTGGCTGATCAAATGGCGGCGCCCATGGCGGTGGAGGTCATCGCAGCTCGCGACTTCGGCCGGCGCGTCACGTTCAGCCATCTATGCGCGCTGGCGTCGCTCGAACCGGCTGATGCGGGCGCGCTGATCGACGCCATCGCCAAGGCCGGCATCACCGTGATCGCCCTGCCGGAAACAAATCTGTTCCTGCAAGATCGTGGCGATGGGACGCCGCGCCGGCGCGGAATCACCCTCGTGCGCGAGTTGATCGCGGCCGGCGTCAAGGTCCGTTTTGGTACCGACAACGTGCGGGATTGGTTTTTCCCGTTTGGCGACGGCGACATGCTCGATACCGCCCTTCTCACTGCGGTCGCCGCCGGCGTCGACGATGACGCATGCCTAATCACCGGCCTGTGCAACGGCCGCCCGGCGCTTGCGCCAGGGGACCCGGCCGATTTTTTGCTGGTGCCGGCATCTTCCATCGAAGACGCATTGGCGCGCCGCCCGGCCGGGCGGGTCGTGTTCAAGGCCGGCCGGCAGGTCGGCGGGCCCACGAGCCCTTAGGTCTCCGATAGGATACCGAGCGCCATGAAATGACGCCGGATACGCTCGACGCAATCGACAAAGCTCTTTTCGCTGCGGGTTTGGGCGCCGCGCGGGCGCGGCAGATCGACGGTGAGAATGTCGGCGATGCGACCCGGACGCGACGTCATCACCACAACGCGGTCGGCTAACAGCACCGCCTCTTCGATGCTGTGAGTGATGAACATCACCGTATTGCGGTCGCGGAGCCAGATGCGTTGGAGGTCGAGGTTCATCTGCTCGCGGGTCAACGCATCGAGCGCGCCGAACGGCTCGTCCATCAGAAGCAGGCCGGGGTCCTGCACCAGCGCCCGGCAGATCGCCACGCGCTGGCGCATGCCGCCCGACAACTCGGCCGGATATTTTTCCTCGAATTCAGCAAGGCCGACGGAGCGCAGGAGATCACGAGCTTTTTTCAAATGAGTTTCGCGATCCAGCTTTTTAATCTCGACCGGCAGCATCACGTTGCCAAGCACGGTGCGCCAGTCGAGCAGCACGTCGCGCTGAAAAACGATCCCCGCCTTGCTGACTGCGCCCTTCACCGGGGCGTCCCCGACGGTGATCGCACCAGTGGTGACCGGGATCAGGCCGGAAACAAGCATCATGAGCGTGCTTTTGCCGCAGCCGCTTGGGCCGACGATCGCAACGAACTCGCCCGCCATGATGTCTAGATCGATGTCGGCTAGCGCATCGACAGCGTCCCCGCTCGCTGTCATGTAGCGCTTCGAGACGCTGCGCAGACCGATCTGAACACCGGATTCCGCGGCCACCATCGGCCCTACTCGATCATCTCGGTGCGTAGCCGGTTCCACGGCAACGCCAGCCGCTCCGCCCAGGCGACCATGTTGAACAGCAGCACGCCCAGGAGCGACAGAACCACCACGGCCGCAAACAGCAGCGCCGTATCGAGCCGGACTTGGGAGATCAATTGCAGGTAGCCGAGACCGTGCTCAGCAGCGATGAATTCGCCGACGGTCGCGCCCACCACTGCCTGGCCCATGCCGATCTTCAGGCCACCGAAGATGCTCGGCAGCGCCCGGGGCAGCCGGATCTTGAGGAAGGTCGTCAGCTCGCTCGCGCCCATCGACTGCACGAGATAAATCATCTCTTTCTCGGCCGAGCGCATCCCGACCACTGCAGCGATAACGATCGGAAAGAACGAGATCAGGAACGCCACCATGACCTTCGGCAGAATGCCGTAGCCGAGCCACATCACCAGAATGGGTGCGAGCGCGACCTTCGGAATGGTCTGCAGCGACACCATGAAGGGGAATGCGACGCGCTCGAAGGTGCGCGAATAGACCACGAGGACAGCGAGCGGGATACCGATGGCAACGCTCATGCCGAAGCCCAGCACGATCTCCTGCGCGGTGACCAATCCGTTCACGAGCAGAAGCCACCAGGACGTTGTCATCTTGTCGATGATCTCTAACGGGCTCGGCAGGATGAAATCCGGAACGTCGAACAGCCGGCAGCACAGCTCCCACAGCAAAAAGATGACAATGAAGATGCCGAGCACAGGGCCGCTGTTGACGAGCCACGTCCGAAACCTGCCGACCTTTGCCGGCGCTGCCGCCATTGCCATGAATGCCTCCCCACGCGGCGGCGGCGGCCGCACCGATACGCCGCCGTCCCGTCGTCCGATTTGTCTTTTGGGCGGGCCTGCCCGCGTCTTACTGCAAATACTCGTTGGTAAAGTAGGCGTTCAGCGGCTTGATGTCGGTGATGGCGCCGGTTTCCTTCAACAGGTTCAGGTTGGTCTGCCAGCCGGCGTCGGTCTGCCAGCCGATCGGCTTTCCGGTTGGGGCATTGGTGGAGACGACGGTTGCCTCGACCTGCTGGTCGAGCACGTCCGGCTGCTCCGGCACCAACATGTGCTTCATCATGATCTTGGCTGCTTCCTTCGGATCCGCCATCGCATCGCGATAGCCTTTGGCGGTCGCTCGCAGGAGTTTCCTCACCGTTTCGGGATTCTGCTCGGCGAAGGCGCTACTCACGTACATCGAGGAGCCGAGCACGCTGATGCCAAAGTCGGTGACGTTGAGTACGTTGAACTTAACACCTGCGCGCTTCTCGACCTGCGGCAACTCGTTGCTGAGATAGACCGACATCACATCGATCTTGCGCGTGAGGAACTGCATGGTGCGTGCAGACGCGTCCATCTGAATGAGCTGGACTTTATCGAGGTCTACGTTGTTGATTCGCGCGAAGGGGCGGATCATGTCGCCGAAGGTCTCACCCACCGAAATCGCCAGCCGTTTGCCCTCGAGATCCTTTGGGTTCTTGAGCGGCGTGTCGGGAAACGCGATTACGCCCATCGGCGCACTGGTCTGATAGAGCGCGACGACCTTGACCGGCAAGCCCTGGCTTACGGCCTGCGCAGCAGCAACCGCCGGCCCGTAGCCGAAACTTTCGGTGCCAGCCGCCAGCGCCTTGAGCACGTTTTGCGCGCCGTTGCCTTCAGAAAGTTGCACGTCCAGGCCTTCGGCCTCGTAGTAGCCCTTGTCCAGGGCGACGTAGAGCGGCGCATACTCGCCCTTGAGCTTCCAGGTGAAGCGTACGGTCAGCTTTTCAAGATTCTGCCCGTAGGCGACGCTCTGAGGTGCACCCGCCATCGTTAGTGCCGTCAGAAGACACGTCGCGATGCCGGTTTTCACCACCTTTGTCGTTGGTTTCATGGCTTTGGCTCCTCCAAGTCCTGTACCCGGCGCTCCCCAGATGATCTCACACCTTATGGCATGGCGCACAACACCTACCGCCGAATTTTGATGCAATACCTATGCCGCCGGATGACCCGATCTCGCCATCAAGACACCGATCGCAGTTTGCCCGGATTCAACAGTCCCAGCGGATCAACGGAAGCCCGAAATGCCATCTTCCGTCCCTCGGGATCGAACCGGCCTCCATCCTCGAGTTTGAAGATGTGTGGGTTGTTGAGTACGCAGCCGTCCGCTTCGAAGGAGCGCATGATCTCGTTCAACCGCTGCTCCGTCGTGTATCGAATGAGGGGCAGACCGCCGATCCGGCAACGGCCTTTCTCTTTTGTATATTCGTGGTGCATCAGAACTTCGTCGCCGAAGCGCCGCATCTGTTCTTCGACGAGCTTGGGTTCGTACGGATTTGGCATCACAACCTGAAGATAGGTCCAGGCCCGGTCGACCTGCAGCGCCATCAACGTCGTATGATTGAACGCCGTTGTGTGAATGCGCCGCAATTTGGCAGCGTTGCTTTCGGCCTCGCTGACCGCCATCGAACGATGCCCGTTAAATGTGGCAGCGAGCGCGAAGTAGCGATCAACGTCGCTCTCCTTGACCATCGAAAACATCGCGTCGCGGTTGCCGTCGAAATATTGGCTCAGTCGCTTGTAGTAAGGGGCGAACCGACGCTCGACGGCACTCAACAGAAACATGTCGAGGTCGCTGGCGAATGCCGCGTTCCCAAAGGCGATAACGTCTCCATATGTTGGAAATGTCGCAATGCAGTCGATCCATGTCTCCGCCGGAACCAGCTTGAGCTGCGTTTCGAGTATGATCCCGGTTGTGCCCCAAGAGTGAAAAACGAAACCCACGTCGCTGCCGGAAAGCGTCAGAATCCGCGGGGTCTCCTCGATCGTCATGATTTTGAGAGACTGGATCATTCCGGACTCGCGAATGATTCCATGACGGACCGAACCGATGCCGGCAAAGCCGCCACCGAGATAACCGCCAACCGTGGCCGATGTCAGAGTGGACGGATACATCATCAGTTGCTGGCCCGTCGCCAATGCCGCTTCGAGCGCTCCGCCGATGGTCGCGCCGGCTTGGGTGCGAACGATGCCGGGTTCAACGGCCATGATTTTATTGAAACCGGTCATGTCAACGAGCACGCCCCCCTTGAGGGGTACCGACTGCCCGTAGTTGCCCGTACCGCCGCCCCGAACTGTTATTGGAATTCGATATTTGACGGCCGCCGCTATCACCGCGGCGATTTCTTCCTCACTTCGCGGCTGAACGACAACGTCCGCCATGCAATTCTGAAGCTGCGGCGTAAGAACCGGGCTGTACCAGTGAAAGTCGTGGGACTTTTGGCGTATCTGACGCTCATCAACAGTCGAACTGACATCGCCTATGTCCCGACGGAACTGCGCGATGAGTATCTGACCTGTCATATTATCCTCTGGAACCGTATGTTGCGGCGCTCGTATTCGTGGGTACGTCACGAGCGTTCTTGCCAAAGTAACCAATTGAGGTCGAAGCAGGAAGCTCACACGAACCATGTCCGCGTGCAGTGCGTGACTAAATGGACGAACGGATAGAGATCAGGAGTTGAAGACTCAGTTCTGTGATTGCTGAAATGAACCACCTGCGTCCTCAGGGATCGCGAGGGACGCTTATATCCTCACCCACGCGTGGGCCTGATCCACCAGCCGCATGACCGGGAGCCGACGTGTCAAACGGCTAACGCATCTTGAGGATGAGGACCTGATCGCTGGTCGGATCGGTCGACTTGCGGAGTTTGGCGACCTCGTCGGCTATGACCGCCGGCGCACTGTTGCCCCAACCGTTGCGAATGAAAGTGACGACGTCCGCGATCTCCTGATCGGAGTACTGCTGCCGGAATTGCGGCATGCGATAGGAATCCGGCGTCCCTCTGACGACCAGCGGATTTGAACCGTTCAGCACCAGATTGATGAGCGACGATGGGTCGGTGTCGAGCACGACGGGATTGCCGGCGAGCGCCGGCATATACGGGGCGAAGCCCTTGGCATCGAAGCCATGACAGTTCGCGCAGGAACCGGAATAAACGCTGGCGCCCGGTTGCGGCGCGTGCCCGGCACGCAGTGCCGCCGTGGTCGCGTCGTCATACGCGATGGGCTGTTGCACTGATGTGGACGGCAGGGATTTCAGATAGACCGCGATTGCGTTGAGGTCGCCGTCTGACATGTAAGGCGTGCTGTTGTTGACTACATCGATCATCGAGCCGAATACTGCCTCGGCTCGATTGTGTCCGGTCTTGAGAAAATCAATGACATCGTCCTTCGACCAGCCGCCAAGACCGTTGCGGACATCGCCGCGCAAATCCGGCGCGTACCAGGCATCCAGCAACGCTCCGGACAGATAACTCCCGCTGCTGTC
>Ga0182024_10026888_pt1 | contig 10093 bp, 10 predicted proteins | sample P32metaG_FD_120480 | JGI IMG/M metagenome (GOLD analysis project Ga0182024, IMG submission 120480) | Permafrost microbial communities from Stordalen Mire, Sweden - P3-2 metaG (Illumina Assembly) | ecosystem: Environmental > Terrestrial > Soil > Wetlands > Permafrost | place: Sweden: Stordalen...
AAGTGGTGATTGACGGTCTGGGCGAGTTCAGGGGCTTGGACTATTTGTCGGCGGCACGAACGGCCGACGGAGGAACGGTGATCGCCTACCTGCCCGATGCCCGGCCGTTTACGGTGGATATGACCAAGATCGCGGGAAAAACCGCGGTGGCCCGATGGTTCAACCCGCGCACGGGAAAATCGGATCTCGCCGGTAATTTTCCGACCAGCGGCAAGAAACAATTTACTCCGCCCGGTGCAGGCGACTGGGTTCTGGTATTGGACGATGCCGCCCGCAACTTAGCCGATCCCGGGAAAATCTGATCACGCCGATGAATAAAGTTTTTGCGAACTCCTTGAGTGCTCCGGAAGGTCCGGTTGCACTTCCCGACGGCAGTTGGTTGATCGTAGAGGGCGGCGTCCATCGTGGATGCGTGACTCACATCAGCCCGGACGGCCTGACCAAAAAGGTGGTCAAGCAGACCGGCCGGCCGAATGGTCTGGCGGTGGATTCGGAAGGAAGCATATGGGTCGCCGAATCGAAACACCCGTCGCTGCTGCGATTGAACATGTCGGGAAAGGTGGAGATCGTCGCGACCGGCTGCGACGGCGAGCCATTTTTATTCCCGAATGATCTCTGTTTTGGACCCGACGGCGGTCTATACCTAACCGATTCCGGCGTGTTCATTGACGAGTTCGCTCCCCACAATCAAATTCGCGCGGATTACGCGAGCGTTCACTACGACGGCCGAGTCTACCGAATCGATGTGTCCACCGGCAAGGTAATGAAGCTTGATGCGGGGATAAAATTCACGAATGGCATCGCATTTGGCCCGGATCGTCGGCTCTATTTGAACGAAACGCTCACTGGGAATATCTACCGCTATGAATCGCAGGATGGTGTGATCGCCGGTCCACGAATCCTTTTCGGAAATGTGATCCGTCCCGACGCACCGCCGGGATGGAAAGGACCGGATGGCATGGCGTTCTCGATGTCTGGCGAGCTCTACGTTGCAGTTTTCGGACAGCGCGACGTCACCGTGCTCGGCGCGGATGGCCAGGTGCTGAAGAGAATACCTACCGCTGGAATGTTGCCCACCAACGTCGCATTTGCGTTGCCCGGCCAGAAGCGAATTCACGTAACCGAGTACGAGCTGGGCCAAATGGAAGCTATTGATGTTCCCACCGACGGCCTGTCGCTTTGGACTGGCGTTCGGGCCGAATAGCAGCAACCGGCTTGGGAATGGAGGAACGGAATCGCGATGCCAATGAAGAAGTTCATCAACCGCCCGGAAAACATCGTGCCGGAGTTGTTGCAGGGTTTGGCGCTGGCTCACCCGAAACAGGTGCGTCTGGTCGGCAACAACCTGATCGCGCGCGCCAAGCCCAAAGTTTGGGGCAAGGTGGGGTTGGTCACTCTGGGCGGGAGCGGGCACGAGCCCGGCTTGAGCGGTTTCGTGGGCGACGGCATGCTCGATGTGAGCGTGGCCGGAGAAATTTTTGCGGCACCCGGTGCGCCACGCTGCCTGGAAGCGCTGCGCCTGGCGAACGGCGGCGCAGGTGTGCTGTTCGTTGTGCTGAACCATGCTGGCGACGTTTTGTCTTCGAACATCACCATGCAGATGGCCCAACGCGAGGGTCTGAACGTCCGGATAGTGCTCACGCACGAAGACATTGCGGGTGGACCGAAGCCAGAGGATCGACGTGGGCTGGTCGGATTTCTGCCGGTGTACAAAGTGGCTGGCGCGGCGGCGGAGCAAGGCTTACCGCTTGAGAAATGTGTCGAACTCGCAGAACGAATGGAGCGCAACGCACGCACGCTTTCGGTTGCCGTGCGCACTGCAACCCATCCCGCCACCGGTCAGCCGATTTTCGATCTCGGCGATGATGAGATGGAAGTCGGCATGGGACAGCACGGGGAAGCGGGCACGGGACGCATGAAGCTGAAGGGTGCCGATGAAACGGCGAGCCTGATGCTGCAGATGCTGCTCGACGATCTGGAGGTGAAGCCGGATGAAGAGTTGCTGGTGATCGTTAATGGCGCGGGGGCCACTACCTTGATGGAGCTTTTCATTTTGTTTCGCCGCGTGCACCAGATCCTCACGGAAAAACAAATCAAACTGGTGAGAGCCAAGGTGGGTGAGTTCATTACCACGCAGGAGCAGGCAGGGTTTCAGCTAATGATCGCGCGCATGGATGCGGAACTGATCCATTACTGGGACGCACCATGCGATGCTCCGTACTTTACGGTGCGATGAGGGATCGCCTCGATCGCGCTGCACTTTCCCGAATGATCGCGGGCGCGGCGGCGCAGATCCGGGAACAACACCCGCGGCTCTCCGAACTCGATTCGGCCGCGGGCGACGGCGACCACGGCACGGCGATGCTGCGGAGCATGGATCGCCTCGAGAAGGGCTTTGCATCCGGTCCTCCGGCCTGTCTGAAGACCTGCTTTCAGCAAGGCGGCTGGAACCTGTTCGGCGCGGACGGCGGCGCTTCCAGTTCCCTGCTCGGTACGTTTTTTCTGGGGATGGCGGATGGGGTAGCCGCGAACGTCTCGTCAATGGATTGTCGCGATCTGTCGCTGGCGTTCGAATCGGGTTTGAACGCAGTGCGTCAACAAACAAAAGCGCAACCCGGCGATAAGACCATGATGGACGCGCTAGTGCCTGCGGTTGCGACTTTTACGGCGACGGCGCAAAACGGCAAAAGCATGGAGGCGGCGCTGGAGGAAGCGGCGCACGCCGCCAAGGCCGGAGCGGAAGCGACCAGGAATTTCACGGCTCGTTATGGTCGCGCGCGGTTTCTGGGTGAGAAGACACGAGGTCACCAGGACCCTGGAGCCACCTCGATTGCATTGTTGTTTGAAGGTTTCCACGACGGCCTGCGCGAACCACACGGAGAAACTGGGAATGCCTGATATTGAGAATGTTCAAGACGGCAAGAACTACCACATCGGCGTGCCCGCGCCGGCCAACGCTTTCTTCCTCAAGGGCAGTAATTCCCTCGACTGGGGAATGAAAAACCGCCTGGCACGCATCTTCAATCCAGCTACCGGAAAAACGGTGATGCTGGCCGTGGATCACGGATATTTCCAGGGGCCGACGACCGGGCTGGAGCGCATCGATCTTTCCATTGTGCCGCTGGTGCCTTTCGCGGACGCCCTGATGATTACTCGCGGCGCGCTGCGTACATCGATCCCCCCTGAGATTTCAAAACCCGTTGTATTGCGCGCCAGCGGAGGCCAAAGTATTTTGAAGGAGCTCTCCAACGAACTCGTGGCCGTGGATATTGAAGACGTCGCGCGGATTAACGCCTCGGCGATGGCGGTCCAAGTTTATGTCGGAGGCGAGCACGAGCACCAGTCCATCGGCAATCTGGTGAAAATAGTCGACGCGGGAAATCGACATGGCATCCCCACATTGGCGGTCACCGGCGTCGGCCAAGAGCTGGTGCGTGATGCCAAATATCTCGGTCTGGCCACGCGCATTTGCGCCGAGATGGGCGCGCATTTCGTAAAGACCTATTATTGCGAAAAGGATTTCGCGCGCGTGGTGGCCGGCTGTCCGGTTCCGTTACTGATCGCCGGCGGAAAGAAACTGCCGGAGATAGACGCACTGGAGATGGCCTACCACGCGATCGATCAAGGCGCGGCCGGAGTGGATATGGGACGCAACGTTTTTCAGTGTGCAGCGCCGATAGCGATGATTCAGGCGGTTCGCGCGGTGGTGCACCAACAGGAAAGGCCCCACCAGGCCTTTGCACTCTATCAATCGCTCAAGAACGAGGCGGTACGTGATGTTTCTCAAAGGAGTTGAAAATGCCCAACAAAAACGCAATCCAAGTGGTGTGCCTCGCCGAATTCCGCGCCAAGGAAGGCAAGACCGACGCGCTCATCGAGGCCCTGCATAGCCTTATGAAGCCAACTCATAGCGAACCTGGATGTATTCGCTATGAATTAAACCAGCGCGTGGACGACCCTCGCTGTATCACCTTTGTCGAAAAGTTTAAGGATCAGAAGGCCTTCGACGATCACTGCGCCACGACTTACGTCGCCGGCTTTTTCAAAGACGTGCATCCCGGACTCGTCGAGACTTTTGAGGCCAAACTGTTTCGCGAGATCTTGCCGTAGGACATGCGCCTGCCCGGCAAAATAGCGGTGATAACCGGAGCCGCCTCGGGTATCGGGCGCGCTACCGCATTGCGGTTCTGCCAGGAAGGCGCATCCGTCGCCATCCTGGACCGGGATTCCCACCGCGGTGAAGCGGTTCTTCAGGAGATTCGCGCGCGTGGGCAGAGCTCTATTTTTATCCCGGTGGATGTGTCGATCGAGACCCAAGTGAAGGAGGCAATCGAGAAAACGGCGGCAGAATTTGGCGCGCTTCACATCCTGGTGAACAACGCGGCTGCATTCGTCTTTGGTTCGCAAGATGCCACCGAAGCGGAATGGGACAAGGTTCTCTCCGTCAATATCAAGGGAGCAGCGTTTTGCGCAAAGTATGCCGCGGAGGCCATGATCCGCGCCGGTGGCGGGGCTATCGTCAATGTAAGTTCGATCAGCGGGTTGATCGCGCAAGAGCGCAGCCTGCCTTACAGCACCAGCAAAGCCGCGCTGCTAGGACTCACTCGCAACCTGGCGATGGACTTGGCGCGTCACAAAATAAGAGTTAACGCGGTGGCGCCCGGGTGTATTGATACGCCGCAACTGCGAGCGGATGCGCAACGCGCCGGAATGACCTACGAGCAGAATGAAGCTCTGGAGGGCCCGCTCCATCTATTGAATCGCTTTGGTACTCCCGAAGAAGTGGCAAACGCAATTCTTTTTCTAGCTTCGGACGAAGCATCTTTTGTGACCGGTACGTGCCTGATGGTCGATGGCGGGTATACCGCGAAATAGTGTGAGCCAAGCACAACATCGCCCGTGCGGAGGCGCGTTATGGGCCGGGCGCAGGCCGATCAATAGCAGCTACGTCCAGCACCAGAACCCAGTCACCTTGCGCCGCAGGAGTGAATTGCCTTGATCCGCCCGCCGGGAAGCTACCGGCGGATGTTGCCTTCCCGGTGCGCGGGTCAAACCACCATGCGTTGACAGGGCTTGCCGAGAGTTTAGCCATGTCTACGGTTATCGTTCTTGTGGTTGGCATGTAGGCAATCACCGTGCTTCCGTCGGAAGTTCTGGCCGCCGTCAAGTAGTCGAGTCCCAGGAATTCGCCCAGCCCATCCGTGACCACTTTGTGTTCCTGATCCGGCACCAAGTCGAACCATTGACGCGACCGAAATAAATTTCCCCAGTGCATCATCCCAACCGATCCAGGATCGTCCATGGCCTTCTGCCACCCTGGATCGAACAACCAGATCGGTCGATTCCCCATCACGTGGCCAAAGCCCCCGCTCAGAACCGTCCAGTATGCTTGCCGCCGGATCTGCACCTCAGAAGAGTTGTGTTCGCCTTCATAAGCAGACTCGATCAGGAAAGATGGCATAACCGGCTTGCGGTTGTAGTCCTCGATGAGCCGGCGGTGAACGATCTGACCGGTATAGCTGGTGCTGATATCCAGCCAGGAACCTGGGTATTGCTCGGCTGGAGGCGAATCGGAATGGCAATGCGCGGTAAAAAGATGGCGCTTGTCGTATTGGCGGATACCGTATGCAATCATGTCGACGTTTTCCCGCGCAGGTCCGGGATCGCGGTCGCCGCCCATCACCCAGATGATGTTGTCGAAATCCTTGTAGCGCTGCCCCAGAAAGCTCCCGTATTGCAGCAACTTCTCGGGCCCGTTAGCCATCACCTCATCGATGAACCCTTCATCGGTGCCGGGATATCCCAGATATACCGGCGCCAGGAGCACCACCTGACCGTTTGCGGCGGCTTGGCGGATCACCCAATCCGCATGCTCGAAATACTTTTCGTTCGGTACGGACCAATCCGACATGTTCGGAAAAGGAGCCTCTCCGTACACATTCTTGGGAGCATTCTTGGCGAACTTGTGTTCGAGCAGATTAACGAGCAGGGCGTTGAACCCTTTGGCCTTGCGATTCTGAAGATATTGCACCGCTTCTTCTTTGGTGAGATTCGCAATCAGAGACCACGCGGCATCGCCCTGCAGGAAGTATGGCGTGCCGTCTTGGGCGATCAGATAACGATGATTCTCACTAACCCGCAGCGGCCGATCCGCGATCGTTTGCTGTGCGCAAGCCGTCGCCGCAAGAATCAGCAAGCATGGCAACAGCCAGCGATACGCGTTGGTGCGATAGGGTGACAAACCCCGGGGTCGCCCGCCGCAACCGAGCATGAATTTATCCGTCCTTTGTGGTCGATGCGATCAGACTTGACGCGATGTCATCCCGAGGCCCACGCCTCCGCGGCGAATCAAAACGACCAGATACACAACGCCCGCCAGGGTCCACACGGCGCCGACCTTCATGGCCAGCGGTGAAACGCTCAGCCATATCCACAAACAAACGGCGAAGCCGATCGCTGGTGAGACGAAATATTTCCAGGCACTTAAGCCGCCACGGTGGCGCCGCCGAACAAAGTAATGCCCCACCACCGAAAGATTCACCACCATGAATCCCGCGCAAGCACCGAAATTGACCAGTTCCGCGGCCTTATCCAGGTCCAGCATCAAGCCGGCCACCATGGCAATTGCTCCCATCAACATCATGCTGTAGGAGGGAGTGCGGAGCTTCGGGTGAAGATAGCCGAACACCGCGTGCGGCAGTTTTCCGTCCCGTGCCATTCCGTAAAGCAAGCGCGACGCGCTGGCCTGGCTGGCGATTGCGCTGGCCCACGCCTGGGCCACAACGAGAAGAGCAATCAGGTAAGCCAGGCCCGCTCCGCCGATCTTTCTGCCGATGTCGCTGAAAGCGGTCTCCACAGGATTGAACGTGGTGTAGTCGGGCCAAATCAATTGCCCAAGATAGGTCTGCAGAATAAAGAGAATTCCGGCAATGAAACACACCAGGATGGTCGCTCGGCCAATGTTCTTCTCAGGATCCTTAGCGTCCTCCGCCAGCGTGGAAATGCCGTCAAATCCCAGGAAGGAAAGTACGGCAACCGGCGTGGCGCCCATCACCGCCTTCCAGGAAAAACTTGCGGGAGAATAAAAAGGTTCCAGCGAAAACAATGTGCCGCGACCCACGCCATGGGTGAGCGCCCACACCGCGGCAGTCAGGAACCAAACAACGGAAACGGACAGAATGACGTTAAAAATCGTGGTCGCACGCGAAGTCATCTCAATGCCGCGAAGATTTAGGGCGGTGATGGCGATGGACGTCGCGATGACCCAGGCGCTGTAAGGAACTATAGGCAGCAGCTTGTGCGAAGTGGCGCCGACGATGATCACGCACAGCATGGGCATAAGAATATAGTCGAGGATCATCACCCAACCCGCGAGGTAGCCCATCACCGGGTGAATCGCTTTGGAAGCATAGGCGTAGGTCGAGCCGGCTTCCGGAAACGCCGCCGCCATTTTTCCGTAGCTCGCCGCCGTGAAGCTCACCGCAACCATCGCGATCAGGTAGACCATCGCGAAATGCCCGTGCGATTGCGCCGCCCCCACTCCAAAAAATGTGTAGGGCGCCGTCGGGCCGACGAAAGCGAGGCCAAACAATACCAGCGCCCACAAAGAAAGAACCGGCCTCAGGCCGGAGTTTGCGGTGTTACCGCTGCCAGAGCTTCCGGCCGGGACTGGGGCGTTGGAACTTCCTTGGGACTGGGTCATATTCGTCAGGACACACTATCTCCCGGCCTATTCTATGGCGCGCGCGATTCGAATCTATAAGGTTCGCACGATTTTTTGTCGCAATACCATCGCGGGCCGCTATCATGGCCAGCGATGGCCGCTGGCTACAGCAAATTGTCGCTCCGCGCATTGGTTTGCGCCCTGGCTTCGTTTTTGGCGGCGGCCGGACTTTCGTGGCGACCCAGCGACACATCCGCGCAATCTGCCGGGCCTATTCACTTTTCGTTCCGCCCCATACCGTTTTCACTCGATAGCTCGGAAACGCCGCAAAGGCACGCACCCGAGACCATGGCCGGAGGGGTTGCGGTCTTCGACTACAACCACGATGGCAACCTGGACATTTTCTTCACCAACGGAGCGGACATCGCCAGCCTGAAAAAGACTTCGCCAAAATACTGGAACCGGCTGTTCCGAAATAATGGTGACGGCACATTTACCGACGTCACCGAAAAAGCCGGTCTCACCGGAACCGGCTACGATGTTGGCGTCGCGGTGGGCGACTACGACAATGACGGTTACCAAGACATCTTTGTCGCAGGCGTGCATCGGAACACCCTTTACCACAACAACGGCGATGGAACCTTTACGGACGTCACCCAGAAAGCGGGACTCGGTGCTCCCGACAAAGAGTTCGGTCCGCTCTGGTCGGTGGGTGCAGCCTGGGTCGATGTGAACAACGACGGATTGCTGGACCTTTTCGTCGTCAATTACATGAGCTGGGATGTAGATAAGGAACCCGACTGCAAGTTCAACGACCAGCCCGAATATTGCTCGCCACGATTCTATAAGCCGCTGCCCAATCAATTGTTTCTCAACAACGGAGACGGCACATTTACAGATGTTTCCGGCCGGTCGGGAATTCGATCGCACCCCGGAAAAGGAATGGGCGTGGGCATTGCCGATTACGACGGAGACGGCCTGCCGGATATTTTTGTCGCTAACGATAAACTCTTCAATTTTCTGTTCCACAACAAAGGGAATGCGCGGTTTGAAGAGGTTGCCTTCGATGCGGGAGTTGCTCTACCAGAGCAAGGTAACGCCATCTCCGGCATGGGCGTGGACTTCCGCGACCTGAACAACGATGGCTGGCCGGATATTACTCTGGTGGCTTTGGATAACGAGACGTTCCCCGTCTATCAGAACGACGGCAAAGGCGGATTCGCGGACGTCACCGCGAAGAGTGGCATGGCGCTGCTGAGCAAACCGATGTCAGGGTACAGCGCGAACATCGCTGACTTCGATAACGACGGCTGGAAGGACATTTTCGTGAGCCGCGGCGACGTACAGTCCCCCGCCATGGCTGGCAGTCGCAAAATCGACCAACCCAATACGGTTTTCCGCAACCTCGCCGGAACTAAGTGGTCTGCGCTGACCGACGGTGCTGGTTTCGCAGCCCAGCCACCTCGGCGTCATCGTGGTGCCGCGGTCGGCGACTTCAATCACGATGGCAAGCTCGATATCGTTGTCACTGCCCTCGCTGCCCCCGCCGAAATCTGGATGAATGACAGCCCGGATAATAATTATTGGCTCGAATTGGATCTGGAAGGTACGAAAAGCAATCGCGACGCAATCGGTGCGCGAATTCGCATTAGAGCCGCAGGACTGGTGCAGTTCGAGCATGTATCCACAGCCTCCGGCTATGCTTCGTCTAGCGCAGGACCCGTTCATTTTGGTCTGGGTACGGCCAAGATCGTAGATTCAGTCGTTATCCAGTGGCCCTCTGGAATCGTGCAGGAACTCAAGAACGTGCAAGTCAACCGCATCCTGCATGTGAAGGAACCCATCTAAGAATCCACCGACACGTGAGATTTTCCGGAGTTACAGCTGCCTCATGAAAGGTTTTAGTTAGGCCGTTATCGGGTATCGGTTTCACCAGTTGTTTCCACCGAAATCCTGTGGGTCACAGCCGTTTGTCACTGTCCTGCCTCAGCTGGAAATGGAGAAAGCGTTCATCCGCTAAGATAACGGAGCGAACACATCAAGAAGCAAAGGAAGCACTACACGCCGGAGAGAAGGTCGCCACTCTGAGGAGGCATTTGGTGGAAGGGGTACCGATCTCGGATCTGTGTGACGAGCTGGGGCTCCAGCCGACGGTGTTCTACCGCTGGCAGAAGGAGTTCTTCGAGACCGGAGCCGCGGCTTTTCAGTAGCGAGGACGGACCAACCATCAGGCCGAACAGGAACGCATCGCCCATCTGGAAAGGAAGATCCAGACGAAGGATGAGGTTTTGGCCGAACTGATGGCGGAACATGTTGCCCTAAAAAAAAGAGTTGGGGAACTCTGACCGGGGTCTGGGTTCCGCATGATACGCGGGACCAGATCGTGGATTTCGTCCGGCGCTGGTCTGAAAAGACTGAGATCGGCGCCGG
>Ga0182024_10026889_pt1 | contig 10092 bp, 10 predicted proteins | sample P32metaG_FD_120480 | JGI IMG/M metagenome (GOLD analysis project Ga0182024, IMG submission 120480) | Permafrost microbial communities from Stordalen Mire, Sweden - P3-2 metaG (Illumina Assembly) | ecosystem: Environmental > Terrestrial > Soil > Wetlands > Permafrost | place: Sweden: Stordalen...
GAGCGTGCTGTCGATGATGCGAAACGAGGTGATGCTCATGAACTTCCGTATGTGGTGGTGGACAAAAAGAAAGAGCCCCTTCGAGGAAGGGGCTCTTCGCGGAATCTGATCCGGTGCTAACTGCTCGCCGTCACCTCATCCGTGCGCAAAGGAACCCACTCCTCGGGAGCGAGACGGCTTTTTTAGCGAGGCGCACGGATGTCTGCACGACGGCTGAAGCCTAACAGCGATCGATCGGTCGCGTCAACCGCCTATCCTTTCGCCAGCCATGCGGAACGCAACGGAACCCTCCTGATCGCGCCGTGTCGAGGTTCTTGCGTTCGTCGCTCGGCGCGGATTTCGGATACACGCCGGGAGAGCAGCCGACGGATGACGGCGGCTGGTTGAAGCTGAACAGCAACGAGTCACCGCTGCCGCCGTCATCGACGGTCGCCGCTGCGGTGGCTGAGGCGGCCGCCGAGCTGGCTCGATATCCGAGCCCCGTCGCCGAACCGTTGCGGAGCGCGCTTGCCCGTCTGCACGTTGTCGAGCCGGAGCAGGTGTTCGTCGCCAACGGAGCCGACCAGGTCCTGGACTGCTGCTTTCGCGCCTATGCGTCGCCCGGCGACACGGTGGTGCGAACCGAGCCCGGCTACTCGCTGCTCCCGATTCTGGCCGCTCTCTTCTCAGTGCGTGATGAGCCGGTTGCGCTCCATCCCGACGGCTCGCTCCCGCCGGGTTTCGCCGTCCGGCCGGCGGTGCTGCGAGTCGTGGTCAACCCCAACTCGCCGACCGGGCACTGGATCCCACCCGCCGCCCTCGAGGCGCGGCTCTGGGAGGCGAGTGGCATCGTCGCCATCGACGAGGCGTACTGCGATTTCGCACCCGCGTCGTGCGTGCCGCTCCTCCCGGCGCACCCGAACTGGCTGGTGATCCGGACCCTCTCGAAGTCGCACGCGCTCGCCGGGCTCCGGGTTGGCTATGCGCTCGGCGACCACGCGCTGATCGCCGACCTCAATGCGGTGCGCGACTCATACCCCGTCGATCGCTGTGCGATCGCGGGCGCGATGGCCGCGCTGGAGGATCGCGCCCACCACCGTCTGATCGTCAGCACCGTGATCCGCGAGCGCGCGCGGCTGAGCGACCGTCTCGCTGGCCTGGAGTGGCGGGTCGAACCCTCCCAGGCGAATTTCGTCTTCGCGTCGCCACCTCCGGGGATCACCGCGGCCGCCGTCGCGACCCGGCTCCGGGAGGCGCGAATCCTCGTGCGCCACTTCACGGTCCCGGGCCTCGACGCCTTCCTCCGGATCACCGTCGGCGATGCGCGGGCGACCGATCGCGTCCTCGCGGCCGTCTCCGCCCTCAACGGGTAAATCCTGAGTGGCACGTAGAATCCCCGCATGACAGGCCTTGACGCGCTGCCTCCCGGCGCATCGGTTCGAGGACGTGCCGACGGGTTCAACGACTACCTCGTCGGCCCCGCCGCGCGCCGCCGCCTGATCACCGACCGGTTCATCGAGACCTTCGAGGCGTGGGGTTACGGCTTCATGGTGACGCCCCTCATCGAGCCGCTGGACACGATCGCGGCCGGCGTCGGCGGCGCCGCCCAGCAGTCCGCCCTGTTTCGTTTCATGGACGCGGACGGGGCGCTGCTCACGTTGGTCGGCGAGCGCACTGTGAGCGTGGCCCGCGTGGTCGCGACCCAGCTGCATGACGGGCCTTTTCCCCTGCGGCTCTGCTACGCGGGCTCGGTCCTGCGCAACCAGGCGCCCAACGCGGGGCGGCGCCGCGAGAGCCTCCAGGCGGGGTGCGAGCTCGTCGGTGCGGGGGGTCTCGCAGCCGATGCAGAGTGCATCGCGCTGGCGGCGGCCGCGCTCGAGCGCGGCGGTGTGGAACACATCCAGGTGGACGTCGGTCATGCGGATTTCATTCCAGGGCTTCTCGATTCGGCGGGTCTCGAGCCGGCGGCTCGCGAAGAGGTGCTGGCCGCGCTCGCGCGCCGCGACCTCGTCGCCGTCGAGTCGGCGCTGGACGGCACCGACGCCGCCGACGCAGAGCGCCGCCTGCTGCTTGCGTTCCCGACGCTTCGCGGCGGACGCGAGATCCTTGACACCGCCGCGAGCGGGCTCCGCGGAGAGAGGCCGCATCGCGCGCTGCAGGAGCTGGCGCAGCTCTGGGATCTCCTCGACGCGCACGCGATCACCGACCGCGTGCACCTCGACCTCGGCGCGGTCCGCGACTGGGATTACTACACGGGTCCGACCTTCGAGGTCTTCAGCGTCGACTCCGGTTTCGCGCTCGGTTCCGGGGGACGCTATGACACGCTGCTCTCGCGCTTCGGCACGCCGCTTCCGGCAACCGGTTTTGTGCTCCACGTCGACCGCTGTCACGACAGCGTCGTCCGGCGGGCGGGCACGCAGACAACACCGGTGGTGCTCCGGGTCAGCTGGGAGAGCGACGCGCATGAGGAGGCGCTTGAGCTTGCGCGCGCCCTCCGCCACCAGGGTGTCGCGTGTGCGTGCGATCTCGTCGCCGGTGGTGACGGTGACGTGCGCGTGACCGCTTCAGGCGCCCACTGGTCGCACCGCGGACATGACGAGCAGGGCACCGTCGAAGCGGCGGTGGCCGCGTTCGTCGCCGGCGCGTCATGAAGGGGCTGCGGGTCGCGCTTCCCGGCGGCATGCTCTTCGACAGTGCATGCGAGCTGCTTGCGGCTGCCGGCATCGCGCGGCTCGACCCGGCGCGGTTCGACCGGGAGCTGAGCATTCGGAGCGGTGATGACGTGTTCGTGAAGGTTCGACCGACCGATGTGCCCGTCTATGTGGAGATGGGCGGCTGCGAATGTGGCATCGTCGGCAAGGACGTCCTCTGGGAGAGCAGCCGCGAGTGCTACGAGCTTGCCGATCTCGGGTTCGGTCGATGCCGCCTCGTGCTGGCCGCTCCACGCGATTCGGCGCTCGCGTCCGGCGTCTGGCCGCAATCGTTACGGGTGGCGACCAAGTACCCGGTGTCGGCGCGTCGGTTCTTCGCCGCGCGTTCGTTGAATGTCGTTGTGATCCGGCTCCACGGGTCGGTTGAGCTGGCGCCACTGACCGGCCTTGCCGATTGCGTGCTCGACATCACGGCGACCGGACGGACCCTCGCGGCGAACAACCTCGTCGAGATCGTCGAGGCGGGAGCGTCGACCGCGCGACTCATCGCGAACCATGCCGCGCTCAAGACGCGCAATGAGCAGGTGGGTGCGATGGCGGTCGCGCTCCGGCGCGCGGCGGCGGCGCGCCACACCGCCGGTGCGGCATGACCATCGAGCTCACCCGTCTCGACCCGTCGCAGTTTCGAGCCGTCATCGTCGAGCGCCAGCGCGACGGCTTCTCAGCGGGCGACATCGATCCGGCGACCGCCGACCGGCTCGAGCAGCTCTTTCACCGTCCCGTCGGTGCCCGCGACGCCGTCCGCGACATCATCGCCGACATCCGAACCGGTGGTGATGCAGCGCTGCGCGAGTGGACCTACCGGATCGACGGGGTCGACGTCGAGACATCGCATGTCGATCCGGCGGAGATGGCGACGGCGTGGGCCGCCCTTGACCAACCGGTGCGCAATGCGCTGATGGCCGCCGCGCAGCGAATTCGCGAATTCCACGTCCTGCAGGTGGACGCGCTCGACCGCGGTGCGGGAGGGGCATGGCTGCACCCGGAGCCGCTCGGGCGAGTCGGGTGCTATGTCCCCGGCGGACGTGCCGCGTATCCGAGCACCGTGCTGATGTCGGTGATCCCGGCGCAGGTCGCCGGCGTTGCGCGGATCGTGATCGCGAGCCCGCCGGCGCCATCCGGCGGCGTGCATCCGCTGGTCGCGGCGGCCGCACACCTGCTTGGCGTCCGCGAGGTGGTGGCCGCGGGCGGAGCGCAGGCGATCGCGGCGCTCGCGTTCGGGACCGAGAGCATCGAGCGCGTCGACAAGATCGTGGGTCCTGGCAATGCATTTGTGACCCTTGCCAAGCACGAGGTCTTCGGCGCCGTCGGCATCGATCAACTGTCGGGACCGAGCGAGATCGTCGTGATCGCCACTGCCGGTGCGGATCCGGCGATGGTTGCCGCCGACCTCGTCTCGCAACTCGAACATGACCCGCTGGCGTGGGCGGTCTGTCTCACCGACGACGCCGGGCTCGCGGAGTCCATCGCCGCGAACTTCGCTGAGGTCGCCGGCGATGCCGCGCGGCGCGACATCATCGGCCTCGCGGCGGGACGGCACGCGTCGGTGGTGCTGTGTGCGACCGCCGACGAGATGAGGACGCTCGCCGCCGCGTTCGCCCCGGAGCATCTGTCCCTCCAGGGAGCCGCGGCAGAGGCGCTGCGCGACTCGGTGCGCAACGCCGGCGCTGTGTTCGTCGGATCGATGTCACCGGTCAGCATCGGCGATTACGTGGCCGGGCCCAACCACACGCTGCCGACCCAGGGCGCGGCCCGGTATCGAGGACCACTCGCGGTCATGGACTTCGTCCGATGGCCGAGCTTCGTGCACCTCTCGGATGTGGAGTTCGACACGCTGGCGCCGGTGGCGATCCGCCTTGCGGAGGCGGAGGGTCTGGCCGCGCACGAGGGGGCCATCCGCGCGCGCATGCACGCGCGGCAGGCGTCATGACACCACAGGTTCGTACCGGGACAATCCGGCGGGACACGAGGGAGACCCAGATCACCGCCGGCGTCATCATCGACGGCACCGGGGCCGCGGCGATCACCCTGCCGCTGCCCTTCTTTCAGCACATGATCGAGGCGTTCACCAAGTACAGCGGTATGGACGTCACGCTCGCGGGCGCCGGCGATATCGAGGTCGACGCCCACCACCTGGTCGAGGATGTCGGCCTCGTGCTCGGAGCCGCCGTGAGCGAAGCGCTTGGTGACCGCAACGGCATCCGACGCTTCGGCGAGGCGCACGCACCGCTCGATGGGTCGCTGGTGCGGTGTGTCGTCGACTACGGCCGCCGCCCGCACGTCGTCTATGCGATGGAGCAGTTGCGCGGCCGCATCAACGATTTCGACGTCGAGGTTATCTCGGCGTTCGTCAAGGGATACGCTCAGACAGCCGGTGCGACCATCCACGTCGATTGCATTCGCGGCGACAACCCCCATCACATCGCGGAGGCCGCCTTCAAGGCGCTCGGCCTTGCCACGCGCGACGCCTTCCGCGTCATCGGTGGTGGTGTGCCATCGACCAAGGGGACGCTGTGAGCACACGCGTTGGGGTATGCGATTACGGCGTCGGCAACCTGCGCAGCGTCGAGCGAGCGCTCCGTGTGGCCGGAGCGGAGCCCGTGATCAGCGGCGATCCGTCGCAGATCGCCGCGTGCGACGGCGTGATCCTTCCGGGGGTCGGGGCGTTCTCGATCGCGGCGCGCGCGCTGCATGACACCGGCCTCGCCAAGGCGGTGCGTGAGGTGGCACGGAGTGAGCGCCCGGTGCTCGGCATCTGCCTCGGCCACCAACTGCTCTTCGAGGGCAGCGATGAGGGACAGGGCGGCGAGGGCCTCGGACTCCTGCGCGGACGTGTCGTGAAACTCGTGCCGGCGGCAGGGTTGAAGGTGCCGCACATGGGCTGGAACACCATCACGACGCTCCGCGCGTCTGCGCTCCTCGAGGGCATCGGGTCAGGCTCCTACATGTATTTCGTGCACTCGTACTCGGCGGACGCCGATCCGAGTGACACGGTGGCGGTGACCGACTACGGCGGCGATCTGGCCGCCGCCGTCGAGCGAGGCACGATCATGGGGACTCAGTTCCACCCGGAGAAGAGCGGCGCGGCCGGGTTGCGCGTGTACGCGAACTTCGTTGCACTGTGCGAGGTTCGCGTGCCGGTTCAGCGTGCCGGATGACGCATGGATGTGATCCCTGCCGTTGACGTGCAGGGGGGCCGGTGCGTGCGGCTCCGGCAGGGAGAGCATGCCAATGCGACCGTCTATGCGGATGACCCGGTGGTCGCCGCAAGGCGATTCATCGACGCCGGGGCGACGCGCCTGCACGCCGTCGACCTCGACGCGGCTCGGGGCTTCCCCGCGCGCGAGAGCGTTGCCGCCGTCACGCGCATGGTTGCGACGTGCGTCGCCGCCGGGTGCGCCGTGCAGGTCGGTGGCGGCATTCGCGACATCGCGACCGCCTCACGATGGCTCGACACCGGCGTCTCGCTGGTGATCCTGGGAAGCGTGGCGGCGCGCGACGCCGCCCTCGCACAGGAGATCTGCGTTGCGGCGGAAGGCCGGGTACTGCTCGGCCTCGACGTTCGCGCCGGGGTCGCGAGGGTGGAGGGCTGGACCGAGGATGGGTCGAGCGCCGCGGAGTTGCTCCGCGCCTGGCGGACCTGGCGCGCCGCCGGCGTCGTCTACACGGACACCACGCGTGACGGGCTCCTCGCCGGACCCGACCTTGACGGTGTGCGGACGTGTCGCGAGCTGTATGGCGGACCGGTGATCGCATCCGGCGGCATCCGCAGCGTCGATGACATCACCGCGTGTGCCGCGGCCGGCGCCTCCGGCGTGGTCGTGGGGAAGGCGCTGTATGAGGGTCGGGCCGACCTCGCGGACGCGCTCCAGGCGGCCAGGGGAGTGAGCTGATGACCCTGGCCAAGCGAGTGATCCCGTGCCTCGATGTCATCGCCGGCAGGGTCATGAAAGGAGTGGCGTTCGTCGACCTCCGTGATGCCGGTGACCCCGCGGAGCTCGCGGCTCGGTACGACCAGGACGGGGCGGATGAGCTTGTGTTTCTCGACATCACGGCGTCAAGCGACGGCCGCGCCATCCTGCTCGACGCAGTGCAGCGCACCGCCGACCGCGTGTTCATCCCGCTCACCGTCGGGGGCGGCATACGGAGCATCGCGGACATCGACGTGCTCCTCCGAGCCGGCGCCGACAAGGTATCGATCAACACTGCGGCGCTGGACGACCCGTCGCTCATCGAGCGAGCCGCGGATCGATTCGGCTGCCAGTGCGTGGTCATCGCCATCGACGCGCGTCGAGCCGGAAGTGGCCACGAGGTCTATTCGCACGGCGGCCGGCGCGCAGTGGGCCGTGCCGCCACCGATTGGGCGCGCGAAGCCGCGGAGCGCGGGGCGGGCGAGATCCTGCTGACGTCGATGGACCGGGACGGGACCAAGAACGGGTACGACCTGGACTTGACGGCGGCTGTGGTGGACGCCGTTGACGTGCCGGTCATCGCCAGCGGTGGAGCGGGCAACCCCGAGCATCTCCGGAGCGTTCTCACCGACGGGGGTGCGGCCGCGGCGCTGGCCGCGTCGATCTTCCATTTCGATGCGCATCCGGTCCCCGCGACCAAGCGGTACCTGCGCGACCATGGCGTGGACGTTCGTCTGTGACCGAGTTGCAACCGCGGTTCGGCAACGATGGGCTCATCACCGCCGTGGTGCAGGACGCGAGCACGTCGGAGGTGCTGATGGTCGCGCACATGAATCGCGATGCGTGGGAGGCGACACTGCGTACGCGCCGTGCCACCTTCTTCAGCCGGTCGAGAAAGCGTCTGTGGGAGAAGGGTGAGACCAGCGGGAACGTGATGCATCTGCGTGCAGTTCGCATCGACTGCGACGGTGATGCGGTCTTGCTGCAGGTCCACGCGGACGGTCCCGCGTGCCACACCGGGGAGCGGACCTGCTTCTTCACCGAGGTCGACGACGTCTCAAGCGGCGGGACCGTGAATACGAAAGTTGACTAGAGCGATGGGGATTCCGTAGGATGTGCGATCAGATGAACGGCGCAGATCGTCCTACCCTCACCAGGCGCTTCTGGCTCGACTGGGGACGCATCCGCTCGGGCATCGCACGCTGTAGCGGCTAGCACTTCGCGCTGAGGCACCGTCGGTGCCTCGCCGACACGCCGCGGCACGGATGCCGCACTGAAACAACTGCAAACCATCCATGCGCGACAGCCCGCGCGCGTGACCACAGGTCAAGACACAACACAAATGCCTGGCACACCACGCCGTTGCCCGCCGTCCGCAGACTGGGAGACCGTCTGATCATGTGCGATACGTGCGGCTGCACCGCCGATGTCATACAGATGTCGGGCGCTGAGCAGGTCAAGGCGCGCAGCAACCGTCTGCGCGGAACCCTGAGCGACGAGTTGCTCGAGGACACGCGCGTGTTCAGCGACGACGCCGAGGTGATCCTCAAGTTCCACGGTGTCTATCAGCAGGACGACCGCGACCTGCGCAAGGAGGCCCGCAAGCTCGGCCTCGACAAGCACCACATGATGATGATCCGCACCCGAATCCCGGGTGGGATCGTGACCCCCGATGCGTATCTCGCCCACGATCGCATCGCCGGTGAATGGGGCAACGGCACGCTGCGCATCACGACCCGCCAGGACCTGCAGTTGCACGGTGTCCTCAAGGGCGACCTCAAGAACGCGATTCGCGCCATCAACGAGTCGCTGCTCACCACGCTTGGAGGGTGTGGTGACCAGGAGCGCAACATCATGTGCTGCCCGGCTCCCTGGCATGACCGCCTGCACGGTGAGATCAACGAGACCCTGGCCGCGCTCGTCACCGGCCTCACCCCGACCACGCGCGCGTACAGCGAGATCTGGTTGGACGGTGAGCTGGCCGCATCGAATCAGCCCGATCCGCCGGACACGCTCTACGGCGAGCGCTACCTGCCGCGCAAGTTCAAGACCGCCATCGCCATCGAGGGTGACAACTGCGTCGACATCTACGCGAACGACCTCGGGTTGGTGGCCCGTGCAGGCGACGACGGCAGCCTTGCGGGGTTCGATCTGCTCGTGGGCGGCGGTCTCGGCCGCACCGCCAAGAAGCCGAACACGTGGCCGGCAGTCGCACAACCGCTCGCCTACGTGCAACCGCAGCAGGTGGTCGAGGCGGCGCGCGCCGTCGTCTCGGTCCAGAGCGACTTCGGAGATCGGAGCGATCGACGTCACGCGCGCCTGAAGTACCTGATCGCCGACCGGGGGATCGACTGGTTCCGCAGCGAGGTTGCGTCGCGGGTGCCCTTCGCGCTCGAGCCGTCACGGCGCCTCGAGTGGACATCCGCTGAGGACCACCTCGGCTGGCATGAGCAGGGCGATGGCGTGTCCTGCTACGGGCTCTTCGTCGAGAACGGACGCATCCACGACACCGAGAACAGCGGGTTGCGCAGCGCGCTCCGCGAGATCGTCGAGACCCTGCGTCCGGAGCTGCGCCTGACGCCGCAGCAGAACGTCCTGTTCACCAACCTCCCCAGCAAGGATCGCAACGTCTTCATGGCGATCCTCGATAAGTTCGGCGTGGCCCGCACGGAATCGCTGCCGAATGCGATCAGGCATTCGATGGCGTGCCCCGCGTATCCGACCTGCGGGCTCGCCGTCGCGGAGTCGGAACGGGCGATGCCCGCACTGATTCGCGAGATCGCCTTGGTGCAACGCGATGCGGGCGTCGAGGATGCGCGCATCAGCTACCGGATGACCGGCTGCCCCAACGGGTGCACGCGGCCGTACCTCGGGGATGTCGGATTCGTCGGAACCACCCTCGGCAAGTACGACGTGTTCCTCGGCGGCGACTTCGAGGGCACGCGTCTCAGCGAGCTCTACATGCACAACGTCAAGCTCGAGGAGATCACGCACCTGCTGCGCGGACCGCTCTACGAGTACGCGCGCACCCGGCTTCCCGGGGAGGGCTTTGGCGACTGGTGCAGGCGCCAGGGCATCACCGAGCTCGCCGATCGTCATGCGCTGGTGGAGGTCCCGGCGTGAACGCGGCAGACCTCCAGAACGCCACCGCCGGGGACATCCTCGCCTGGACGTACCGGCGTTTCGGCCGCGTCGCACTGGTCGCGAGCTTCCAGGCCGAGTCGCTGGTGCTCATCGACCTCGCCTGCAAGATCGTCCCCGAGCCCGAGGTGCTCACCCTCGACACCGGGCGTCTCCACGAGGAGACGCACGACTACATCGAGTATGTGCGCGAACAGTTCCCCATCCGGCTCCGCATTCTCGCCCCCGAGGCGAGTGAGCTCGAGGCGATGACCGGCGAGCACGGCGACATGCTGTTCCGCCGGTCGGTCCCGTTGCGCAACCAGTGCTGCGCGGTCCGAAAGGTGAACCCGCTGGCGCGGGCGCTGCGC
>Ga0182024_10026890_pt1 | contig 10092 bp, 12 predicted proteins | sample P32metaG_FD_120480 | JGI IMG/M metagenome (GOLD analysis project Ga0182024, IMG submission 120480) | Permafrost microbial communities from Stordalen Mire, Sweden - P3-2 metaG (Illumina Assembly) | ecosystem: Environmental > Terrestrial > Soil > Wetlands > Permafrost | place: Sweden: Stordalen...
CGCGTACCCGTCGACGACAACGGACTTCGTGAAGCTGTTACGCGAGGCGGGTCTCACGGTGGAGTTCGTGGAGGGTCCCGAGCAACGCCGAGTGCGACCGCGTACCGCGGCGCCGTCCGAAAGCCTCCCAGTCCTGCTGACGTCGAACAGAGAGTGTTCCCTGATTTGCGCTTAGGGGTGACAGGGAGCGCCGGATTATGGGACATGACCGAGCCTGAAGCGGGCCACAAGCCAGGCCAGGCCCGCCTTCGGCGGGTGCGCCATCCCCGAACAGGCGTACGGGGGGCTCTGAAGGCCCCTGCCGGCTGCCAGAGTTGGCCGGCCCCGACTCACCCGACCCCCTCGACGAACCGACGTGGTTGACTGAGGGCTTCGGACCCCGTCCTAAGCGGGGCATGAGTCCCACCGAGTGGAGGTGCCTGTGGCCGAACCCACGCAGCCCGTAGAGCAAATGGTGGTGTGCTATTTCATCGTTTCTGATGACGTCGAGCGCTCTCGGCGCTTCTATACCGAAGTACTCGGTGGCAGGGTGGTCTTCGGCCCAGAGCCGACCAACATTGCACTCGCCAACAGCTTCATCGTAATCAACGGCGGCGGAGGCCCCACCGACGACAAGCCCACGGTCACCCTTGCGACGCCAACCGACCCCGACCGGGTCAGCAGCTTCCTCAATATTCGGGTCGGAGACATCCACGCCGCGTACGCCGAATGGAGCGCCCGGGGCGCGCAGTTCCTGACGCCGCCGAAACAGCACCAGTACGAGATCCGTTGCTACATCCGAGATCCCGATGGTTACATCATCGAGGTCGGGCAAACCACCGACCCACACGGTGACTGGTGGCCCGCCGACTGGTTATCGATCAACCCCGGCGGGCAATCCGACTGAACCCCGTCTCAGCTGGCGGTCTTCCAGGCAGCCGACGCGACATCCGCGCTCCACCTACTTTGAGGTCCGGCGAATTAGCCCGTCCAGCTCGCGGGAGCAGGTCTTCGGAGCACATTCACTGCAAAGGCGGCGTCCGGTGACCAGGGTCGCAGGTCCCACGTCGCGAAGCGATGCTCAAGCAGAAGCCCGGCGGCAGTGACATCCTCATCGAAGTCAACCAACGGGTAACCGCGGTCCGTGCCGAATCCGACGACGACGACGCCGTCGGGATGGACGTGGGCACCCACACGAGTTAGGACGGCCCGCTCGGTGCCGGGCCCGACGAAGGCCATCACATTGCCGGCAACGATGGCTGCGTCGAACGGTTCAGCGTGGCCCGCGCTGGGCAGGTCGAGCTCAGCGAGGTCGGCCACCAGCCACGTGGACCCGGGATGGTCCGACTCAGCAGCCGCGATCAGCGCCGGGTCGACGTCGACGCCGACCACCACGTGACCACGTGCGGCCAGCTCCGCGCCGACCCGCCCTGGTCCGCAGCCGGCGTCGAGGACCCGAGACCGAGGGGCCACCATGGCGTCCAGCAGGCGGGCCTCACCGGCGAGGTCCACCCCCTCGGCAGCCATCCGTCGGAACCGATCGATGTACCACTGCGAGTGCTCGGGCCCGGTTTCGGTGAACCAACGCGGCGACGTGCCCATAGCGGCAACGTAGACCGGCGAACAGCATCCGCGAGCCCATGACCATATGAGGAAACCGTCCTCGCTTCGACGGGTGCTCACCGAATCGCTCTGCAACGGCTCTAGCGTTGCTCATCGCGACCGCGCCGAATACGTTTCGCGCCCCATTATGGGGAGATCAGGTTCGTCTCACCATTACTCGCCGGGCTATTGGTCATGCTCTCACTGGCATTTAGGCCTGCGGCATCCGGAGCGGTGCCAGCGGCCGCGCCCTCGCCCGCCTGGGTGCAGGTATCAGTCGCAACCGTGTGGGACCGACCGTCGAGCGCACGACCGCTGGACAAAATTGCCCTTCGGGACCCGTCAAGGATCGAAGGGTGGCTCGACGCCCTCAGCGTCAGCGAACGCCTGGGCCTCGACAGCCGGATCGCGACCCAAGTACTGCTCGGCCAGGAGGTTCTGGTCTTTTCACACCGAGGAAGGTGGAGCCGAGTCGAGATTCCGGACCAGCGGGGCTCGCGCTATCCGAACGGCATCATCGGCTGGGTACCGAGTACGCAGCTGACCACCTCCACCTCCCCGGCGGGGGATGGCAACACCATCGTCGGTGTCGCGAAGACCTGGCTCGATGCAGTGAACGATGGCGTAGTCGGTCGACGCCGATTTTCGATCAGCTACAACACCGACCTGCCCGTACTCGGGACTTCGCCTGGCTACGACCTCGTCGGACTCCCCGGCGGAAGCGAGGGCGCGATACCTGCCAGTGCTGTTCGGCCCGTCCAGGTTGGCCAAATATCAGGCGCCACACTCGTAGGCGAGGCGCGTCGGTTCCTCGGCCTGCCGTACCTCTGGGGTGGGACGAGCGCATTCGGCTACGACTGCTCTGGGCTCGTCTACTCCGTCTTCACCCGCTACGGGATTATCTTGCCCCGCGACGCGGCTGATCAGCAGCATGCCGGCACGGCAGTGTTGCTCGGCGAGCTCCGTCCGGGCGACCTTCTCTTCTTCGCCGGACCAGGCGGTGTCGGAACGGTCGACCACGTCGGGATCTATGCGGGGGCCGGACGCATGATCGATGCACCCCACACCGGCGCGTCAGTGGAGATGATCCCGATGAAATCGTCGCCGGTCTGGCCCGACTTCGCCGGAGCCACTCGCGTCGCGGGCGTCACCTGATCGCACGCAACTGGCCGAGGTACGGAGATTGGTCACGGTCCGACGGAGTCGTCGGCTCGTAGTCCAGGTACGCGGTGCTCGTCTCAGCAGGATCGGCGAGGAACCTGTGTCGAGCAGATGTCGGCATCCACGGGCACTCGGTCCGTCGGGGTAGGGAAGGACCTGTTCGAGCGCGAGGGCGGCGCCGCCCGCGCCAACCACGGTCCCGGACGCGACGCGCGCGACCGCGAGCGCGGCGGCCGAGCTGCCGATGCGGTCCGCACGCGATCACCCGAGCGCGCCCGTGGCGTGCTGGAGCCCGAGACTGGTGACGGCGACGAGAATCCAGAGGATCGCCCCGAGCGCGAGGGGTCTAAGGCCAGCTCGCCGGATGTCGCGCGCCCGGGTCGATAGCCCGATGGCGGCGAGGGCGACGGTGATCATCACCTCCGCGATCTGGGAGATCGAACCATGCCACGAACGCGGGATCACGCCGAGGGTGTCAAGGCCGACGGCGACGAGGAACCAGGCGATGAACACGGGCAAGGCGCTCCGGATGTCACCCACGTCGAACCGGTGACGGCCATCGCTTCCGGTGGGGGCTCCGCGTCTCGAGCGAACCAGAGCGAGCGTGATCGCGATCGGGATGATCATCAGCGTCCGGGTCAGTTTCACGACAACAGCGGAGGACGTCGCGCCGTGCCCGAAGATCGTGGCCGCTGCGACCACCGAGGAGAGGTCATTGATCGCCGTACCGGCCCAGAGCCCGAAGCCGCGCGGCGAGAGGGCGAGAAGATGGCCGAGCGTCGGGAAGGTGAGCACCGCGACCACGTTGAAGGTGAAGATCGTCGCGATCGCATACGACACGTCTGCTTCGGAGGCGGAGATCACGGCGTCGGTGGCCGCAATGGCCGATGCACCGCAGATCCCGGTCCCCACCCCGATCAGAGTGCGCAGGTCGCCGTCGATCGACAGCAGTCGGCCGAAGAGTCGTGCTCCGATAAGAGCCACCGCGAGCGAGCCGAACAGCACCGGCAACGAGGCAGTGCCGGTCGCAAGCACTTCTCGGAAGGACAGCCCGAGTCCGAGGACCACGATCGAAGCCTGAAGTACTGACCTGCTGGCGAACGCGAGGCCTGGGCGAGTGGACGGAGCAGGGACGCGAAAGACAGCGACCACGATCCCGCCGACAATCGCGAAGACCGGTGGACCGACGACCGGAAGGACGTGGCCGAGAATTGTCGCAACTCCGGCGATGGCCATCGCCGAGAGGAGCCCGGGATAGATGGAAGTCTCGTGCCGCCACGACAAGCCGCCGGAGCGAATCATCGCTCGCGATCCATCAGGATCTCGGGGTACGCGAGTCGTGTCGGCATCGTCGACCACAAACCCGGCTAGTGGCTGAAACGAACATGGGGAAGGACTCGCCCGAGCCAGTTCGGTCGCCCCCAGATCCGGTGCCCGCCGAGACGGAGGATCATCGGCAAGAGGAGGAGTCGGACGATCGCGGCGTCGATCGCGACGGCCACCGCGAGGATCACGCCCATCTCCTTCGGCGCGAGCGGTCCCGACAGCGCGAAGGTCAGAAAGACGGCGACCATGATCGCCGCGGCAGATACGACGACGCTAACCGGAGGTCCGCATCGAGCCGACCAGCGCCCGTTCAGGATCCGCGTGCGTCTCGTACTGCTCCTTCGCGGCGGAGAGAAGGAACAGCGTGTAGTCCATCGCGACGCCGGTGACCATCGCGCCGAAGAAGATCGGGGCCCAGGCGTCCACGAAGCCCTGAGGCGTGAAGCCGAGCAGGCCGGAGAGCGCGCCGTCTTGGAAGATCAGCCGCGCTACTCCGAACGCGGCTGCCACCGAGAGCCCGGTCACGGCGATGCCCGCCAGCGCGAGCAGCGGAGAGCCGAGAGCGATGAGGAGGAGCAGGAATCCGATCACCGCGAGAAGGCCGAAGAAACGACGAGCCCGGCGGCGATGCCGGCTCTTCGACGCAGCTTCTCCCCGCGGCGGCGCATGTGGTAGACGCGGGAGCGAGGCATGAGCCGTCCTTTCAGTTCACGACGGTGACGAGCCGTACCGATTTGGACGTTCTATGGCGAACTCCCGCGAAACTCTTCTTGGTGTTCGCAAGGAAATATTCGGCGATCTGCGAGCATCCTGGGTCCGCGCAGAGTTTCGGCTCGTCCACGCGTCCGAACTGCCGATCGACCTTCGGGTTAGACACGAAATCATCGTGCAGATCGGTGATACAGGACGTTGCCCGACACCTCGAGTTCTTCTTCAGGCCGACATCATGTTCCTTCTGGCTTTCTCGAGAGGAACTCGGTGCTTGGCTGACCGGGGTCCAAGTTCATATCCGCAGACGTAGCCACCGGCAACCTTGTGCTCGACCCGTTCGATGTCGGCCTCCGGGAGCACCGCTTGGAGGAACTCGAGCTCGGTGGCACAGGCCACTCCGTAGAGAGAGGCCACTGGCCAGATGGCGCAATTGCAGAGCGTCACCCGGTAGCTCTCATCAGAAAGCTTGTCGAGCTCGGCCATATAGCCTTCCGCGTCAAGAATCTCGACTAGCGCAGCCACCTCCTCATCGAGGCTCTTACCCGCTAGCTGGGCTCGGACCTGCTCGACACGCCGATGCTGACGGCGCTCAAAGACGCGGGAGAGGAGGCTTGGATCTTCCTCCTCGATGTAACCGAGCAGCTCAATGGAGAGGTCGGAGGCTTGGGCGAACAGCGCCTCTCCTTGATGGGTGCTGTGGTAAAGGTCTGCGGGTCGCCCAGGGTGCCCAGGTCGACCCCGCTGCTGGCGCGATTCGACCAGCCCGGCCGACCTGAGGACGGCCAGCTGTTGACGGGCGGCACTCGCTGTGATCATCAGCGCGTCGGCGATTTCGTCGACCGACGCCTTCCCACGCCTCTTGAGCGCGACGAGCGTCTGGCGCTGTGCTGACGACAGGTCATCAAAGTGACCGGCACGCTCTCCACGAGGACAATCTACCCGGCGAGGACACTTTATGCGAGTTTCGCAAGGTAAAACTTGTAAGATTCGGTGGCCGGGAGTTCACAGGCCCAAGCCAGTCGGCGGGTACAACCGCTGACGACAAGGAGACAACGATGCGCGCCCTCGAGATCACCATGCACGCTCCCGCGGGCGATGCACGATGACCGGCTCATCGAGCGATGTCGCCGAGCTGGCGAGTCGCGAGTACGAGTACGGCTTCGTCACCGATCTCGACACCGACGTCGTCCCGCCGGGACTTAGCGAGGACGTCATCGCGCTGATCGCCGCGAAGAAGAACGAGCCGGACTGGCTACTCGAATGGCGCCTGCGCTCCTACCGTTACTGGCTGACGCTCACCGAGCCGACCTGGCAGAACGTCAGCTATGCGCCCATCGATTATCAGGACATCAGCTACTACGCAGCGCCCAAGCCCAAGACCGCACTGGCGAGCCTCGACGAGGTCGACCCCGAGCTGCGGGCGATGTTCGACAAGCTCGGGATCTCCCTCGCGGAGCAGGAGCGCCTCGGCGGCGTGGCGGTGGACGCGATCGTCGACTCGGTGTCGGTCGCCACGACCTTCAAGGAGAAGCTTGCCGAGGCCGGCGTCATCTTCTGCTCCTTCTCCGAAGCCGTCCAGAACCATCCAGATCTCGTGCGCAAGCACCTCGGCTCGGTCGTCCCCTACCGGGACAACTTCTTCGCGACGCTCAACTCTGCGGCGTTCACCGACGGATCGTTCTGCTACATCCCCAAGGGCGTGCGTTGCCCGATGGAGCTCTCCACCTACTTCCGCATCAACGCCGCCAATACCGGCCAGTTCGAACGGACCCTCATCGTCGCCGAGGAGGGCTCCTATGTGAGCTACCTCGAGGGCTGCACGGCGCCGATGCGTGACAAGAACCAGCTGCACGCGGCGGTGGTCGAACTTGTCGCGCTCGAGGGCGCCCAAATCAAGTACTCGACCGTGCAGAACTGGTACCCGGGCGACAAAGACGGCCTCGGCGGCGTCTACAACTTCGTCACCAAGCGCGGCCGATGCGCCGCTGACGCGAAGATCTCTTGGACCCAGGTCGAGACTGGCTCGGCGATTACCTGGAAGTACCCCGGCGTCATCCTCCAGGGCGACAACTCCGTGGGCGAGTTCTACTCCGTCGCCCTCACTGCCAACCACCAGCAGGCCGACACCGGCACGAAGATGATCCACATCGGCAAGAACACCCACTCGACCATCGTCTCCAAGGCGATCTCGGCCGGTCATGGGCAGAACACCTACCGCGGGCTCGTAAAGGTCCTCCGCTCCGCGGAGGGCGCCAAGAACCACACCCAGTGCGACTCGCTCCTCCTCGGAAGCGACACCGGAGCGCACACGTTTCCCTACATCGAGGTGAAGAACTCGACCGGAGAGGTCGAGCACGAGGCGTCCACCTCCAAGATCGGCGAAGACCAGCTCTTCTACTGCCGCCAGCGGGGCATCTCCGAAGAGGACGCGGTCTCGATGATCGTGAACGGCTTTTGTCGCGAGGTCTTCAAGGAGTTGCCCATGGAGTTCGCGGTTGAGGCCCAAAAGCTCCTGAGCGTGAGCCTCGAAGGGAGCGTCGGTTGATGCTCGAAATCAAGAACCTCCACGCCAAGATCGGCGACAACGAGATCCTCCGTGGCCTCAACCTCGAGCTCAAGGCTGGCGAGGTCGAGGTGCTGATGGGGCCGAACGGCTCCGGCAAGAGCACCCTCGCGAACGTGCTCGCCGGCCACGAGGCCTACGACGTCACCGGACAGGTTCTCTTCGAGGGGGAGGACCTGCTCGCGATGTCGCCCGAGGACCGCGCCGCGGCCGGGGTCTTCCTCGCGTTCCAGCACCCCGTCGAGATCCCCGGCGTCGGAAACCTCTACTTCATGCGCACCGCACTCAACTCGCTGCGCCGCCAACGCGGCCTCGACGAGATCGACGCGATGGACTTCCTCGAGATCGCCAAGGAGAAGATGGCACTCGTCGAGATGGACCAGAGCTTCATGAGCCGATCGGTCAACGAAGGGTTCTCCGGTGGCGAGAAGAAGCGCAACGAGATCCTCCAGATGGCGATCCTCGAACCACGCCTCGCCATCTTGGACGAGACCGATTCGGGCCTCGACATCGACGCCCTCCGGATCGTGGCGAGCGGCGTGAACGCGCTGCGAAGCCCGGACCGGGCGATGTTGATCATCACGCATCACCAGCGGCTCCTCGACTACATCGTCCCCGACCGCGTCCACGTCATGGCCGAGGGGCGGATCGTCCGCTCCGGCGACAAGGAGCTGGCCCGCGCGCTCGAGGAGCACGGGTACGTTGGCCTCGACGAGGCGTCGCCGGAGGCCCAGGTGGCTACGGCGGCGAGGCCGTGACCGCTGGCCCCGACCGGATAGCAAGAACCGACGTCGCGCTCGTCGGCGGCCTCGCGCTGCTAGAGCCTGAGCCCCGCACCGACGACCCCACGTGGCTCGCCGCGGCGCGCCAGTCCGCGTCGGAGTGGGTGGCCGCGCACGGTTTCCCGACTCGCAAGGACGAGGATTGGCGCTACACGCGTCTCGAGCCGGTCCTCGAGATGCCCTTCGAGCGCGCGTCGCCGGAACACAGTCACGAGCGCGCGCGGATCGCGATCGACGGACTCGGCACCGGTCTCGGTGGCGCTCGTCTGATCTTCGTCAACGGCCGTTTCGCACCCGAGCTCTCCGAGGTCGGAGCGCTTCCCGAAGGCGTCAGGGTGACGAACCTCGCAGCGATCCTCGCTGAGGGCGACGAGCGTCTCGAGGCAATTTTCTCGCGCACGTTCGGGCCGTTTCACCATGCCTTCGCCGCGCTGAACACGGCGCTCACCCACGACGGCGCATTCGTCTCGCTCCCCGCCACTGCGGTTCTCGACGCTCCGATCGAGCTCGTGTTCTTCTCGGAGACCGATGGCCCGCCACTGGTATCGAACCCACGAACGGTCGTGCTGGCGGGCCCGGGGAGCCAAGCGACGGTCGTCGAGACCCATATCGGCCTCCCCTGCGAGGTCTACTGCACGAACGCGGTCACCGAGGTCGTCCTCGAACCGGGTGCACGGGTCGCGCATTACAAGGTGCAGGACGAGTCGGAGTCGGCGTTCCACTTCGCGCTCCTCGACGTTCGCCAGGACCGCTCGAGCTCCTTCTCCTCCCACGCCGTCGCGCTCGGATCACAAGTCGCGCGCCACGAGGTACGGATCTGCCTCGCGGCCGAGGCAACAGACGTGAGCATCAACGGCCTGTACCTGCCTCGAGGCAACCAGCACCACGACAACCCGGTCCGGATCGAGCACGCGGCGCCGGGTGGCACGAGTCGCCAGCTCTACAAGGGTGTGGTGGACGGCCACGGTCACGGCGTGTTCAACGGGCACATCATCGTTCGCCCGGACGCGGCCGGCACCGATGCCCGCCAGACGAACAAGAACCTGCTCCTCTCTGACGACGCCGAGATCGACACTCGACCGCGCCTTGAGATCCTCACCGACGACGTGAAGTGCGCGCACGGCGCCGCGGTGGGACGCCTCGACGGGGACGCCCTGTTCTACCTGCGCTCGCGCGGCGTGGCCGAGGGCGAGGCACGGGGCATCCTCACCTACGCGTTCGCGCGCGAGATGGTCGATTGCATCCCGATCGATTCGCTCCGGACCCGAGTCGAGCGCTTGGTCGCCGACCGGCTCGCGATGCCGAGCGAGCTCGCCAGATGAGCGGGCCATCGACGACGCTGCTCGACTCCGGTTCGGCTTTGCGCTTCGATTCCGAGCCGGCACGCCCGGTGCTCCCAACCCTCGGCGATCAGCACTCGGGCACGACGCTTCGCTGCCGCTACAGCGCGGCGAGGGGCCAAGAGTCGCGGAACGCGATCAACGCGCTCGCCGCCGGCCTCGATCGAGCACCGGAGGCCTTCGCGTGAGCAACGACCTCGGCGACCTCTACCAGCAGGTAATCATCGATCACAGTCGCCACCCGCAGAACTTCCACCAGCTCGCCGACGCGACACGAACCGCCGAAGGGGTCAACCCGCTCTGCGGGGACCAGCTCACCCTGTACGTCAAACTCGTCGGCGATCGCATCGAGGACATCGCCTTCGAGGGCGTTGGATGCGCGATCTCGGTGGCCTCCGCTTCGCTCATGACCACAGCCCTCAAGGGCAAGCGCCAAGACGAGGCGCTCGCGCTGTTCAGGTTCGTCCACACCATGCTGACCGAGAGCCCGAGCGACGAGCTCCCACTGCCCGAGCTCGGCAAGCTCGAGGTGCTCTCGGGAGTCTCGGCGTTCCCGATGCGGGTGAAGTGCGCGACGCTCGCCTGGCACACGCTGCGCAGTGTCCTTGAAGGAAAAAACGAGCTTGTC
>Ga0182024_10026891_pt1 | contig 10091 bp, 6 predicted proteins | sample P32metaG_FD_120480 | JGI IMG/M metagenome (GOLD analysis project Ga0182024, IMG submission 120480) | Permafrost microbial communities from Stordalen Mire, Sweden - P3-2 metaG (Illumina Assembly) | ecosystem: Environmental > Terrestrial > Soil > Wetlands > Permafrost | place: Sweden: Stordalen...
GAAGAGCTCCAACGTCAGATGGAGCAGATGGCTCAGAACGGCCAACAGAACGGGCAGCAGAGTCTGGGCGGGCAACAAAGTCAGCAGGGGCAGAAGGGACAGCAAGGCCAACAAGGACAACAGAGCGGCCAGCAGGGACAGCAGAGCGCCAGTGGCTCGTCTGGCGGATCGTCTTCAGGTGGGTCCCCTGGTCAATCCGGTCAATCGCAGTCTGCCCGGTCTCGTGGATCTCAGTCCAATGGCAGTGGAGACGCGGCTGATCCGCGTGTGACCCAGGCGTTGAACCGGCTACGCAACGCCGATCAGGAGATGAAGCGCAGTGCTGGGCAGGAGCAGAGCTCCGAGGCAGCGCGGCGGGCGGCTGATCAACTCCGCCAGGCTGCGGGCTTGATGAGCAGCACCCAACAACAGCAAGCCACGGGCAAACTCGATTCCCTCGCTCACGAAAGTGATCGCCTTAGCAAAGAAGAGCATGGGCAGGCGGATCGTATCCGTAGCATGACCGGGCAAGCTGGGGCGTCGAATCAGGAGCAGTACGAAGCCAGGCTGCAACAACGCAACAAACTGGCAGAGGACCGGCAGCAGCTCTCCGACGATCTCTCTCAGCTGGAGAAGAATCTGCGGAATGCGGCACGTGAGCTGGCTCCGAGCCAACCTCAGGCTGCCTCAAAATTGCGTGACGCGCTGGGGGGCATGGATCAGACCGATCTGACGAACCGGACGCAACGGACTGCCGACTGGCTCCGCCGGGGGATTAACCCTAATGCCAACGGAACGGAAGAAGGCATTAGCAAGGGTCTCGATCAGTTGAGCCAGCAAGTGCACCAGGCAGAGCAAGGTTTGGGCCCGGGCAAACCCGGTCAGGGTCAGGCGCAGGGTGGCGAACAGAGTGCTGCGCTGGACCATGTCGAGCGCTTCCGTGATCAGGTTGAGTCTTTGACGGCGCGTGGACAGAATCCGTTGGGCCGCCAACCTGGCGGACAACCGGGGCAGGCGCAGGGGCGGAATGGACAGCCCGGCCAGCAGCAGGGACAGGGTGGTCAGCCGGGACAAAGCGGGCAGCAGGGGCAGCGGCAGGGGCAATGGAGCAGCCAGGGTGGCCCAGGTGCTCAGATTGCGCAGGGCAATGGCGGGAATCAGCGCGGCGGAAACCAGGTCGCCCAGGATAACCCGAGCGGAGACGTGGGCAACCGGCGTTCAGGCGGCGGCGCGGTGGGGACAGCCTGGAACAACATCAACACCGGGAACAATCGTTTCGACAGATCAGTGGGACCTGCTGCTCCTGATAACTCACCCGTGCCGGCCGATCCAGAGCGGACGTTCCAGCAAGGGATGGCGGAGCTAAATCAGTTGCGCCACCTGGCTAAGAATGATCCTGCGGCGCTGAAAGAAGTCGAGGACCTGGCGCGTGCGATGCAGCGTCTTGACCCGAAGCGCTTCCCCGGCAATCCGTTGATGGTGGAGCAACTGCACACTGAAGTGCTCGCCGGCGTCGACAAACTAGAACTGCAGCTACGCCACGATTCAGATGGTCAGGCACCGGGTGAGGTGCGTACGACGAAAGAGTCTACGATTCCAGCTGGATACGAGGAAGCTGTAGCGGAATATTACCGGCGCCTTAGCAAAGGCCAGTAACGAGTCTGCAGTTCTCCCTTCAGGTTTTCCCTACTTACCGCGATAATCCTTGAAGAGTTCTGGAAATTGCTGTTTTAGGGCTTCTACCTTTGGACGGTCGCAAACCAGGATGTATGGATTGTCCGGGTGATTCAAGGCATAGTCCTGGTGGTAGGACTCGGCATCATAAAACCCCTTCAGCGGCACAACCTGGGTCACGATCGGCTTGCGAAAAACTTTAGCCGCGTCGAGTTGCGCGATGTAAGCCTTGCTGATCTTCTGCTGCTCGTCGTTGGCGTAGAAGATGACAGAGCGGTAGGATTCACCGACATCCGGTCCCTGGCGGTTCAGCTGAGTGGGGTCATGAACCACGGAAAAGAATATCTGCAGCAGGCGCCCGTAGGTTATCTTCGACGGGTCGTAAACGACCTTCACTGACTCCGCGTGCCCAGTGTTCTCCTGACCAACCTGTTCGTAGGTCGCAGTGGCGGCGGATCCACCCGAGTAGCCGGCCGTAGTATTCAGCACTCCTTTGACGCGCTCAAATACAGATTGCGTGCCCCAGAAGCAGCCGCCGGCAAACACCGCCGTCTGCTTTCCCGATGTCTGCGCCAAGGCGCTATCGGTGCTAGGAGCGGGGATTGGGGGCTTGTCCGCTGCATTGCAGCCCAGACAGGTAGCAAAGGCTATCAGCAAAGTAACCATGGTGTTGCGCACGGCAAAGGAACGAGACATGGGACGACTCCTGGGTAATACCCTGTATTGAGACGAGAATACGGTTCAGAAGTTACAGGTGAGTTCACTCGATCGAACAAACCAGCTCCTTTGAGGATTTCGCGCCTATAGCGTATTTCCCGGGGGCGCAATATCTGGCGGAGGTCGACCCGTCCATCCACACCGGCGACGTCATTGTGGCGGATACGGTCGACGGGAAAAAATTGGATAAGGACGGCGCGTTCAAGATGGTCTCGAGCGAAGAGCGCCGCCCGGCTCGCTGGGTGCGCAACCTTGCCTCGATCTCGGTGGTGAAGGTCGAACCTTAGTTCCATGGGCGTCCGGGTGGGGACTCGCTATAATGTAAAGACACCTGGGCCTTATGAAAACCACTCCTTCGACCATCGCTAAGTTATTATGTTGCATTAGTTTGCTAGTAGTCCTGCCATGCGGCGCGGGCAACTCCAGCGTTACTGTCCCCAGTTACCGGCTACACCTTTTTCACCTGCACACCGGCGAACGGATCGATGTGGTGTACCGGATCGGCGATCAATACCTGCCCGAGGGGGTTGCGGAGCTGGACCACTTTCTTCGCGACCACCGCACTGGGGACGTGAAGGACTACGACGTGAAGGAGTTCGATCTGCTGCACGATCTGATGGCTAAGCTGGGCCGTCCGGATGCCGAGATCGACATTGTTTGTGGATACCGCACACCGTGGAGCAACAACTACCTGCGGGAACATGGGCACGGCGTTGCCGAGCACAGCCAACACATGGAAGCAAAGGCCATCGATATCCGGATTCCGGGGGTTTCCAGCGCTGAAGTCCGCGATGCGGCGCTGTCCATGGCCCGCGGGGGCGTGGGCTATTACCAGCAATCCAATTTTGTTCATGTCGACGTGGGCCGGGTGCGGCGCTGGTAGGTTTTCTCAAGCTCCGGGATAGCGCGGCCCCTTGGCGAGCACAGCATTCAGCGAGCGGTCGTGGCCGTAGATATCGTCGAAGAAGTAAACCTCACCATTTTCCTCAACCACCGCGGTCAGATAGATAATGACCACCGGAACCGGCCGGTCCAGGTTCACCTGCTGATTATCTCGGCCGGATTGCATGGCGGCCCTTACCGCGTCCAGTGTCCATTTGGGCTGCCCCTGCAACAACCAGGCCGCGAGCTCCGCCGGCTTCTCCACCCTTATGCACCCATGACTAAAGTCTCGCCGCGACTCCGAAAACAACGCCTGTGACGGCGTGCTGTGAAGGTAGACGTTGTGTTCGTTGGGAAACATGAACTTGACCAGGCCCAGCGAATTGGTCGGTCCCGGCCTCTGACGCACCAGCAGCTTGCCTGAGCGCAATTGCGCCAGCACGTCGGCACTCACGGCTGCGCTGGTCACAACGCGGCCGCTCTGGTCGGTAATCTCAAAATTCTTGCGCGCCAGATAACCGCTGTCTTTCGCAAGCGAGGGAATGATCTCACCGCGGGTGATGCTGTAAGGAACATTCCAGTAGGGCCGAAAGACGATGTACTTCATGTCTTTGGCAAAAACAGGGGTTTCGTTCCGCACCGCTTTGCCGACAACGACGTTCATCCGCAAGGCTATGCGATGATCGGGGGAAAACACGCGCAGGACAAACTCGGGGATATTGACGGCCACGGGCAAGGTTGGAAAGTCGACCGGCAGCCACCTCCATGTTTCCAAAGCATCATCGAGCTGTTGGATGCGAACACTGAGAGGCGTGTTCAACTGGCGCAGCGTATCTTTGCCGAGTCTGCCATCCGCGTTAAACCCGTGGCGGGATTGGAAATGCTTTACGCCGTCGACTAACGGCCCGTCGTAAATCCCAGGCTTGGGATCCCCTATGGGCCCCTTGGCCAGGTCGCCCACCAGTTGCAGCCGTTGTGCCAACGCCTCTGCTCCGGCATAGGCATCGCCAGGCGCCAGCGTCTTTTGCACTTCCGGCAAGGGCGCGCTGTGGTCCTGGTCGGCGAGCGCCAGATAATTCTGCAGGGCGGCTTCGGTGCGCTGGTAACCGTAGTAGGGCGGTTCGACTGCCTTCAATACTTCGGGCACGTTGCTCGCCGGCAGCAGCTTCTGTAGCAGGAACTGTGGCAGGTCGTAGCTTTTTTGAGCGACATCAATGCCGAATTTGAAGTGCTTTGGATTCACCCGCCCGATGTGCAGGTCAGAGATATAGCGCATCGCGCTCACAGTGAGAGCAGCATCGAAATGGGCGATCGTGGTTGCATCACCGGGCGCACTCTTCAGCGCGTTCAATCGCGAAGGCCAACGTTCGGCGTCATATTCTTCCGGGTTGAGGCCCTTGAGCCGGCTGACTTCGAGCGCCGTCATCACGGCTTGCGCCTGGGGAGTTGGCTGTCCGTCGCGCACCCACACGGGGGTGTAGCTGACCGCCTCGTACAGGGCTTGCACACGTTGGCGATAGTCCGGGAAGTTTGGCCATTTCAGATCGGCCAGAGTTCCTGCATCCGCGATGGTACGCAACTGCTCGGCAATCGCTTCTGCGTTCGGCGTAGCGGCGGCCGGTGAGGGCGTACTCTGCGACCGGCAACCCAGCGCAATGGAGAACAGGATAGCGAGGGTAATGTGAAAACCCGCAAGACGTCCTACCCGAATCATCATTCGTTCAACCTTTAGCACCTAAGCACTCGAGGAGACCAAATCCGGCGCCAGAAGCGAGGTGGTGGATGCGACTCCGGGAGCCAGGCGGGTAAGGGTCATTACCGTGATGTCGTCGTCTTGCCCGAAGGCAACGGCCGCGTCCGTGGCTTGCTTCGCGTCGGGCTGGGTAGCGATCAGTGCCCGCAGCCGCTCGAAGCTGAAGATGTCGCCGGCAGGATTGCGCGCTTCCAGCAAGCCATCGGTATAAAGGGTGAGCCGGTCTCCGACGGCGAGGTGGAACCGTACGGTTTCATATTCAGCATTGAGATCCAGGCCCAGTGGCAGTGCTCCCGGCAAATTGAGCTCGTGTCGGTTCAGGAAGGGAGCGGGATGCCCCGCACTCGCCAGCACGCAATCTCCTTCCGCATCCAGGCGCAGTGCCAGGCAGGTCACGAACCCGTCTTTCAGGCGGCCACTCAGGCGGCGGTTGAGGATGGAAAGCACCTCCGCCGGATCGTCTACTGTATCCGCCACGGTGCGGATGGTGCCAACGATCAACGAGACGGTCATGGCTGCCTTAAGACCTTTGCCGCTCACGTCGCCTAAGACGAGCAGTGCGGAGCCATCGGGCTGGGCGATCAGTTGAAAGAAATCTCCTCCGACCTGCTGCGCTGGCCGGTAAGCACTGGTCACCGCATAGCCATCGAGGGATGGAAGTGTTTCCGGGATGAGCACCTGTTGCAGCTCCTGGGCGCTTCTGAACTCTTGTTCGAGAGCACCCTGGCGCTCGCTTTGCTCCACCGAGTATCGGTAGACCGCGTACACGATCGAGATCAGTAGGAACGCAAATTCCAGCGTATTTATATCGAATGGACTGCCGAAAAGGGTAAACAACGGCCTGGATGCTTTCTGAGAAATGGTCCAGTGAGTGAAACGTTGGCCCTGACCGGTGAAATTCTGGAACCCCAGCGTCAACTGGGTAAGCGCCCCCAGGATAGCCACCAGCCAGCGAGCGGTGTCCAGCCGTTTTCCGATGGCAAAGCCTATCAGCACCAGTGGATACGCTTCGATCAACATGGTGGGTATCGTGAGCAGAGCGTCGGCGATCTGCAGCACCATTACGTGCGGACCGCTCCAATCCAGCAAGATGAGAATGCCGTCGGCGACTCCGCAAAAAATGGAGATGCATGCGAGAATGCGAGTCGATCGGCGTAGAACGGGATTTCGATCAAGCTCCAACAGATACAGCAACAGATACCAGATGGAGATATCGGCAATCGCAAGAAGAGGCTGCTGCATGCTGCTGGAGAAAGAGGACGTAAACGGTAAGCGGAGGCTGGTGAAGAAGGATGAGAGCAACAGGGCGCAAGCCCAGGCGGACATCCAAAAGAGAACCCACTGTCTGCGATTGCGGAACCAGGAGGCAAACCCGAAAAAGGCAATCAGCGCATAGATGAGTTGGATCCCAAAACCGAACAGGCGGCCCCGGAGCCATCGATCATTGAGACTGCCTTTGTAGGCTGCGATGGCATCGGCGGGCCCCGCCAGGGGTGGCCGATTCAGCCCTCCCGCTTCGCCGGAGTCGGCGGAGAAATAGGGCGCTTTCCAGACTCTGAAGGCGAGTACGCCGGATCCTGGCTGTCCGAGCGAAATGCTCTCGGGAGCCAGACGGCGATAGTAGAAAGCATGTGGCGGCAATTTGCTCTGGTGCCCAACCAGGCTGCCGTTCCAATAGACCTCGTAGGCATCGTCAATCGGAGGCAACAGGAAAGCCAGATCGGGTTGGATGCCGGGCACTGGGACAAAATTCACATGACGGCGGTACCAGGCGTATCCGGTGTAGCCGAAGTGCGTTTGTGCACCCCAGGGTTTATCGACCTTGATTTGTTCCCAGCTCGAGTCATCCAGCGTGGGGGAAGCCCACGCTGGATCATCTCCTACATGGAACTGCCAATCGCCACCCAGCGCAACGGTGCCCTTGCCTAGCCCTTCGATGTTCAGAGGCGCCGGCGGCGTGGCTGCGCGCGCAACCAGGGTGCATGCGAAGACAAGAAGGACAACGGCAGGCAACCACTTACCCGGCGAGAAATGCCTCATCATACTTCCAGCATGATACCCGTTCGGACGGAGGGTCTCAGCGGTGTTCTTGTCTTCGGCCTGTTAACCTGAGAGACTTCCTGCGATGACCGGGGGGATCTGTTGAACGCCAGGAAATGGCGCATCGTGCTGAGCGGCGTCGCCCTGCTGGCCGCTGTCCCTCAATCGCGGCCGGTTGTGGGCGCTACGGAGAAGGCTTCCGGCTATGTGGACCCGGCGATCTGCGCGGGTTGCCACCAGGGCATCGCCGAGACTTACCAACTTACCGGCATGGGTCGTTCCTTGTACCGTCCAACGCTGGCGAATACGGTTGAGGACTACCAAACCCACAACACGGTCAATAACGACGCATCGGGCTTGACGTACACGATGATCGAGCACGACGGCAGGTTTTATCAGCGCCGGTCGGAGAAGGGTTTCGATGGGCATGAGACCAACGTCGCCGAGGAGCAGATCGACTACGTCATTGGCTCCGGCAACCACGCCCGCAGTTACCTGCACCGCGGCCCCGATGGCAGGCTGATCGAATTGCCGGTCTCCTGGTACGTGGAGAATTCAGGCTACTGGGCGATGAGCCCGGGGTATGATCGCGCGGGGCAGGAGGACTTCCGCCGGGCGATTACCGGCGAGTGCCTGCTCTGCCACAACGGTCTGCCGTTGAAGGGCAGTTATCCGGAGCGTGGCGATACCGGCCTTTCGCTTTTCCCCAACCCAATTCCGGAGGGGATCGATTGCCAGCGGTGTCATGGGCCTGGGGGCGCACATGTGCGTGCGGCTCTCGCAGCCAATACTCTGCGGGAGAAGATACGGGAGGCGATCGTCAATCCGGCGCGTCTCAGCCGTGACCGGCAGCTTGAAGTCTGCATGCAATGCCATCTCGAGACCAGCAGCAGCCTGATGCCGAACGAGATTCGCCGCTACAACCGCAGCATCGATTCCTATCGCCCCGGTGAGCCCCTGGGCGATTACAAACTCTTCTTCGACCGCGCCTCCGGACAGGGTGACCGGTTCGAGATCGCGCATGCCGGGTATCGATTGCGGATGTCAGCGTGCTTCCGGTCGAGCCAGATGACGTGCCTCACCTGCCACGATCCTCACCAGTCCTACCGTACCAGGAACTCGACCGCGCATTACGTGGCCGTTTGCCAGGGCTGCCACCAAGCGGTTGTTCACAAAGCCAGCTTGCCGGCGGGGGCGGATTGTCTTTCATGCCACATGCCAAAACGACGGACCGACGACGTGGTGCACGTGGTGATGACGGACCACTACATCCAGCGCGCGAAGCCGGACCGCGATCTGCTGGCGCCGATGGCGGAGGTGGCCAACGCACCTCTGGGGCGTGAGCCCGTGGTGCCGTACTATCCATCGCCGCAGACCCGGACCGCGGAAAATGAGTTGTACGCCGCAACCGCGGAAGTGAAGCATGGCTCGGAAGGCGGCATCGCCCATCTGGAGAGCGCGATTGTTCGCTACTCACCGGCTGCGCCGGACTTCTACTTTGAACTGGGAGACGGATATGCGCGGGCGGGAAAGAGCGATGAAGCAATCCGCTGGTACAAAGAGGCGCTGCGTAAGAAGCCGGAGTTTCGCCCGGCCACCAAACAGCTGGCGGCCACGCTGATCGGTAAAGGAGAGTACGCGCGGGCGACGGAAGTGTTGCGGCAGGCGGTCGCGGCTCCCCCGGCGGATGAGGCTCTCTTTACTGATTTGGGGAACGCCTACTTACGGCAGCGAATGCTTCCCCAGGCGCAGCAGGCGCTGAAGCGTGCGCTCGAGATCAACCCCGATCAGCCGGAAGCACAAAACCTGCTTGGATTAGTCGCAGTGCAAAAGAACGACCCGGCAGAGGCGGAAGCTCAGTTTCGTAGTGCGCTGCGTAGCCAACCGGATTTGGCGGAGGCGCATAACAACCTGGGAAACAGGCTCGCAGGAGCCCACAGTTACCCGGAGGCGGAGTACCACTTCCAACGGGCGATCGCGATCAATCCAAAATACGCGGAAGCCCATCACAGTTATGCCCTGGTGCTGGCGCTTACCCAGTCCTACGATCGGGCGGTGATTGAGTTACGGGAAGCCGCACGGCTGGACCCCGACGACGCGCAGACGCACGATGATCTGGGTGACGTTCTGATGGCGCAGGGTCAGGGCGATGGGGCTGCCGAACAATACCGGGAAGCAGTACGGCTGAAGCCGGCTCTGGCTGATGCGCATTGCAGCTTGGGGAATTTACTCGGTGCGCAGCAAAAGTACGAGGAAGCCAAGAGGGAGCTTCAAGCTTGTACTCAACTCGACCAAAGCCGCCTGGAAGCCAACCTCGGACTGGGATTGATTCTCATGGGCGAAGGCAAGACGGCGGAGGCAAGAGTGCAGTGCCGCAAGGCGCTGGCCAGCCGCGACCCCGGGGTTCGCAACACTGCCCAAAAGGCGCTGGAGCAACTAGGCCGGTGATCCGAAGGCTCGCCAAATAGAAATCTTACGAGATTTTTTCGCTCATAAATCAGGTCAATCCGCATCTATACCCTGGTTGCAAAGTAGATATGCTTCCCCTTGCGCGACTTACCGCGCACATATTTGCGGCAGCCTGTTCAGCCGTGCCGTAAAGGGCTGGGCCGATGAGGCTTGAGTGTGTGCGTGAGGACCGATTGCAAAACCAGTCCCGCCGGGACGGCTGAACTTAGCCCAGGACGCAGTCCTGGGTTAGAAATTCGAAGGACGAAGAGTCCCGTAGGGACAACTGGAAGTTCGCTGACGGCGATCCCCGGTCCGATAACTTTTTCAGTCGTCCCTTCGGGACTTTTCGAGGGCGCATGCTAACCCAGGACTGCTTCCTGGGCTAAGTTCAGCCGTCCCGCCGGGACTATCGCTTCTCTGAAGGGTACGGCCGTCAGGCCGTACATAGCTACTGTGTAATGAATCCGGCTTTACAGGCTGCGGAAAAACTCGGGACCGGACAGGAAAGACGTACCTCAGGGGCTAAAGCCCGACGTATTCTCAATCATTTACGGCCCGACTAAAGTCGTGCCCTGATACAAAACCGAGTTTTTCC
>Ga0182024_10026892_pt1 | contig 10091 bp, 10 predicted proteins | sample P32metaG_FD_120480 | JGI IMG/M metagenome (GOLD analysis project Ga0182024, IMG submission 120480) | Permafrost microbial communities from Stordalen Mire, Sweden - P3-2 metaG (Illumina Assembly) | ecosystem: Environmental > Terrestrial > Soil > Wetlands > Permafrost | place: Sweden: Stordalen...
CCCTCCGGGCGAGCCTCCACAACGACAGCCGCATCACCCAGGCAAACCCGGTCCCTCCCCTTCAACCCTTAGAGTCACCGACCACACAGCGTTGCGACGACCGGTTGAGCTCAGGCCATCATCGCCGGGTCACACGGAGCACGACCCGCAGCGCCGAGCCGGTAACGCTCGACAAAACGGCTGAGGTCCATCGCCTCCACCGCCCCCAACACCGTCCACACCAGATGATCCTCCGGCAGCCACTCCGTCAACGACGGCGGCATCAACAACAACTGATCACGATCACAACCAACAAAGTTCAGAGCCATACCGGAAGTGTCTTAGCTTAAACCCGCCAGACGACACCGATATTCCGACAGCCTCGTGGCCAAGCACTCGCCAGACGTCGGCGCCGCTGGCGCCTCCGTCGCCGCCATTGCGATGGCGCGCCGCCGCCGCCGGCCGAGATCAAAGCGATCGCGCCGGCCGTGGCCGGACACAGGTCCGGATGACGTCGATCGCTCATCGGGTCGTGGCCAGCCAGGTTCCCACTGATGTGGGGTGTGTGGCCGGTCCTCAACGGGCAGGAGCGTTGCCCGGCCGATCGCGCACCGGCCGTCGTTAGGCGGCCGGACGATCGTCTAGGACGTACGGAGAGCGCTGCCCTCGTGCAAGGTGACACTCCGGATCCTTGAACAGTCCCGAGGACGAGACGGACGGGTTCGAAAAGTGATCTCGGTCACCAGAACGGAAGTATCATCGGGAACGGCTGCGCGTCAGGGTCTCGTCGGCGGGCCTCTTCAGCCGCGCGATTTCGTAGCTGCCATTGCCTCAGGGCGCTGATGATATGACCCACCACGAAAGGTATTTTCGCCTAGTTGGTGCTTGTGGGTCAGAACCTGACGGGCCGGGCCTTCAGGCGCGTAGGAGCCCGAATGCTCTCCGCCGCAGGGGATCAACGGCCTCGCGCTCCGCCTTCCGCAGCATCCATTCATCGACCGCTGTGAGCGCAGCGCTCACAGCGGAGGCTCCAAGTGTGTGTATCGGACCCGGAGGCCAACGTCGTGACTTCCGGTCGACAATCCAAAATTCCGTCAGCTCACTCTGCTTTCCCCGCACCAGATCCGTGACTAGCTGACCATTGAGGTGTGCCATGGACATTCCATGTCCCCAACAGCCGTTTATGCGGAGGACTCGTCGCCCCTCGTCGACGAATCCGATATGTGGCACGAGATCGATGGTGGCGGAAATCGTCCCACCCCACCGATGCGTCACTCGCACATCCTTCAGCGCTGGAAAAAACGCACGCAAGTCCTTCTCCAGTCTCGCAAATATCCCGGGCTCGTAGTCGCGGTCCATCGCCGCGTCCGCCACCGGCAATCGCCGCCCACCGAAGATGATCCGCCCGTCAGGAGTGACACGAAACCAGTGGAAGCACTGGAGGTTGTTTTCGAGATTATATCTGCGGGCCCAGCCAATTTCCCCCCACTCTGCCTCCGATAGTGGCTCGGTAGCAATCTGATAAGCGTATACTGGCCATTGATCGCCGCGGGGCATCGCTTTACATGGCACCCTATGACTCTCCGCGTTGGCCGCGATCACCACGGTGTCTGCGATCACTGCTCCCTGGGGCGTCGAAATTGTAACTCCGCGAGAGCCCGACTCTATCGAGATAACCCGGGAGCGCTCATAGACGCGGGCCCCTGCCGCCAGGGCGAGCCGTTTTAGCTCGCGGACGTGCTTGCAAGGATTCACAAACAGGGTATTTTGCTCGAACAACCCTCCAGCGCCGGCCAATAGTGGACTGTGTAGCTCTTGGGCCAGGGTGTCGCTGTCTACCGGCTCAACCTCTCCACTGAGTCCTAGCCGCTCGTAAAATGCTTCGGTAGCACGAAGACCCTTTAACCACATGGTGTCCATCGCAATCCGCATGATGCCGTGGCGGTCCATTGGATCCGAATCCATTTGATGGTCATCGATCATGGCCCGCGTGTACTCAAGCGACCGCGCCGCATATTCGTACGCCTCACGCGCTCGCAGCTTCCCATAGACCCGTTCTATGGTCGCCATGTTCCAGCCGACCTGGGTCATCACGACGCCGGCGTTTCGTCCGCTGGACCCGCTCCCGACGAGGTCCTGTTCGAGCACTACGACATCGCACGCCTCGCCACACGAGGCAAGATGAAAGGCGGCGGAGAGACCATTCACGCCCGCCCCCACGATCGCGACGTCCGCGCGAATCTCGTCTCGAAGGGGCTCCTCGGGATGATATGGCCCATAGGTGTCAGCCCACAGCGATACATTGAGCTCCGACATTTGATCTCCTATTCAACTACTGCTGTCGTACGTAGGCCTGAACGAGATACCGTGGCTGCGGTGGTTTGAGTCGCTCAGAACCACTCGTTTCGCATCTCGAGGACAGTCCGGTCAAGCCCTGCCAAGAGGTTGAGCTGCGGCTCGACGCGCGGCAACTCGTACGCGTAGAAAAAGCGAGCCGCTTGGCGCTTGCCCTCGTAGAAATCGCCGGTGCCGTGTTCGGCGGCCTCGAGCTGGTCCAACCAGAGCCACGCCACCACGATGTGTCCAGTCGCTTCAAGGAAGGCTGTAGCGTTAGCGAGACGGACTTGGGAGTCGGGCTCCATCAGGAGGTGGTGTGTGACGTCCGCCAACCGCTCGACGACAGCGCCGAGGACGCTAGCGAGCTCGGCACGTTCCCCGCCACCGGCTTGCGCCCGCTCAAGCGTCCGCTGAATTGCTTCGAGAAGCGTCTGGAACGCGGAGCCATCTTGCATCGCGACCTTGCGTCCAAGCAGGTCAAGTGCCTGGATTCCGTTCGTGCCCTCGTGGATTGCGTTCAACCGGTTGTCCCGGTATAGCTGCTCGACGAGAGACTCACGGGCATAGCCGTAGCCACCGAAAATCTGGATGGCAAGGTCGTTGGCAGCTAGGCACCACTGTGACGGCCACGCCTTTGCGATTGGCGTGAGGACGTCAAGCAACGTCGCCGCGCGTTCGCGTTCGACGTTATCGGGCGCAGTTGCCGCCTCATCAACGAGGTAGCAGCAGTAAAGGCACAGCGCCAGCCCACCCTCGACATAGGCCTTCTGTGCCAGAAGCATCCGGCGGACGTCCACGTGCTGGATGATCGGTACTTGGGGCGACGCCGGGTCCTTTCGGTCTGGGGGCCTGCCCTGAGTCCGTTCGCGCGCGTAATGAAGGGCTCTGGAATATCCGGCGTACCCGATGGACGCCGCCGCGAGCCCGACTGCGATTCGCGACTCGTTCATCATGTGGAACATGTACCCGAGGCCGGAATGTTGGTCGCCCACCAGATATCCGACTGCACCAGCACTGCCGCCAGGGCGCTGCGCCCCCTCGCCGAATCCGAGAATGGTGTTGACCGTGCCCCGGTAGCCCATCTTGTGGTTCACCCCGGCGAGGGCCACGTCGTTTCTCTCTTCCAGCGTGCCGTTTGGACCTACGAGCACTCTCGGCACGATGAACAGGCTGATCCCCTTGACACCAGGTGGTGCCCCAGGGATCTTCGCCAACACCATGTGCACGATGTTGTCGCCCATCTCGTGGTCACCACCGCTGATCCACATCTTCGTCCCGAACAGACGGTAAGTACCGTCGGGCTGTGGCTCGGCACGGGTACTGATGTCCGCCAGCGAGCTTCCTGCCTGTGGCTCGGAAAGGCACATCGTTCCCAGGAAGCGGCCATCGACCATCGGTCGAACCCAGGTTTCCAACTGCTCAGCGGAGCCATTCGCGAGCAGCAGGTTGGCGGCCGCAATGGTCAGTCCAAGATACCCCGATGTCCCCACATTCGCCCCTAGGAAGAACGAGAACGACGCATACCCCACCACGAACGGGAGCTGCATGCCGCCCACCTTCAGGTCAATGGAGCACCCCACGAGCCCGGCGGTCCCGAACGTCTCGATTGCCGCGGCGACCTCGGGAATGAGCACGATGGTTCCGTCATCCCCAATGTAGGGCTCGTTGGAATCGCCGAGTGCGTTGTGCGGCGCGAAGCGATCGGTGGCGATGCGCTCCGAGAGCTCGAGCACCTCGTCGAACAGATCCCTCGACTGCCCTTCGAAGCGCGGACGTTGGACAAGTCGCTCGACGGCGAGCCATTCGTGGAGCAGAAACTGAAGGTCCCGTCGAGATATCACACCGGATTGCGCCGGGCTGTGGACGGTCATGGAGACCACTTGTCCACCGGGGAGGTGAAGCGGATCCGATCCAGCCCGTCGTTGACTCCCATTCCGGCGGAGCCGACTGTCAGCGTCGAGTCGACAATGTATGAGGAGAGCGAGAGCACGAAGAACGTGTGGGCGATAGTCGTACGGAAAGGACCGGCGCCCGCTCGCGGTCGACAGGGGTCCGCCGACCGTGACGCGTCACCCGCGCGGAGTTATCCGCATCGACCTGCGGCGCGTCCAACCATGAGCTCCTACCGAACCGTTTCCCGAGCAGGGCCAGCAGTTCGGCCGGCCCGTCAACGTCAGTCCGCGTGCCTCCGTTCAAGATCGTATGTTCGCTGTGCCGTATCTGGGCTAAGTCCCTGGCACCAAGCTACTAGGGCGATCGGAGATCAGACGCCCCTCGGCTCGCCGCACACCCACATGGGGGAGGGCCCGCAGAAAGATGAAGCTTCCTCAACCCCGAAGCGCCCACTGTTACCGCATGTCCACGGGATATCATCTACGCGCGTCCTTCCGACTCTGCAAGGCGCACCATCGCGAGCCTGGCTTCTCGGCGCAAAGATCCCCCGATCGGAGGTATTTGGGTTGACCCGGATTACCCGCCGGGGGCACATCAGGAATCATGAACCGATGAGTGGAAGCGTCATCGGGTACGAGGTGAAGCGGTCTTCAAGCTGGTGTCGAGGTACCGTCGGAGGTCTGGGCCAGCGCGATGGCGTGAAATCGCAGGTGGGGGCTGTGCTTATGAGAACGACGTACTGACAGCTCAACGGGAGTCGCGAGTTGCCGAACGGAGATCAAACGCGCGAACGAATCGAGCGGGTCGCTTTGGACCTGTTTCTCGAGAGGGGGTACGCCGGTACTCCGCTCCGGCTGATCGCGGAGGCGGCGGACCTCACGACCCCAGCGCTGTACTGGCACTACAAGTCCAAGGGTGATCTGTGCTTCTCGATCGTGGCACGGGAGTTTCAGGAGTTCGGAGACCTCGTCCGAGCGGCGGTGGGTCGCGGTTCACCTGAGGAGCAGCTTCGAGAGTACGTCGAGGCCTTTGTCTCCTTGCAGCTGCGGCGTCGAAAGGGCCCGATGAAGCTGGGATTTGATCAACTTGTCGCGTCCTTGCCGCCTGCCCAGCGGACTGGGATTGACAGGATCCAGCGGCCACTGTTCGACGGGCTCCGAGGCATCCTCAAGTCCGGCCAGAGTCTGGGCGTGTTTGCGGTGCTAGACGTAACCGTGACCTCATTCGCGATCATCTCCATGGCGGACTACGTCTTCACGTGGTACCGCCCAACGGGCGAATTCAGCATCGACGAGATAGCGGCGGAGTACGCCGATCTCGCTGTCCGGCTTGCCCGGGGACCTGCGCTGGGACCGGAACCCAGCCCGCGCGTCTCGCGGGCGGCGGCCGTTCCCAAGTCTTCAGCCGCAAGCAAACCGTGACGGGTCACGCGGTCTACGCCGCCCATCGCTGACCGACCCCACTGCTAACGAGGCAGGTCCTTGACAACGGCCGATCGACAGTCATAGACTCCTGCTTGAGCGCTCATTCAGGAGGCTTGAGCGTTCATTCAGAAGCGTAGGCGGCGTCCTTGCCGCACCGAGGAGGAGGCGCGATGACTGCGATCGTGGAGAAGGCTGAGAGTGTTCGACCGTTGAGTCGTCGCGCCGGAAGCGCTCTCGCGGCGGTGGGTCATCCCGTCGCTTCGGTACCTGACAGCGAACGGGCGTGCGAGCAAGTGCTGGCCTCACACGTAGCCCTCCTGCGCGAGATTCACGACAACGTCGTACAGGACCTGTTCGGGGTCGCGCTGACCCTGGAGAGCGTGGCCGAAACCCGCGGGCGTGAGGTCAGCGACTGCGCAGACAATGTCCGACGCGTGCTGACCAAGCTCAGATCGATCCTCGACGAAGCCACCCCGGAACTGATGCCGCGGGACCCGGCACCGCCACCTCTTCCTGCCTTGGTGGAAACGTTACAGGGGGCCGCTGGCGCCGTGTGTCTGGAGTTTGGTCTCGATGCGGTCGCCTCTGCCCCAGCCCCAGTGTGCTCGGCGGTTGCGAACTTCGTCAACGAAGGGGTCCGGAATGCGCTCAAACACGCGGACCCGAGCCATGCTTCGGTGGACGCGAGCTTTGAGTCGGGCGTGTTACGGGTATCGGTGGCGAACGACGGTGTGCGTCGCGCCTCGAGCGACCGCGGGATTGGACTACGCCTGCTCGGGCTGGACGCCGAGCGCCTGGGCGGTGCTGTATCTGTCGAGCAGGAGGAGCAGACGTGGCAACTCACGCTCACGTTGCCGGTCACGAGGCCGACCTGACTCCGCCGGCCGACGGGCCGATCGCGCGGCGGATCCTCGTCGTCGATGATCACGAGATCGTGCGCACCGGGCTGCGAATGGTCTTCAGCACGCAGGATTGGGTCGCACGCTGTCTCGAGGCAGCAGATGGCGGACAGGCCGCTGATCTGGCGCGGAGATACGTGCCTCATGTCGCGCTGATCGACGTGCTGCTAGGTGCCGAATCGGGCCTCGACGTGTGCCAGGCGCTACTCAGTGAGAACCCCGATATGCAAGTAGTTCTCATGTCGGGATCCGGGCGCGTGTCCCGTGCGGTAGCGGTCGCAGCCGGCGCCCGCGGATTCTTCCCGAAGGACTGGTCTTCTGATGCGATAGTCGCCGCCGTGCTCCGCGTCAGCATGGGAAAGACTCTGTTTCCTCGCTCCGATGACGCCGCGCCTAGCCAACCACTCTCGAGGCGCGAGCTCGACGTTCTGCAGCAGCTCGTCAATGGACTGAGCAATCGAGAGGTCGCATCGGCGCTGTTCCTCTCTCGTCACACGGTGAAGCAGCACACATGTAGCCTCTACCGCAAGCTCGGTGTCCGGAACCGTGCCGAAGCCGCCGGTCGCGCTCGGTTACTCGGGCTCGTGCTGTGACGCTTCTGTGCCAACCGTGACAGGCATGGCGTCGGACACAGCGTCGACTGTCCGGTCAGACGTCGGCGAGACGACGTATGACCGGATCCTCGCGGCTGCAACGAGCCTCTTCATCGAGAAGGGATTCGCCGGGACTCCAGTGAGTCAGGTCGCCAAGAACGCGGGGGTAACGACCCCCGCGCTGTATTGGCATTTCGGGTCGAAGGAGGAGCTCTACTTCACGGCTGTCAAGCGCGTCTACGTGGGCTACCGAGACGAACTTCTCGCACGAGCGGTCGGTCATTCCTCGGAGGAACGGTTGGGAGCTTACGTTCATGCGTTCGTGGAGATGCAGCTCCGGGATCCCGAGATCTCTACGGAGTTCGGCTATCAACAGCTCCGCGACGCACTTCAGGACGACAAGCGCGCCGAGCTTGATGCTGTGGAGGCGAGCTGGGTCGATCACCTGAAGCAGATCCTGCTCGACGGTCGCGAAGAAGGGGTGTTCACCTTCCGGGATCTCAATCTCACGGCGATGGCCCTTATTTCGATGTGCGAGTACGTCTTTACGTGGTTCAAACCTGATGGGAGGCTGGCGACACGCGACGTTGCTGACCTCTACACAAAGTTCGCAAGCAGGCTTGTCGGTGCTGAGCTCAAACCACCGTGCGGGGACGAACAGGACCCGACATGAAGCGTGGCCGCCGCCGGCGGCGATCACATCCCCGAGTCGACGTCCGTCGTCGCCGCTCCCGCGGGCGGCGCCTCGCCGCCGCTTGCGCGCTCCTGCATCGCCTCAAGACCTACCGGTGGCGTTGGCCACTGAGCATGCTCACTGGACCGCGCATTTTCGTGCGGCACATCCCCCAAGTGGGCAACAACCCCCTAGCCCCCTAGCTGAGACGAACTCGCCCGCTTAGCATCGCCTCGGTCACTTGCAACGCCGCCGGTCTGACCGCGGCGAGTTCTTCCGGCAACAACGCGAATCCCGCGCATGATCGGCGCGGGTTGGAGGTCGATCGATGGCAACCGCAAAGTCGCCCAGGGGCGCGAGCGCAGGCAGCCAAAAGACCGGGCCGCAGGTTAGGTGGCAGTGGAGACTGACTGTCCTACTCACGTTGCTGACGGTCGGTCTGGTAGCTGGCTGCGGTAGCTCGAGCCATTCCACGAGGACTGGCGGGTCATCGTCATCGTCATCGTCGATCCGACTCGTGTCAACCACACCAACGCCGACGGGCACCCTTTCCTCAATCACCTGGGACCTGCCCTACGGCGAGCCGCTGTCTCTCGATTACATCAAGGCTGATTACTACTCGCCCCAGACAATCGACGCAAATCTGTGCGATCAGCTGTACTGGACGAATCCAGTCACGCAAACGCCCGAGCCGGATCTCGCGACTTCGATGTCACACCCGAATCCGCTCACGCTTATCTACACCATCCGCCAGGGCGTTCACTTCTGGGACGGTCACTTGTTGACTGCTACAGACGTCGCATACAGCCTCAATAGAAACCTCAATCCCAAGTTGGGGAGCGGCCAAGCCCTCTTCTATCGAAATGTCAAGAGCATTACTGCCACTGGCCCCTTCCAGGTAACGGTCAAGCTGATCCGGCCAGACATCGTGTTCCCGGAGGAGCTCGCTTCGAATTCGGGTTTCGTCGCCGAGGCGGCATTCATGAAGAAGGAAGGCAGCGCCTTCGGAAACCCAAAGGTCGGGATCATGTGCTCGGGCCCGTATGAGTTCGAAAGTTGGACGCCAGGTAACCAGATCGTTATCAAGGCCAACCCCAACTACTGGAACAAGGCGCTGGAGCCGAAGGTGCAGACTGTGAAATTCGATTTCATCACGAGCACGAGTGCTTTGACAGCGGGGCTTCTGAGCGGTGGTATTGATGGGACGTACGAAGTTCCGCAAAGCAGCATTCCGGAGCTGGAGTCGACCTCGGTCGGCCACCTGTACTTTGGGGCGAGCAGCCAGGTCGATGTGATGCTGCCTTTGGCTGGCCCAATGGCCAATCCGCTGATCAGGAAGGCCCTTTCCCTAGTGATCGACCGCGCCGCTATCGCCAAGACGGTTTTCGGCGGGGCTGCCCAGCCCGGCCTGTCACTGGTCCCCCCGGACGTGTTTGCATACGACGCGTCCAGTTTCCAGGCGGCCTACAACAAGCTTCCGGGAGCGTCCTCCGATGTTGCGGAAGCGAAGGCTCTGATCCGCCAGGCTGGCTCGCCCAAGACTCCGATCACGTTCGGTTATCTTGCGGGCGACCAGCAGCAGCTCGAGACCGGCACGATCCTCCAGTCAAACGCAGATGCGGCCGGCCTAACGATGACGCTGAAGCCGCTCACGTCGGCTCAATATGGGAATATCACGACCGGGGTGAGCTCACCGCCTGGTATCGATCTGGCTATATATGCTGGCTACAACCTAGTGAGGGAGCCTTTGGAGGAGCCTCCGTACTTCATCACTCCGCGGCCTCTCGGATACACGAACTACATTGGTTACTCCAATCGAACTGTGACCAACGACCTCAACCTCGCGACTGAGACGCAAAACACCCAGAAACGGGCGCAACTCTATATCGCTGCCCAAGCGATCTATCAGGGCCAAGATACCGCGGTAATACCTCTGGTCAACCTGAACGAGGTGAGCTTTGGTAACTCGAAGTTGACTGGGTTCCCGACGCAGTTCGCCTACTTCGAGTATCCTTGGGCAGCCATGCTCGGTGCGGCCCACTAGTCAGAGGATGGGTATCCCGGTCAAGGCTAGGCCGTCGCGATTAGGAGGTCGATGACACAAACGGCGGTGGTGACCGGCGCGTTGTCTAGGTCGGCCGTGCGAATCGCGAGCCTGACCAAGTCCACAACCTCAGATTCCGGCTCGCCGACGGACTACTGAAGCCTATGGTCAAGTTCCTCGCCCTGCGCATCGCGGCGATGGTGGGCACCCTTTTGGTGGCCAGTTTCGTCGTGTATGGAGCGATTTATC
>Ga0182024_10026893_pt1 | contig 10091 bp, 10 predicted proteins | sample P32metaG_FD_120480 | JGI IMG/M metagenome (GOLD analysis project Ga0182024, IMG submission 120480) | Permafrost microbial communities from Stordalen Mire, Sweden - P3-2 metaG (Illumina Assembly) | ecosystem: Environmental > Terrestrial > Soil > Wetlands > Permafrost | place: Sweden: Stordalen...
CGCTCCGGCACCAGCAACGCATTGCCGAGCTCGCCCGATCCCATCCGGACCGACACGAACATGCCGGGCACAAGGCTGCCATCCTCGTTGGCGAAGCGCGCGCGCGCCCGAATGGTGCCCGACCCCGCATCGATATGATTGTCGAAGCTTTCGATGGTGCCATGATAAATGTGGCCGCTGTCGCCCTGCACCTGAAGATCAACCGGTATTTTCTGCTGCTGGTCGGCGCCTGCCGCGTGACCGCGCACATTGTCGAGGAAGGTGGCCTCGTCCACTTCGAAATCGGCATAGACGCCATCGTCCGAGACAATGGAGGCCAGCAATGGCGGCGCCGTTGTGGCGCTTCCCACCAGATTGCCCAGCGTGATTTCCGCCCGGCTGATCCGTCCGGAAATCGGCGCTTTGACATAGGCGTAATCGACGTTCAATTGCGCCTGTTGAAGCAGCGCCGCGGCCGAACCGGCCGCTGCCTGCGCGACGCTGTCGGCATTGATGCGCTGGTCATAGGTTTCCTGCGCCAGGGCATGCGCCTGAATCAGCCGCTCGCCGCGGTCTCGTTCCAGCTTGGCTTCCTTGGCGTTGTTGATGGCGCTCTGAAGATCGCTTTTTGCCTTGGCGACGGCCGCTTCATAAGGCCGCGGATCGATCACAAAGAGGATGTCGCCTTCTTTGACCCGTTGTCCATCATGGAAACGGATCTCGGTAATCCGGCCCACGACCTGCGGGCGGATTTCGGCATAGTCCACCGCGCTGACGCGGCCGGAGAATTGCGCAAAGGGGTGAACCGTCTGGGGTTCGACCCGCTCGGCGGTCACCGCCAGGGGAGAGGTGGGGGGAACCGAGGCAGCGCCGCGGGAATGGAAGGCAAAAAAAGCAGCCCCGGCGGCCAGCGCGGCGATAGCGGCGGCGCCAAGGAAAGCTTTCCCTTTCAAGAAGTTAGGCCCACCGAGGGCCTGGCCGACAAACTTTTCCGATTGCACAAGGTCCGCGAAATTGGACATGAAAAACCCCGAATTGTGTAACGCCCAGCACAGATATGGGTCTGGAAGTTCACCTTCAAGGGCATTATGTAACGGACGGCACAAAATTTATTGGGAGGCTACTATGCGGGCCGGACGGCCTAGGGGGTTTTGCGTGGAGGATGCCCTTGACCGGGCGATGACGGTCTTCTGGCGCCATGGTTATGAGGGTGCCTCCATGACCGAGTTGACCTCCGCCATGGGCATCAACTCGCCCAGCCTCTATGCCTGCTTCGGCAACAAGGAAGGTTTGTTCCGCGCCGTCTTGGAACGTTATGACGAGCGACGCAAAAGCTTCATGGAATATGTGATGGCCGCGCCCGATGTGGGGCAGATGGCGGAACGCTTTCTTCATGGCGTCGCGGATTTCGCGGCGGATACCAGCGGCAAGAATCCGCCCGGTTGCCTGCTGCTGCAGAGCGGCCTGTCCTGCGGAGATTCCCAAATCCCCGACGAACTGGCGCGTCATCGCGCCGAAAAGGAAGCGGCGCTCCGGGAGCGCCTGGAGCGCGCCCTCAAAAGTGGCGATTTGGCGAAAGGCGCCGATCCCGCCGCGTTGGCTCGATACCTGCTGACGGTATGCAACGGGATCTGTGTGCAGGCGGCATCGGGCGCGTCCACCAAAGAACTGCATGAGGTCGCTTCAATGGCGCTGATGGGATGGCCCGGTGTGGTCAAACGCGCAAGATCGCGCGCTGCCGCCAAGGCAGATGCCGCCATAGCGGATGTCTAATCACGCCATTGGCCGGCGTCAAAGCGCCGGCCTTGGGTGATGCGGGGTGGATTGTTTCAATAGAGGGCGAGTGATGCGGGCGCCAACGCCATCATCATCAGCATTCCGCCGACCGCCCAGCTCCACTGGCGATGGTTGAGCAAGATCACAACCCAGTAGAAGGTCAAAAAGCCCGCCATGATGATGCCCCAGACCCTGAGTTGGGGCACCGCCAGGAACAGCGCGGTGATGAGCTGCAACACGCCCATCACCCGGTAGAATTGGCGCGGATATTCCCGATGACGGAACCGCGCGCGAACGTAACGCGATCCCATCAGGTCGATGATCCCGGCGACGGCATAGACCACGGCCAGGCCGCCGGTGAGAAGGTGCGGAAGATTATTTGCCCACATGGCACGCTCCTACCTGACCGCGACCGCGAGGTCGCGCAGAACATTGGATTCCATCTCGAGTTCCTCGAGACGGAATTTCACGATATCGCCGAGGCTGACGATGCCCTTGAGTTCGCCGCCATCAACCACGGGAAGATGACGCAGATGCTGATAGGTCATCACCGACATGGCCTCTTTGATCGTGTCGGCGCTTTCGATCGAGACCAGATTCTGCCGCAAGATGTTGATGACCTGGACCGCGCCGGCGGACGGTCCGTGCTGGGCCAGCGCGGCGACGATGTCGCGCTCGGAAAGCACGCCGATCGCCCGGTTGTCTTTCAGGACGACCAGGGCGGCAATGCGATGATCGTGCATCACATTCGCCGCCGCCTTCAGATTGGCCTGGGCACCGATGGTGATTACCGCTTCGCCTTTGCTCTTGATGATGTTGCTGATTTTCATCGAAACCTCCCTTATCGAAGCGTTGATTAAGCCGCCCGCAATTCCCTGGCGGCGCGCAATTCCGTGACCACCTGCAAGGCGCCGTTCATCGCCTTTTCGCGCTGTTCGGGCCCGATCTGCAGACCTTCGGCGACGACGATCTCCAGATCGGTGACACCGAGGAAGCCGAAGACGCCGCGCAGATAGCTTTCAACATGCTCGAAGGCGGCCGCCGGCATGCCCGCGCTATAAAGACCGCCGCGCGAAACCGCGACGATCACGCGCTTGTTGCCCGCCAACCCTTCGGGGCCGGCGGCGGTATAGCGGAAGGTCTTGCCGGCGACCGCGATGCGGTCGATCCAGGCCTTGAGCTGGCTGGGGATGCCGAAATTGTACATGGGCGCGCCGATGACGACGATGTCGGCGGCCAGGAATTCCTCCAAGGCGGCCTGGCTGGCGGCGATGTCCTTCTGGATCGCCGGCGATTCCGGCACCGCGCCTTGGGCGGCGGCCAGATGTTCGCCCGACAGATGCGACAGCGGCTGAAGCGCGAGATCGCGAGAGATAATGTCCAGGCCCGGCGTCGCCTGGGTCAGTTGCTCGACGATGGCCGCGGACAGTTTGCGGCTGGCCGAGTTGCCACCGAGAATGCTGGAATCGAGGTGCAGAAGTTTCATGGGGACGTCCTCCAAATGGGTTGCCGGTCAACCGGCGTGTCCTTATTTGGCTCTTGTCCATCTCCCTGAAAATCCGTTATATTCCGAAATTATCCATCGGATTTTCCGATATTAGAGAGGATTTCGGGTGCTGGAAGGCGTTTCCCTCGACCAATTGCGGGCTTTTATCGCCTCAGTGGATGAAGGCAGCTTTTCCGCCGCCGCCCGCAAGCTGCGCCGCGCCCAGTCCGTGGTCAGCGAGCTGGTGAGCGGCTTGGAGGGCCAGATCGGCGTCACCCTGTTCGACCGCTCTGGCCGCTATCCCGTGCTCACGCCGGAGGGCGTGGTGCTATTGGCGGATGCGCGCAGCATCGCCTCGGGATTGGACTTTATGAAAGCGCGCGCCAAGGGCATGGCGGCGGGACTCGAGCCCGAACTCTCCGTCGTCGTGGATGTGCTCTTTCCCATCGCCGCCGTCACCGAAGCGGCAAAGGAATTCCGCGAGAAATTTCCCGGCACGCCGCTCAGGCTTTATGTGGAAGCGCTGGGCGCCGCTTATCAGCCGGTGATCGACGGCATCGCCGGGTTCGGCATCGTCGGCTCGCTGCCGCTTCTGCCTTCGGGCCTGACGGCGGAACGGCTGATGGGCGTGACGATGGTGATGGTCGCGGCCCGGGACCATCCACTCGCGAAATACCAAGGCACCATCCCGAAATCCGAATTGGCCAAACATGTGCAGTTGGTTCTCACCGACCGCTCCAGCCTGTCGAAAGGACGGGAATTCGGCGTGATGTCGCCTTCCACCTGGCGGCTGGCGGACCTGTTCGCCAAGCACGCTTTTCTGCTCAACGGCCTTGGCTGGGGCGGCATGCCGGTGCATGCGGTCGCGGACGATCTGGCGGCCGGCAAATTGGTGAAATTGCAATTGGAGGATCTGCCGCCGGACGGCATGATCCTGCCGATGGCGGCGGTCTATCCCACATCGGCACCGCCCGGGCCCGCAGGCCGCTGGCTGATCGAGCGGATGAAGCTTTGCCCCAGCACGCCACCTGCCCCGCCAGCGGACGCACATCCTATTGATTGAGTAGCGGGACGTCCTTCGCGTCCGCACGCGGTTCGCGCGACAGCGACTGGATATAAGCGACGATGTCGGCGGCCTCAGCGTCGGAGAGAACCTTCTCCGAATAGGCGGGCATGACCGCGCGCGGATGGCGGAGCTCGTTCACTATCGCGTTTGGAGAGAGTCCTGCATGCGCCAGAGGCGGGCCGCCCAGAGCGCCGCCGCCCGCGCCCGTTGTGCCGTGGCAGGTATAGCAATTATCGCGCAGGAATATCTCCTGACCCCGTGCCGGGTCGCCCGTGTTCTGGGCCAGGGCGGGCGTGGTGAGCAGCAACAGGAACATAAGCTTGCGCGTCATCATCATCTTCCCTGGCAGACCACATCGATCAGGGCGGGCTCGCCCTTCTTCACCCGCTCGACCGCGCGCCTCAGCGCCGCGCCCAAATCCTTCGGATCGGTCAGGGGACCCTGCCCATAAACGCCCATGCTTTCCGCCAGCTTGGCGAAGTCGATATTCGGATCGCGGATGGTGGTGCCGATATGGGTGCGGTCGATGCCGCGCTGCATGCGGTTCGCCATCTGCTGCAGCAGCATGACTTCCTGATGCCAGGCGCGGTTGTTGTGCATGACATAAAGGATGGGAATCTTCTCATGCGCCGCCGTCCATAACGACGATGGGCAACACATCAGATCGCCGTCACCTTGGATGGAAAGGGTGAAGCGGCCTGTGCCCTTGTTGGCCAGCGCCGCGCCCAGCGCGGCCGGGGCGGTATAGCCGATGCCGTAAGCGCCCGCGTCGCCGATATAGCGATGATGCCTGTCGGCGTGCCACAATTTTTGCGGCCACATATTCTGGAACAGGGAGCCGGACGCCAGCGTCCAGTCCTCGTCCTTGATCACGTTATAAATTTCCATCACCAGCCGCGCGGTGGTGATGGGTTGAGAGTCCCACCCTTCGGCCGCCAGTCCGCGCTGGACGTTGAGCGCGGTCTGATGCGCTTCCGCTAGTTTTTTGCCCCGGGCCTCGAAGGCGCTGCGTCTGCCTTTGTCGATCAATGCGCGGCACGCGGCGATCAGCGAGGGTAGGCTGGCTTCCGCGTCACCTGCCAGCGCCAGGTCGGCGTCGGGATAACGCTGGAAATCTTGATAATTGGAATGAAAGTTGAGATCGACGGCGGTGAGGCTGATGCGTCTGGCGCCCGGCTTTGTGAGGGTCTGGAAGCTGGCTTCGGTATGCGGAATGTAAGCATGGAGCGTGGCCCAGAAATCCGTCATCTCCATGCCCAGGATCACATCGGCGGCGGCCACTGTCTCACGGCTGCGGCTGGTCTGGTTGAGCGGATGCCGCCAGGGAAAATTCATCCGGCCCGACGTGTCGATGACGGCGCATTGCAGCAGCTCCGCCAACTCGACGAGATGGCGCATGCCGGCTTCGGTGCGCGCCACCCGGTCGGCCGCCAGCACCGGCGCCTCCGCCGCGACCAGCATCTTGGCCACGTCACTCAGCGCGGCGTCCTCCGCCTGCGGCGGCGCAAGCTTGGGCGGCTGGGGATTCTTCGGCGGCGGATTTTCCTCGATCGGGTTTTCCTGCAGATCGGTGGAGGTAACCAGCAGCACCGGACCGTAGGGCGGCGTCATCGCGTATTTGAAGCCGCGCGTGGCGGACTCCGCCCAATGCTGCAGCGAGCCGGGATTGTCGTCCCATTTCACGAAATCGCGCACGATGGCCGCGCCGTCCTGCACCGAATGGGCGGTCTGCACCATGGTCTTGCGGGTGCGCGCGTCGGGCGCGGACGGCGTGATCAGAAAAACCGGTACACGATCGGCATACGCATTGTAGATCGCCATCGAGGCGTGCTGCAGCCCCACCGTGTCGTGCATCATCGCCAGCATGGGCTTGCCCGCGATCTTGGCATAGCCATGGCACATGGCGACAGAAACTTCCTCATGCATGCAGGAGAGGAAGTCGAGCTTCGGCTCGGTCAACATTCCGTAATTGATGATGGATTCGTGCAGGCCGCGGAAACTCGAGCCCACAAAGGCGGCGGCATGTTCGATGCCAAGCCCGCGCATCACGTCCAGCATGAAATCCGCGCCTGAGGACGATTGCGTGTCGGGCTCGATGTCGCTGGGCCGGCCGCGTTCGGCTTCCAGATTGGGTGCGGGCGGGATGCTGGGCGCGCGAGGGGGCACAGCAATCTGGGCATCGGCTATCTTAGGAGTCAGCGGCGCGGCCAGTGCGCCTGCCGCCAGCCCCGCGCCCTTGAGGAAGCCACGGCGTCCCAGGAATGTTTCCGTCTTCCGTGCCATGCCGCCGCCCCTTTTATCCCCACTCTTTTGCTTTACTGGCGTCCGCCGGAATTTTCCGGAAAATCGTGCAGGCCTCGCGGGAACGGGTTGATCGCCACCCTTGTGTCCATTTGCCCGGCGCTGAAGCTGGCGCGATGCCAGCGGCCCATTTCCGCGGTGACGATATCGCCGGCTTGTGCCGCGAAGAAAGGGACGCCCTCGATCTGATAATCGATCTTGCCTTCCATGATGAACCAGAACTCGGTGAAATCGACATGGAAATGCCCGAGGTCTGAATCCGGCGGGCGTGGCACGCCCATGCCGCGGATGTTGTTGATGAACATGTGATCGCCGGCGATGAATGCTCAGGCGGAAGCGCGGCCATTTACGACATCCTTGTAATAATCGAGATAGGGCTTGTTTTGGCCATCCCAAGAACCCGCGCCCCCGCCGAGAAGCACTTTCATGTACCTGTGACCGCTGGGATCCCTTGGCTTGTCCGGATTTGTCGCCACGGGGTAGATCGGCGTATCGCCGGCCTGATGGACTTCAAACCACAAGGCAGGCTGGTCTCCAACCGTTTCGAGCGTAAAGGGGACCCGGAAGGGAATGTCGATTTCGAAACCCTTCGACGCAATGAACGGCTCCCGCCCTTCCATGTTCACGCGCATCTGCCCGGCCCAAACGATAATGCCGACGCGATTGTCCGGATATTCGACTTGCGAGGTCTTCTCGCCGGGCGCCATCTGATGATAATCGCCCGCCAGGTCCTTGGTCCTGACGATAGGCTGCACCCAGCTCTTCTGCCTGGCGTGCATCGCCAGAATCTCGGACAATTTCCAAAGCGGCTTGTTCGGCGCCACATAGGGCGCGAGAGGATATTTTTTGGGCGCCCAGGCCGGCACCGGCGACTGAGCAACCGCGCTCAGGCTAGCCAGAACCAGAATGCTCACCATACTCGCGGCAAACAGGTTGGACTTCAAAGACATCTTCCCTCCGACTTGGCGGCAAGCGATCAGCCGCCGGCATGGTATGTCTTGTTGAATCCGTTGCGCTCATTGATGACGGTAATATCGCCGTTTGGCCGAATGCGCAGCCGCAAATTGTAATCATGGTCCTTGTTTGAATCAGGGTCGGGATTGGCGATCATGTCGGGTGCGCCGTCGATTTCGGGATGCTCGCGTGAACCATGCAGCCGCCACAGCGCCGCGAATCGCGGATTTGCCTCGATGGGTTTGACCCGCTCCGGATCGTCCCCCTTGGTGGGCGAATTGCCCATGATTGTCACAATCGGTTGAAGCGAATCGAGCATTGCCGGGCTGCCGGACCAGTGCGTGCCATGATGACTGGCGAGATACACATCGACCTTCCCGACCTTGTCGAGCGGACAGAAAAGGTCCTTCTCCCGATCCCATGTCAGATCGCCAAACGCGGCGATCTTGACTTTGCCGAATGTGAGCAACGAACTGACCGAGCGGGTGTTCTCCTCGCCGCCATTGGGTAACAACGGCTCCATATCCTTGCAGCCGGGATTTTGTTCGCCGGCCCCGGGCAAAGGCTTGGCGATCATCTTTGCGTCGGCGGTCACGATTGTGTCGGTCAAGCCGCCGATGTGAAAGACGTCACCGGCTTTGGCGACGATACGCTTATGGCCCGCGATGGCTTTGAGATATTCGTCATAATAATCCGCCGTCATTTTGGCGGTCGCCGGTAAAGCCGCTCCACCTGTCAATGGCACGACGGTCCGTCCGTCCGGACCAATCATTCCGTTTGGCGCCTGGGTCCCGGCAATTTCCCGGTTGGGGCCATGATCTATGAAGGCGCCGATCGGAATGCGCTTGAGCAGGCCAACCACGCCTCCCACATGATCGGCGTGATAATGCGTGATCAACACGAAATCGATTCGCTTGACACCGAGCTGGCGAGCGGCGGCAGCGATGCGCTCGGAGCTGTCATGCGCTCCGGTTACGCTACTAGCATCCGGGTTTCCGGCATCTATGAGAAGTGAGCGGCCATCCGGCGTCACGAACAAGGTGCCGCCGCCGCCTTCCACGTCAATCGAAACCATTTGCAGCGCGTCATCTTTCGCGCTGGCTGCCGGCGAAAATATCGCTGCGGTCGCCAATGCCGTCGCCAAAATGGATATGGATTTCATGGAAAATCCCCCGCAAGACGAAGCCGAACACTATATTGCCTGGCGCGATGGCAATATACTTTGTCGCGCCGGTCAGCGGGGGAGCGAATTTCATGGTGAAGCGGTCTGTCGGTCTGGCGATGCTTTGCGTCCTGGCCGCCAGCGGTGGGGTGCTGGCGCAGCAGGCGGCGGCGCCGGCGCCGCTGGGTCCCCTGGGCGTTCCGATAGGCGCCACTGGCGGCTTGAATGATGCGCCTGAGCTCTTCGCCGCCAATTGCGCCGCCTGCCACAGCAACGATTTGGCGGGCGGCCGCGGCCCCAGCCTGTTCGCAGCCAGCCTGCTGGCGGAAAATTCCGATGCGGCACTGCGCCAAATCATCCTCAGCGGCGTCCCCGGCAGCGACATGCCCGCCTTCAAGGACGAGCTGGATGACGCCCAGATCGGCCGCATGCTGGCCTTCCTGCGCATCCGCAGCGGCGAGTTGGCCAGCCAGCCGCCGGCGGTGCCCGATCCCACCAACCGTGTGATCAAAAGCGAGAAAGAGACTTTCAGGATCGATGTGGTGGCGTCTGGAATCGACACGCCCTGGGGCGAGGCCTTCCTGCCCGATGGCCGCCTCCTGGTGACGGAGCGCACCGGGCATATCCGCATTGTCGATGCCAAGGGCAAGCTGGACACCGCGCCGGTGAAAGGCACGCCCGCCCCCTGGGTGCGGCAGGATGGCGGCTTTTTCGACGTCGCGGTGGACCCCGACGACAAGACTGGCAGCCCCTGGGTCTATCTTTCCTATTCCGAAGTGCTGGCGGGTTATAAAGGCGCGTTGCCGCCGCCCGGGCCGCTTAAGAACGGCGCCAGCCTGCCGCCGTCCATGACCCGCATCGTCCGCGCCCATATCAACGGCGATGGCGAATGGGTGGACCAGCAGGACATCTTCAAGGCGCCGGACAGGCTTTATACCCCCAGCGTGATTCATTATGGCTCGCGCTTCCTGTTCGATCGCAAGGGCCATCTCTTCTTCACCCTGGGCGACCGCGGGGATATGACCAACGCTCAGCGGCTGGACACGCCGCTTGGCAAGATTCACCGCATCAATGACGACGGCTCCATTCCCGCCGACAATCCCTTTGTGCGCACGCCGGGCGCGGTGCCCAGCATCTGGAGCTATGGCCATCGCAACTCCGAGGGGCTTTCCTACGATCCCGCCACCGGCATCTTGTGGGAAAGCGAGCATGGCCCTACCGGCGGCGACGAAATCAACATCATCGAGAAGGGTCATGATTACGGCTGGGGCGTGGTCTCGATGGGGCTTCAGCCCGGCATCACCCGCCAGCACCAGGAAGGGATGGACGACCCCATCACTTATTATTCGCCCGCCATCGCACCCAGC
>Ga0182024_10026894_pt1 | contig 10091 bp, 9 predicted proteins | sample P32metaG_FD_120480 | JGI IMG/M metagenome (GOLD analysis project Ga0182024, IMG submission 120480) | Permafrost microbial communities from Stordalen Mire, Sweden - P3-2 metaG (Illumina Assembly) | ecosystem: Environmental > Terrestrial > Soil > Wetlands > Permafrost | place: Sweden: Stordalen...
GCGACATGTGAGCATCCTTGAGGACCTCTCGCAGCTGCGATCGCGTGATGAAGGTGATGTGCACGTCACCCTCCAGCAGATCGTCATCGCCATCGTACCAAGCGATGTTCGTCCCGGCCGGAAATCTTCGCGCGAACTCGACGGTCTTCCGCATCGTCTGGCTGATCAGCTCCTTCGCGTCGGTCGCCCAGATGAACCTATGCGACGGATCTTCCACGAGGCGACGCGCGATGAACTCGAGCGCGACCCGTGTTTTCCCCGCGCCGGTGGGAAGATGAACGATACCGCTGATCGGCGGGCTGGCCTTCACGCCGTTCTCGAGGCGACGGAGCGCCTCGAGCTGATGCCTGTACGCGACCGGTGGCTCGGGAGAGGTCGATGGGTGCAACGTGCGAACGAAGCCTCGAACGAGGCTGTCTTCTTCGTCGTCCGCGTCGCGGTCGATGGGCGTCGATTGCCCGCGCGCCGTCGACGAGGGGATGGGCTCCGTGTGATCGGTTCGGTGCGCCTCCGGCGGGGCGCCGGCGAGTCGTACGAGGCGAGCCAGCACATGGGCATGCACGTCCGTGCGCGAAGACTTGGCGGTGTTGTACGTCCGATCCAGGAGGCGGAGCACTTCCTCGGTTTCGAGTTGCACGTCTGCTGCGAGCGCGGAAGGGCTCAGGTCATCCGTGAAATCATTCAGTTTCAGAATCGGCGCATCGTGCTTATCAGGCAAACTGCCATCCGGGAGTCTCGCGAGGAGGTCGGCCTTGCAGCGGAGGATGAGGCCGCGGAGGTCGGGGTCGATGGTGCCCGTCGGGCCGTCGAGGACCACGTCCGTGCCCTCACGGGACAGGCGGATGCCACGAGCACGGAGGAGCGCGAGTGCGCGATCGAGGTCGCTCATAGTCGCACGCGCTCCCGTTGGTCATCGGGGTTCTTCGGGGGGACCGACTGGGGAAACTGCGCGCGGTCGCGGCCGTCTCCCTTGCGGACTCCCACCTCGATGAACTTCACGAGGAACTTCCCGGAGCGGCGCTGGACGCGGAGCACCAGCTGCGGGTCGGGGAATCCGAGGACGGGCTCGAGGTTCAGCCGCTCGAGGTCCGCGATGTCCCCTCCCTGGCGCTCGCGGTCCTCGAAGTCGATGAGACCGCCGAGCAGATCGCCCGCGTTCGTGCCTGGGTTCGCTGGCAGCCACCCGCTCCACGTCGTGCCGGTGGTGAGGTCCTCGGGCTTGGCCGCGCGGAATGCCTCGTAGAGCTGCCGAACGGCCTCCTCGCGTCCCGCACTGTCGGAGTCGAGGAGGTCCAGGTCGGAGAGCGGGACCGCGCCGTAGGACTTCATGCAGAGGTCGCGCCAATCGCCGCCGGGTCCCGCAGCGTGCAGCGCCCACCAGATGCTCGCCGTGATGGTGTCGAGATGCGGACGCACGCTGTCGAGCGTCCTTGCGTTCTCGAGCGCTACCTTGGGCTTCGTCTGGCCGCCGCCGGTGACTGCGAGGGGGTCGCCAGTGAGCAGCCACACCTTGTTGGCTCCGCGCAGACGAATGCCGACCGCTCGGCGGGCGAGCTCCGGCGACCGCACAACCGACGAGGGAAGCGTCGAACCAAGGAGTGAGATGGGCGCCACGAGCGGTGTCACCACTTCGTTCGCGTACTTCGCGCGGAACGTGAGGTCCGAGTTCGCGCTCAGCACGGGTTCGAGCTTCCAGTAGAGGTTCTTCACGCGGCCCACCTCGTCGACGAAGAGAAACCCGCAGCCGGCTGCGAGCTTCAAGCCGAGGCGGCGGTTCACATCGTCGGCGTCGCCGTCCAGCGAGATGAGCCCCGCCTTGGTTCCGAGCATGCCGGCGACCAGGTGCTGCACGGCCGTCTTCCCAGCGCCGGTCGGTCCGGTCACGATCACGAGCGGCGGTGTACCCACGGCCCGCTGCGCCACGAGCCCGACGATGAGCAGGGTGTGCGTGTAGGCGCGGTCGACGCCGGGCAGCCGGGTCTCGACGGCGCTCCACGCGCTCTCCACCTGCGCGGGCAGCGGAGGTCCCAAGCCGAGGTCGACCGGCGGAGGGTCCGTCGAGAGGAGAGCGCGGCGAACGAAGATCGAACCGATCGGAGGCTCGACGTACGGCCCGATGACCGCCGCCGGCTTGATGGGGTGCACGCCCGTGAAGCCGTGGAGAGGAGCGGCGTTGGCCGCCGCGTCGACCATCACGGGGGACATCGCCCAGGGGACGTACTTCAGTGTTCGGTCTGCGCTGACCCTGCGTACAGTTAGGGTCTTCCGGTCGAGCCACTCCCCCATCGACGAGCGGACGATGTCGATCCGGTTCGATGCCGCGCGCTTAATTCGGGCGTCCCAGGCTTCTCGCTCAGCCATGTCCGGCAGCTTGAGATGGTCGGCGTGAGCCTGCCGGAGCATCGCGGCCCACGCCGGCTCCAGGAGCTCGGGGGGGACGTTCGGGCGAAGGTCGCCGAGCACGAGCTCCTGATGCGGGAGATGCACGCACGCGCGTGCCGCGTCGTACACCGACGGTCGGTCCTCGGCCACGAGCCTCCCGACAAGCCAATCCCAGGACGCGCTGCGACCGCAGCGGAAGCAGTGCGCACCGCGCTCATCGACGATGAGGCAGGGGTTGCATGTCGCCGTTGCACCGCCACACCAGGGACAGTGCTCGCCGCCGTGGCGGCCGAGCCTCAGGCCCCGCTCGACGAGCCAGTCGTCGATCTCCTCCTGGCTCGCGACGCTGCGCCCGCGTGCGCCGGGGACGACGAGATTGCCCGAGGGGGAGAAGGTGGTGACGTAGCCGCAGCGCACCCCGCCGCGCTCGCCGTGCGGGTGCCGCGTGTCGGTCTTCACCTCGACGCTCCAACCCACCAGGTAACCGAGGGGGGCGAGCATGTACCACGCACCGGCGAGCTCCATCGCCGTCCCCTCGGGCGTCTCCACGAAGATTACTCGGAGCCCGAAGTCGTGCGTCGGCCAGGCAAACAAGGGCTGCGGGAGGGATTGCGGGAAGTACTTGATGAGGTCGTTTTCGTCGACCGGCGGGGCGCCGTCGGGGCGGTCGAAGTCGAGCGCTACGAGGCGGTCGCGCCCTTTCCAGCGCATGACGGGCTCGACCATGTTCGCCACGTCAACGGCGAGGGCCTGCTCGAACGCTGCAGAAGGGGTGTCTCGCGTGACGGGGAGCCCGGCGTGGTCCGCCTGCTGAATGCCACGGATGATGATCGAGAAGTTGGTGGTCGCCACGGGGTCGTTCGATACGACGTGAAGGTCAGGCTTCGGCAACCCGGCAGAGTCCTGCTTCTCCGTCGGCGCCTGGGTAGAGGCGTCCTGCGAGTTCTCTTTCTTGCTCACGGGCGTCGCTCCTCGACCCCGTTCGAGACGGGGGTCGCCTTCGCCGCAACCTTCGTGACGGCGGTCGGGCCCGCCTTGCATTCGTGCGCGCTCGGAGGCGGGGGCCGCCACGAGTCGGGGGCAGCGGCTGGCGCAGCTGCCAACTCGAGAGCTGTAGCGAGCGCGTTCATCACCAGCGTGTAGCGATCGATCTTCGCCTTCAGGCCAACCGAATCCTGCGCTGTCCACGCCAAGACGGTCGTGTTCAGCACCTCGTAGAGGCGACGCATCTCGTCGTCGGGGTCCTGCGCGGGAGGGAGGGCCCGCTGGAGCGGCGCCTCTGCCGGACGGCGCTCGCGGTCGACGGCCCCCATCACGGCACTCGCCTTTTTCCCCGCCCGGAGCGCGGCGATGATCTCCCGCTGCCTCTCCCAGCTCTGACGCGCAATCCTCGCCGCGGTGCTCACGGCGACGTCACCCTTGCGTATGGACAAGGGGTGGTGGCCGTTAATTAACGGTTCGGTCCAAGACGGCGGACTCGGGAGGCGTCCTGGGGTCCCGCCGGAACCGCAGCCGACGTCGGTGACCGGCGTTCGCGCTCGGAGTACCCCGCGTCCGCCCGCCAGCCTTCATGGCCTTCGGGCTGGCGTCTGGCGCAGCGGGGCTGAGGCTTCGATTACTCCGACGTCATACGCGACCGCGCGCGGTTCCCTGGTGCGACGGCCTTGAGGAAGAACTCCAAGATGATGCGCTGCTCCTTGGGCGCGTAGTTCCGCGTGGCGCGGTCGATGCGCTTGGTGAGTTTCCCGGCGTTGACCGCGCGGTTCTCGGCGACTCGCAGCTTCCCACGAGAGATGTCGAACTCCTTCTCCATCTCGGGCAAGGTGCGAGTGCCCGGCTTCCGGTGCGTCATCAGGAGCATGCCGTCCCTGCGGAGCTCCGCCGTCTCTTCGAACGTCGTTGGGTACTTCTCAAGGCCTTTCTTCTTCGTGAGGCGTCGCAGTGACCGCAGGCTGTACTGCTTCGTTGCGGGTAGATCGCCAGCACCCATTTCCGATTCCTCTCCGGACTCGTCCTCCGACTCGCTGGCGTCCCCCGCGTCTCGGTCGTCGCTCAGGCTGTCATTTTCATCTCGCCGTCGCTCCGTATGGCTTGTTTCAGCAGCGTGATTGCCGCGACGAGTCATCGTGGAGTGCTTGTCCCACGACTTCAATTCGGTCTCGACAAACTGCTCTTCCGTCCAGTCTCGCAGAAACACCGTCGCGGCGTATTTACGCGCGTGGTACGCGGCTTCCTCCCGAGTGCGCGCCAGCGGCGAACACCCGCCCGGGAGGGGCTTCATCCAGATTCGTGTCAGGGTCCGCTCGACGGCCTCCTTCCTCTTCGTACCGGGGGCGACTCTCCGTTTTCCGAACACGCGAGTTGCCCACCTCTGGACGAAGGGCGCCGACAACGTCCCAGGCTTGAGCAGCATCAGCGTGAGGTAGGTCTCGAGCCATCGGGCACAGATGTGCCTGTCCGTCCGCCCCCCATTGTCGAGGAGGTTCTCGGCCTCCGGTGTTCCCGGGCGAGCCAACATGGCAGGGGAGAATCGAGTCCGCCACGCGTCGTCGGAATCGTCATCGCCACCGCCCGGGGCGCCCATGATCGCAAGGGTCGAAAAGAACGTCGCAACGGCCGGCCAGACCTTCTTTACCATCGGCGTGAGGCGACCAAACGTCTCCTTGAGGTCGCGCTCCCGCGCCGACGGCGCACGTCGCTTCTTGTGCCGGCCATCGAAGCTCGTTCGCACAAAGACTTCAGCGAGCCCGCGTACCAGCAGGCGCGCTCGGTTCTTGTGGCCCCGGTCAACCCCGGCGGCAACACGGAGCACACGCTGGAACATCCACAGAGTCCGTACAGCCGGCTCCCTCGCGACCACCTCTGGATGCCGCAACACCCCGAGTAGCTCGACGTCGACCTTGTCCAGAACGCCAGACGCAGGGTCTCCAGGGGGAACACCCCGCCTTTCGAGAGCCAAGCGAGCCTCGCGAGTTGCGGCGGCAAGAGCGCGAACGAGCTCCGCGAGCCGAGCGCTCTCCGGATCTTCTGCCGCCACCATCCCTTGACCATATGCACGGATGGGCAAGCCGCAACCACCAGTGGGACTCAATCAGAGAGGTGACTTCATGAAGAACGTGCCTGCGAACTCGACGAACGCGGGCCATTCGGCGAGCGAGCCACGCGAGATGACCGAGGATGAGCTCATCGAGGAGGTCGAGTGCAAGATGACCGCCCCGCTCTACGACACGGACCATGCAGTCCGCTTCGCCCACGACGAGACTAACGTCGACCCGGAGGTCATCTTGACCGTCCTCTGCTCGCGCGACCACTACCTGCTGCGGCTCGGCAGCATCCCCGACGACCCGGACATGGGAACGACCGCCGCCGAGCTCCGTGCCGCGCACCCCGACCTCTTCCCGGTCTCGAACATCGCGGAGTGCTACATCGCGATCCCGCTCGAGCGCACGTTCATCGAGCGCGACACCGGGGTCGGCGCTGGGATCGTCAACGCCGTAATGGACGCCGACGAAGGCAACCTGCGCCAGCAGGGGATCCGGTCGAAGCGTTTCCGTAGCGGGCGGGGTGTCGGCCGCATGCTCGGCGGCACGTCCGGGCGGCGACCGCCGCGCTCTCCGGGACGCAATCGTGTCGAACATCATCAACGGCATCATCGGCGACATCGCCGCAGGGAGGTACGCGTGACCAGCAAGTCGGCAGGGGATACGTCCGAAAGCCGCGCGCCGGAGTCGCTGTGGACGGCCGCCGAGGTCGCGTCGTTCCTCCGCGTCTCGCGCAGCTGGGTCTACCACCGCTCCGAGAGCGGCGAGCTCCCGTGCCTCCGGATCGGGGCGCTCGTGCGCTTCGACCCAGGCGAAATCCGCGCGTTCGCTCGTGGTGAGCGTCCGGCGCCTGCGAAGGTCATCCCGCTACGCTCTCCGCAGCGGTAGGATCAAGGAGGTCAGCATGGCGTCAGTCGTGTCCCGTGGAAGCCGCTGGTACGTGAAGTACCGGGATCACCGTGGAAAATGGGTGCGTCGCCCGACGACGGCGCGCACGAAGACGGAGGCACGCCGCCTCGCGGACGACGTCGAGCGCCGCTGCGAGCGTCAGCGGCTCGGTCTCGAGCCCATCCCCGACGAGGCGGGCGGCGGCACGCTGGGTGAGCTGGCGGAGTGGTGGTTGAAGACCTACTCGGTCGAACTCGCGTCGCATCAGCGGAACACGTTCACCCTGGGCAAGCATCTGCTCGCGTCGAGCCTCGCCGAGCTCCGTCTCGTCGACGTGATCCTCGCCAAGCAACTCGAGGGTGGCGACCCGAACTACAATGAGGCCAGCATTAGCGCGATGCACCCGATGAACCGTCTCGGCCGGCCCGAGGAGATCGCGAACGGCATCTGCTTTCTGCTGTCCGATGAGGCCAGCTTCGTCACCGGGCACGTCCTCAACATCGACGGTGGCTTTCAAGCCAAGTGACGGCAACCGGGCGATTGCGCCACGCCGCCGACTTGGCGCTTGCCTGGCGCAATCGACGGTGCAAGCGGAGCGCCCGTAAGGAAGCGCACTCCACGTGAAGAGCCCGCGCGCCGTCGTTCACGCGGGCGTGTGGGATCGCACCATCGCGATCATCCTGTCGGCGTTGTTCTACGCGGTGCGCACTGAGCTCCCAGCCATCGCCGGCGCGGGCGGTGGCGCCGTCGTCAACGTTTCGAGCGTCTTCGCCGACCGCGGGATGCCGACGAGGGCCAACGGCGACGGCGGGGAGCAAGCCGAGATCTAGGCGAGCGGAAAGGAGACCCATGCCCATGTCCACCCCGAGAGAGTGTTGCGTTCCGGTAGTCGAGCGAGCTCGCTCCTTCTTGCGCCCCGTCTGCGATGCGCCGGGCGCTGGAGGTTCACGCCAGCGAACGTCGGACGCGGCCCACGCGGAGCGGCTCGCCACCCTGGGCCGACTCAACGCGAGCATCATGCATGAGGTCAACGGTCCGCTCACGTATTTGCTGATGAGCGTTGGATCCCTCGCGGCAACCGCGCGAGACGAGGAAACGCGGACGACGGTTCGCGCCGCTCTCGAGGGAGCGGAGTTGATCCGCCAGCTCGCACGCGACGTGACCCTATTTGCGCGTGGCGAGCGCGCCTCCGCTGACGTCGATCTTGCCGGCATCGTACGCGCGGCCGGGAGAATTGCTGGAACGCGCGTCCGCTCCGTCGCTGAGTTCCACGAAGAGATCGGCGCCGTACCCCTCGTCCGCGGGGACCCAACGCGGCTGCTCCAGGTCGTCGTGAACGTGCTCCTCAACGCGGCCGACGCCTGTGAGGCGAGCGGCCTACGCGGGCGCCACGTACGCGCTGCCCTCTCAACGAATGTGCGCGGGGACGCGACGCTCGCGATCTCCGACGACGCTGCGGGCGTAGAACCGGCGGTCGCGCAGCGCGTCTTCGAGCCCTTCTTCACCACGAAGGGCCCAGGCAAGGGAACTGGCCTCGGTCTGTCGCTGGCGAGGGAGATCGTCGAGGACTCCGGTGGACAGATCACGTTCGAGAGTACGCTTGGCTTGGGGACTACGGTCCGCGTCGTTCTCCCCGCGACGCGTGGACGATGAGCGACGGCGGGACGGCCATTAGCGAGCCTCAGGGAGCTCGCCGACGCTGAGCTCTTCGTCCTCTACCTCCGCAGCCACCCGGGGACGACGGGCGAGCTGGCACGACGGAGCCTCGGGATGGAGAAGAACAGGTGGAACACCTGCGTGTACCGCGGGATCCGCGACGGCAAGATCCGCAAGCAGGGCGAGCGGCGGAGCACGCGGTACTGGGCGGTGGGGTGACCATCGGCGAGGCTCGACAAGCTCTTCCAGGTCAGCGGCCTCCGGCGTGGTCCGGGTTGCGACGCACCTCCTCCGCGACCGCCTGATCGAACCTTGCCTGCAAGGCTTCGGCTTTCCGTGTCCTGGGAACCGCGAAGTAGCCGCTGGAAGGATCGCCGAGACACACCGCCTTCTGTGCGACCATCGCCTCGATGCAGAGATACGACACCTGCGCGTCGAGCAGGTCATCAAGGCCCACGCCACCCGCGAACACGTCGCGTTCGACGGGCACCGCTCGACTGCGGGTTGGGTTCTTCGGAAGGTCCACCCATGCAACGCCGAAGACCGCGTCGGCGCACAGCTTGAGGTAATCCTCGATCCGCTTGACGTTGGCCCGAGCTACCGCGGCCGAAACGTCCGCTCTCGCCTTGTAGATGGGCAGGTCGTCGTCTTCCGGCCAAAGAAGCGCCAGCGCGACCGCGGGATGTGTCTCCACGACGCCTTCGCCCTCGGCGTGATCACCGGGGAAGCGGAGTGGCAGACGGTCGTCGTTGGCGAGATGAACGGACGCCGGGAGCGGGCGCCCCAACACGTCGAGCGAGATCGTCCAGTGCGGGCACCCTGAAAATCCGCGCACGGAGACCGCTGGGCCGAGCTGGTCCTTCAGGAGCCGCTCGATAGGTCGCTCCGTGTAGGTCTGGTCGAACGCTGCTACGAGCGGTGCGTCCCAGCCCACGAGCAACGGCCCGCTCGACCGCTCCGTCGCGAGCCAATTTCGCGCTCCCCGTGGGTCGACCCTCTGGAAGTGGCCGCCCTCCGGCGCCGCGGGATCAAAGACGACGAGCCCCTTCCCAGGAGCCGGGTCGACCCCGAGTCGGCGAAGCATCCGCGATCCCTTCAAGGCCCAGGAGTGTGCCACGTTCCTGCTCCGAGTCGGCGCTCGACAGGAGACGCCGGGGATCCACGCGATCCTGGGTTCCGACCGTCCAGCGGGACGAGGTACGCTGGGAGTCGCATGGACGGCACGCTCGTCAGTCACCTCGCGGCGAAGTTCGCCGCCCACGAAGAGAACTGGGCGACCGAGGCCCTCGGCTACATCCTCGGTTGCTCGGAGCACGCCCGCGAGGCCGTGCGCGATCTGCTCGGCCAGCTAGGCATCAGGGCGCCTTCGTCGCTCCTCTACCAGAACCAGGTGACGGGGGACGACAGCGCACGCCCAGATCTTGTCGGGCTCGACGACGGCAAGCAACGGCTCGTCATTGAGGCCAAGTTCTGGGCAGGACTCACCGACCACCAGCCAGTCACGTATCTCGGCCGGCTCCCCCCCGATGGCGGAGCCCTGCTCTTCGTCGTTCCCGCGGCCCGACTGGAGCTCGTCTGGGCCGAGCTTCAGCGGCGATGCGCCGCAGCAGGCATCACGATGGCTGACGGCCCGACGGCTCTGACGGGCACGCGCACGGCTCGGAGCCCGGACGGCCGGAGCCTCGCGATCGTCAGTTGGCGCGCTCTCCTCGCCCCTCTCAGCTTCCGGCTGGAGAGCGCCGATGATCGCGGTACGAAGGAGGACGTGGCCCAACTGCGTGGGCTCTGCGACCGCATGGACGCCACGGCGTTCCTTCCCGTGACCTCAGAGGATCTGACGTCTCACCGGTACCGACGCGTCGTCGAGTTCGGCGAGATCGTCGACGAGATAACCACGCGCCTCGTTAGCCAGGGCGTCGCGAAGACGAAGGGAACGCGATCCGCAGGTGCGAACGGGTACTACGGTCGCTACCTCATCCTGCGGGGCTTCCCCGTCTTCCTGATCTGCGACATCCGCAAGTGGATGAAGTACGCGAGCACGCCGCTCTGGCTCTCGGTCTACGGCCCCAGGTGGCGCCAGAGCGACCGCCAGGCCGTGCGGCGCGTGCTCGCCGGGCTCGAAAC
>Ga0182024_10026895_pt1 | contig 10091 bp, 8 predicted proteins | sample P32metaG_FD_120480 | JGI IMG/M metagenome (GOLD analysis project Ga0182024, IMG submission 120480) | Permafrost microbial communities from Stordalen Mire, Sweden - P3-2 metaG (Illumina Assembly) | ecosystem: Environmental > Terrestrial > Soil > Wetlands > Permafrost | place: Sweden: Stordalen...
TCCGACTGGACGCCGCGGCTGGTGAGCAAGCTGGCGCAACTGCCGCAGCTCGCCGATGTCACCAGCGACGTCCAGGCGCAGGGGCTTTCCGCCTACCTCGATATCGACCGCGACACCGCCGGCCGCTTCGGCATCACCCCGGCCACGATCGACAACGCCCTCTACGATTCGTTCGGCCAGCGTATCGTTTCCACGATCTACACCAACTCGAACCAATATCGCGTCATCCTCGAGAGCGATCCGTCCTTGCAGTCCTCGCTGGACTCGCTGGCGTCCATCTATCTGCCGTCCTCGACCGGAACCGGCCAGGTGCCGCTCTCGGCGATCGCGCATGTGCGCGAGCAGACGGCGCCCCTGCAGATCGACCACCTCGGTCAGTTCCCGGCCGCCACCATTTCCTTCAATCTCGCGCCCGGCGTGTCGCTCGGCGAGGCGGTGGCGGCAATCGGGCAGGCGGAGCTGGATATCGCCGTTCCGCCGAGCGCGATCACGAATTTCCAGGGCGCGGCGCTCGCCTTCCAGTCGTCGCTCGGCAACGAGCTGTTTCTCATTCTGGCGGCGATCGTCACGGTCTATATCGTGCTGGGCGTGCTTTACGAAAGCTTCGTCCATCCGGTGACCATCCTTTCGACGCTGCCGTCGGCGGGTATCGGCGCTTTGCTGGCGCTGCTGCTGGCGCGCGATGATCTGACCGTCATTGCAATCATCGGCATCATCCTGCTCATCGGCATCGTCAAGAAGAATGCGATCATGATGATCGATTTCGCGCTCGACTTCGAGCGCAACCAGGGCATGGCGCCGCGCGAGGCGATCTTCCAGGCCTGCCTGCTGCGCTTTCGCCCGATCCTGATGACCACGATGGCGGCGGTGCTGGGAGCCTTGCCGCTGATGCTGGGAACCGGCACCGGCTCCGAGCTGCGCCATCCGCTCGGCATCGCGATCGTGGGCGGCCTGCTCGTGAGCCAGGTGTTGACCCTCTTCACCACGCCGGTGATATATCTGTGGTTCGACCGCATTTCGGTCCGCTTCGCGCCGGTGCTCGACGGCGGCGAGGAGAGGCCCGCTCCATGAGCCTCTCGACGCCTTTTATCCGCCGGCCGGTGGCGACGACGCTGTTGACGTTCGGAGTTGCGGCCGCCGGGGTGGTGGCGTTCTTGCAATTGCCGGTCTCGCCGTTGCCGCAGGTCGACTTTCCCACCATCTCGGTGCAGGCACAGCTCCCCGGAGCCAGCCCCGAGATCGTCGCGACCAGCGTCGCGACCCCGCTCGAGCGCCATCTGGGTCAGATCGCCGACGTCTCCGAGATGACATCCACGAGCTCGGTCGGCTCGGCCCGCATTACGCTGCAATTCGGGCTCGACCGCGACATCAACGGAGCGGCGCGCGACGTGCAGGCGGCGATCAATGCGGCGCGCGCCGATCTGCCGACGAGCCTGCGATCCAATCCGACCTACCACAAAGTCAATCAAGCCGACGCCCCCATCCTGATCCTGGCTTTGACCTCCGACACGCTCACGCGCGGCGCGATCTACGACGCCGCCTCGACCGTGATGGCGCAGAGATTGTCGCAGGTCGAGGGGATCGGCGAGGTCACGGTCGGCGGCGCCTCGTTGCCGGCCGTGCGTGTCGAGCTCACGCCGCAGGCGCTTTTCAAATACGGCATCGGTCTCGAGGACGTGCGCGCGGCGCTGTCCTCCGCCAACGCCCACAGCCCCAAGGGCGCGCTCGACGTGGAGGATCGCCACTATCAGATCTATGACAACGACCAGGCCAGCAAGGCCGACCAGTACCGAACGCTGATCGTGGCCTATCGCAATGGCGCCGCGGTCCGCCTCGCGGACGTCGCCGATGTCGTGGATTCGGTCGAAAATCTGCGCAACGCCGGAATCGCGAACGGCAAGCCGTCCATACTCGTCATCCTCTATCGGCAGCCGAATGCCAATATCATCGATGCCGTGGACAGGGTCGTTGCGCTGTTGCCGCAACTGCAGGCCTCGATCTCTCCCGCCATCGATACCGCGGTTGCGGTCGACCGCTCCACCACGATCCGCGCATCGTTGTGGGAGGTCGAACGAACGTTGCTGATTTCGGTCGGCCTGGTGATCATGGTGGTCTTCCTGTTCCTGCGCAACGCGCGTGCCACGTTGGTGCCGACGGTCGCGGTTCCGGTCTCGTTGACCGGCACGTTTGCGGCCATGTACTTTCTCGGTTACAGCCTGGACAACTTGTCCCTGATGGCCCTGACCATCGCGACCGGCTTCGTGGTCGACGATGCGATCGTGGTGCTCGAGAACATTACGCGCCATATCGAGGCCGGGATGCCGCGCATGCAGGCCGCGATCGTCGGGGCGAGCGAGGTCGGCTTCACGGTCCTCTCGATGAGCCTCTCGCTGATCGCCGTCTTCATCCCGATTCTCCTGATGGGCGGCATCGTCGGCCGGCTGTTTCGCGAATTCGCGGTGACGTTGTCGGTCGCCATCCTGATATCGCTGGCAGTCTCGCTCGCGACCACTCCGATGATGTGTGCGTTCCTGCTGCGTCGGGAAAGCGGCGCGCGGCACGGACGGCTCTACCGCGCCAGCGAGCGTTTCTTCGATGGTCTGCTGAGCCGCTACGAGCGATCGCTCGGATGGGCGCTCGATCATCCGCGCTCGGTCGTCGTGGTCCTGCTGCTGACGCTCTGCCTCAATGTCTACCTCTTCATCATCATTCCCAAGGGTTTCTTTCCCCAGCAGGACACCGGCCGCCTCACTGGCGGGATCCAGGCCGATCAGAGCATCTCGTTCCAGCTCATGCAGCAGAAGCTCATGCAGTTCATCACCATCGTGAAGAACGATCCGGCGGTCAGCTCCGCAGTCGGATTTACCGGGGGTGGGCAGACCAATTCCGGTTTCGTGTTCGTATCGCTCAAGCCTCTTTCCGAGCGCTCCCTCTCGGCGGATCAAGTGATCGCCCGCCTGCGCGGATCCCTTGCGCAAGTGCCCGGTGACGCTGTTCCTGCAGGCGGTTCAGGATATTCGCGTCGGCGGCCGGCAGAGCAATTCGCAATATCAATACACGCTGCATGCCGACGCGATTTCCGATCTCTACGACTGGGCGCCGAAAGTCGTTGCTGCGCTGCAGCGGCTACCCATGCTCACCGACGTCAACTCCGACCAGCAGAACAAGGGTTTGGAAACCGACATCGTGATCGACCGGGATACCGCGTCTCGACTCGGTATCAATGCCAGCCAGATCGACAACACCCTCTACGATGCGTTCGGGCAGCGCCAGGTATCGACCATCTACAATGCACTCAACCAATACCACGTGATCATGGAGGTGGCGCCACAGTTCTGGCAGAGCCCGGACATCCTCAAGGACGTCTATGTGAGCACCTCGGGCGGATCGGCGGGCGGCGTGCAGTCGACGAACGCCGTTGCCGGCACCGTGGCGGGCCCCAAGCAGGCTTCGTCGGCCTCCGCGGTCGCGGCCGATGCGGCCCGCAATCAGGCCAACAATGCTCTCGCGAGCACCGGCCACGGCGCCGCTTCGGCCGGCGCGGCGGTGGCCACCAGCGCCGAGAAAATGGTGCCGCTCACCGCCTTCAGCCACTATGGTCCGGGCAGCACGCCGCTCGCGGTCAATCACGACGGCCTGTCCGTCGCGACCACGATCTCTTTCAATCTGGCAGCGAACGCTTCGCTCAGTGACGCGGTGAGCGCCGTCAATAGTGCGATGAACGGGCTCGGCGTGCCGGCCTCCATCCAAGGCAGCTTCCAGGGGACCGCGCAAGTTTTCCAGCAGTCGATCGCCAGCGAGCCCTTCCTGGTTCTCACCGCCATCGTCGCGGTCTACATCGTGCTTGGCGTGCTCTACGAGAGCTACGTCCATCCGATCACGATTCTCTCGACGCTGCCTTCCGCCGGCGTCGGCGCCGTGCTGGCCCTGATGATTTTCAATACCGAGCTCAGCATCATGGCGTTGATCGGCGTCATTCTGCTGATCGGCATCGTCAAGAAGAACGCCATCATGATGATCGATTTCGCGCTCGACGCCGAGCGCTCGCGCGGCCTGCATTCGCGCCAGGCGATCTTCGAGGCTTGCATGCTGCGATTTCGGCCGATCATCATGACCACCTTGGCGGCGATGTTCGGAGCGGTCCCGCTCGCGCTCGGCTTCGGCGACGGCGGCGAGTTGCGGCGACCGCTCGGCATCTCCATCGTCGGCGGCTTGATGGTCAGCCAAGCGCTGACCCTCTACACGACGCCGGTGATCTACCTCTACCTCGATCGATTTCGGCTGTGGTGCCGGGCGCGCTGGGGCTCCGACGACCCCGGAGTTGTTCCGGGTCGCGGCGATCTTTTGCCGGGCGAATGAGCGCGGCCGCGTCGTCCCGCCTGCACGTGAGAATACCCATTGCCTGCCGATGAAATTGACCGCAAAGTCGGGCCTCGGGGGGCTGCCGCAGGGTTTGATGGCCGGGTTGCGGAGTGTGTGAGGGGGGAGTTCGTGAGATGCGTCGGAATCGCGCTGATTCTGCGTTGCGTGGCGTTATCGGCACCCGGGCGCGATTGTCGGCCCAGATTCTGGGCGTTTTTTGCGTTATCCACATCTTGTCCGGCTGCACGCTGGAATCCGAGAAGCCCGACCTCGCCCTCGACACCCCTGGAAAATATCGCGCCCCGCATGGGGCCGCCGACGCCGCCGTGCCCAAGCTCGATTGGTGGCGCGGCTTCCATTCGCGCGAGCTGGTGTCCCTGATCGAGGATGCGCAGGCCCACAATTTCGATATCGCGGTTGCGGTTGCGCAGATCCGGCAGGCCGACGCGCAGGTGCAGATCGCCGGCGCGCCGCTGTTCCCGAGCTTCAGTCTCGACAACAGCGCATCGGTTGGAAAGTCGTCGTCCGTAACCGGCAGCAGCGGAGGCGGAGGCGGAGGCGGCGGCGTCTCGAAACTCTACGCCTCGAACTTGAGCGCCAGCTACGTGCTCGATTTCTGGGGCAAGAACCAGTCCACCTTGGCGGCGGGCGAGGAGAACGCCGCCGCCAGCCGCTACAATCGCGAGGTCGTCACCCTCACCACCATCAGCACCGTCGCCACCACATATTTTACCATCCTGGCCGCTCAGGACAGCTTGCGGATCTTGCACAAGGACGTCGATGATTCGAGCCGGATCCTCGAATTGATCATGCAGCAGTTCGGCGCCGGCACCGTCTCCCAGGTCAACGTCGCCCAGCAGCAGAGCGTCGTGGCAAGCCTGCGGGCGGAAATCCCCCCGGTCGAGGTGACGCTACAACAGAATTTGGCTGCGCTTGCGGTCCTGGTCGGGCGGGCGCCGGAGCGCTTCGGCGCGCGCGGCGGCAGCATGATGCAGGTCACGGTTCCGCGCGTCACTCCCGGGCTGCCCTCCGAGCTCATCGAGCAGCGGCCGGACCTGCGTCAGGCCGAGGCGCAGCTTTCCGCCGCCAACTACGATGTCCATGCCGCCCGCGTGGCCTTCTTCCCCAGCATCCAGCTGACCGCCCAGACCGGATTTCAGAGCGCCGCGCTGAGCTCGCTGTTCGGGCCGGGCGCCTGGTTCTACACGGCTGCCGCCAGCCTCACGCAGCCGATCTTCGACGGCGGCCTGCTGGCGGGTCAGCTCGAGTTGCAACTCGGTCTGCGGCAGCAGTCCCTGCAGACCTATCGCAAGGATGTGCTGTCGGCCTTCTCCGATGTCGAAAAGGCGCTGGTCGCGCTGGAGCAGACGAGCCTGCAGGAGAAATATGAACGCGAGGCCGTGCTCGCCTCGCAGATGGCATTCTACCTCTCCGAGCAGCAGTTGCGCGAAGGCACCGTGAACCTGGTCACCTTGCTGCAGACCGAGCAGACTTTGTTCCAGAACGAAAGCTCATTGGTGCAAGTGCAGCTTAACCGACTGCTGGCGGCCGTGGGCCTGTTCCAGGCGCTGGGCGGCGGCTGGGCGCCGTCCGACCGGGTCGCGAGCGCCGCCGCGCCGCCACCGCATTGAGGCTCGATCAAGTCGCGAACCGTCGCCGTGGGCGAGGCAGACTCAGCGCGCTCCCTCTCCCCTTTGGGGAGAGGGAGCAAGCCGAACCAGCCTCCAACGCGTCGGCCACCATGAGGGCCCACATCGGTCGGCGCGCTGGGCCTACTTCTGCCAGCCCAGCAGTTGCGCGGTGCGCTCCAGCACCGGCTTGGGCACGGCCGCGGCCTGCTTGATCAGCGCTTCGATCTCCGCGCCGGTCTGCGGGCGGATCATCATGGCGTGCTTGGCCGCCTCTTCGAGGAACGCCTTGTCCTGCAGGGTGGCGTCATAGGCCTCGCGCAGCAGCTTCATCCGTCCGGGGGGGACTTCCGGGGCGAGCCAATTGGTATAGCCGAGCGCGGTCGACAGCGTGACCACGGTGACGATCTGCTTCTCGGGCGGGGTCTTCACCAAGTCGAGGAGCAGCGGCACCTGCGTGATCTCAGGCTCCGATCTGAAGCCGATCTGGACCAGAATGTCGATCTTCTTCTGGTCGACCCAATCCTGATTGCTGCTCATCAGGCTCGCCCAGGTGTTGCCGCCGCGCCCCATCACCTCGCCGCGCTCCAGCGCCAGATGAATTTCCTTGGTGCCCGCATAGCCGTTGATCACCTTGAAGCGGGTGCCCAAGAGGCCGTTGAGCAGGGTCGGATAGATGTAGGAATCGGAGGTGGTGCCGGCGCCGCCGAGCAGCACGTCGCGCGCTTTGGCGTCCTCGAGCGTCTTGATGCCGGACTGGTACCAAGTGTAGAGCGTGCCGTTGGACGAGGCCATGCTCCCCAGCCAATTGATGTCGGCGGCGTTGAACTGGGCGCCGGCGCCGCCGAGCATCTGGTACATCGGCATGTTCTGATTGACCGCCGCGATCACGGTGCCGTCCTTCGGCGCCACCGAATACACGTAGTTGGCGGCCCGCACGCTGCCCGCCCCCTCCATGTTCTGCACCACGACGTTGGGCTGGCCCGCGATGTGATTGCCGAGATAGTGGGCGAGCAATCGGGCATAGAGGTCGTAGCCGCCGCCCGCCCCGAAGCCGACGATCACCGTGATGGTCCGGCCGCGGTAGTAGTCGGCCGCTTCGTCGGCGGCAGCGGCCGACCCGATTCCCATAAGCGCCGCACCCGTGAGCGCGACCCGAAGCCTCTTGGCGGCTGCACCTGACATGGTTTTTTTCCTGGGTTTTTCTCCGGCCGGCGGTCGGTGCGGCGGCCGCTTTTGACCGCGGCTTCGCTTGCTGCGTTGCGAGTGTCCTCACTTTGGTGGGCGAACGGACGGTCCCCGAGTAAGTTGTTCGCCGGCATTTATGCAACGCCTCGAACACAGCGGCAACTGCGTTGACGATGCGCCTTCGCATCAGCGAAGGGACCGGGCGGGTTTTTTGCAGCGCAGCATGGCGCGTCTCGCCCGAAAGTGACATTTCACCCGAAAGTGATTTGGCGGTCGTGCGGTTCGTCTTCATGAGGGCGGTCCGCCGCGCGAAATCTTTCACGGAATCTTCACTTCGCGCCGGCGTGCCTCTATCTGTCACCAACAAAAGCGCCTATATCTGTAAGCAACAAAACAACAGACCGGGCAGGAAACGTATGAAGTGGGTCATCGCGCTGTTTGTCGCGCTCTTGTCGATACCTGTGGCGCAGGTCGCGGCGGACGCCTGGAGCGGCCGGCCGGGCCCGCATGTTTCCGGCACGGCGCGCCCCGCCGGCAGCGGCCCCGACCTTGCCGTCACGCGGCATCAGCATTACCGGCTCTATGATCCGCTCGCGCCCTGGATCCCGAGCCGCCCCAAGACCGGGTGAATCCAGACCGGGTGAATCCAGACCGGGTGAATCCAGACCGGGTGAATCCAGACCGGGTGAAAATCCCCGGCCTTCCGAATTTTCGGGAATCGGACGTGCCCGGATGGACGATCCGAACGGTTCCGGACCGAGCCGAGACCGGCGGTTGATCCTGGCCGCGCTCATGGCCACACTCCTGGGGCTCGGGCTCGTGATCGCCGGCATCGCTTACAGCTATTCCGATGATCTGACCGCGTTCATCCGGTCCGTCGCCGGCGAAAAGCTCGGCCGCCCGCAAGGCCGGATGTTTCACTATTGAGGATGTGGGCGATCTGATCGCGGGGACTGCGGGGCGGCGCCGTCGGTGGCGATGCCGAATGAAATCCAGGCAGTTTACCTGTTCGTGCGCCCACCTCGGGAGAATACCTGGGGAACCCGAAGCAAGCCTATTGTTAATCAATAACCGCCATATCGGTTTCACATGGATCGACTTGGCGCGCCAACCCATTTGCGGCCTTGTCCGCCGCTGCCCGGGTCTTTTAGTCAAGCGGTCGGGAAAGACTAAGCGATCTGTTGAGCCGCCCATCAGCCATCAGGCCACGGGTTGTCGGCCAGCCTTGGGATGAGCGCCGTGAAAATACGAATTGCCGTGGCTTTGTATGCATTCGGTGCCGCGATCGCGGTCGGCGTTCTCGCCGCGATCATCATCGGCGCGCTGGCGGTCAGCCGGGTTCAGATCGGCGGCCCCATGTACATTCAACTCGTCCAGAGCAAGGATTTGGTGGCCGACATCCTGCCACCGCCCGAATATGTTCTGGAGGCCTATCTGGAAGCCACGCTCGCGGCCCATCGCGCCAAGCCTCTCGCCGAGAGTAAAGCCAGCCTGGCGGACCTGCACAAACAGTATGACGAGCGTCACCAGTATTGGCAGGATTCGGATCTCGATCGAGGCCTTCGGGACAAGCTGACTGTTACATCCCACGCTCACGTGATGAAATTCTGGTCGGCGGTCGAGCAAAGCCTGCTGCCTGCCCTGGAGCGGGGTGACGAGGCGGCGGCGACCCGCGCCTACGCCGATGTGACCCAGGCCTATCAGGCCCACCGCGCGGTGATCGACGCGATCGTCGCCGACGCTGACGTCGTGAACAACGCCATCGAGACGGAATCGACCCACCGGGAGCAAATGGCCCTGGTTTGGGTGATGTCCCTGGTCACGCTCCTGCTCGCCCTCGTCGGTGCCGGAATCGTCGGATTGATCAGACAGGTCGTGCGGCCCATCGTTCATCTCACGGCCGAGATGAAGGAGCTGTCATCGGGCAACCTCGACGTCGAGATCGAGAACCAATGCCGGGCCGAAGAGGTCGCCACCATGGCGACGGCGGTTCAGGTGTTCAAGAACAATGCGCTCGCGCTTGCGGCGACGCAGGTTCAGGCCGCCGCGCAGGAGAACGCGCTCGCCGAGCAGCACCGTACGTCTGAAGAAGAGCGCCGGCGCAGCGAGGCGGAACGCGCGGCCGCGGCCGACCAGGTGCGGCAGGTCGTGGACGGGCTGGGGGCTGCGCTCGCCAGGCTTGCCCAAGGCGACTTGTCCTGTCGGATCACCGAGGAATTCGCCGCCGAATACAAGAAGGTGCAGGACGATTTCAACGCCGCCAGCGGCCAGCTGCAGGAAATCATCGGCGCGATCACTTCCGCCGTCGGTGACGTTTCCAGTGCAGCATCCGAGATTTCAACCAGCACCACGGACCTGTCGCAACGTACCGAGGAGCAGGCGGCCAGCCTCGAGGAGACCTCGGCTTCGATGGAGGAGATCGCCGCCACGGTGCGCCGGAACGCCGAGAACGCCGGGCAGGCCAATGAGTCCGCCGCTCGGGCGCGTGAGGTGGCGGACAGCGGCGGTCAGGTGGTCGCCAAGGCGGTCGAGGCCATGGCCCAGATCGAAGGGTCCTCGGGCAAGATCTCCGACATCATCGGGGTGATCGACGAGATCGCCCGCCAGACCAATCTGCTGGCGCTCAAGCCCGCTGTCGAAGCCGCGCGCGCCGGCGACGCCGGCCGCGGCTTCGCGGTTGTCGCCGCCGAGGTGCGCAGCTTGGCGCAGCGGGCCTCACAGGCCGCCAAGGACATCAAGAATCTGATCGTCACCAGCAACGGACAGGTCCATGCCGGTGTCGAGCTCGTCAATCAGGCCGGTGCGTAAATTCAGAACCACTTTTTGCTGCGCCGTTTTGATCGTCATTCGGTCCTGGTCCGGCAAGGGCGGAGTTTTCCAGCGGCGGATTTTCTCGGGAGGGACCGGATCAAA
>Ga0182024_10026896_pt1 | contig 10090 bp, 3 predicted proteins | sample P32metaG_FD_120480 | JGI IMG/M metagenome (GOLD analysis project Ga0182024, IMG submission 120480) | Permafrost microbial communities from Stordalen Mire, Sweden - P3-2 metaG (Illumina Assembly) | ecosystem: Environmental > Terrestrial > Soil > Wetlands > Permafrost | place: Sweden: Stordalen...
CGGACGGTCTTTTCGCTGACGAACCCCTCCTGTGCCAACCCTGCCAGGACCGCGGCGAGCCGATCGCCATCCAACTGCAGTTCGGCCACGGCCGCCTTGGGCAGCTTCTTCAGCGCCGCCGCCGTCAAGCGGTGCTGCTTGTCGGCATGCATCCGCCCCAGCAGGAACGCTCGCTGGTCCTGAACATCCTCTGGCACGTGGCCAGCACTACTTTCCGATTCCGCGGCCATAGCCGGAATTCTAATGACGCAAGCGCAGCGGCGGTAGTAGAGGCCCGCGCATCAATACCTGTCGCGAATGCCCCACGCCGAGACCGGAGTTTACGACGGACAGTGAATCTTCACCCTCTCCCGGTACTCCGGGAGAGGGCAGGGGTGAGGGTCTTCTCTTGCCTCTGGAGGAAACGACCCTCACCCTAACCCTCTCCCGGAGTACCGGGAGAGGGGACCGGAGCGCAACGGAACCGAGGAGCGCCATCCCAATGCCCGCGTCCGTTCGTCACTTCTGTTCCCTGCAAATCGTCACCGGCCCCAGCAACCCCGACTCCCGGACCGGCCAGTTCGAGGCGTCGAACTTGCCGTAGTCGCGGCTGGCGTAGTTGATGTCATTGAAGATCCGCCAAGTGATTTTCCGGCGGTCCAGGTCGCGAATGCGGTTGGCCGACAGGTTCGTCACATCTATTTCGAGGCGATTGCCGGCCGGACGGAGCGACGCCACCGGCACCTGGAACGGCGCAGCGATCAGCGTCCCAAGGTCCTGGCCGTTCAGGCGCACCCGCGCGCTTTCCTTCACCTGCCCCAGGTCCAGGACCCATGGCCCGTCGCCGGCGGGGGCGTCGAATGCGATCGTATAACGGGCGGTCCCGGCGAAACGCTCGGCTTCCGGGTCGCCGTTCTGCGTCCACGACGCCAACTGGTCCAGGCGATAGTCCTTCGGCAATTGCGGGCCGCCTTCGACAAAGTGCACGTCCCACGGCCCGTTGAGCGACGCCGCGACGGGGCCGGCGGCGGCAAAGTGCCAACGGGGCGAGGCGTCGGGCACAGGGCGCTGCAGCAAGCGGAGAATGATCGACTGTCCGGCTTCCAGTCGAAGGCGGAGTTTGGGACAGCTGGGAGGATTGAAGTCGGCATCGGCCACTCCCGTTCGACCGGTCATCGGATCCATCACGACAATGGAACTAGCCATCCGCGACAGCGTGATGCGGTCGTCAATCGGCTGGTCGGATTGGTTGCAGATGAAATAAGCGGCACCGTCGGCCAGGTCCCGGCGGATGAACACCAGCCCGTCGTGCCTCGCCAGCGATTCAGGTACGACGCTCACGCTTGCCAAGAACACTTGCAGGGCCGGTCCGGCATTAGCCACCACCACCCGGCCCATGCCCACCGACGCGATGCGAACACCCGAAGGGCCGCTGGTCGGGGCGCCGGTCGACGCCCGGCTCGCGGTTCCTTCCCAAACCTCAAACTTGAGCGACGCCAGCAGATCCTTCTCCGAGGCCCGGCGAGGCTCCAGGTCCACCAGCCCCGGCACGTCCTGGGGCAGATCCCCCTCGAACATCACGGTCGCCCCGGCATCGGCCAGTTCCAACAACCGGCGCAGCGTCGGGACCGGCATGAACCGCGTCGGCGGAACGACGATCAGCCGATAGCTCCCGCCCGGCGACTTGATCTGCCCGTTCTCCACGGTCAGGTTCGCCAGCATTGCATCCGACACGTAATCGAAGCCGACGCCGGCCTTCCAGAGCCGTCCGGCTGTCGCGCCAATGGGTTGCGACGTGAACCATTCGTCCGTGTTGTCCATCGTCAGATGCAGCCCCAGGCCGGGCGCCGATTGCCAGTAGTCGTGGATCGGCCAATACAGCAGGGCGTCGTTGTCCGGCCGGCCAGCGGCGAGGATCGACTGGCAACGGGCGATGTACTCATTGAGCGCCGGCACATCGTGCCAGATCGCGTTCCGCGGGTTCACCTCGCTGGATGCATAGAACTGCCAGCCGGGCCACGCGGCATCGTCGGGCGAATAGCAGGTGCCGTGATAGAAGATGTGGTTGATCCCGCCGACGAACAGCCCGTCGATTTCGCGCTTGAGGTCGGCCAGCGTGGTTTGCCAATGCTCGGTCAGCCAGGTGCCTGTTTCCGACGAGGCGCGGAGGTGGCCGGGCACGTGGGCCGCGGAGGAGGCGAACTTGGCGATCAGCGGGTTGCACTTGTCGCGGTAGACTTCCGTCTCGGGAATGTCGGCGATGGCGTAGAAATCCAGCAGGTTGGTCGGCGAGCCATGGGCCTGGTTGCGAACCAGCATGCCGCGCGCGTGGCACCAGGCGACCCAGCGCGGGAAGACCTCGCCGGCGATCAGGTCTGAGACGGTTTCGCGGTAATCGGCCCGGACCCGGGCACAGGCGTCGGCATTCCCCGCGCCGGCCAACTCCGGCAAATGCTCCGCCAGGTCATAGCCGCGCCGCTTGGAAAACTGCTCGAAAAAGTCCGGCGACCACTCTCCCCACGCCGCCGGCGAACCTCCGTGGTACTCGTAAGAATCATGGTACATCGCCCGCGGCAGCGCCACGCCCGGCGCGTCAAACGCCTTGGTGAAAGGTTCGAGAAAGGCGTCCATGGCCGGTGCGTAGACCGTGTTGATCATCGGTCCTTCGCCGCCGGGCGCCGCCCGTTTGACTTTCACGCCGGGCTTGCCGAGCAACAGGAAAACGCGCCACCCGTCGCCCGCCGGCAGTTGGCGGACCGTCCCGTCGGCGGCCACATCCTTCAGGTCGAGCACGACCTGCCGGCCGTCGGCACCCACCGCGACGGCACGAAGGACCTTCTGCTGCTTTCTCCGCACCTCGGTTTGTTTCCCGGCCGCGCCGTTTGCCGGACGAGTGGCCGGGTCGCTGGCCGGCACCACCGTGGCAAACAGCCCGGCACTGTCGCCCGAGACCTGCGGCCCGCCGAAGCACCATCCGGTGCCGGTGGTCATGTCCACGCCCATGTCCAGACGCTGGCCGTCGCGCAGCTCGTCGGCCAGCAATTCCATCCACTTGGGGCTGAGGTACTCGACGTATCGCGACTCGGCCCCTTTGGCCCCGTAAATCGGAATGATATGGATACCCCCAAGGCCAGCATCGTGATACCGCTGCATCTCCCGCGACAGGTCACCGGCATCGACCGCCGACCCCATCCACCAGTTGTACCCCCACGGCCGAAGATCATGGGTGATCGGCGGCCACGCCAGCGGGTCGAGCGGCTGCGTCTGCGGCGCTTCGCCAGCCGAAGCAACGGCAGCGACGCCGAAAAATGCCGCGAACGCAAGCTTTCTGAAAAATGCTCCCATGGCGGCACCTTCGCTCCAATTTCGCCGGCACATCGCGTGGACTACCGCAACGCCTGCACTATGAGCACGCCCCCAACTGCAATCAACCCCACATACACATACCGGAAGAACCGGTCCCCGCGCAGCCGGTGGTTGAGCGACCGGCCGAGCACAATCCCCAGCAGGATCCCCGGAACGCAGAGCAGGAAATACCGCGTCACGGCAGGCACCCATAGCCCGACCACTGCATAGCCAATCAGTCCCACTAAACTTGCCGGCAGAAAATAGCCTTGCAGGGTAGCCCGGAAATGCTGCGGCGACCACCGTCGCAGCGACCCATAGACTGCCAGCGGCGGCCCATTCATCCCATAGGCCCCGCCCAGGACCCCCGAGCAGAAACCCGAGCCAAGCAGCCAGATGGAATGGTCTTTTTCCAGTCGCAACTTCGTTTTGGCGGTCAGCGAGTAAACCGAAAACCCGGCAATGACAAGCCCCAGGGCGCCTTTCACGACATGGTTATTCCCGTGCGTCAGCAGAAGCAGCCCCAACGGAATACCGAACATGGATGAAATGACCAGCGACGCCGCGCTGCGTACCTCGACCTTGCGCCAATCCTGAACCACGATCACGCCGGCCACCATCACCGACACCAGCACCGCCAGCGGCGCGGCAACTGTGATCGGCATGCGCAACGCCAGCAGCGGCACCGCAATCAGCGCTTCGCCGAACCCCAACGTGGACCGGATCAACGTCGCAACGAAAATCACCACCAGCACATGGACTGTCGTCAGGTCGATCATTCAGCAGCACTCCTCACGCGTCGCAGAAGGCCGTGCATTGTATCACGAAGTGGATGGTCCTAATCCCGCGTTTTCCCCCAACCCGGAAACTCCGGTGAGTGGCATAAGGGGGATAGGGACAGGTGTGACGCGTTCAGAGCACTCAGCAGCGTCAAGCCGCGTGCGCAGCGCAGCGGAGCACCGGATGGTTCCTGAACCGCTACACACCCCGACACGCATCCGGTGCTCCGCTCCGCTGCGCACACGGCTTGTCGGCCCCGAAATCATGTTGGCCGGCCGTCTCTGAAAGGTCGCCCGCTCCCCGTGCTTTGGGGGCATCCATGCGCTCACATGTGTTCGTGTCGCGTTATTATCGCCAAATCGATGGCAGCCCGTTAAGCTTGGGTTCATCCGGTAGGCCAGCGTCTTTATTGCTAAGGCTGACGGCGAAATGGATTGGACAGACCTAACAAAACTCGCAATCCTTAGGTCGCATGGACAATGACTTGAACACGTTTTTGACTGCACCACGACGAGGCGGCCGGGCAGTGCTCAACAAGGCCCGCGTTGGACTGTTGCTTCTCGCGCTGGTGACGGTGGGGGCGGGGTGCCAGCAGGCGGCTGCGCCGCCGGCCATGCCCGCGACACCCCTCGTGGTGGCGGGCAGGACGCATTACATGGGCACGCCGCTCTCCGGGCCCATGGCGGAAGCGGCGCCGGCGGGGATGACGGCCGGGAACGCGTGGGCGGTCGAGGTGACGATGGTGTCGCTCGACCGGATGCCCGTCTCGGGAGACTCCCTGGCACAAGATGCAGCGTTCCTGATCGCGACGCGCGGCACGTCGGTGGTGTTGCCATCCTCTCGACTGACGCGCGGCGCGCGGTACGCGCCGCCAGACCAACCGGCGGCCCTCGCCGAGTTTCGGGGGGCGGGGCAGGAGCTTCTGCCCAAGACCGCGGGCGCGGTGCCGGTCGGCGCGACGGCCTCATTCAAAGTGGCCGAGGCAGTCCCGCAAGAGGATCGCGCCACCAACCGGCCCTGGCGGCGGGGCGTCGAAGTGGATGTTTTCCGGCCCGCGCTGAGCCTGGCGAAGGGGCCGGCGACCGCCCCTGCCTTGTCCGCGCCAGTGACGTTGGAAGTGGCGCTGGTCGTTGACGACTTTGCCCAGCCGGACCGCGTGGACCGTTCGGCGGAAACGCCTGCCGCGGTCGCGGCGCCGTCGCCGCAGCGCGAGCTGGCGATCGTCGACATCAAGCCGCACGCTTCGACGGGTTCGACTGGCTCACCGCAGGCTGGCTCAGGGCAGTGGCCGATCCCGCAGACCTTCGCCTTTGCCGTGCCGTTCCGGTTTACCGGGAGCAGCGGGCAGGCGGTGGCGGCAATCATTACCGTCGGCCCGCCGAGCAGCGACAAGAGCCACGTGGACGCCTTCAACGATTGCGAGAATGACCTGGCGCTGTCATTCGCGCGGGCCGCCTCAGGGCCTGCGGGCGCGACAGCCGCGGGAGAGGAGGGGGCGGCGTTGCAGGTGGCGCTGGATGCCCTGAAACAGCCCTGGCGGCGTCGCTCGGCGTTCATTTACCTGGCCGGGCTGACCGGCGCGGACCTTTGCGGCGATGCCAGCCTCGTTGCCGACGATGTAACCATCGACCGCGTGGCCGGCAAAGTCCTCAAAGGAACGCCCGGCGATCATCCTGACCCGGCGGCCATCGGGTGGCTGCTCGACCAGACCTGGTTCCTGGACATGGGCGAGCTCCTCGGCAACGCCAGGCTTTCCCCGGAACTGTCGGCGGTCCTGGCGACCCACGCGGGCGAGGCCGGCCGGCACCAGTCCAGCATCGAGGAAGTCGGCAAAGCGGCGCACATCCATGCGGACTATGAATCGCTATTGCAGCAGGAAAACATGATTTTCCTGGAAGACAGCTCGCCGTCGGCGCGTGCCCGGGCGTTCGACTGGCTGCAGGCCCGCGGCAAGGCCCCCGCCGGCTACGACCCGCTCGGCGGGGACAAGGACCGCCGTACCGCCCTGGAGCGTTTCGTCCTTGGCTTGCCGCCGCCGGCAACCCAACCCGCTACGGCGCCGGCAACCGAACCCACTACGGAACCGACGACGTCGCCGAGCGCGGAGCCGGCCACGGTGCCGTTGGCAACGACCGCGCCGGCGACAGGGCCGTCAACCGAACCCGTCACTATTACGTCGTCAGCCGAGCCTGTTGCCACAACCTCGCCAACGACGCGAGCTGACGCCGCTCCGAGCTCAACGGCGCCGGTGACCCAACCGGTGGACTCTGATTCGCAGACTGTGCCGGCTGCCAGCCCGCGAAGGCACACCGAGCCGCCCACGACCGCGCCGATCGCCCCATCGACACAACCCACGCCCTCGCAGGAGGCGCCGCATGAGTAGTGAAGTGCCCACGCCGTCTGAACAGCCCACGCCAACGTCCGAGGCCAAGGCACCAAAGGAAGCTGAAAGCCCAGCCACGCCGGAGTCGTCGACGGGTGAACAGCCGAAGGCGATCGGAGAGTCCGCCAAACCACAAGGGGAATCTGGCAAACCACAAGGAGAGTCTGCCGAAACCGCCAAGGCAAAGGCGAAGAAACCGAAGAAGCCGGGGCGCTGGCGCCGGCGGCTCATCGGAACGGCCCTGGTGCTGGTTGCACTTGCGGTGGTCGTTCGCATTGTGATCTGGGTAGCGTTGCCGCTGGTGTTGCACAAAACGGCCGCCTTCTACGACCTGGATCTCAACTATGAGCGGCTCTCTTTCAGCTCGCTGGACGGCGAGGTGGCGATCTGGCACCTGAATGTGACGCCCAAAGAGGGCGGGGAAACCATCGCCTCCACCGACTATGTCCATGGGCAGATCAGCGTCATGAAACTGTTGCGCGGCCGGCTGGATGTGTGGCGGGCGGAAGCCGACGGCGTCGACCTGGCCGTCACCCGCAACGCCGACGGGACCGTCCCGCTGATCGAGCGGTTCATCTCCACCTCGGCGGCATCGAAGCGCGCGGCGGCAACGCCCTCCGGGCCGATCGACCTCACGCCGCCCGCGGCCATCGACGCGTTCCGGCTCCAGCACGTGCGTGCCCACGTGCGCGACTTGAGCGTCTCGCCCCCGCTGGACACCGTGACCGCCCTGGACCTGCGGGTGTCGGACGTGGGGTCGGCCCTGCGCCCGACGCAGTTCGAAGTCGATATCTCCTCCGATCCCGTCCTGGACAGCATGCTCATCGAAGGCGAAGGCACGGCCTCCGGGGCGACGCTCAACGCCGACGTGCGCATCCGCGTCCGCGGGCTGCACGGCAAGCCGGCCGCCGGATACCTTGCCCCCCTGGGCATCCAGCCGGTGGCCGATTCGATCGACATGAAGATGACCGGGCACGTGGTCGTCGCCCCCGCCGGACAATTGCCCGCGACCCAGCCGGCGGGTGGACCGGCCGCGCCGGCAACATTGCCGGCCACGCCGGCCGGGAACCCCGCGTCGGCTGAAGCGCTGGCCGCCCGGATCGAGTTGGCAAACATGGACGTCGTGGCCGACGAGCGCGAAGCCGCCGGGGTCGATCACATCACCATCGTGGCCGATAAAGTGGCCCCCGGTTTGGTGGACATCGGATCGGTCGTAATCGATGGCGTGCGCTGCGGCGCTTACCGCGACGCTGACGGTACCCTGCGCGCCGCCGGCCTGGAATACGGTGCAGCCGGCAATGCGAAACCTTCGCAAACGCCGGCCCAGCCGCCTGTGGCGAAGTCGGGCGAGAAGCCAGCGCCGCCCGCCGCCCCAACCACGCAGCAGGTCGTGCCGGCGTTCAAATGGAGCGTGGGAGAACTGGCGGTCCGCAATGTCAAGGCGACCTTCGCCGACCAGGCCATCACCCCCGCCGGCAACCTGGCATTCCTGGTGGACCAACTGACCGTACGGAACATCGTCGGCGACCCCGACCGCCCCGACGCCGAGTTGACCATCGCCGGCCAATTCAGCTCGCCCGGCATCGCCCGCTCCATCCACATCGACGGCGCCGCCCGGCCCTTCGCGGCGAGCAAAGCGTTTTCGCTGGGCGTCCGCGCGACCGGCGTGAGGCCCGACGCCATCAAGCAGTACCTCGACCTGGTCTGCGTCGAATCCGAATTGAAAGACGCCAGCTTCTCCTGCGACATCAAAGGCTCGGCCACCGTCACCGGCGATCAGGCCGGCGGCGAAATGCACCTGACCAACGTCGCCTTCAATGACGACCGGCAACTGCTGAAACTCAACGGCGTCCAGGTCAACGGGATCAAGCTCGACCCCGCCCGCAGCCTCTATCACATCGACTCCATCGAGGTCTCCGGCCCGGCCCTGTCCGCCAGCCGCGACCCGTCCGGCGATCTCTCCGGGCTGGGCTTCCGGTTCGACCTGCCGCGCCTGCTCGGCAAGCAAACGGCCGCCGCGCCGGTAGCCAGGGCGAGACACTCGGTTTTCAACAACACCGCGATCGCCTCAACGCAAACCCCCGCTGACGCGGTCAACAACGCCACCTCGCCGCCGGCAAAACTGCTGCCACGCATCGAGCTGGGCCGGCTGGTCTGGAAGGACGTGGCGGTCACGCTGGACGACCAGGCCGTCTCGCCGCGCTCGCTGGTCACGTTTACCGATGCCGGCATCGAGCTGTCCGACTTCCAGTTTGACATGAACGAGACCAAGCCCGCTCAGCCGGGCAAGTTCAGGGCATGGGCGGCTGCGCCGACCATCGCCGACCAACTGGGCATCGAGGGCACCATCACGCCCGGCACCAACTCGACGCTGCTCGACATGACGGTCGTCGGCCGCGGCCTTTCCGCTGCGATCGTCGCCCCTTACATCAAGGCGTTCGGCGTCGAGCCGACCCTGAAACATGGGAGCCTCGATCTCCATGCCAAGGCGGGGGTGAAGTACATCGACGACGTCCTGACCTCCACGCTGGCGATGGACAACATCCGATATGCCGAAGGCGATCGTGAGTTGGCCGGCGTGGACGCGCTGCGCGTCAACGGCCTGGTGATGAGCAAAGACGAAGCGGCGATCGACAGCATCGAAATCGATCGGCCCCGGATCGCGCTGTCCCGCGACGCCGACGGGGCGCTGCTGGCGGGGGGCATGCGGGTGGCGTTCCCGCTGCCCGAGTCGGCCAAGCCGCCGAAGCCCAAGCCCGCCCCGGTCGTCATGGTGATGGTGCCGGCGGCCGCTCCGGCCACGCAGCCGATCACCGGGCCAGCCACCGCCCCAACCACTCAGGCCGCGCCCTTCGTCACCGTACTGAACAAGCTGCGGGTCCGTGGAGCGTCGCTGATCTGGGCCGACCGCGCCGTTCAGCCGGCCGCGGGCACCAGCGCGACAGTGGACTTGGACCTCGACCATTTCACGTTCGGCAAGCCCGCCGACCGTGCCACGCTCCACCTCAAGGCCAAGGCCGGCGACTCGCTCGATGAACTCACCGTGGACGGCAAGGTCCTGGCCACCGAGACATCGGCCGCCGCCTTTCTGGCGGTGAGTGCGTCCGGGATTCGCGCCGGGACGCTGACGCCGTACCTCCCGCCCGGCGTCGCCGTTTCATTGAAGGATGGCCGGTTCAGTGCCGATATCGATGCGGCCGTCGAGCTGCTCGACAAGGGAGGGCAGGCGGCCCATCTGCGCGTGGACTACCTCGACTATCGCGACGGCAACTCCGCGTCGCCGCTGCTCAAGCTCGATTCCGTCGTGGCGCGCGTGTCACGGGTCGACCTGGAGCCGGACGCGCCGCACAAGATAGTGGCCGTGGACGAATTCTCCGTCACCGGCCTGCAAACGGCAGCCGAAAAAGCGCCGGACGGCAGCCTGCATCTGCTCGGCCTGGCCGTCGGCGTCCCGCAGACCCGGCCGACAATGGATTCGACGGGTTCGACAGGCTCACCGCAGGCAGGCTCACCGCAGGCAGGCTCACCGCAGGCAGGCTCACCGCAGGCGGCCCCTTCAGCGCCGGCAACGCAGCCAGCGGCGGGACCGGCCACCAAAACCTC
>Ga0182024_10026897_pt1 | contig 10090 bp, 3 predicted proteins | sample P32metaG_FD_120480 | JGI IMG/M metagenome (GOLD analysis project Ga0182024, IMG submission 120480) | Permafrost microbial communities from Stordalen Mire, Sweden - P3-2 metaG (Illumina Assembly) | ecosystem: Environmental > Terrestrial > Soil > Wetlands > Permafrost | place: Sweden: Stordalen...
AGCGAATCCTCGACCACGATCCGACGCTCGGGCAGCCCCGTTCCGCGGCGGTCCGGGCGCGTGCCCGCCGGTCTCGGCGCGCTGGGCTGTCGCCGGCGCGCTGCTGCTCGCAGGAGCGCTCACGGCCGCCGTGGCCGAGCTTACTGGCGGCTCTGGCGCGGTTCTGCGCGTCGCGTCCAACTCGGTGGCGGGCATCGACGTGAGCACCAACCGCGTCACCGCGACCGTTCCGGTCGGCACGGAGCCGCAGGCGATCGCATTCGGGTACGGGTCGCTGTGGGTTTCGAACGTCGAGGATCAGACGGTCTCGCGCGTGAACGCGAAGACCCTCGTCCGGGAGCAGACGATCGAGCTCGAGGGCCCGGCGACCGGGATCGCGACCGCGGCAGGCGCGACGTGGGTCGTCGAATCCAACCCTAGCGCCACGGCGGTGTCGGTCGTCCGCCTCGACCCGCAGTTCGATGACACGCAAGCCACGGCGCGAGTCGGGAACGTCGTGCCCGGCAGCCCGGCCGTGATCGCCGCGGACGCCGGCGACGTTTGGGTGGCCCCCAACGCCGGCCCGCTCGCGCGGCTCGACGGGGCCAGCGGTCGCGTCGTCTCGCAGCTGAACCCGAACGCGTCCCCGACAGGCTTGGCCGTTGGCGACGGCGCCGTCTGGATCACCGACAACTGGGCCGACAACGTCATCAGGGTCGATCGATCCGGGGCGGTTGCGAGCGAGGCGGTCGGCGACGAGCCGAGCGGCATCGCCGTGGGTGACGGCGGCGTCTGGGTCGCCGAGACCGGCGACGATAAGCTGATCCGCCTCGATCCGGACACGGGAGCCGAGACAGAGTCGATCCCGGTCGGGCAGGCGCCCCTGGGCGTCGCCGTCGGCGCGGGCTCGGTCTGGGTCGCCGACAGCGGCGACGGAACGGTGACGCGCATCGATCCGAGGAGTGGCCGCGTCGTCGCGACGATCGAAGTCGGCGGCAGCCCGCAGGCAGTCGTGATCGCCGACGCCCACGCCTGGATCACCGTCGACGCGCTCACCGTGCCACCGGCCGGGAGCCCCGTAGCCAACGGCACGGCACGGGTCGATGCCTCCGACGACGTGATCTCAATGGACCCGGCGCTCGCGTACGACCCGCTGACTGACCAGCTGCTCTACGCCACCTGCGCGGAGCTTGTCAACTACCCGGACCGCTCGGGCGCCGCGGGGTCGCAGCTGGTGCCCGAGGTCGCGCAATCGCTGCCGATCGTCTCCAGCGGCGGCCGCACCTACACGTTCAAGATCCGCCGCGGCTTCCGGTTCTCCTCGGGCGAGCAGGTCACCGCGCAGACCTTCGCTGCGACGATCGCGCGCACGCTCAACCCGACGATGCGAAGCCCAGTCGCCAATGAGTACGGCGACATCGTCGGAGCCGCCGCATACATGGCCCGAAAGACGAAGCACCTCAGCGGCATCGTCGCGCACGGCGACACACTGACGATCAAGCTCGTCGCCCCCGCGCCCGACCTGCTGACGAGGCTGGCCGAGCCGGCGATGTGCGCCGTGCCGCCCGACACGCCGATCGAACCCCGAGGCGTCAGCGTCATCCCATCGGCCGGCCCGTACACGATCCAGTCATTCACGCCGGGAGCCGCCGTCGTGCTGGTGCGCAACCCCCACTACCGCGGCAATCGTCCGCACCGGCTCGCCCGGATCGAGGTCACCTTCAACGTCCCGGCGCAACGGGCCGACGCCGCGGTCCTAGCCGGCACCGGCGACTACAACATCACTGGCGTTGCGCCCTCCGACGCCGCCACGCTCGCCGCACGATACGGGCCCCGCAGCCCCGCGGCCCGCCACGGCCACCAGCAGTACTTCGTGAACCCGACGCCGCAGCTCGACCTGCTCTTCCTCAACACCCACCGCCCGCTGTTCGCCGACGTGCGAATCCGCCAGGCCGTCAACTACGCGATCAACCGGACCCAGCTCGCGGCGCTCGGCGACGAGTGGGACCCGCTGCCCGAGCACCCGACGAGCGTCTACCTGCCGCCCGGCACACCGGGGTACCGCGACGTGGCCGTCTATCCGACGACACCAGACCTGCGCAGGGCGCGCGCACTCGCCGGCAACGCCGCCGGCAGGACCGCCGTGCTCTGGACGTGCAACCGGTATCCGTGTCCGGAGCAAGCCGAGATCGTCAAGACCGATCTCGCCGCGATCGGGATCGACGTCGAGATCCACTTGTTCCCCGACGAAATCCTGTTCGCCAAGATGGCGAGCCCCCGAGCAGCGTTCGACCTCGCCTGGGACGGCTGGGAGCCCGACTACCTGGACCCCGCGGCGATGCTCGACGAGCTGCTCGAGGACGGCTCGGTCGCGCCGACATTCGACGATCCGCTAACACGCGAGCAGCTGGGCGCCGCAGCGCGCCTGTCCGGTCCCCAGCGCTACCTAACCTACGAGCGGCTCGGCGCAAACATCGCCCGCAACCAGGCGCCGCTGGCCGCGTTCGGCAATATCTCGGACCGGGATCTCTTCTCAGCGCGCATGGGCTGCCAGGTCTGCGGCGGCTATTACGGAATGGACCTCGCCGCCCTCTGCATCAGGCATAGCCTGACCACGGGCTCCGCTGACAGTGGGCGCTGATTCGGACGAGGAGGAGGAGGAGGCTGGCGCGTCTCGGCTCCGCGCTCGCATTCGGTCAAGCGGGACGACTGTCTGACACGGGGGCTACTGGGCACACACGCGAGTCTTGTGCCCAAAGACCCGCGAATCCGCGTCAAATCCCGCGCATTTGAACCGCCGTCGCCGCCGGGTCGTGCCGCGCGTGGGCCAGCAAACACGGGCGTTCTCGGCCCTTTCAGGCTTTGGTCATCTGCTTCATCGCACCCAGGAGGTCGGGGGTTCGAGTCCCCTAGCTCCATTGGCCGTTGCCATTTTGACAACGGTTTTGGCTGCTATCGCCGTGATTATGAGTGTCGCGTCGCTCGGGCGATTGGGCCTTCTTCGCGGGCGAGGCCGGCGGGGTCGCTCGAGCAAGAGCTTTCGTCGCCTGCACCTTGAACCGGCGGCGTCAGTCGTGCTTCTGGCGAGGAGGAGGACGCAACCTCGGCCGAGACACCTGCTTCCGTGGGATGACGCTACTTCAGCCGACGGTGATCGACGCGCTTGGATTCATTCGTTCCGAAGCAGGAGCCTCGGTCGGCGAGATCAGTCAAGTCGTATGAAGCTGCCGAATCTGCGTGATCAGGGCAGTCCTGGGCCCCTGCTGACGAGCACTGCGTCGGCCTAAGCCGGGTTCGGGTCAACCCGGGAGCTAGCATCGTTTCGACGTCCAGCACCCCGTCAAGCAGCGCAACGGCGCCGCCTGAGCTATGACTTACGGCGCGCGAGCAGCGTGGAGTCGAGGATGTTGAGCGTTTCGCCGTCGCGAGTCACCGTCCGCGGCCGCTGCTCGGCCACGAGGACTTCGAAGCTGTCGGGTATCCCTGGCAGCAGGTCCTCGGGGTGGAACATCGCCTTGCAGTGGCTCGCGGTCAGGTGGGTGAACACCTCGGACGGTGCGTGACCCACAACCAGGAGGTGCCCGCCACCAGCGACAGCCTCGGAGAGCCGACGGGTGACGTCGACCATCCCACCATCGGGTGGGTGTAGGAAGTGGGTGGTGACCAGGTCGTAGGACCGGCCCTCAGCCGTGAAAGTTCGGGCGTCCACCTGCCACCAGTCGGCGCGGTCACCAACCCCTGCCTCCTCGGCGTGGCGAACGGCACGGGCCAAGCCGCTGGCGGAGAAGTCCGCGCCGGTGACCCTCCAACCCTGGCAGGCCAGCCAGATCACATCACCGCCCTCGCCGCAACCGACGTCCAGCGCAGTCCCCGGAGTCAGTCCTGAAACCTCGGCGACGAGTTGCGCGTTTGGGTTGCCGCTCCAGATCTGCTCCTCGCTGGAGTAGCGCTTGTCCCAGCTCGGTGGCTCGAACATGGCCGCCGCTTCCTGCTCACAGACCTGGCGCCCGTGTCCGTCCATCAGGCGACTTCTTCCCGGTACTCCACGCCGCCGTCCAGGGCTGCGTCGTACAACTTGAGGTTGTCCATGCCCATCAGCATGCAGACCCACAACGTGAATGGCAAGCCACCTTGCTGAGTCGGCAAACGCGAAAACAGTGGATCGCATCCGAGTGTGGCGCGCCGGCCAAGATGCCGCCTCGTCCCCGATGCGGAAGCAGGCCCGAGACTGCCGCTCCTGAGCACCTCCAGCAGCGCCGGCACGCTGCATGGCCGGCTCCTGCTGCCATCGCGCAGCGCATATCTCACTCTCCGGGCCGACGCGCCTCCTTTGCGCGGAGAGCGAGCGTTTGGGCCGGCGACGGGGCCGACCGCCCGAGGCGACGTGTGAGCGCGCTGGCTCCGTATCGCTCGCGCCAGCTCGTGCCGGCCGGAGCGCAAGCGCGCACTGAGATGTCGCTGGCGCGGCGCGACTTGGGAGTTCGGCGTGGATGCGGCGGCGGTGTGCTGACGGCTTGCTGAAGGGTGCGCAGCGGCATTGTCTGCGTGGTTGGCTGCGATGTGCTGAGAGTTCGCGAATCGGCTCAACCTTGGTGGCGGCCGCGTCGATGGTCTCAATAGCGGGTCAGAACGGTGAGGCTTCTCGTCCGGTTTGTGGCGGGACTCGCAGCCCGAGCTGACCGCTTTCGCCGAATGGCGAGCAGCTCGCCGCGGACACGTGTTCGCGTCATCTGACCCCTTCTAAAGGCCTCGGCGCTCGCCGCTTTGTCCCCGGCGTTCCTGAGGAGATGCCGGAGACCGACGGTGTCATTGACGCTTCTCATAGTCGTGAACGTGGTGCTCTCCGCCGCGGTCGTTGCGGTGCTCGTCTTCGTCATGCCGTCGCTCGCGCGTCTGACGCGCCAGCAGCCGGCTGCGTCGAGCACGGCTTCGCCGTTCGGGCCGGGGACGACACTGCCACTGGGGCCGGGTGTGACTCACGTCCGGCGTACCGCACGGCCGGTGCGTACTCCCGCACGAGCAAGCGTGCGCACGTGACGGTCCTCGTCACAGGAGCGTCTGGCTACATCGGCAGCCGGCTGGTGTGCGAGCTGCTCAAGTTCGGCGAACCCGTCGGCGCCGTTGCGCGCGATCCGAGCCGCGTCAGCTTTGACCCGGCGGTCACGGTGTACCGCGCCGACATGCTCGACCGGGATTCGCTGCGTGCGATCGTTGGCGACTTTTCGACGGCGTACTACCTCGTGCATTCAATGGGCCGCGGCGGCGATTCGGACTACGAGCAGCGCGACGTGACCGCCGCGTCGAACTTCGCGCGGTTCGCGTCGGCTGCCGGCATCGACCGGGTCATCTACCTCGGTGGACTCGGCGATCGACCCGGATCCAAGCACCTGCGTTCGCGTCAGCGCGTCGGCGAGGTATTGCGCGAGCAAGGACCGCCACTGACATGGTTTCGCTCGGGGATGGTGGTTGGCGCCGGCTCGGAGAGCTACCGAACGCTTCGCTCGCTTGTCGAGCGTCTGCCAGTGATGCTCGCACCAGCATGGCTCTCTACTCCCACCCAGGCGATCGGCGTCGACGACGTGCTGCGCTATCTCACCCAGGCCCCGCGGATCCCTGAGACGCGTTCGCGCGAGATTCAGATCGGATCACCCGAGATCCTCACCTACGGCCAGATGCTTGACGGCATGTCCGACGCACTCGGGCTGCGCCGCCGGCCGCGCATACCTGTGCCGCTCCTGACGCCGTGGCTCTCATCGCACTGGATCGGCCTCGTCACGCCGGTCGACACCGGCGTTGCCAGGCCCCTGATCGAGGGACTATCAACCGAGACGACCGTCACCGATCCATCGGGAATGGCGCTCTTCGACTTCGCCCCACGATCCTTCGAGCAGGCGCTGCGCGCGGCAATCACCGAAGCCGGAGAGTCCCGGTCGGCCCAGCCGACGCCATCAAACCATCAACCAGGAAAGCCCGACCACCCGCGGCCGCTCGTCACGCCCGCGGCGTGACGACGACACCAACAAGTGATGGGTGCGCGTAGTCCCTCGGCAGTCGTCGCGACGGACGCTCGCGCCGCGGGCATCCGCGACGTCATTCGCCGTCACTAGGTCAGGACGGTCTTCCAGCGATCGTAGAGCTCGGCACCGGCAGCGGTGGGTATGAGGCCTGCCCCGCGGACCGGCGGGCAACGCCCCGGAGAGTGCTGGCGCCCTATTCGGTGGCTTCCGCAGCGAGCCTGAGTACCGAGCTGGACTGGGTCTGCCGCGGCTCGGCGCTGTGAGCGGCACTCGCAGCCGACATCCCTTCAAACCGCGGACTCGACCAGACCGAGAGGAGCTGATCGCCGCCAGCGACTAGGACGCGCTCACCGCCGCAATCCGACGCCAAACATCGCGCGAACCGTCCCCCTTCCAAGCGTGATCCGCCAGCGCGTGCTCGCTCATGTCGGCGGGAACCGACAAGTCGCCAGCGCCCTGCTCCGCTATCAGCACGGTCGTCTCCGCCGCGTCGCCCACTCCCCTGCTCGGCGCGGAAAGCAGGGCCGCCGCCATCGCCGTCAGTGAGCGCCGCGTCTTGTCGAGACCGCCAGCGCTAGCCAGGGCAACCCGCCTGCGGCCGGGCCGAGAGAAGCGTTGGTCGCTTCGCTCGCAGGAAGCTACTTCGGTCCGCCCCCGGGCCTCGCCTGTGATGTCTACGCACCCGCCTTGCAGCGGGCCGTCCGCGGGCCATAGTGTTCGGCCGACACGCAGCCCACGACCCAAGGAGCGTCCGGTGCGCGACGTGAAGCCCGAGCGGCGTCAGGAGTGCCTGCATGTCGCCGGCATGCGCCCGGCCGCCTGCGGCCAAACGGTCAGCTAGCGCCGCCGGATGCGCCTCCCGCTCGACGAGACCGCGTTCACCTTCGACGAGCGGCCAGTGGCGATCGGGCAGGTTGTTCTCGCCGCCGTGAGCTGGGGCGCATGGGCGCGTCTTCTGCGCCGGCTCGAACTCGGCGTGGTGGCAATCGCGCGTCTGGAGCAAGCAGGACAGGAGCTGGCTGACGAGGACCTCCGCCCGCAGCTGATCGCCTGGCGCCGGGCACGGCGGCTGCTAGCCGCCGAGGACTACAACGCGTGGCTGACCGCGCGCGAGCTCACGCTCGAGGACATGTCGGCATACCTCCGGCGCACGACCGCCGCCGAGCGGCTCGGCGACGATCCGAACGGCCTCGGCGCCGCGGCTCCCCCCGACCCAGACGGCGCGGCATCGGCCGCCTTCCCCGAGGCCATCGTCAGCGGTGAGCTGCGGTCTTGGGCCGAGCGCCTGGCTCGGCAGGCCGCCGGCGCACGGGCGCTCGCCGCACGCGGCCTCGATGCCGACGAAGCCAACCAGAATGGTGTTGAGGCGCTGCTCAGCAAAGCGCGGGCCGATCCGCGGAGCGGACTGGGCGAGATACCGGCGGAGCGCCTCGCCGCGTGGGCCGCTGACGAGCTCGCTCGTGAGCACGCCTGGGAGCGCCTTGCCCGGGAGGTCGCCGACGAGAACCGGATCGGGCTCTGCGTGAGATCGCACCACCTGGACTGGCAGTGGCTCGCTTGGGACGAGGCGACGTTCGCGCGGGAGGACGTCGCCCTCGAGGCGGCGATGTGGGTGCGCGACGAGGGCGTGGCGCTCACCGCGATCGCCGAGCGGGCCGCCTCGCCCGCGAGCGCGGGCGAGGCCTACGGCTGGGATGCCGGAGAGCTGTTGGCGCTGCTCGTCGGGACGCCGCCTGGCGAACTGGTCGGGCCGGTCTCAACCGGTCAGGGCTGGCGTCTGCTGCACCTGCGCGAGCGCGTGTTGCCGACCTCCGCCGACCAGCAGATACGCGCCCGCGCGATCGAAGAGCTGCTCGAGGACGCGCTCGCACCGCACCTCGCTGGGCGCGTGGAGTGGCATGCGGCCCTCTGACGACGACGTCTTTTCGGTCGCCGAGCCGGCCCACGAGGCGGGGGTGCTCGACGAATTACCGCTCCTCACGCTCCTACCGGAGGAGCTGCGCAAACTCGTGGTCGAATCCTTCGTGCCGCTGCAGTTCGGCTTCGGCGAGACGATCCTTCGCGAGGGCGATCCGCCCGACGGCTTCTACGTCTTGCGGTCAGGACTCGCGCGCGTGCTGAAGAGCGCCGAGGACGGCCAAGAGGTCTCCCTCAGCGTCCTGCACGAGGGCGAATTCTTCGGGGAGGCGGGACTCCTCGAAGGCACGCCCCGCACCGCGAGCGTGCGCGCGGCGAGCGAAGTGCATTGCCTGCGTCTGGACGTGTCCGTGTTCGCCGCACTTGTGCGCGTCTACCCCCGGGTCGGAGAGGCGTTCGCGCTGCAGACGCGGGCGCGGCGCCTGTCGAACTTCCTGCGCGTACATTCCGCCTTCGCTCGACTGCCGCAGGCCGTGATCGCGCCGATGCTGACCCGCCTGAGCGCCATCGAGCTGCAGCCGGGCGAGCTCGCCGTGCGCGAGGGCGACCCCGCGGGGCCACTCTTCATCGTGGAGGAAGGCCGGCTGCGGGTCTTCCAGGGCAGCGGCGCGCAGGAGCTCAACACCCAGTTCCTTCGCACCGGCGACTTTTTCGGGGAGTTGTCGCTGTATCTCGGGGTAGCGCGGATGGCGAGCGTGCAGGCGGTGACGCCGGTTCGTCTGCTGGCAATGGACGAGGAGCTGTTCCGCGAGCTGCTCGACGAGCACGCCGAGTTCCGCGCCAGGGTCGAGGAGCGCATCCACATCTACGAGCGCGGCCACTCCGCGACGGTCCCGCTCGACTTCCCGGAGCTGCTCCCGGCAGACGCGATCGAGGCAGCGATCGTCCTCGACGAGAGCGCCGTGCAGGAGCCCGTCGAGCACGGCGTCGCTCTCGAGGAGCTCGGAGAGGGGGCGCCTGCCGCGGAGCAACCACGCGAGCCGGCGCAGCGCCGCTCGCGCTTTCCGTTCGTGCGCCAGCTCGACGAGATGGACTGCGGCGTGGCGTGCCTGGCGATGGTATGTCGCTACTTCGGCCGGGAGGTCGCGCCTGCTCACATCCGCATGGCCGTCGGCACCGGCGCGGATGGCACGAGCCTGCGCGGAATCCAGCGCGGCGGGGAGCACGTCGGCCTCGAGGTACGCACGGTCAAGGCGTCCAAGGACCGCCTCGAACAACTGCCGCTGCCGGCGATCATTCACTGGGGCGGCAACCACTGGGTGGTGCTCTACCGCATCACGGGCGACCGCGCGGAGATCGCGGACCCCGCCCGGCGGCTGCGCCGCGTCAGCCGCGAGGAGCTGCTCGCGAACTGGAGCGGCTACGCCGCTCTCGTCAAGCCCACGCCGCGGCTCGCAGAGGCGCCGCTAGGACGGGCGAGCGCAGGCTGGCTCGCGGAGTTCGTGCGTCCCTACCGCGGCCGCCTGCTCGCCGGACTGGCGCTCGCCCTCGCCGCGGGCGGGCTCGAGATGCTCTTCCCGGTACTGACCCAGCTGGTCTTCGACCACGTGCTCGTACACCGTGACTACTCGCTGCTGAACATCCTCACGATCGCCATGGTCGGGGTGCTCGCTCTGTCGCTGCTTGTGACGATGGTCCAGCGGCGCATGCTCGCGCGGATCGCGGTCGGGATCGACGTCGCCACGCTCGACTACATAACCGGCCGCCTGTTCGCGCTGCCGATGTCCTACTTCGAGACGCGCCGCACCGGCGACATCGAGCGGCGCTTGGACGGCGTGCGCGACATCCGGGAGATGCTCGTGCAGGGCGGAATCGTGGCGCTCACCGCGGCCACACAGCTCCTCGCCGCCCTGATCATCATGTTCATCTACTCGTGGGTGATGGCGCTGGTGTTCGTCGCGACGCTGCCGCTGTACCTGCTGCTGATGAAGTTCTCCTCGAGGCGCGTCGCTCCGACCTTCGAGGGGCTGCAGGAGGAGTTCGCGCGCTTCCGCTCGCGCCAGATAGACGGCATCAAGGGGATCGCCACCGTCAAGGCCATGGGCGCCGAGGACGGGCTGCAGCGCGTGCTCGTCGACAACGTGACTCAGCTCGGCCGCCGCATGTTCCGCTCGGACTTCACGCTGATGGCCTACGAGGGGGTCGTTTCGGTTGTGACGTTCCTGCTCGTCGTCGTG
>Ga0182024_10026898_pt1 | contig 10090 bp, 16 predicted proteins | sample P32metaG_FD_120480 | JGI IMG/M metagenome (GOLD analysis project Ga0182024, IMG submission 120480) | Permafrost microbial communities from Stordalen Mire, Sweden - P3-2 metaG (Illumina Assembly) | ecosystem: Environmental > Terrestrial > Soil > Wetlands > Permafrost | place: Sweden: Stordalen...
CAGCGGACAATCACAAAGCGGTTGCTCGTAAATTCGGCAAGAGTGTCTGTAGTTCAGGGCACTCACAACTTCAGAGGATGCTTGCGTACAAGTCGCCCCAAAGCGGTACGCAGTACTTTGAGATTGCGCCAAAAGATTCCACCAAGACCTGCAGCGAGTGTGGGAGCCTATCTGGTCCTACAGGGCTTGCAGGATTGTCGGTAAGAGAATGGGAGTGCAATGTGTGTGGAGCACAGCACGATAGAGACGTAAACGCCGCTATCAACACACTCATTCTCGGGGCAGGATGTGCCCACGAAGAGGCTTGCCATGCGTGAGCCTATCAGGAATCGCAGACTTCAGTCTGGGAGCATCAATGTCCAGAGACATGCCCCCAGGAATCCAAGACTTGAAGTCTGGGAGCATCAAATCACGGAAACGCAACTGAGCATTATCACCGAGACTGTTAATGAAACGGGAGCCTTCACGCAGATGGTTCCCGAGAAGGACAAGGACTCCGCCGAGGATTACGCAAACTGGATGCGAGGCTGTGAGAGCACAAACGCTTTGGTAACGCTTGGCTTTCTCAACGAGATAACTGATAAATGCAGTGAGACGCTGGGCAGACTCAAAGGTGTTATGGGCAGAGATTTCAAGGTGTATGAAGCCACGCAGATTGCCATGCAGATGTTCAAAGGAGAAACAAATGACGACGCAGCCAGTCCCCGCAGGGTACAGTAAAAGTAACGCTTTTAAGTTAGTGACGAGCCAGGGCTGGAACTGGCAAGGAATCACAGGCGGCCAGATTCAGATTGAGAAATGTGTATTCTGCGGTAAAGGGGACTACAAGTTCTACTTGGCGGTATCTTCGGATGAAGAGATAGCAGGCGGCAACACACGCGATTCTCTGTACTTCTGTCACCATGGCAGTTGCCAGTCTACAGGGAATCTGCGGTCACTTCAGGAGAAACTAGGTCTACGCATAGCGGGTGTAGAGTCCCGCGCTGCTTGGGCAGGGACTACTGGCAAGCAGGATGCGCTACCAAACGTGGACGAATGTGCTGCTGCTCTGCTAAGCAATGCTGAAGTCATGGATTATTTGCTTAACGTGAGGGGATTCAGCCGCGAAATAATAGAGAAGCAGCGCCTTGGTCTGAAAGAGAAGGTGTACTTTCGTAAAGCAGGGGAAACGAGGGCATTGGTTCTGCCATATTTATCGGCTGAGGGAAACGTTACGTTTGCCAAGTACCGATCAACCCCGCCCGATGAAAAGGATTTCACTTGCCCCCACGGGCATGAAGCAGGCTTGTACAACGCATCTGCGCTAAATGATGAGTGCAAGGAAATCATTATGGTGGAAGGAGAGTGTGATTGCATTTCTCTCCTTGATCATGGGGTTGAAAACTCTGTTGGAGTTCCGGGGGCAGGTGTTCACAAGGCAACATGGGTGGAGGCTCTAGACCGCATTAATCCAAAGATTTACATTCTATTCGATAATGATACCGCAGGCAAAAAGGGAGCACAATCCCTTGCCAGTCGCATCGGCATTGAGCGGTGCTTTAAGATTACCCTGCCCACAGGTGTAAAAGATGTCAACGATTACTTCACACATGGGGGCACTGTAGAAGGCTTTGAGCGACTAAAAGAAGACGCCACTTTGTTCGACGTGAATGGGGTGCACTCGTCCAAAGACGCACTCACGCAATTAGAGGATGAGTTGAACGGCAAGAAGGACTTGGCTCCTACCTACGTTTCTCAATGGCCAGAACTGAATAAACTAATAGGGCTGGAGGAAGGAGATATCCTAGATTTGGTGGCTCCTGGGAAAGTGGGCAAGTCAACGATGTCCTTAAACTTGATCGACCACCTTGTCTCTACATATAATGAGCCAGGGCTGATTGTATCTCTTGAGATGACGGCTGCAAGGTTGGCCAAAAAGTGGATTTCAATGCTTACAAACTTTGAAGACAACCTAACTGTGCCTGGGTCTCCCGAAGCACTTGAAAAGTTAAAGGAGTTGAAAGAATGCGTAGTTAAAGCACGAGAGATTCAGCAAACTCGTGAGGCCGACTTGTACTTCGCTTACCCGTCCTTAGTAAAAGAACCTGAGGACATATTCAAGTTGCTTAGGGACTGCATCCGTCGCTATGGCATCAAGTTCATAGTGTTCGACAATGTGCAGCTTCTGTGCGACAGTACGCTTGGCAATCGCCAAGGATTCAGGACGACTCACCTGTCACAGATTTCTAAGGGTTTTGCGAAGCTAGCGAAAGACCACAAGATAGTTCTAATCCGTATCCTGCAGCCCAAGAAGATAGAAAAGGGCAGTGTCATAGGGGTAGCGGACGTAGATGGAAGTTCGCAGATCGAAAAAGACAGTGATGCTATGGTTACGCTTTGGCGTCAGCCCATGGCTACAAATACGAAGAGTGCGTACGCGGAGGAAGAGGGAAACTACAGCGAGTCCGAGGAGTCCTTTAGCCCAAAGATGCGCGTTACCGTAGGGCTCTCAAGGTATTCCTCAGGGGGACATTGCGACCTGCTATTCGACGGCGCAAAGTCGCAGGTTCGCTCCTACGATGCATCGCAGAAGATGCCTATGCAGCAAGCCTTCAATAGCTTGTTGCCGATGGAGAAACCCGAAGCACCAGCAGTGAAAATCGCAACGGAGGACATAGCAATGTCATAGACCCAGACTAAAGTCTGGGCTTGGGGAAGCCTGACCAACAGGTGGAAGCAAGTTAAACCTATGTACTAGACAAGTCGTGGCAGGGTATCCAACCCTGCACGCAACAAGCAAACTGGACGTGGTAGTCCAAAACACCTTCAGGATGTCCCGCTAGTCTTGGTGCCCTGTGTTTGCCTGTGTCGAAGCGGTTAATAGCCGTCCGCAAGGACGAGGAAAGGGTAACCCTGCGGCGATAAAGCTACGGCAATAGCTTTGATCTTAGGTGTGGAGGGAAGGACAATATGAAAACCATACAAGACATTTTGCAGATGTTCCCGCAAACAACCGAGAGCGATTGGAAACAGCACCTTAACGGTAAGGGGTGGGTTGCAAATACGGCAAAGGTAGATGCAACCGCATACATCGGACCGAACGCTCTGGTGTACGGCAATGCTCGGGTGTTCGGCAATGCTCTGGTGTACGGCAATGCTCAGGTGTACGGCGATGCTCTGGTGTACGGCAATGCTCGGGTGTACGGCGATGCTCTGGTGTACGGCAATACCTGGGTGTACGGCAATGCTCTGGTGTCCGGCGATGCTCAGGTGTACGGCAATGCTAAGGTGTACGGCAATGCTCTGGTGTACGACAATGCTCTGGTGTCCGGCGATGCTCTGGTGTACGGCAATGCTCTGGTGTACGGCGATGCTCAGGTGTACGGCGATGCTAAGGTGTACGGCAATGCCTGGAAGACATCGCCTCTATACGTGCAAGGAACTAAACATGCGGCTACCAATTGTAAATATGGTTGGTTAGCAATTGGCTGTCAAGTTCGTACCTTTGATGATTGGTTAGAGAATGTTGAGATGATTGCACGAGAGCACGATTACACGGAAGCCGAAGTTGCGGAGTATCGAGCAATTGTGAACTTCATGACGAAGGTGGGGAAATGAAGAGAGCAATGGCAAAGAATAAACAACAGAAGGCAGACGCGGCGAAGAATGCACGCCTGAAGCGGTTCTTCCGCATCGACTTGGAAGAGTATAGGAAAGTCGAAGCGTACGAACAGGAACACTGCCCTGTACTCCTAGGAACCACAAGGCGTGCCTTGGATCACCAGCATCAGACTGGGCAGTTGCGAGGCATCTTGGACTGGCGTATTAACCGCGCTCTGGGATTAGTAGAGAACGCGTTTCATGAGGATACTCCCAAAGTACTCCAGTCCCTCGCTTGGTACCTAATGCATTTCCCAGTTACAACTGTGTTGGGTCCACGCTACGGCATAATCGGCAAGGCAAAGAAGAAAAAGGTAATGATTTACGGCTCCCCTACGGGGCCAACCAAACCCTCAAAGAAAGCGAGAAAATGACGTTCGATGAGAAACAAAAAGCAGAGGCGCTGGAGTCGTATAGCAGCGTCATGGCTCTTTACAATTTGTTGCGAGGCAATCCCTCAGCTATCAAAGTGAAGAGAGCCGTAGCACGGGGCGATGAAGTCATCGCAGAGGCCATAGATTTTTTGATTGATGTAGAGTTAAAAGCGGGGCGAGTGCTGAGCGGTCCTGATTACATGCAATGGTTACGCTTGGCAGACACCGAGAACTACAACCTTGTACCCGAGGAAAATCAAATTGCCCTTGGCCGTATTTGGATTGAGTATGGCATGGGTGTAGAAGGCGCATATCGCATGCTCTACTTCAAAGAAAAGAACGCCCAGTATCGCAGCGCTATGAAAGGAAAATTAAATGGACAAGGATTCCCCGAAGCAACAGCCGATTAGCGTTCTAGAGGACACCGTGACTGTAGCAGAGGTTGCTGCGGAGATAGAAAAGCCCACTGCGCCTAGGGTACCAACACGAAAAGAGATAGGCGAATGGCGCAGGACTAACATAACGATCACCCATGGTACGGTCAAGGCGTGCGGACACCGTGCTCGGTTTTCTGCCACACAACAACCAAAGAACAACTGTGCGGAATGTTGGACCGCATGGTTCATGACACATTGCGACCTCGAAGGTCTTCATGTTGTGATAACAAAGCAAGGTGTACGCGCTTTGATTGCGCAGCGCGGTACTAAGTTTGTTAAGATGTTCAGAGGATTTCTAAACGCACGCTTGATGCCGATGCTGAATGCCGAGGCTGCAAAGCAAGTAACAATTGAAGGAGGCACCATTGCCAATGATGGAACGACGCCCTGACGGAACTTATATCGAAGCTACTGAGGAAGAGATGAAACGCCCACCACCACAGCCAAAACAGGGGAGGGAGCTGGTAAAGGACTGGACGCGCTACAAAGTGAGTAAGGATGGTACAGTGTATTATGATTAAGTTAGGTAGAGAAAGAGGAAAGCAATGTCAAAGAACAAAGGAATGTCAGGCTGGCCAGAGTATCAAGTGATGACAGTGGCCAAGCAACGGTGCACTAACCCCAAGAGTCAACGCTGGCCCTCCCACGGAGGACGCGGCATAAAGTTCCTGTTCTCTTCATTTGGGGAGTTCATAACACACATAGGAAGACGCCCTGTTGGGGACTACTCCTTGGAACGCATCGACAACGATGGAAACTACAAAAAAGGAAATGTAAAGTGGGCTACACGTTCAGAACAGCAAAAGAACAAGAGAGCCTATGGCAAAGGGTACGGGCGGCATGAAGCCTCTGGCAAATACTACGCCAGAATACACCGTGGAAAAGAAATATGGCTAGGAACCTTCGATACCGAAGGCGAGGCCAAGGAGGCCCGACAAAGAGCACTCCAAGAAAGAGGGCTATGAGCGAGACCAACGAATCAAAGTTCAAGCAGATAGCACAACTCAGTAAGAAGCTGGACAAGGCATACACTGACGAAAAGAATGGTAGAGTTGTAACAAACTCTCTCGTTCGCTTAGGAGACAAGCCTATTCTGCATGTACCGTGCATCAACACAGGGCTTCCAACCTTTGACTGGGATGTTCTCCAGTACGGGGGCCTCCCGAGGGGGAGAATTTGCGAAATCTTTGGCCCAGAAGCCGCAGGCAAGACCACCACCGCACTGCATATAGTAGGGCAGGAGCAGAAGGCGGGTGGCATAGTAGCCTACATAGATGCGGAGCATAAACTAGAGCCTTTGTATGCATCCGCACTAGGAGTTAACATTGATGACCTAGTATTCAATCAACCAAGCAGTGGTGAGGAGGCACTAAAGACAGTGGATGAGTTAATCGGCTCCCAATGTGTTAGCCTGATCGTTGTGGATTCAGTTGCTGCGCTAGTACCAGAAGCGGAGTTGGCGGGGGAAATCGGAGATGTGCACATGGGGCTCGCCGCACGCCTTCTTTCACAGGCTATGCGCGTGCTCACAGGCAAAACGTCGCGCAGTCTGACTACGCTGTTATTTTTGAATCAGGTGCGTACTAACATAGGGCAACTCTATGGTAACCCTGACCAGTCAACAGGAGGCAGAGCACTTAAATTCTATAGCAGTATACGCCTTAGCATCACGCGCAAGGAAGCAATCTGGGAAGGCACCAAGGAAAACATTGTAGGTCACTCCCTAGACCTCAGGTGCGTGAAGAACGGCGGAGGCATACCGTTTAGAAGGACGCAGGTTAACCTGTTGTACCCTGGTGAAGGACGCCACGCAGGTCTTGACAAAGTCTCCGATATGATCACCTACGCTTCCAACCATGGGCTATTCGAAACGTCTGGGTCATGGTATTCTATCAATGGCACCCGCGTGGCAAATGGCTTGGACAACCTCAAAGCGTATCTTCGAGGGGAACCCAAAGCAATCGAGGCTTTGCAGAAGAAAGTCGAAGAGTTCGTAAAGAAGGAAATGGAGGCTCCAAGTGTCTAAATCTGTGTATGTTATCGGGTCGTTAGCAAATCCCGAGATCATTCCCTTTGCAAATCGCCTCAGAAAGGCAGGGCTCGATGCCTTCGATGAATGGCTTTGCGGTGGGCCTGAGATGGACTTAAACTGGCAGAAATATGAAAAAGCCCGTGGCAGGACATTCATCGAAGCTCTCCAAGGGCACCACGCGAAGCACGTATTTGAATTTGATCGATTTCACTTGGACCGCTGTGACGTAGCAGTGATGGTGATGCCTTGCGGGAAGAGTGGGTGGTCCGAGATGGCCTACACCATAGGAAGGGGCAAACCTGCGTATGTCCTTGCAATCGATGGTATAGAGCGGTTCGACGTTATGATACAATTCTGCACAAAAATCTTTACCAACGAGGCGGACTTGGTGGCCGTACTCAAGGAGGAGCATGGCTCGTAAAAACAAAGGAAACTTTCTTAAGTCATATGAAGTCATTCTGTCAGAACCGCCCTGCGAGCAGTCCTTAAACGGATTCTCCAAAATGTGTCACCAAGCTAACGCATTGTGGTGGCGAGACATCAATACAGGGGCACTCCTTAACCGTAACAAAGGCGAAATGCTAATGCTTATTGTGAGCGAAATTGCAGAGGCCCTGGAGGGCGAGCGTAAGGACTTAATGGATGACCACTTACCACATCGCAAGATGGCAGAGGTAGAACTAGTTGACGCCTTGATTCGCATCTTCGACTATGCTGGGGCATATAACATGGACTTGTCTGGGGCGTTCAAAGAGAAGATGGCATACAACGCAACCCGCAAAGATCATACCCGAGAAGCACGCTTGGCCGAGAATGGTAAAAAGTTCTAAAATAAAATCAAAGGAGATACCAATGTGCGCTATTCAGGATGCAAATTCGTCAACATCGCCGTCCCAGAGCCCGAATTTGAACCCGAGTTCGAACTCGAATTCACAAAGAAAGACAAGGCCGACTACAAGTGGTACCTCGGCTTCGAGGGACCAGAAGCCAAGGCAGGAAACCCGAAACGCGAAGCCGAGCCGAAGCCGCGAAGACAAAAGAAAAGCTTGGGCAAAAAAAGCGCGTCCCGTGGCAAAACCAAGCGTACGCGTAGCTCCAAGTAAAGCGTACACCTCGGTCTGTTGCTCGGCACCTGCTACGAAGCCCAAAGCAGGCGCACAGGAAATGGCTAAGGATGCAGAAACTGGAAAATCCAAAAGTCAATCCAAAGGTTTGGGCCATTGGCGATGTAGCGCTTGCGGGAAAGCAACGAAAGTCACGGTAGGTAAGGCGTTGCCCAAGGAATTGTCCTTTGGTGCTAAGTTGATTGCTGCGGCAGACTCTGTAGTGAGGGAGGGGACCATTGAAACCAAAACCAACGCTTAGACAAATTTTACCCGATTACTTCCTTGGCTTATGCTTAGGGATCGCAGCGGGACTGCTCAGCCAACTATACGGGCAGACGGACAACTGTCTTGTCCTGGCATTGGCATTGTTCTTCGGAGCGATGTCCGTGCTAGTGCTAGGCAGTATTCTAAGGGGTCTGCTACGATGAAACTGTTCAATGATCATAACCGTGAAGAGTACATCCGTACAATAGACTCCATCATTTCCATCGTGCTCCAAGTCTTAACATTGACAATTCAATGCTTTGGTCTATGGTGGCTCATGCATCACCCGCACTAAAAGGAGATAATATGGCTCTATTTGAACCTGCAGTTACCATTACGTTAGCCAATGAGGGCTCGGCTCTCGTTGATGACCCAAACGATGCTGGGGGCCTATCCCGTTATGGAATTTCGCAACGCAGCTATCCTGCCGTGAATATCCGTGAACTTACGGAGGAACAAGCAAAGCTGCTCTATAAGAAAGACTTCTGGAAATACGATGATGTGATTGACCAGCCTTTGGCTAATAAAATTTTCGATGCCAGTGTCAATATGGGGAATCGGGCAATTCTGATTCTGCAGGGATTGGTATTCCAAGCCTTGAAGCCCGATGCAGTATGGGGACCAGAAACGCTTGACTGCGTGAACCGAGCAGATGCTGGCACACTATTGGCGCAATACCGCTCGGCATTGGCACAGCACTACAGAAATATCGTTGCAAATAATCCTGAGGACGAGAAATTTCTAGAAGGATGGTTGCGGCGTGCCGAAAGCTAAAAAAGAGGTATTGTGAAATGATTGTCAAACTGTACGGCATGGATGACGTTGGAACTCGTGCCGAGCATTTGTCTGATCTTCAGGATTTATGGTCGGGAGGATTAGCCATGCTACTATCGGGCACATATCATTCTGCTCTGGAATTGGAGCAGGTTGAGAAACTGGAAATCGCCCTTAAATTGCTGGAGAATCACATGACTCACGCTTACAGTGACGTGAAGTACGCCAAGGAAATCAACGACTTGCCACGCAATCCCGAGGATATCCCAGATGTGGAGTGACCGCTTGGAACGCATAGCAACCTGCATGGCAGAACTAGAGCGTATCTATGCAGGTTACAAAGAGCAGCCTGAACTGGCGATGATCATTGCCGTGGGTGAGTTGGATCAGCTAGGGGAACTGCATAGGTTGCTCTACGAATGGTAAGTGTGGTATACTAATGCCAGAGGTAGTATAAAAAAGGATAAAACAATGGCAAGCACAGGCACCAAGAGAGTTCTTGATTTTAACAAGCGCAGTCCCGCTGCTGCTGCGCTTGTAGACATGTTCAAAAAGCGTATAGTGGGCCAGGACGAGGCTGTCGCTGTGCTTGCGGACATCGTGGAAACCTACAATGCGGGGCTTTGCGACCCTACGAGACCTGCAGGCGTAGCTTTGTTCATGGGCAGAACCGGCTGCGGGAAGACAGCGTGTGTTGAAGCAGCTTGCGAGGCTCTTTTTGGAGACTCCCGAGCATGCGTAAAGATTGATGCCGTGGAATACCAAATGGACCATAGTATTGCAAAATTGGTGGGAAGCCCCCCAGGATATTTGGGCTTCAGAGAAGTTCATCCTATGTTAGAGCAGGAGAGGCTTAACCAATACCACACGGACACCTGCAAACTGAGTTTCTTGCTCGTGGATGAGTTAGAGAAATCCTCAGACACTCTCTGGAAATTGCTGTTGGGAATACTTGACCGGGCGACGCTAACGCTTGGAGACAACCGTATCGTAAACTTTAGCCAAGTCGTAGTTGTGATGACTTCAAATCTAGGCGCGGCAGAGATGTCCACAATAACAGACGGCAAAGGCATAGGGTATCACTCTGCTAACATAGAGACCTGCTCCGATGCTAAAATTAAGGACATCGCCCTGAGTGCTGCAAAGCGCAAGTTCTCGCCTGAGTTCCTTAACAGGATTGGGAACATCGTAGTCTTCAACACCTTAACCCCGGAGCACATCAGGACAATCCTAGCGATGGAACTGGGCAAGGTGCAAAGGACCATCTTCGAAGCTAGCCACACATTCTACTATCTCACTCCCGAGGCTAGGGAAGTGATCCTAAAGGAGGGCTACTCCCGTGAATACGGCGCACGAAATCTAAAGAGAACCATTGAGAAACGCGTACGTAACCCCCTAGCTCGTCTGCTGGCCAGCAACCAAGTGGCAGAGGGAGAAACCGTGGTTATAAGCAAAGTTGCGGAG
>Ga0182024_10026899_pt1 | contig 10089 bp, 10 predicted proteins | sample P32metaG_FD_120480 | JGI IMG/M metagenome (GOLD analysis project Ga0182024, IMG submission 120480) | Permafrost microbial communities from Stordalen Mire, Sweden - P3-2 metaG (Illumina Assembly) | ecosystem: Environmental > Terrestrial > Soil > Wetlands > Permafrost | place: Sweden: Stordalen...
CTGTGGAACGTGTCGCACGAGCATGAGGCAGAGCACGGAAAAGAAACCTACGAACCCCAGAGCTGGTTTCCAAACGCGTCCGGTATTAGGCCGGGCCACGTCGAGGATTTGCGCCAAGCGTAACGAAGCCTCGCGCGCGCGATCCACAAGCGCTTGCGCCATCGCCAAACTGCGGCGCGCCACGCTTTTCTCCAGAAGAGCAATCAGGCACTTTGCATACCCGCGCGGGTTGGCGGTTTCGGCCAGCACCTGATCATCACAAGCCATCTCCCGCTCCAAAGAGATGCGATTCTCAATCCACCACACCGCAGGATGGAGAACGAATAAAGCCCGTACGGTCTTCTGCAGCAGGTTGGTCCAGGCATCGCCGCGCCGCAGGTGCGCAAATTCGTGGAGCAGGATAATGTTCAATTCGTCAGATGTAAGTTCTTGCAGAGCCCAGACCGGAATAACGATCATCGGCTTGAAAAATCCGATTGCGGCCGGAACGCTCATGCGTTCTGACGTGGCGAGGGTCACCGATCTTGCCGAGCTGAAATCGGCCAGAGTTTTTCGGATCGAGGCATCGAGTTCGGTCCCGTCGATCGCGACACAACTCATGCGCAACGCACGCAGCCGCCAAAGTCCGGTCACTACGCGAAGCGTTGCAACAAACGCCGCTAGACTCCAGGCAAGAAACAGGAAGATTCCCCATCCCGCCGGCAAGGTGATTACCGGCCGCGTGCCGCCTGCCGCCAGAAGAATATGTGCGCCAGCCATGCCTCCGATGAAAGGCAACCCAACCACGGCCAGCAAAGCTACGAACCAAACCGCAAATCGTGTCCCGGAGTTCTGCCGGGGTAAAAGGCGCAACATCACTCCGGCAAACGTAGCAATGAGCAACCCTTCAGGAAGCGAATTCAGAAACCGGCCAGTCGCCACCTCGGCAATGGTTTGCAATTGAGGCCAGATCATTTCGCGCCGCTCCGTTCCAGCATCTCGCGCAAACGATCAAGTTCTTTCGTCGACATGCCCTGATCCTCAAGAATGTTCAAAACCAGTTGCTCGTGGGAGTTCTTGAAAAACCGGCCCACCAGGTGCCGGATCTCAGAGCGCGTTGCCTCGTCTCGGCCTACAAGCGGAGCGTATATGTGCGCGCGACCGTCCTTGGAATGCCTGACATAGCCCTTACGTTCGAGCACGCGGATCGTGGTCAAAACGGAGTTGTACGCCAGGGCGGGCTTCTCCACCAGGGAGTCCAGAATCAATTGAACCGTGCCAAAGCCCTTGAGCCACAACACGTTCATGATTCGCAGCTCGGCTTCGGTAAGCGTCTCTGACTGCTTTCGCGGCACTACCCGGTCCCCCCAATTAGCCTATTAGACGATTGAAACGCGAAAAGGTAACTAATTCTTTAGTTGCAGAAAGGGCTTCTCCGGGATGCCCGAGCCGCGGGGGATTTCCTTCAACTGCGCGGCAGCTTTACTTGGACCCGGCAGCCCCTCTTTCCGTTCAGATTTGACAGCTCGATTGAGCCTCCGTGGGCTTCGACGATCTGTCGCGACAGTGCCAATCCAATGCCACTTCCCGAGGGCTTAGTCGTGTAGAAGGGGACAAATGCGTTGCTCGGGTTCAGGAGCCCGAGGCCATTATCGTCGATCGTTATTTCCACGCTGTGATCTTCGAGCGCCCAGCTCAACGTTACTTGTGGCTCACGATAATCGACTTCCGTCTCGGAGTTTGTGGGGCCGGCATCTCCTGATCTTGGCTCAAGCGCTGCTTCAACAGCGTTGCGCATGAGATTAATGAGCATCTGCTCGATCGACGGATAATGCCGGATACGATGCGCCATGCCGACCCGCTCCAGAGCTTCCATCACTCGCGACTTGCGATCCGCCGCCGGCATCCTCTGCCGATAGGTCAGCGGAAGTTCAACATTTTCGTAAACCGTCAAGTCGCCGATCAAATTGAAACTTTGAAAAATGAAACCAATCTCCTGATTCCGGATGCGCGATCTCTCCGCGAAATCCAGGTTCTCCACCGTCTTCCCATTCAGCGAATAGCGTCCAGCGGTAGGCGTATCCAGCAGCCCGATGATCGACAGCAACGTCGATTTACCGCATCCTGATGGACCCGACATGGCGACGTACTCTCCCTTATTCACCGACAGGTGAATGCCAGAGAGCGCATGCGTCTCGATCTCATCGGTATAGAATACTTTGGTGAGGTCCTGAATCTGGATGAGCGGGTGCCCTGCTTCAATCATTGCTAACTCCTCTTCTTAGTCGTGGTGCCGCCTTAAATTTTCTTTGCGACCTTCGCGGCATTTCTTAGCGTACTTTGCGGTTAAGAGCTTTTGACCGCAAAGGACGCAAAGGAAAACCGCAAAGATCGCAAGGAAAACCGCAATCCGAAACCACACGCTGCTTGCTCTTTAATTCGTTGCCTTCCTAGCACTACTAATTAAGCCGGATGCGATCCGTGTTATCCCAACGTGACATGTCGGACAGGATCACGGTATCTCCCTCGCGCAGCCCTTCAATCACCTGGATCGAATTCACCGAGGCGCGCCCAACTTTGACGGGCACGCGTGAAGCCGTCTGCCCGTCGGCGCCGAGCTTGAACAAGCTGATCGTGCTGTTCTCCCGACCAAATGCGGGTCGCCCGACATAGAGCACGTTGTCCAACCGCTCCAGATCGATAGTTCCGTCTACACTCAAATCAGGCCGCGCGCCCTTCGGAAGTTCCCCGGTTAATTTCACGTCAACCGTCACGGTCCCGTTTTGTACCGCCGGATCAACGCGCATCACCGTGCCCGCGATCACGCCGTTGTGCGTGTCGACCGAGGCGGGTTCTCCAATCTGCACGTCGCGCGCCTGTGTCTCGGCAACCTTCAGCGTGGCCATCAGGTGATCGGGTTCCACGACCTTCGCGAGCATGGTCCCGGGAGTAACGTGCTGGCCGACTTGCAGCGGGAGATCCACCAGCACGCCATTGATTCCAGCACGTACTTTCAACGCGTCCAATTGCTTTTCTTTGAGCTGGGCTAAAGTGCGCATCTGATCCACTTTCGCTTGCTGCACTGCCATCTGCGACGCGATCGCCCGCTCATTGGCGGTGAGCCGTTGCGTCTCAAGGTCATTTCGCGTGGTAAGTTCGTCCGCCTTTTCCTTTGAAGTTTTGTAGGCCACGCCTGAGATCACCCCAAGGTCATACAGGGCCTTGTCAGTGTTGGCCTGCCGTTGTGCGGTTGCGTCATCCGCATGCACGGTGGCGGCGCCGGCTTTCTGGTTCATCAGATCGCTTTCAAGCTTCACTCGCAGACTCTGATATTCAGCTTCGGCAGCCTTCAATTGAAGCTGCGCGTCAACCGCGGCCTGCTCCGTTTGCGGATTGCTCATCTCCAGCATGATTGAGCCGGCCGTTACCTGAGAACCCGGCAGCAATTCAATGCGGACAACCGTGGCTTCAGTCTCCGCCGGAATCTGACGCACCGATTCCTGGCTGGGCACCAGCGATCCCAGCCCACGCACCTGCCGCAGCATCGGACCACGCTTCACCGTGTCGGTCCAGACAGTTCCACGCTCTACCGCCGGCGCCGCAGGCTTAAGCCGCATGACTGCCACCGAGACCGCGGCCACAGGGAGAACCACCACAGTCCCAATGATTGCCTGCCGTCGCCGCTTCTGCGTCTTGAGCTCAGGTCGAGCGATATCCATACGATTGCACAGCGGCAACTGAGAGGCCGTCGTCCCCCTCACCGTAACTATTTATAAACACTGGTGGATCCTGCAGAAAGTGCATACACGAAGAGGGGTTGCTTTATCCGAAACTGGACGCGAGTGTCCGAGAATGGACAGCGCCGCTTGCATCATTCTTTCATGCAGCAAGGCTTCAGCGAAGCTGCTGAAATAGGCGGGAGATTTCAGTATCCGCTCGAACGCCGTCTTAATCATTGTGCTCGTTTGTACCCGCTGTATTTGATGACCTCTTTCACCTGCACAGATCTTGCCTTAAAGTGCAGTGTGTCATCCGAACGCGTGTATGCCGGAAACCAGTAGCGGCCGTCCACTTGTTGGCGATAGGTCACGAACGTGGGATGGGCGTCCGTCTGCTCGTGCTTTTTCACCTGTACTTTTTCCGGACCGCTCTTGCCGCACACTTTCACGATCTGAAAATCCTGCGTGTCCACCCAGATTTGCCCCTCGAAATATCGCTTGCCCTTCTCATCTCTCTTCTTCGGCGCAACGCGAAACTGGTAGGTATCCAGGTCGTCCACATGCTGCTGTCCCGCGTACGTCAGGTTGTACTGAGGCAAATCTTCTTTGGTTAACATCAGCGGCATGAAAATGCGAATGTCATCCATGTCCTGCTCAGTCAGTTGAAGACCCCGCAACGTATTCTGGGCCGCGAAAGTCACTTGCTCCTGTCGCCTGCCCTTCGCGTCGTAGGAAACATTCGTCACCTCGTGAAATTCTCCCGTGACGTCTTTGCCCACAAGCGTCTGCATCAGCACGTCCTGTTTGTAGGCATAATGAAGACGGGCTTCTTTCGCAGTCGCTTCGGCTGCCCCTAATTTCTGAATCACTTCCTGCGCGCTCGTCGTCTTCGGTGGGGAAGAATCCAGCGGTCCGTTGCCCGCTTCGCAATCGGTCTGTGCCCACAACGCAGATGGCAGCAGAACCGACAGAATGACGGTCGACCAAACCACGCCTTGGACCAGCTTTCGCATCATTCGAAGTGGGCCGTGTACGTCAAAGACAATATAGTTCGTCTCCACATCCTCAGCGGCATTTTTTCTCGATCTCAGCCCGTCCAAGACCTTATTCCAGCGTGAGCTTCAATCTTCCACGTATGTGCAAATCTTTGCTACCAGCCTCTGTCCGCGTCCGCTAACTCGAATCCCACCCACTCCAGTTTGGTATGCCGATTGCCCTTACCATCCCGGAAGCCGCGCTATTGGGGTATTCCAAGCTCTTTCATACTATTCGGCAATCTTCCCCGGACAGGATCAAGCTTATGAAAAGAACAATTTTCGCTTTCTGTTTTTTGTGTGGCACAGCCGCTTTCGGGCAAACCGCGTCCGTTCTGTACAACAACCCGCAGCCCATTATCATGCCCGATGATCGCCCTCAGCATGCCTCCGAGCACGCCATGGGAACGGAATCCAGCCTGCTCAGCAGCGGTACCATCAGCTACGCAAAAGGTGAGGTTCCGTTGGCGGAGCTTGCGTCGCCCATGTACCACACTCCTCTTGGCGATATCGCTCGCGCCTACAGAAAAGAACACGCAACTCTTCCCAAAGCCACCAAGGTTTCGGAAAACTAGCTTGTGGTTCAAACGAGGGAATGTTGATCTAAAACTCGATTGTAGAAAAGAAGAAAAGGGCGCATCGTTTCAGAGAAACGATTGCGCCCTGCTAAACTCGCGCAGCCGCCACTTAATTTGTTTGTCTTCGCGTCCTTCGCGGATTTCTTAGCGCCCTTTGCGGTTAAAGGCTTTTATGACTGCGGCGCGCCCATCACTCCTACTCGCCAGCACCCATCATCACAATCGGCATCGTCGGCGTAGTCGCCCCCGCTTCGTTCTCGACCGTGATCGCAAACGCCTTGGCCTCAGCCCCCGCCGGTAGCGGAGGATTCACCACACTCGCGCTCCCATGCGCATCGGGTTTGAACACTCCCGCCGGAATCGGCGCACCGCTAGTCGGGATCAGCCACAACTCATAAGCCTTCTGCGCCGGCAGCGGCGCGAGATTATTCGCCAGTAAGACCAGGCTGTTGCGATTCCGCAAATAAAATACTTTACCCTGCGGTTGCGGCGGAGTCTTTGCCGCGACCAGCGTCACCCGCTGGGCCTCTGGCTCCAGGATCGGCGCCGCGATCCTCCGCAACTCTTCCATCTCGCGCGTGCTCTTCGCCGCTTGCGAATTCGCCGACGCCAAAGTGTCTTTCAGCACTGAGTTTTCTCGCCACAGCGACAACGCAAAAATCACCACCGCCGCTGTAGCCGTCCATCCCAGCCATCCCCACCACGAACGGCGCGTAGGACTCTCAACCAAAGTCGGCCGCCGAGGCTCCTGCGCCACCGCATCCAGCAACCTCTGCCGCGCCCGCTGCGGAGGCCGCGGGCCCGCCGTCGACAGCGCCAGCAGAGCCGTATCGCCGCGCAACTGCTCCAACTCGCGTCGGCACGCCGCACACTCCGCCAGATGCTCATCCACGCGCGCGCGATCCTCTGCCTCTAGCGCGTCCAGCGCGTACAAGGCAAGATCCTCCGCGTATCGTTCGTGCTCGCTCATTTCCCCGTTCACGCCACTTCCCTGTCCCATCGAGCTTCAATGTGGACAACCGCCCTCGGCTGTCCGCGGAGCGAAGCTCCGCCTTTACTCAAGTCTGAAACGCCTTTCTGAGTACGATCAATCCCGAGCGAATCCGCGTCTTAATCGTCCCCAGCGGCTCTCCCGTCTTGTCGGCGATCTCCGAATGGCTCATGCCTTCCCAATAAGCCATTTCGAGTGCGCTGCGCTGTGCCGGAACCATGCTTCCCATCACACCCCGCACCTTTTCGGCCGCCCGTGCCAACTCCGCTTCGCCCGCCAGGTCCGGCGCCACTGACAACACGACGTCCTCAATATCAGTCTCTGGCCGCCGTTTTCTGAGGGAGTCAATTGCGCGGTTCCGCGTGATTACCGCCAGCCAGCTTGCCAGACTACCGCGCGCCGCATCGAATGCGCTCGGCTTACGCCACAGTTGCAGGAACACTTCCTGCAACACATCCTCAGCCGCCCCCGTATCGCCGAGCACTCGCAGCGCGACCGCATACACTACCGCCGAATAGCGGTCATACAACTCCGCCATCGCCCCCTGGTCGCTGGACTTCAGCCCAGTGACCAGGGCGAGATCCGAAATGCCTTGTGGTTGCGGCCTCGACAACGCTAGGTCTCTTCCTTATATGGATATACGTAAAATCCGCTTACCTCGGATTGCCGGTCAAGAACCCAGCCGGGAGGAAAGTTTAGCCGCGAGCAACGAGCTAGTCAATTCGTTGAGCCGCGCGATTGTCATCCTGAGCGCAGCCGATTTTCAGGCGGAGCGAAGAGCCTGCCCTGAGCGTAGCCGAAGGGATCTCCCGCTTAACCGGCCTCTCGCGTAAGCCAAACCGCACCACTACCGGCGCGCTCAATAACCATCCTGCGGCGCGATCCCCTTGCCTTCAGTGCATTCGTAGCATCGTCCAGCAGCCAGGTTCTTGAATTCTTCAGTTCTGCCGCTCGGCCACGCGATAACCACGTTCTCTACATGGTCGCGCTTCTCCAAGCCAAAAGTAAGCGGCAGTTCCGATTGCGACAAATAACTCGATCCACTTTTCACCATGCGCGACTGGCTCAAGCCGCCGGAGACGATGCGGACCGTTGCCCCGATTCCGTCACGGTTCGACTTCGTGCCGACCAGCCGAAAACGAATGCTGTGATTTCCCGCGAGCTGGTCATTGCGATAAAGAAAAGCTGAACCGTTATTCGTAGTCAGCAGCAGGTCGACATCGCCGTCGCGATCAAAGTCGGCATAAGCCAATCCACGGCCAACCTTCGGCGACTCGAATCCGCCCCCGACATTAGCCGCCACATCGCGAAATCTTCCCTTCCCATCATTCAGAAACAATTGCGGCGGCTGCGCGTATCCCACATTGCCGCGTATGCTGCGAACCGTTTCATCGATGTGTCCATTGGCCACGGCAAGATCGAGCCAGCCATCCAGATTCGCGTCGAGAAAAACACATCCAAACCCCAGGCTGTTCTTGGAGGCCATCCCCACGCCCGTCTGCGCCGCAACGTCTTCAAAGGCTTTCCCGCCGAACTGGTAAAGACCCGTCATCTCGTTATCAAAATTTGTTATGGCCACGCCGGAATGCCCGGAGTTCGCAAAGTCAGCCACATCCACACCCATGCCGGCTCGCGCCTTACCCTCGCTGCTGAAAGCCAATCCAGCTTCTACGGCTGCATCTTTAAAAGTACCGTTGCGCTGGTTTCGATACAACTTGTTCGGTTGAGTGTCGTTGGCTACGAGAAGGTCGGCCCAGCCGCTCTGGTCTTGATCGAGCATCGCGACGCCAAGAGATTTTGAGCTGCTATCGAAAATGCCACTGGCCGCAGTAACGTCTTCGAACGTGCCGTTGCCGCGATTGTGAAACAGCCAGCAAGTTTCTCCGCGATATGCTTCTGGCGTGCAATAAGACTTGTGCTTGCCGTCGAGGCTGCAGAAAACATCGTGCTCCGGCGACCACTTCACATAGTTGCAGACAAAAAGATCGAGCAGGCCATCGCGATCATAATCAAACCAAAGAGCGGACGTGCTGAACCCCAACCGTTTTCCCAATCCGCTCGAGTTGGTCACGTCGACAAAGCTTCCTTTGCCGGTATTGTGGAACAGGCGATTCTGCCCCACGCAGGTCACAAGAATGTCGGGGAATCCGTCATTATCATAATCGCCGACGGCCACCCCCATGCCATACATTTCCACGTCGAGTCCAGTACGCGAAGTTACGTCAGTAAAAGTGCCATTCCCGTTATTACGGTAAAGCCGTAACGTGGAGTGATGCTGCTTGTGGCCGGGCCAATCCATTCCATTGATCAGAAGAATGTCCTGACAGCCGTCGCGGTCGTAATCAAGAAATGCGCAGCCAGATCCCAGAGTCTCAGGCAGAAATTTCCCGCCAAAGGCGCCACTGTTGTGCTGAAACTGAATGCCTGCGCTCGAGGTTACGTCAACAAACTTAAATCCACGCGAAGCCGTCGGTCCCGCACCCGCGCCCAAAGCACGCAGCATCGGCAAGTGTGATAACGACGCCAGCCCCGCCAGCCCCTGAAGAAAGAATCGACGATTCACGGCACCGATACCAATCCCGCGCGAATCGCATACACGACGAGCTCCGCTGTCTTGTGAATGCCGAGTGCGTTCATGATATTGGCGCGATGCACTGCAATCGTGTTGGCGCTGAGCTCGAGCGCTGTGGCAATTTCTTTGTTCGACTTGCCATCGACGATCATTTGCAGAACTTCAAGTTCGCGTGGAGTTAACCCGCTACTGCGCTCGCCTTTTAGGACCGATTCTTGTTCGACCTGTGGATCAAAAATTGTTTCTCCACTGGCGACACGCCTTATGGCTGGTCCTAGTTCCAGGTTCATCGCATTCTTCAGAACGTAGCCCTTTGCCCCGGCATCGATGGCCTGACGCACCCAGGTGTTTTCCGAATGCATGCTGAGCATGAGCACAGCAGTCTCGGGCGAGTCTGCAAGAATTTGTCGAGTCGCATCCAGGCCATTCATCGTGGGCAAAGCGCAGTCCATGACCACGACTCTAGGCTTCAGCTCGCGAGCCAGTTTGACGGCCTCTCCGCCGTCACCGGCTTCGCCCACGACATCCATATCCGGTTCGTCTTCCAGCATGCGCCTGAAACCTCGCCGCACCAGGCCATGATCGTCTACCAGCAACACCGTAATCTTTTTTGTCATATTCATATTTAATCTTTACAGATAAATTATCTTTGATCTTTCTCTCGAGACTCGACTCTTTCGCGAGGCACCGTCAAGTGCAACAACGTGCCACCCACGGCGGGAGTCGAAAAAACAATTCGACCTCCCATTAATTCCGAACGCTCACGCATCGCGACCAGTCCGATGCCAAGTTTCGCAGGCCGTCCGCTGAAGCCCACGCCGTGATCTTCTACGTCCAACTCAAGCGCCGCCGGCAGAAAACGCAATCGCACCCATGCCTGCTTAGCACCGGAGTGCCGCGCCACGTTATTCAATGCTTCCTGCACGATACGATAAATCTGCACCGACGCGCTGCCGTCGATCGCAAAAGGCGCGCCCTGCTTTTCATAGGATATGGCAATTCCGGTCTGTCGTTCCACGGTCGGGATGTACCAGTCCAGTGTAGCTTCCAATCCAACCTCGTCGAGCATCACTGGATGCAGCGCCTGCGACAGGCTGCGGACGCGGTCGAGCGTGTCCTGCGCGATTTGCTGGACTTCCTTCAAGTCGGTGCGCAAAGCTGAACCTTCCGGAGCATGAACTCCGGCGCGCCCCAGCATCGATCCCATCGCCGTCAA
>Ga0182024_10026900_pt1 | contig 10089 bp, 4 predicted proteins | sample P32metaG_FD_120480 | JGI IMG/M metagenome (GOLD analysis project Ga0182024, IMG submission 120480) | Permafrost microbial communities from Stordalen Mire, Sweden - P3-2 metaG (Illumina Assembly) | ecosystem: Environmental > Terrestrial > Soil > Wetlands > Permafrost | place: Sweden: Stordalen...
GCCAACGCGACGAAGCTCTCACCGCCGAGCACAACATGGGCATGCTCGAAGCCCGAGAATGCCAGTCGGAAGTGATAGAGCCGATGCGCCAGCGCGACGCCGGCAATCGTTATGCCGAGCGCGATCGTGTCGGTGAAGTCGGACAGGCCAAGACGGCCGGGCTCGTGCTCCTGCCGGAAGATAACGTCCTGTTCTGGGCCAGCCAGCGCCCGCCAACCCCGCATGCGCCGTTCTAGCGTGCGCCGGATGCCCGAGCCAATCTCGGGGTGGCGCCGCTGTATCTCTTCGAGAACCGCAATGGCGCGGATGCCGGGGGCCGCCTTCAGGATCGGAACGATCTCGCTATCCCAAACACTGGCAAGCGGGTCGGGCCGGCGCCGGCCACGCGGCGCCTTCTTTTGAGATGGCAGGCGCGGATCATTCTCGATCCGGTAGCCGGTCGCCGTGCTGAAGCCGGCTTTGGCGGCGGCAACGGCAGTATCGTGGGTTTGTCGGTAACTCATGTACAGCCTCATCTGGTGGTCGGTGATATGGAGGCCGGGCAAGGTCTGATCCCTCAATCATGAGACGAATCAGAAGCTTGTCCCGGTCGCTCACGACCGCCAGACGGGTTCCGAAAAACCCGCCGCCGGGGGTGGACTGCCGTCGGTCGGGCTACGCCCTCCTTCTGCCAGCCCGCCCCCAGCGCATTCTCATCCTGATTGACGCTGCCCTCTCATCTTGATCGTCGCCGCGCAATCACCGCCCTCCCCGAGCAGACTCTTCATGATCGAAGGTTCCGCACCGCGGTACCCGACCACGATCAGGCGCGGGATGGATAGCCACACAGAAGCGTTCTGCAGTTCTTATTTAGCCGGCAAACTTGCCGGCTAATACATTGACGTGCGTTCGGCAGGGTGTTCAATTGTGCGCCAAGTTTGACGGAGTCTGTCCAGTGACCCCCCTTTCGGCCGGAGCGCCCGTGTTTTTTGCGTCCGATTTGGCCGTTAAGGCGGCAGAGGAAATCGGGTTTCGGATAGGTGCGAAAGGCGCCCATACCAGCCGCACGATGATGCTAGCCGAACTGCGCGCTACGTTTGACGCCGTTCCGTCTGGCGCTGACCGATCAGCCTATGCGTCGGCCATCATCGAGGAAAACTGCACCCACAAGTCGACGGCGGCCACGCGTAAACTGACGAACCAGCGTTTGAGCGAGTTCTATGCGCTGGATCCGAAGGTTCCGATTTTTCGGGTGCTCCGGAGGGTCTGGCACCTGTCGCCGGAAGGGCGCCCGTTGCTGGCTATGCTCACCGCTTTGGCTCGGGATCCGCGGTTCCTGATGACCGCTCCATACATAATCGCGCTCGATGATGGAGCGGAGTGCCAGCGCGAGCCCATGGCGGCAGCTGTGCGGTCCATCGGCGGCGATCGCCTCAACGCTTCGATACTCGACAAGGTTGTCCGAAACGCAGCAAGCTCTTGGGTACAGGCCGGGCATCTGGCAGGACGCACCTTCAAGAAGCGTAGTCATGTACGGCCGACACCAGCTGTTGCAACCTATGCGGCCTATCTCGCTTTCCATGCAGGCCTGAGAGGTGCCGAGGTCTTCCGGTCAGGCTGGTTTCAAGTAATCGACGCTTCGCCTGCGAAAGCCCGCGACCTTCTCTTGGAAGCCAAACAGCATGGCCTGATCGATCTCAGGCTGGCCGGCGATGTCGTTACGCTCGGGCTCGATCGGCTCGATTCCGATCGTGGAAAGGTTTGATGATGGCGCGCATCGAAGATCTCGCCGACAGCTACCGTCGTCATATCGCCGTTCCATGGCAGCGCATGGTTGCAGGCGCCCAACGCGTCGTCATGATCGTCTACGATCGCGAAATGGAGCTTAGGCTCCGCGCCCGCAAACTGCTGTTCGAAACTGCCACGCGCGATGCCGGCCATGAGTGGCATGAGGTCGATCTCACGAATGCTTTCGCGACGTGGATGGCTGCAGATGATTACCGGGATGCTTACTTCGAGAACCCCGAGGATCTCAGCCTCAAGCTCGCTTCGCACGAATTCAGGGACTATCTGTGCAATAGAATCCGTACCGCGCTAGTGGCAGATGACGTCAAAGAAACGACCGTCGTCGCCGTCATCGGCGTGGGCACCATTTTCGGCTTCGCGAAACTGTCGGAAGTCCTTCTTGAACTGGAGGCGGACATCCGCGGACGCCTCATCGTCTTTTTCCCCGGCCAATTTGATCGCAACAACTACCGTTTGCTCGATGCGCGCGACGGCTGGAATTATTTGGCGGTGCCCATAACCCTTCATGGAGAGGAGCAGCGGATATGAAGATCAAGGACACTCTCCTGCGGGATCCTTCCGCTTCGCTTGCCAACAACGGTCAAGCACGCATCTCGACCGTGTTCGACGACAAGGCCATGGCAGCCCTTCGATACGAACTCGCGACGTTCGTGTGTAAAGGCGAATACCTCAAGGGCCTGTCACTTCTGCTCGCATCCTACCTCGCTAATCTCGGTAAAAACGACGCTTCCCAAAAGGGCGTCTGGATAAGCGGTTTTTTTGGTAGCGGGAAATCGCACCTGCTGAAGATGGCTGGTCATCTCTGGCAGGATACGCCGTTCAACGATGGCGCGACCGCGCGCAGCCTTGTTCCAAACCTTCCCGAAGAAATCGCGGACTCCTTCAAGGAACTCGACGTCGCCTCGCGGCGCTCGGGCGGCCGTCTTGCCGCTGCAGGAACGCTGCTCAGCGGAACGACCGATAAAGTCCGTCTCACTATCCTTTCGATCATTCTGCGCGCGACCGGTCTGCCGGAGCAATACGCGCAAGCGCGGTTCTGCTTCTGGCTTCACGAACAAGGGAAATTCGAGGTGGTTAAGAAAGCCATCGAGACTACAGGTAAGAAATTCGAGCACGAACTAAACAACCTTTATGTCAGCGGACCAATTGCAAAGGCAGTCATGTCTTCGATCCCGGGCTTCGCCGCTACCGAGGCCGATGCGAGGCAACTTTTCAAAGCTCAGTTTCCGACGCAGCAAGGCGACATCACGACAGCGGATTTCATCCGCACCGCGAAAGATGCGCTTCTTCGATTTTCCGGGAACGGGAAGCTGCCGTGCACACTCCTGATCCTGGACGAGGTCCAGCAATACATCGGCGATTCTCACGACCGGTCCGTGCTGGTGACGGAAGTCGCCGAGGCGGCATCGAAGGAGTTCGATGGCCATATGATGGTGATAGGCGCCGGCCAAAGCGCGCTGACAGATGCGCCACAGCTTCAGAGACTGCTCGACCGCTTCACAATCCGCGCCAACCTTCAGGACGCCGACGTGGAGGCCGTCACACGTGAGGTGCTGCTACAAAAGAAGCCCGGAGCGGTGGCTGCCATTCGCGCGGTCCTCGACAAGCATAGCGGTGAGATTTCACGTCAACTCAATGGAACCGGGATCGGCGAACATGCCGGTGATAAGGCAATCATCGTCGACGACTACCCCCTCCTGCCGACACGGCGGCGGTTCTGGGAAGAGTGCTTTCGGCAGATCGACGCCGCCGGAACATCGAGCCAACTTCGATCGCAGCTGCGGATCATCAATGACGCCGTCGCGAAGGTGGCGGATCGTGAAGTCGGGTGCGTTATCCCGGCGAACGAACTGTTCGAGGCGCTAGCGCCCGATATGGCGACGACCGGCGTTCTGCTCCGGGAGATCAACGAGCGCATCATCGAGGTCGGCAAAAATGATGGCCCGCTCGCGCGCCGCGTCTGCAGCCTCGTTTTCCTGATCGGAAAGCTCATGCGCGAGGGATCCGCGGACAAAGGTGTGCGTGCAACGAAAGAGCACATCGCCGACCTACTTATCGATGATCTGGACGCCGACAATGGCAAGCTGCGTGACGACGTAGAGAAGACCCTGAAGGCGATAGCCGATAAGGGAATCCTGATGACGGTCGGAAACGAATATCGCCTTCAAACGCGCGAGGGCGCCGAGTGGGATAACGATTTTCGAACGCGGGTCCAAAGAATCCAGAGCGACGACGTCACAATTCAATTCAATCGCGACAATGCTATGTACGGCGCTGTTGATGCGATCATCAGCAACATCAAGGTCGTTCAAGGTGCAGCCAAGGAGGCGCGCCGGCTCGCGACTTCTCGCGATCAGATGCCGCCCGCCGTCATCGGGAGTGACATCCCGGTATGGATCCGTGACGGCTTTTCGTCTTCGGAGAAAGACCTCCTCGATCAAGCTCGTTTGGCGGGGGTCGATAGCCCAATCCTGTTTGTCTTCATTCCAAGGCAGCACGCCGATGATCTTCGTCGAGCAATAGTCGAGGAAGAGGCTGCGAAGCAGACGCTTGAGGCAAAAGGCAGTCCGGAAGGCGATGAGGGGAAAGATGCGCGAAGGAGCATGGAAAGTCGCCGTCTGAATGCCAGCGACGATAAAAAGAGGCTTGTTGCCGAGATCGTGGAGCACACAAAGGTATTTCAAGGCGGGGGCAGCGAGCTTCTTGAGAGTGCCCTTGTAGACAGGGTGAAGGCGGCTGCCGATGCCGCGCTAGTCCGCTTGTTCCCGCGGTTCGGCGAGGCCGATTCAAGCGAGTGGCCGAAGGTCATCGCCCGCGCCAAGGAAGGTGCCGAACTGCCGTTCGAAGCCGTCGGCCATAAGGATGCCCCCGACAAGCACCCGGTCGGCCGGGAAGTGATGACGACGATCGGGGCGGGAGCCAGCGGTACGGATATTCGGAAGAAACTGCGCGGAACGCCCTATGGTTGGCCGCAGGACGCGATCGATGCGGCCGTCATCGCGCTGCACCGCAGCCAGCATATCTCGGCGAAGCTCAACGGTATGGCTGTTGCGGTCGGCCAACTTGATCAAAACAAGATCGCGAAGACGGAATTTCGGATCGAAAAGTCGACGCTAGGCGTCCAGCAACGTATTCGCCTCCGCGATCTCTTTTCGAAGCTCAAAATCCAATGCAAGAGTGGGGACGAAGCGATTAAAGCGCCGGAGTTCCTCTCGGCGCTGATCTCCCTCGGGAAGTCGGCAGGCGGTGTGCCGCCTCTGCCGGCGTTGCCCAGCGTTACGGCGATCGAAGATCTCCAAAAGCTTGTGGGCAACGAACAGCTGTTGGAGATACACGGCAGGGCTGCCGACTTCGAAACAAATATCAAGTCGTGGCAGAACTTGAGTGCAATTGCGGAAAAGCGCTTGCCTCAGTGGGCACTTCTTGAGCGTCTCTCAAAACACAGCGCCTTAATCCCGGCAGCCACCGGGCGGTTGACCGAGGTTGAATCGATCCGCACCGGGCGCATGCTGCTTGACCCCACCGATCCGGTCGCTCCGATCCTGAAGGAAATCGCGGCACTCCTCCGGGCGGAGGTCCAGAGACTGGTCGCAGATCAAAAAAGTGCCGTGACTGCCGCTTCGACGGGACTCGCCGCGAATCCCTTGTGGGGCAAGATCGATGCCGGCACCCAGCAGTCGCTACTGGCGAAGTACGGACTTGTCGATCCTGTCGCTCCCGCGATTGGATCTGATGCCGACCTCGCTGATTTCCTCAATCGCATTTCGCTCGATCGACTCCACGAACTGGTCGAGGCCGTGACGGGCAAAGTTGATGCGGTCCTACGGGATGCCGCCAAGCTGCTGGAGCCGAAGGTTCAATACGTCACCGTCGCGCGCGATCTGCTCCGGACGGCTCCGGATGTGAATGCTTGGATCGATCGACAGCGCGAAAGCCTCTTGGCTGCTGTCAGCAAGGGCCCTGTTCAGGTCAACTGAGGAAATGTGATGGCATCACTTGCTCGCGAACTCCGAATTGATCTCGGCAATAAGGTCCGAGAGGCCCGGCGCATTGCCGAGAATGGCGCTCGCAAAGTGATGGAGAGCCTAGCGGTGCACAATCATGAGCCTTGGGGTCCGATGTCGCCGGAGGACCGCAAGCTCAGAATTCGTCTTCGTGCCCACGGCCGTCAATTAGGCGATCATCGCGATTCGCAGCGTGGTGCGCAATCAATCGATCATCTAGTCTCTGAGGTCGCCTACGAACATTGGCATGGTATGCTGTTTGCTCGGTTTCTTGCTGAGACCGACCTCCTTCTCTTGCCCAAGACGACGACGGCGATCACTCTCAACGAGATCGAGGAAATCGCGCGCGAGGAGGGTCGTGATTGGCTGACGGTGGTGAGTGAATACGCCGAGAAGATGCTGCCGCAGATCTTCAGGAGCGGCGATCCCGCTCTCGAAGTCGTGCTGCCTCCTGAGACACGCAAGGCTCTTGAAGAGATCATTCGCGGCCTCGATACACAGGTCTTCACTGCCGATGATAGTCTGGGTTGGACCTACCAATTCTGGCAGGCGGACCGGAAGGATGAAATCAACAAGTCCGAGATCAAGATCGGTGCGGACGAATTGCCCGCGGTAACGCAACTTTTTACCGAGGACTACATGGTCCTCTTCCTGCTTCATAATACTTTGGGAGCTTGGTGGGCCGGTAAGGTTTTGGCCGCCCGGCCTGAACTAACAAAGTCGGCCAAGAACGAAGAAGAGTTGCGCTCCGCCTGCAAGGTCGGCGACGTGGAGTGGAACTATTTGCGCTTCGTCCGCGACGCCGCCAGTGACGGCGCGGAAGGGCCATGGCGGCCTGCAGCGGGGGCATTTGAGGAATGGCCCAGGGTGGCGAAGGATATTACCGTCATTGATCCATGCATGGGGTCTGGCCACTTTCTCGTCTTTGCATTGTTGATTCTTGTCGCCTTGCGGATGGCCGAAGAAAGTTTGAACCGCGAAACAGCGGTTGATGCGGTGTTGGCGGACAATCTGTTCGGGCTGGAGATTGATCCGCGCTGCACGCAGATCGCGGCATTCAACCTCGCCTTCGCCGCATGGCGCATGGTCGGCTATCGCACGCTGCCGCGCCTCAATCTCGCATGCTCGGGCCTTGCTATCGGTGTGACTAAGGCGGAATGGCTGAAACTTGCCGAGAAGGCTGTTATCGCTTCCGATCCGGCCGCCAAACGCGATCTCCTTGGAATAGAAAATACTGTGCTAAATGCCGGCTTGGAAGTGCGGGTTAAAAACGGCCTCGAAGGACTCTACGAACTCTTCGCTAAGGCACCTTGGCTTGGCAGCCTCATCGACCCACATCACACAAGTGCCGACATATTCAATGCTGACTTTTTTCAATTACAGAGTCTGTTCTCCCTCTTGTCAGCAGCTAAGATTGATGACCTAGCCGAGATTGCCGTGTCTGCGCAGGGAATGGCGAAGGCTGCAGAATTTCTTGGACGAAGGTTTGTGCTCGTTGCGACAAATGTCCCATATCTTGGACGTGGAAAGCAGGACCAAACATTAAGGGACTACTGTGGCGGGCGATACCCCGAAGCAAAGTCTGAGTTAGCGACGTGTTTTGTCGAGCGCTGTCTGGATTTCTGCTTAGAAGGTGGAAGTGCAGCGCTTGTAACTCCCCAGACTTGGCTATTTCTTGGGACGTCTAAGAAACTGAGGCGAGCACTTCTAAATAATAAGGAGTGGAATACGATCGCTCGCCTTGGGCCTGCTGCTTTTCAAGATATGAATTGGTGGGCAGCGACAACACTACTCGTCGGACTGACCAGAAAGGCACCTTCTGTCGAAACGCGGTACTTCAGTGTGGATGCGAGCTCTTCTAAAGATATTTCGCTAAAGTCCAACCTGCTTCAGAATTGCAGTCCACGCATCGTAGTGCAGAAAACACAAATAGAAAACCCTGATCACACCATCAATGATGAGGCGATTGATCAGACAAAGATCCTAAAGGCGTTCGCGACTTCGAGCCAAGGTGTCGGTACTGCAGATACAAATCGGTATGTATGCAGGTTTTGGGAGATCCCAGAGCTTGATTCTATTTGGTCGTTCTACCAGATGGCGCCTGAGCGTAACGTGTTGATTTCCGGCTGTCATAGTGTGCTACGTTGGGAGGCGGGCGACGGCACTCTTGCAAATTCACCTCAAGCGCGCGTTTGCGGGCAACCAGTGTGGGGCAAATGCGGTGTTGCCGTTTCAGTAACGGGTCATCTCTACCGATCCTTATATTTGGGGACGATCTTTGACTGCACTGCTGCAGCCATAACACCGACTAACGATAGCGATCGTTTGGCAGTGACGGCTTGTCTCCTAGATAGCAGGTTTCCTCAAGCGGTTCGGTCAGTTGATCAGGCGCTTTCGGTAACCGAAAGTTCCTTCCTAAAGATAGACTTTGATCGCGCCGCCTGGACTACCGTAGCTTCCCAAATGTTTCCGGATGGACTTGTCGCGGCATCGTGTCCCGATCCGACACAATGGCTTTATTCTGGAGCCATCCAGGATTCAGATGCTCCACTTCAGGTCGCTGTCAGTCGCCTCATTGGTTATTGCTGGCCACGACAAATGGGCTCTGGCTTTCCAGGGTATCCCCCGATCAAGCCAGATGGGCTCGAAGATCACGCCGACGACGACGGCATTATTTGCCTCTCGGCACTCAAGGGTGAGCGGCGCGGCGCGGATTTACTGAATGCCTTTTTAGCCGACGCTTTCGGAGTCGAGTGGTCGGCGACGAAGCTCGCAAGCTTGCTTGCCGATGCGAATTGTGCCGGAAAAACAATTGAAGACTGGCTGTGCGATGAATTCTTCCAGCAACACTGCGAACTATTTCACCACCGCCCTTTTGTTTGGCATGTTTGGGATGGTCGTCGCGACGGCTTCAACGCATTGGTGAACTATCATCGCTTGGCTGCGCCTGAGGGAGAAGGTCTGAGGACACTGGATAGGCTTATCTACACTTACCTTGGTGCATGGATCGAGCGGCAAGAACTTGACCAGAAGGATGGCTTGGACGGTGCAGATGGACGCCTTGCCGCTGCTCAGCATTTGAAAAGTGAACTGGAAAAGATTCGAAAGGGCGAGCCACCATTCGATGTCTTTGTGCGATGGAAATCTCTTGGCGATCAGCCGAAGGGATGGAATCCCGACATTAATGACGGAGTAAGAATCAATATCCGTCCGTTCATGACAGCACGGCCATTCGGCGCTAAAGCCAAGAACGCATGCATACTTCGGAGCGTTCCGCGTATCGCTTGGGACAAGGATCGGGGCAAAGAGCCTCAGCGATCTAAAGAAGAGTTTCCTTGGTTCTGGAAATGGGGCGGCGAAACTAAGGATTTCGCCGGAGGGAAGGAGTTCGACGGCGTTCGTTGGAACGATCTTCACTACTCATTGTGGGCAAAGGAAAAGGCCGGTCAAAAGGAGGACGCGGCCTGATGGCTTCGAAAATCGTAAGGACCGAAGCCACGATGATCGAAGCGATAAAGGCGTCGCTCGATTTCGCCGCACGTGCAGGTGACGGCACCGCCGCGCCGGTCGCGGTCCTTTGGACGGACGCGGACGGGCAATGGAAGCCGGCGCTACACGCGCTCCAGGCAGCGATTCCTCATCTGTATGTTCTCGGTCCCTATCGACCTGAAGAGCGAAGCGGACCGGTGATCTGGCTCAAGTGCGTTATTGAGCGCCTGCTGCCTGACGCCATGCCGCCGCCCGACACTGTTCCGATCCTCTATCTCCCGGATATCAGCAGGCAGGAACTCAGGGCTGCCGGCGACTGCCCGCGCGATCTTCTGCCGTTGATAGAACTACAATATCGAGGCGTGGTCTGGCACCAGCGCAATGGCCGCGACTGGACCATCGATGCGTTCGTCACTTCAGAACAAGGCATCGGTCTCGATATCGCGGGGGACGCAAAGACGCGCGAAGCGATGTATCGCTCGTTGCCGGTCCTGATTCTCGAGCTGCTTACGCACCTCCGCGGCCGCAGACTTCATGCCGATGACTTCGATCGGCTTTCCGTCGAGGATCCGGTCCGTGACGCGCTAACTTGGATGAACGGACCAGATCAATTCCAGAAGGCTGCGGATAAAACGCGGTGGGACTCGTTTCGCGCGGTCTGTCGTGGAACATACAAGTTTGATCCGGAGTCGGACACGCCTTCCGTCGCTGCATCCGCCATTCTCAATGGAGATGCGGCTTTCGAAGAGGTGTGGAAGCGTTTTGCCGAAGCGCCGCAACTGTACCCCGCTCTGTACACGATCATGCGGCA
>Ga0182024_10026901_pt1 | contig 10088 bp, 9 predicted proteins | sample P32metaG_FD_120480 | JGI IMG/M metagenome (GOLD analysis project Ga0182024, IMG submission 120480) | Permafrost microbial communities from Stordalen Mire, Sweden - P3-2 metaG (Illumina Assembly) | ecosystem: Environmental > Terrestrial > Soil > Wetlands > Permafrost | place: Sweden: Stordalen...
CCGCGTCCTCGTGCATCTCCATTTCGTCGATGCCGTATTCGAGCGAATAGCCGATGCTGACGCGCTTGAACGGCAGCTTGCCCTTTTTGCGGATCGGCACGAACCCGGCCGAGACCTGATGGGCGACGGCGCCGCCGAGGATGAAGCCGCGCGCCTCGATGCCGGCGACCTTGTCGATCTTGCTGCCGGCCCACGGCTGCACCAGTTCGTCGACGGCGCGACGGAACGCCCGGGCGTTGCCGAGCAGCGTCGTGATATCGCGAAACATGATTCCCGGCTTCGGATAGTTCGGGATGTTGCGGATCGCGGCCCGAAGGTCGTTCTCCACTGCGGCGGTCACCATGATCGGGGCCCATCCTGTTTGCCCGCTCGTTCCCAAAACCTGCCGGCAGGTCGCGGGAACGGCGGGGCAGCTTGCAGCCGGCCGCACTCTGGCGAACCATGGCGGCCGACGCAACCGGAGAACCCCGTCATGAGCGAGAGCGCCCAGCGCTTCATCGTCGTCGACCTGCGCATTCCCTTCGTCCGCCTGGTCCTGTTTTTCGTCAAGGCGGCGCTTGCCGCAATTCCGGCCGCCATCATCGTCGGCTTTCTGCTCATGCTGGCCACGGCGCTTGCCGCCGGCCTCTTCGGCCATCACGGCGCCTCTTGATGCGGACCAGTCCGCTGGTCCCCGCGCAAGCTGGGACCCAGTTGCGCCGCCGAATGAGCGGAACAGGCTTTAGATCAGCCCCGCGGATATTCGGTCGGCGGCCGGGATTCCAGCAATGACGGATCGACTTCGGCGGCGTGCCAGACCCGCTTCTTCGTGAGATACAGCAGACCCGTGAACACGATCAGGAAAATCATTACCTGGAAGCCGAGCCGCTTGCGCGCATCTTGCGTCGGCTCCGCCGCCCACATCAGGAAGGCGGCGACGTCGCGGCCGTACTGATCGACGGTCGCGGGCGTGCCGTCGGTATATTCGACCTGTCCGTCGCTCAGCGGCTTGGGCATGCCGATGGCGCCGCCGGGAAAGTACTTGTTGTACTGGCCGCCCGGAGGCACGGCGAATCCGGCCGGCGGGTCGGTGTAGCCGTTGAGGAGAGCGTGAATGTAGTCGGGGCCGTCCTCCTGATATTCGATGAAGGCGTCGATGACGAACTGTGGAAAGCCCCACTCGTAGCTGCGTGCCTTGGCGAGCACGGACATGTCCGGCGGCAGCTTGCCGCCGAGCGCGGCGCGGGCGGCCTGATCGTTCGGGAACGGCGGCGGAAAATTATCGGAAATCTTGCCCGGCCGCTGGAACATCTGGCCCTGATCGTTCGGACCGTCGGTGACCTGGAAGGTCGCCGCGACCGTCGCCGCCTGTGCCTCCGTGAAGCCGGGGCCGCCGGGATCGGCGAGGTTGCGGAACGACAGCAGCTTTAGGCTGTGACAGGTCGAACAGACCTCGCGATAGACCTTGAAGCCGCGCTGCAGCTGCGCCTCATCGTAGAGGCCGAACGGCCCGGCGAAGGACCAATGCTGCCGCGGCGGCGCGTCCTCGGCCGACGCCGCGGTCATGGCGATGCCCGACAGCGAGGCCGCGAGCGCCGATGCGATGATGATGCGGCTACGATGAAAATTCATGACCCGCCCTCCGCTATCGCCGCGCGCCCGACGGCGGCGGCGCCGAGGCGCCGACCGGAACGCCGGAGCGCAGCACCGACTCCGAGATCGAATTCGGCAGCGGTCTCGTGGTCTCGAACAATCCGAGCAGCGGCAGGATGATCAGGAAATAGGCGAAGTAATAGATGGTGAGGATGCGCGCCGCGATCACGTAGCCGCCGACCGGCTCCTGCGAGCCGAGATAGCCGAGCCCGATCACGGCGATGAAGAAGATGAACAGGAACTGCCGGTACAGCGGCCGGTAGTTCGCCGAGCGCACCCGCGAAGTGTCGAGCCACGGCAGGAAGGCGAGGATGATGATCGAGCTCGCCAGCGCGGTGACGCCGATGAGCTTGCTCGGGATCGCGCGCAGGATCGCGTAGAACGGCAGGTAATACCATTCCGGCACGATATGCGTCGGCGTCTGGCCGGGATTTGCCATGATGTAATTGTCGGAGTGGCCGAGATAGTTCGGGATGTAGAACACGAACCAGGCGAGCACGATGCAGAACAGGCCGATGAAGAAGCTATCCTTGACGGTCGCATACGGCGTGAACGAGACCGTGTCCTGGTCGGACTTCGGCTCGACGCCGGTCGGGTTGTTCTGCCCGACCATGTGCAGCGCCCAGATGTGCAGCACGACCACGCCGACGATGATGAACGGCAGCAGGTAGTGCAGCGAGTAGAAGCGATTGAGCGTCGGATTGCCGACGGCGAAGCCGCCCCACAGCCAGCTCACGATCGAGCCGCCGACCACCGGTATCGCGGAGAACAGGTTGGTGATGACGGTCGCGGCCCAGAAGCTCATCTGGCCCCACGGCAGCACGTAGCCCATGAAGCCGGTCGCGATCATCAGCAGGAACAGGATGACGCCGAGGATCCAAAGCACCTCGCGCGGCTCCTTGTAGGAGCCGTAATACATGCCGCGGGCGATGTGGGCATAGACGGCGACGAAGAAGAACGAGGCGCCGTTCGCATGCAGATAGCGCAGCAGCCAGCCGTAATTGACGTCGCGCATGATCGTTTCGACGGAGTTGAAGGCGAAGTCGACATGCGGCGTGTAGTGCATCGCCAGCACCACGCCGGTCACGATCTGCACGCCCAGCATGAAGGCGAGGATGCCGCCGAACGTCCACCAATAGTTCAGGTTGCGCGGCGTGGGGTAGGCGACGAACGAGGAATAGACGAGGCTCGCGATCGGCAGCCGTCGCTCCATCCATTGCATAAACGGGCTTCGCGGCTGGTAGGTCGAATGTCCGCTCATAGTCGAACCTTATGCCTGGGTGTCGCGATGTAAGGGAACGCGGCGCGCCGGCTCCGCCACTGAGATTGCTGTCACAGTCCCGAACCTCTTCAGTCTTGCCGGCCACTCCATCGGCGCGCTGCAGACCGCCCCCGAAGGCCCGTGCGGCGGCGGATGGACCGATCGCACCCGGCCTGGGGAAGGTCAGACGCGACGCATACCGGCGGGGTTCTATTGGCACCCTTGCCGGGAGAGTGCAAGGGTGCGCGCGGCATCCCCACGCGCCGTATTGGCCACCTTTGCGCGGCCGAGCGCGGCCCCCATGACGGCTTGGATTGCGCGCATGCGCATCGCCCTCTACGAGCCCGATATCCCGCAGAATACCGGGACCATCCTGCGCCTGTGCGCGTGCCTCGGGATCGAGGCGCACATCATCGCGCCGGCGGGATTCCCGACCTCGGACCGCGCCTTCCGCCGCGCCGGCATGGACTATCTCGACGCCGTCGCCATCGTGCGACATGTCTCATGGCGGGACTTCGAGGCGTGGCGTCGCAAGGAGGGCCACCGGCTCGTGCTGTTCACCACCGCGGTGACCGTGTCCTACCTCGACTATCGCTTCGAGGCGACCGATATCCTTTTGTTCGGCCGCGAATCTGCCGGCGTGCCGGAACACGTGCACGGCGCCGCCGACGCGCGGCTCGCGATCCCGATGCGCCCCGGCCTGCGCTCACTCAATGTCGCGGTCGCCGCCGCCATGGCGGCCGGCGAGGCGCTGCGGCAGACCGGCCGGGCCGCTTCGCCCTAGGCCTCCGCCACGCCGGGGCGACCGTTCTCGACCGCATAGGTTTTCAGCGTCGCAATGTCAGCGTTCGGATCGTGCGCGTCGGAGACGACGCGCATGCGCACCTGCATGTGGGCGCGTTCGAGGTCGACGCAGACATAGCCGCGCCGCCGGCTCTCGAAGAAATGAATGTGCGGGTTGTCCGGCACCGCCTGCGCCAGCACGTCGTAGGGCGGGCCGTAGGACGAGATCGAGGTGCCGACGAACTCCGTGGCGACGATCGGGGAAGCCGGATCGTCGAAATCGAGCCGCAGGTCGTTGGCGAAGAACGCATGGATGTCGCCGCCGACGACGACCGGATTGGATACCTTGGTCTCGTGGATGCGGTTGATCAGGCGCGCCCGGTTGGCCGGGTAGCCGTCCCAGTCATCGGTCCAGAACGCGTCGGTGCCGTTCTGCTTCTGGCGCAATTGCGCCATCAGCACGTCCTGCGCGATCACGTTCCATTGCGCCTTGGTATGCGCGAGCGCGGAGTAGAGCCACGCTTCCTGGGCAAAGCCCATCATGGTGCGGCCGGTTGAGAGCCGCTCCGGGCAGCCCGCATTGGTCTCCAGATGGCCGCCGCCCTTGCGCGGCGGTCCGTAGCAGGCTTCGCGCGAGCGGTATTGCCGGCCGTCGATCATCGAGATTTCGAGGAGGTCGCCGAACGTGAAGCGGTCGTAGACCCGCATGCGCGGTCCCTCGGGATGCGACAGGATCGGCCGCACCGGCATGTGCTCGTAGAACGCCTGGTAGGCCGCCGCCCGTTGCAGCAGGAACTGCGCCGGTTCGGCGAACCATTGCGACCACTGGTCGGCATAGTCGTTCTCCACCTCGTGATCGTCCCAGGTGACGAGGCAGGGCACCCGCGCATGCAGGCGTTGCAGGTCCTGGTCGAGGCGATATTGCGCATAGCGGTTGCGGTAGGTCGGCAGCGTGGTGGCGTCGATGCCGTCGCTGTGCCGCCGCACGATCGGCCGGCCGGCCTCGATCGTGTCGTAGATGTAGTCGCCAAGGAACAGCACGACTTCAGGATTTTCCTCGGTGAGATGCCGATAGGCGGAGAAATAGCCGTGCTCGTAATTGGAGCAGGACACGAAGCCGAAGCGCAGCCGCTCGAGCGACGTGCCCGGCGCCGGCAAGGTGACGGCGCGCCCCACCGGGCTGACCGCGTCGCCGCTCTTGAAGCGATACCAGTATTGCCAGCCCGGCTGCAGGCCGGTGACGTCGAGATGCACCGAATAGCCAAAAGCCCGCTCGGCGGTCGCTTCGCCGCGCCGCACGATATTGGCCATGCCGTCGTCGGTCGCGATCTCATAGGCCAGCGCGACGTCGCCGCCGCTCATGCCGGCGGGCATTGCCGGGTTGTCCGACAGCGGCTCGGGCGCAAGGCGGGTCCACAGCACAAAACCGTCCGGACGCGGCGCGCCGCAGGCGACGCCGAGGCTGAACGGATCGCCGGCGCGCCAGACTTGCGCCGCGGCGTGCCGCAGCACCGCCGGCATGGCGATCGAGGCAAGGCCGGCGCTCGCCGCCCCACCGACGAAGTGGCGGCGCGTGAGGCGGTGCGGCATGAAGCGTGGCGGCATGATTTTAAGTCCGCAATGCGGTTCTGGTGGACCATATTGGCGCGGTGTTGTGACGATCTGGACAAGGCCCGCGCACGATGGCCATTGTGCGGCAAGTACGGCCGCGCTGCCAGCAGGCCGGGTGCGAACCGCCAAGAATCGGATGACCGAAAAAAGCGACATCGAAACGCGCAAGGACCAGGCCCGGACCTGGTTCGAGACGCTGCGCGACCGCCTGGTGACGGCGCTCGAGGACCTGGAGGACGCGCTGCCGGCCGGCGCGCCGCTTGGCGACGGCGCGGCCGGCCGTTTCGTGCGCACGCCCTGGAGCCGTACCGATCACAGCGGCGCGCCGGGCGGCGGCGGCGTCATGGCGATGATGACGGGCCGCGTCTTCGAGAAGGTCGGCGTCCACGCCTCGACCGTGTTCGGCGAATTCGCCCCGGAATTCCGCAACGACATTCCGGGCGCCGCCGACGACCCGCGCTTCTTCGCCAGCGGCATCTCGCTGATCGCCCACCCGCACAATCCGCATGTCCCCGCCGTGCACCTGAACACGCGCTTCGTGGTCACCACCAAAGCCTGGTTCGGCGGCGGCGCCGACCTGACGCCGCTGCTGGCGCGGCGGCGCACCCAGGAGGATGCCGACACGGTCGCGTTTCACGCCGCGATGCAGGCGGCGTGCGACGCCCACGCGCGGATCGCGCCGCACCAAAAGTTCAAGACCTGGTGCGACGAGTATTTCTTCCTCAAGCACCGCGCCGAGATGCGCGGCATCGGCGGCATATTCTTCGACTACATCGAGACCGACTGGAACGAGGCGTTCGCCTTCACCCAGGAGGTCGGCCGCGCCTTTCTGCGCATCTATCCCGACCTGGTGCGCAGAAATTTTGCAACGCCGTGGAGCGCGGCGGAGCGCGAGGAACAACTGGTGCGCCGCGGCCGCTACGTCGAGTTCAACCTGCTCTACGACCGCGGCACCATTTTCGGCCTGCGCACCGGCGGCAATGTCGAGTCGATCCTGTCGTCACTGCCGCCGGTGGTGAAGTGGCCGTGAGCCGGCCTCACCGCCGCAGCGCCTCGAAAATCATGACGCCGCCGCCGAGGATCACCACCGCATCGAGCATCGCGGTGTGGACGTGGACCGGCAGGCGCTCGACGATCAGCTTGGCGAGGAACGTGCAGGGAAATCCGATCAGCCCGATCAGCAGGCCGATGGTCAGGACCGTCGGCGTGATCACTCCGGCAAAGCCGAACACCGAGATCTTGAGCACGCCCATGACGACCGAGACCACGGCGTCGGTCGCGATCACGGCCGCGCCCTCGAGCCCGCTCGCCATCAGGAGCGACAGCAGGATCACGCCGGCACCGGTAGTGCCGCCCACCACGATACCCCAACCGGCCGCGGCCGCCGCGAAGCCCTTTTCGCCGAGCTTACGGCCGCGACGCTTGAGCACGCGGCGCAGCGGCACGGTCGCGATCAGGGTCGAGCCGATCACCAGCGCGGCGCCGCGGCCCGTGAGTAGCGTGTAGAGCCAGGCGCCGAGAATGCAGGTCGGTACCGCCGCCACGATGCCGATCAGGGCACGGCGCAGATCGAGCCGACTGCGGAACGCGACGATGCGGGCGCTGTTGGTGAACATCGCCGAGATGGCGATGATCGGCACCACCGGCTCGGCCCCCACCATCGGCACCAGCACGAGAGGCATCAGCGCGCCGGTGCCGTAGCCGGCCACTCCCCCGGTGACGGCGGAGAACGCCGTCAGGACGACGATCAGCACGACTTGAAGCGGCGAGATGTCGGTGGAGAGAAGCGACAAGCCCCGACCATACCCTCGTGACGAGCCGGCGGGCAAACCCCCAGAAAACCCCCAAGAAACCCCCAGTTGCACGCAGATCAGTGCCGCGTCGCCGGCCGCCAACCGGCCTAGCGAACATGGCGATTACCGGTTAGGACAGGACCGCCGGTCGAAATTGTCGATCGGGACCGGCGCAGCGGCCGCATTATCGAAGGCTCGGAAAGCGCATGGATCTTGGGATTGCGGGCCGCAAGGCCATCGTCTGCGCGTCGAGCCGCGGGCTCGGGCGCGGCTGCGCCATGGCGCTGGCGGCGGCCGGCTGCGAGGTCGTGATCAACGGCCGCGACCGCGACCGACTCGCCGCGACCGCGGAGGAAGTGCGCCAGGCGACCGGCGCCAAGGTGATCCCGGTCGCGGCCGACGTCGCCTCGCCGGAGGGTCAGAGCGCGCTGTTCGAGGCCTGTCCGGAGCCCGACATCCTGGTCAACAACAATGCCGGGCCGCCGTTTCGCGATTTCCGCGAGCTCGATCGGAAAAAGATGATCGACGGCGTCATCGGCAACATGATCGTGGCCGTGGAGCTGACCCAGAAGGTGATCGACCCGATGGTGTTCAGGAAATTCGGCCGCATCGTCAACATCACCTCCGGCTCGGTCAAAATGCCGATCGCCGGGCTCGATCTGTCCTCCGGCGCGCGGGCCGGCCTCACCGCCTTTATGGCCGGCGTCGCGCGCTCGGTCGCCGCCGCCAACGTCACCATCAATTTCATGCTGCCCGGAATTTTCGACACCGCCCGGTTCCGCTCGAACGTCGAGGCGACGGCGAAGAAACGGGGCATCGGCTACGACGCTGTGCTGGCCGAGCGGATCGACGCCGTCCCCGCGCGGCGCGTCGGCACCGCCGAGGAGTTCGGCGCCATCTGCGCGTTCCTGTGCTCGGCGCAGGCCGGCTATATCACTGGCCAAAACATCCTCATCGATGGGGGGACGTTTCCGGGCGCGATGTGAACATTTGTTTTTCCCCAGTTGAGCGAGCCCGGGCTGGCTCGCGAATCTTAGCCACGACGGCGCAGCACGGTCCGCTCCGCCGCAACACCGAAATTCACCGAACCAAGGAGAGACAGCCATGAAACTCGTCCGCTACGGCGCGGCCGGCCGCGAAAAGCCCGGCATGATCGATGCGAAAGGTCGCATCCGCGACCTGTCGAAGATCGTCCCCGACATCGCCGGCGCGGCGCTGTCGCCGGCGAGCCTCGCCAAGCTGCGCAAGCTCGACGCCGAGAAACTGCCGCTCGTTCGCGGCAACCCGCGCATCGGGGCGTGCGTCGGCAAGGTCGGCAATTTCATCGCCATCGGGCTCAACTATTCCGACCACGCCGCCGAAGCCGGCATGGCGATCCCGAAGGAGCCGATCATCTTCAACAAGGCGTCGTCGTGCATCTGCGGGCCGAACGACGACACCGTCACCCCGAAGGATTCCACCAAGCTTGACTGGGAAGTCGAGCTCGGCATCGTCATCGGCCAGCGCGCGCGCTACCTGTCGAAGGACAAGGCGCTCGACGTCGTCGCCGGCTATTGTCTCGCCAACGACGTGTCGGAGCGCGTCTTTCAGATCGAGCGCGCCGGGCAATGGACCAAGGGCAAGGGCTGCGAGACGTTCGGCCCGCTCGGGCCGTGGCTAGTCACCAAGGACGAGATCAAGAACCCGCAGAATCTCGACATGTGGCTCGACGTCAACGGCGAGAAGCGCCAGCGCGGCAACACCTCAACCATGATCTTCGACTGCCGCCACATCGTGTGGACCTGCTCGCAGTATTTCGTCATGGAGCCGGGCGACGTCATCGTCACCGGCACGCCGCCGGGCGTCGGTCTCGGCATGAAGCCCGAGCCGAAATTCCTCAAAGCCGGCGACGTGGTCACACTCGGCATCGACGGCCTCGGCGAGCAGCGCCAGAAGGTAGTGAAGTTCAAGAAGTAACGCGCGCTCATCCTCCCCCGCGACTGCGGGGCTCCCCAGCTGCGCGGGGGCGGATAAGGTTCATCGCTCTCGCGGCGCGTTCGCGCCCGAGTTTTGCTGAAGCCACGTCACGAAGCTCTACCCGCAAACGAAGAGAATGGAGCGCCGAGAGGTGCCTTGGTCGTGGGCCACGCCACGCGAACGAACGTTACCGCTCGCTCGCGCTTCGGGCGTGGCGCGCGCCACAGAACGATGCTTCGGGCGCGCGGCGCCTCCCGGCGCTCCACCCGCGGTCCTCCGCCGAGGAGAACCGCGTTCGCTTCATCCGTAGGCCATCGCCGGCGACGGCCTCGAACAAGCGAGATTTGATTTGCTCGGATTGTAACTGCAACAGGGACGAATGTCAAGGATCGTCTCCATATCGGAGACCTAAGAATCCACCTGCAAATGCCACCGCCTTTTGGACTGGCGGTGGCGCTCCGCAACGCCAGACGGCGATCAGGAACGCCATAACGCCGTAACCGTCACCCAGAGGCGGCCGCGCAGCGGCCCTCGAAGGATGCGGCCGAAGCGCCCGGGCCGCGCCCTTCGAGGCTCGGCGCTATGCGCCGAGCGCCTCAGGGTGACGGGATGGAAGCCGGAACAAGTCCGGCCATGACGGACGGATTTATTCGTCATGCCCGCGCTTGTCGCAGGCATCCCCTTCTTTTTTAATGCGGGCATGGCAGGCGGTGACTTAATTAGAGCGCCTCTAAGAACTGTCCCAGGTCCGTTCCACTAATGTCATCAAACTTCATGTCAGCGGCCATTTTCCAATTTTGACTCTTGCTCCAGTGAGGATTGGCATCAGATAGTTTCTCGTAAGGACTGAGAGCGCGAAAGAGAGGTGGTCCCACTTCCTGAGACAGCCGGCTAAGGTGGTTTCGCCGATGCAGAGGACGAACCACCATGAGGACGCGGAGACGGTTTTCGGCTGAGTTCAAAGCCAAGGTGGCGCTTGAGGCGATCAAGGGCCACGAGACGGTCGCGGAGCTGGCGACCAAGCACGAACTGCACCCGACCCAGATTGCGGC
>Ga0182024_10026902_pt1 | contig 10088 bp, 9 predicted proteins | sample P32metaG_FD_120480 | JGI IMG/M metagenome (GOLD analysis project Ga0182024, IMG submission 120480) | Permafrost microbial communities from Stordalen Mire, Sweden - P3-2 metaG (Illumina Assembly) | ecosystem: Environmental > Terrestrial > Soil > Wetlands > Permafrost | place: Sweden: Stordalen...
CTCGGGCTTCGCGGGCCAGATTTTCGGCGCATTATTTTTCGGCGCGCTGGCCGAACGGATCGGGCGCCTTCGTGCCGCCACTTATGCGATGGCGATGTTCTCGGTGATGAGCTTTGTTTGCGCGTTGTCCTGGAATTTGAATTCGCTGCTGCTGTTCCGCCTCATTCAAGGCATCGGCTTGGGCGGCGAGGTGCCTATTGCGGCAGCTTACGTAAACGAGATCGTGCGCGCCAAAGGCCGTGGACGTTTTTTCCTGCTCTACGAATTGATCTTTCCCATCGGGCTGGTGGGCGCGTCACTGCTCGGCTTCTGGCTGGTGCCGCGGCTCGGATGGCAATCGATGTTCGTTATCGGCGGCGTTCCGGCGATTCTCGCGCTGTTCGTTCAGAGAATCCTGCCGGAATCGCCCCGCTGGCTGATCGCGAAAGGACGCTTTGAAGAGGCCGAGCGAGTGGTTGAGCAGATGGAGCATGCCGCTTCCAAGGGCGGCACCGAGTATATCGCCGATCCAGAACCCGCCGCCATTGCCGTTCAGCCGAAGGCCGCGCGTCGAACGTCCTGGACCGAGCTGTTCGAAGGAATCTACCGGCGGCGCACCTTCGTCGTGTGGGGCTTATGGATTTGCGTCTATTTCGTGAACTACGCGCTGAACACGTGGCTGCCGACCATCTATCGCTCCTACTACAAGCTCAGCATCTCCGAGGCGCTGTGGAACGGCGTGCTTACCAACATCGTGGGTGTTCTTGGCGCGGCGCTGTGCGCGCTTCTGGTGGATTACGTCGGCCGCCGGTTCTGGTTCTTTTGGGCGTTCCTTCTTTCCAGCCTGCCGCTGTTTCTGCTTTATTGGTTGGGTGCGAAAACAGCCAGGCAGGTTCTGGTGCTGGTTTCGGCCAGCTTTCTATTCGTCACCTCGAATTCGATGCTGGTTTATTTGTACACGCCGGAAATTTATCCGACGCGCCTGCGGGCTTTGGGGACGGGTGCGGCGAGCGCCTGGTTGCGTGTGGCTTCCGCGCTCGGTCCGGCCATCGTCGGATTCACGATCGCCGAACATGGAGTGGCAAGCGTGTTCTTGCTGTTCGCGGTGATCGCGGTAGGCGGCGCGGCAATTACTATTGGAGCCACCGAAACTAGCCAACGCGCGCTCGAAGAGATTTCGCCGTAACGCTCGCGATCACCCGCCGGTTGTGGATACCAGCAGATGCTTCTGAACCTTCCCCAACGCGTTGCGCGGCAGTTTTTCCACGACGATGAACGAGCGGGGCACTTTGAACGACGCCAGCTTTTCGCGGCAGCGCGCCTCCAGTTCGGTCACATCGAGGGCGTACTCAGTAACGATATAAGCCACCGGAACCTCGCCGCGCACTCGATCCTTGGCCGCCGCCACAGCCGCTTCGCGCACCCCGTCTTGCTCCTCCAGAAACTCCTCAATCTCGCGCGGATAAATATTGAAGCCGCCCGAAATGATCAGATCGCTCTTACGCCCGCAGAGCGTGTAGTAGCCGTCAGTGGACCGCACCGCCAAATCGCCGGTCTTGAAGTAGCCATCGACGAAGGCGGCGCGGGTGGCGTCGTCGCGCCTCCAATAACCCGCGAAAATGTTTGGACCTTTCAGGTATACTTCGCCGGTTTCACCGCCAGCGACCGCGCGGCCCTCGGCATCCAGCAGTCTCACGGAAACGCCCGGCAGCGGCAGCCCGACGCTCCCCGGCCGGCGCTCGCCGATATAGGGGTTGCTGATGTTCATGATGGTTTCGCTCATGCCGTAGCGCTCCAGCGGCGCATGCCCGAAGAGATCGCGGAACGCTTCAAAGGTCTGGGCGGGCAGTGGAGCCGACCCGGAAACGAATAATCGCATGAAACCGCCGATTTCGCGCGCCTGCTCGCGCGGAAAATCGAGCAGCCGGACATACATCGCGGGCACGCCAAAGAACAGGGTCGGGCGGAAATCAAGAAATTCGTCCACGGCCTTCTGATGCTCGAAGCGTTCCAATAGCCGCATTCGGCAACCGGTCGCCAGCCAGCAGTGCAAGCCGTTACCGAGCCCGTGCACATGGAACAACGGTAGTGAGAGCAAAAAGCGGTCGGCGCTCGAAATCTGCCAGCACGTGACCAGATTCAGCGCGTTCGACGCGAAGTTGTTGTGTGTGAGCACCGCGCCCTTGGACGTGCCGGTGGTGCCCGAGGTGTAGATAATGCCTGCCGGCGCATCGCCATCCAGCGCCACGGCGGGGCGGGCGTTGGGCAGTCCTGCGGCCTCGCGCGTCAGATCGGCCGGCCTCCAGATCGGCACCGGACTCGCGAAATCGCTATGTGAGACCACTGCCGACGGCTCGGCATCGCTCAAGATGTGGGTCAGCTCGCGCTCGCGGTACAAAATGTTAATCGGGACGAAAATCACGCCTAATTTCACGGCGGCTAGATACACGTCGATCATTTCGACGCAATTTGCCAGGTAAACGCAAAGGCGGTCGCCAGCCTTGAGGCCGCGCTGGGCGAGCAACTGCGCTAGGCGATTGCTGCGCGCGTCCATGTCGCCGAAGGTGTAGGTGATGCCTTGAAATTCGAGCGCCGCCTCGTCGCGCCGGCCGATTAGGGAGAGATCAAACAGATTTGTGAGATTCAAATGTCATTTTAGCCGCGAAATCGCAATTGTGCTGCGGCCCCGAAGCCTAGCCCCAGAGTCACGGCCCGGAAAACAGCTCTTCAGATGCCAGTAACCAAAAAAAGCTTGCCCTGAAGGACAAATCGCAGGAAACTGAAAGTTGATCCTTAATTCGGAGGTGGCCAGGCATTGAAACTAAGTGAAGCGGCAGTTTGGGAGCCGACGGAACGGTGGACCATAGCGGACGCAGGCGAACTCTACGACGTCGCCAGTTGGGGCAAGGGCTACTTTTCCGTGGGAGCCAACGGCCACCTGTGGGTACATCCGAGCAAGGACGCGACGCGTGGAATCGATCTGCGTGAGCTGGTGGAGAAGCTGGAGCTGCGCGGCATCTCGCTGCCGATCCTGATCCGCTTCGCCGAAATTCTCAAGCATCGGCTGGGCGAGCTGCATCAAGCCTTTCAAAATTCGATCGCCGAACATGGTTACAAGGGCCGTTATTGCTGCGTGTATCCGATCAAGGTGAATCAGCAACGGCAGGTTGTCGAGGAGGTGTTCGAGTTCGGCCGGCCGTATCGTTTCGGGCTGGAGGCCGGCTCGAAGCCCGAGCTGCTGGCGGTGCTGGCCATCGCCGATAACGACACCCCCATCATCTGCAACGGCTTCAAGGATGACGAGTATATCGAGATGGTGATGCTCGCCAAGAAAATCGGCCGCCAGATCATCCCGGTGGTCGAGAAATACACGGAGCTGGATCTGATCCTGAAACATTCGCAGCGGGTGGGCGTGCGGCCGGTAATCGGGTTGCGGCTGAAGCTGGCGAGCAAGGGGTCGGGACGCTGGAAGTCCTCTGGCGGCTATCGCTCGAAGTTCGGTCTAACGGTAAGCGAAGCGCTTCAAGCGCTGGATCAAATGAAAGCCGCCGGGATGGAGGACTGTCTGGAGCTGCTGCATTTCCATCTCGGCAGCCAGATCACCAACATCCGCCAGATCAAAGCCGCGGTGACCGAAGCTGCGCGGATCTACGTCGAGTTGAAGCGCTCCGGCGCCGGGTTAAAGTATTTGGACGTGGGCGGCGGCCTGGGCATCGACTACGACGGCTCGCAGACCGACTTCGAATCGAGCGTCAATTACACGCTGCAAGAGTACTCCAACGACGTCGTTTACCACATTCAGAATGTCTGCGACGAAGCCGAGGTGGAGCATCCGATTATCGTTTCCGAGAGCGGCCGGGCGATTGCCGCCTACCATAGCGTGCTGGTGTTCAATGTTTTGGGCGTCAGCGGATTCGGAGACGATTCCTTTGAACAGGTCGCAGAAGACTCCGAGCAGCCCTTGATCGACATGCAGGAGACCTACCGCTCCTTGAGCTCGAAGAACCTGCTCGAAGCTTTCCATGATGCCCAGCAGGCGCTCGATTCGGCGCTGAACCTGTTCAGCCTCGGATATCTGCCGCTGGCGCAGCGCAGCCAGGCCGAGAAACTCTACTGGGCCATCTGCCGGCGCATTCAAAAAATGGCGAAGGAGCTCGAGTATTTTCCCGAAGAGCTGGAAGTTTTGGACGGAATGCTGTCCGATACCTACTTCTGCAACTTCTCTTTGTTCCAGAGCATTCCCGATAGCTGGGCCGTGAAGCAGCTATTCCCCATCATGCCCATTCACCGCCTGGAGCAGATGCCTTCGCGCAGCGCGATCCTCGGCGACATCTCCTGCGATTCCGACGGCAAGATCGACCAGTTCATCGACCGCCGCGATGTCAAGCGCACTCTGGCGCTGCATCCGTTTAACGGCGAGCCGTACATATTGGGCGCCTTCCTGGTGGGCGCCTACCAGGAAATCCTGGGCGACCTGCACAATCTCTTCGGCGACACCAATGCGGTGCACGTTAGCTTGGACGAAAAAGGCGACGTCATCCTGGACGCGGTGATCCGCGGCGACACGGTCCGCGAAGTTTTGGACTATGTCCAGTTCAATGCCAAGGCCCTGTTTGAGCAATTCCGGAGGGACGTCGAGGCTGCCCTGCGCGAGGGCCGCATCGGCTACGAAGAATCAGGCCGGCTGCTGCGCTTCTACGAAGATGGCCTGAACGGGTACACCTATCTCGAGCAGTAAGGCTCCCGGTAGCCTCCAAAAAAATCTGCGCGTTGTCCTGGTCTCGACTCGCAATCCGCTGAACATCGGCGCTGCAGCCCGTGCCATGCGAAACTTCGGTTTTGCGCGGCTGCGCCTGGTGAATCCCTACGACGTAGCCTATCAGGAGGCGCGCTCGGCCGTGAATGCTGGCGAAATCCTCCGGAAAGCCGAAGAATATAAGACGCTGGCCGAAGCGGTCGCCGATTGCCGATTGGTGGTGGGAACCACATCGCTTGGGCATCGCGAGCTGCAGCATTCATTGCGATCGGTTGAATATGGTGTGCGGATCATTCGAAAGCACTTGGCGGCCGCGCCCGTCGCCCTGTTGTTCGGTTCGGAGAAGTTCGGGCTTTCAAACGAGGAGTTGAGCTACTGCAACTGGCTGCTGCGAATCGGAACCGAAGGCTCCATGAATCTCGGCCAGGCGGTGGCCGTGTGTCTGTATGAATTGACCCGCACGGCCGCGCCAGCGAAGCCGGAAAAGCGCAAGCTGGCCAGTGCCGAGGAGTTGGACCGCTTTACCGATCTGTTGACCGAAGTGCTCGCAACCTCAGGCTACCTGCACTCGGAAGGCACCAGCGCCAAGATCCGGCGCTTGGTTCGCAGACTGGATCTGCCCGCCCACGACGCCGAAATTTGGCTCGGAATGATACGGCAAATCCAATGGCGGCTCAAGCGAGCCGATCCCGCAGCGGGTAAAAGCGACGTCCAGCGATGATATCCTGGGGATTCCTCGAATGACCAAAGTTCAACTGCAGTACGATCTGGAACGGCCGCTCACCGATGACGACGCTACCGGCGTGGCCGACGCGCATAGCTGGTACGGCATTCTGCGAGTGCAGCTTGCTTCGTCGCTGGACAAGCTGGCGGTGGAATTCGATGCGTCGCGGCTAACCGAGAAAGACGTCGAGGCTGTTCTGCTCCGCTTTCGCCTGCCGATCAAGCGCAAATGGACGGTGCCATAATACCCGTCGTCTTCCCCCTGGCTTGACAGGCCGCGAGCCGCGAATCATACTGTCGTGTCATGGGAAATAACGGACATACACCGGTGATTACGGTTTCCTCCCGGCGGAGTTTTCTCGGCGGTGCGGCTGCCTTGGGCGCGGGTGGCCTTCTCGCAAGCAGGCAGTTGTGGTCTCAGGACGCCATCGCCAACGGACGCCGGCTCGATCTGCATCATCACTTCGCATCGGACCGTTATAAGAAACGTCTGGCCGAGGCCAAACGGCAGGGCTGGGAAACGTTCGAGGCTTACACACCCGCCAAGGCGCTGGAAGCGATGGACAAGGCCGGCGTTGTTACGGCGTTTCTGTCGTGCTCTACTCCGGGCATTTTCTTAGGCGACGATTTCGCGGTCGAACAGCGCCAGATCATCGCGCTCGCCGTGACATGAATGAATACGGCGCGCGGCTGGTGGCCGACAACAAAGGGCGCTTCGGGCTGTTCGCGCTGCTGCCTCTTCCCGATGTGGACGCCAGCCTGCGGGAGATCGAATACGCTTTCGACACTCTGCACGCTGACGGCGTTGGTCTGCTGACCAGCTATGGCGATCACTGGCTTGGCGACAAGCTGTTCGAGCCGGTGTTCGAAGAACTCAACCGGCGCAACGCGGTGGTGTACTCGCATCCCACCGATGCGCCGTGCTGCCACAGCCTGGCCAATGCGAATCCGGCGACGCTGGAGTGGCTCACGGACACGGCCCGCAGCATCATGAGCATGATCTCGGCCGATCCCAGCGTGGTAGGTGGCGGCGGTGGCCGTGGCGGCAGGGGAGGGCCCAGCCCAGCCACGCGCTACCCGAACATCAAGTTCATCTGGTCGCATGCCGGCGGCGCTTTGTTGGGCGTGGCGAGCCGGGTGGTAGGAAACATCAGCGCTGCGGACCTGGCTGGAACGCCTCCGCCGAATTCGCGGCTCTATCACATTCGCCGATTTTATTACGATACGGCGGGATCGGCGAATCCAATTCTGATGCAGGGCCTGTCGAAGCTGGCCGGATCGTCGCAGATCGTGTTCGGCTCCGATTTTCCGTTTGGCGGCAACAACCCGATCCGGGGCATCGTCGAGGGCTTGCAGACCTGCGGCCTCAGCGCGGCCGAGCTGCGTGGAATCGATCGAGAAAACGCGGTCCGGATTCTGCCGAAGTACAAAACCTAGGGGCGCTTTATCGCGTAGCGGTGGGCCTCGGAGCGGGTGGCTCCTCCTTCGATTCCGGCTTCACAAACTTGGCGTCGTCGAGCGCGACGTTGTCCTGCACTTTTTCGACGCGGATCACCGAGTGCGTCACCAGTTCCAGGCGTGGGCTGGCGGGTTCCATATGAATCAGAAACGGATATTTCACGCCGCTGCCCGTGTCCCGATAATCGTCATAATCCACCCGATAGGGACTGTTGCCGGCATGCGTGGGAACCACCGTGGATTTTCGTAACAGCAGCCCGGTTTCCTTGTCGAAGTAGAGCCGCTCGGCAATGCCTTCCTGCGGAGTGCCGATTACGAGGTACGCGTCCCGATTGTTCACCTTCTCGATGCCGTCCACCTTCACCTGCGCGTATTCCTGCTTCAAGTGCAAAGGCTCATAAAAATCCGCGTTCCGTGCGGCGCGAATCTGCTCCAACTTAACCGGCTGCCCGACGCGTCCCTTGGCATCCTGCGCCCACGATACCTCGCCGTCGAAGCCGTTCGCGAGCGTCGCTTTGCCGGGGTGCAAAACGTTGAGCAACAGATTGGGCGCTTTTTGATATCGCTCGATCTTGCCGGGGGTTGGGTTCACGCCGCCTGGCCCGGTGGGAATGTCCTCGGTGCCGGTGATGACGCGGCTGGTGACTTTTCGAATCGCCTGCTCGCCGCCGACCGCTTCAACGTATTTCGCAAAGATTTGATCGGCCGTGGGCAGCGCCGGATTGACCGGCTTTTCATCGGACAGGTACTCGCCCACCGGCAGCAGCGGCACGTTCGGCGGAGTGGGGTTGCCGCGATGGCACGTATAACAGGTCACCACCTGCTTGCCCTCAAACGATTTTTTGTTGAGGTCCATCATCATCCGCATCATTTGCCGAGCGGTTTTCTTAGTTTCCAGCTCGTCGCTGGCCCGGTCTTTTTGAATATGGCAATACTCGCAGTCTACGCCCAGCGAGCCCGAGATGAGGTGCATCATCTGGTTGAACGAATCGGCGGGAGTGCCGCGCATCACCTTGATATTCTTGTAAACCTGTTCGGCGGTTTTTCCTTCGGTTCTCCCCTGCGCCGCCGCGAAAAAAGGAGCGGCCAGCATCAATGCGAGCGGGGCAACAAGTCGTTCGAAAGCGGCTTGGCTGGGCATGCCTCATCATAACTGAAGAGGCCCCGCGCCTTGCAAGAGCCGGTTATATAATCGATCGAGGAGTTATGCGCGTGAAAGCTACAATTGCGAGTCTGGTCCTTTTGATTTTTAGCGTCGCGGCCTTCGCCCACCATGGAACGTTCGTCTCCTACGACACGACGAAACCGTTCACGACGAAAGCCACGATCACCGAGTTTCACTACACCAATCCCCACCTTCAGCTCTATTTTGATGTGAAGGACGATCAGGGCAACGTCACGCATTGGAGCGGCGAAGGGCCTGATCCGGCGGTGCTCGTACAGGCTGGCTGGGGCCGCAAACGGACGCAGACCGCGCTCGCTCCGGGGGCCGAAGTAACCATCACCGTGAATCCTGCGCGGAACGGAAAACCGGTCGGCGAAATCAATAAAGTTGTCCTCTCGACCGGTGAGCCCATCTGCGGCTTCTCCGGCGCCCGCGAAAGCTGCGGGAATTAAGGAGAACCCATGAAATATCTGCTCTCGTCAGCCGCCGTCGTCCTTCTCGCGGGACATTTTGACATCGCTCGCGCTCAGGGGGAAGTAACACTCATCGCGCCCGGCGGAATCCGAGCGCCCATCGAGCGAATGATCCCGGACTTCGAGCGTAAGACCGGCTACAAGGTCAAGGCGACCTTCGGTTCCGGCCTCGGAACCAAGAAGCAGGTTGTGAGCGGCGAGGTTTTCGACGTTCCCATCGTCCAGCCGCCTTACCAGGACGTGCTGGCTTCAGGGAACGTCATCGCAGATAGCGCCAAGCCGCTGGCGCACGTCGCCGTAGCGGTCGCGGTACGCAAAGGCGCGCCCAAGCCCGATATTTCGACGCCCGAAGCCGTCAAGCGGACGCTGCTGGCAGCCAAATCGGTCTCCTACCCGAACCCGGCTGGAGGCGCGGCCGCCGGTGTGAGTTTCGACGAGACGCTCAAAAAGCTCGGCATCAACGACCAAATTCAATCGAAGCTCAAACGCGCCCAAGGCGGTGCTGGCGCGATGAAGATGGTCGCCCAAGGCGAAGCCGAAATCGGCCTCACGTTCCAAAGCGAAATGCAGGAGCCCGGTATCGACGTGGTCGGTCCGCTGCCGCGCGAGATTTCCACTCCCACCGTGCTGGTCGGGTTCATTTCCACGCATGCTAAAAATCCCGCGGCCGCCAAGGCGCTGCTCGATTACCTGGCTGCGCCGGATCGCGCGGCGGTCTATCGCGAAGAGGGTATGCAGCCGGGCCGCTGATGGAGCCATAGAATGTGGCACGCCATGTCGAGAAGAATGCCGAGAAAAATGAGTTTCGTTCTACCGTGCTTGCTGCTCTCACTAGCGTTTTCCCAATTCCTCGCCGCACAACAGGAAGCCGCGCCCGCCAAGCCTGATTCCGCCCAGGTGAAGGCCGATATCGCCAAAGCGGAAAAAGCTGCGGGTACGGAATGGGCGCGCGAGGAGCAGTTTTTCTGCGGACGGCCCAAGGGCAACCGTCCCGACGATCCGGTCCTCGAGCCTACCAAGCTCTTCGACAACGTCTACATCATTGGCAGAACTGGAACCGCGGTCTATGCCATTCCCACCTCGACCGGCATTATCCTCATTGATTCGGGCTATCAGAATGACGTCGAAACCGTTCTGCTGGACGGCATGAAGAAGCTCGGCCTCGATCCGGCGCAGATCAAGATCGTCGTAATCACCCACGGCCATACCGACCATTTTGGCGGCGCGGCATATCTGCAGGAGCATTATGGCGCGCATGTATACATTTCACAGGCGGACTGGGATCTGATGGAGAAGCCTCCGGTAGGCCGCGGTGGCAAAGCTCCGAAGGGTCCTCCGCCGTTGCTGCCCAAGCACGACATGGTGATGGCCGAGGGCCAGTCGATCGTCCTCGGAGACGAGAAGATCAACTTGGTCGATATTCCCGGACACACGCCCGGCTCCATGGGCTTGATTTTTCCCGTGAAGGACAACGGCAAAACGTACACTGCCGCGATGTTCGGCGGCACCATGATGGGCAGCGTGCTGGTGGATC
>Ga0182024_10026903_pt1 | contig 10088 bp, 7 predicted proteins | sample P32metaG_FD_120480 | JGI IMG/M metagenome (GOLD analysis project Ga0182024, IMG submission 120480) | Permafrost microbial communities from Stordalen Mire, Sweden - P3-2 metaG (Illumina Assembly) | ecosystem: Environmental > Terrestrial > Soil > Wetlands > Permafrost | place: Sweden: Stordalen...
CCTGTAGAAGTTGGTGGCGTTGGCAAGCATCATGCGCCTTTCTTTAAGGAAAGGCGCACACGCTGCCTTGTCCAGTGCTGCGTGGCAGGAAATCCGGGTACGCTCCGGTCGAGATGACAATTCAGTTAGGGGCTTAGTTCCCCTCTCTCCACGAGAGATGCTATGTCTCCTTGCAACTGAATTGTCATCTCGACCGGAGCGTAGCGTAGTGGGAGAGACCTGCGGTTTCTTTCTTTGCACAAGGGTTCCTGAGCCCAGATCCTATAGCGGGCGATCGGTGTAGAGGGCCTTGTCGGAAAGCTCTTGCAGCAGATAGGCACGGCTTCCCAGCAGGCCGGCTACGTGGGTCCTCACATCTCCGGGCACGAAAAGGAATCTGCGCGGCCCAGTGCCCCAGAGCGCCAGCAGATCCGCATCACTGATCAGTACCCGCGGCGCGTCCGGGTAGTTCGAACCCCAGAGGACCGAGCTCACCCGGCCATTCACTAACAGAGCCTGCCGCTGGGTGTAGAACAGGAGCGAAGAACCGTCGGCCACATCGCCATAGAGGATGAGCGTGGCATCGGTCCCGCGGGGCGCGATGTGGTTGATGGTGTCCGCCATGGCGCGCGAGGAGAGCATGGGCTCAAAGCGCACCAGGGCAATATGCGCGGCGATAAGAAAGACCGCGGAAGTAAAGGCGACGCTGACCGTGGCTTCGAAATGATGGCGCTGACGGCGCAGCATCCAGGCGATCAACGGACCCAGCAGAAAGCCGGCGGCGGCCAGACCGGCGGGCAGGCGCAAGGCGGCAAAGGACGGTCCGGTGAGATCGAATAAGTGAGCCATCGAGAGCGTATATCCCGCTACATCCCGATGAGCAAGGAGCGCGCCGATGTCGCTTCCGGAAGGGAGGCCGCGCGAAGACCACAGGCCATACCCCAGCGCGGCAGCGGCACACAGACCTACGAGGGCGAGTGCCACCTGCGCTCCGCTGAGCCACTTGCTCGGTGCCCCGGGCACGCTTTCTTCGCTTGCCAGGGCGCCTGCCGTGAGCAGCAGCAGGGGGAAGTAAACAGGAAAGGTGTAGTACTCCTGGTTAGTGGAGAGAGAAAAAAAGAGCAGGATCACCGCGGCATAGATGGCCAGCAACCAGGTGGTTCTGACACGGAAGAGAGCAGAGCGCGCAGCCACGGAGTAAGGAGCCGGCCGCAGTCCGCGAAGCCAACGAGTTCGAGCGTTCCATGCCCGCCGGAAGGCGACCGGCAGGTAGATACTCCAGGGAAAGAGCCAGACCAGGTGCAAGCTCCAATAGAGAACAAACGGTAGCTTGTTGTAGTCGACGGGATAACGCTTGCCCAAAAACCGGAGCACTTGCTCGTTAATGAAGTAGAAATAGAAGAAGCCGTGAACGTTGCCCGGAGTGGGGATATTCCCGGCAGGGTGGCCGGCGCCCGGATTGCGCAGCCCCGCGAGAATGTGCCAGGGCGCTGCGATGGCCAGGAACAGCAGAATGCCGGAGGGCAGATGGAATTCACGCCAGCGGCGCCACTCTCCGGTGAGCAGCAGATAGGGCACGGCGGCAAGGAAGAAAAAGACCGGGGCCACCAGTCCCTTGGCCAACATGGCGAACGCCAAAGCAGCCCAGGTCAGATAAAAGCGGGAAGGTTTCCCGTCCTGCAGGCCGATGAGAAAACTGTAAAGAGCAAAGGCCAGCAGCAGGGTTAACAGGACTTCGGGAATGAAGATGCGGGTGAACAGAAAGACTCCCGCACTGGTCAGAATGCTGAGGGCCGCATAGAACGCTGCGCGCTCTCCATAGGCGCGGCGGCTCCAGACCCAGGCCAGAATGGCGAGACCGAGTACTCCCAGGGTGAGGGGCAAATGGGTGGCGAATACGTTGTATCCGAAGAGGCGGTAGTCGGCGGCGGCCAGCCAGTACGGCAGCGGCGGCTTTTCCAGGTAGCGAATGCCGTCCACTTTCAAGGTGACCCAGTCGCCGCTATGCGCCATCGATTGGGCGGCGGCTGCGTGGGTGGCATCGGCGTCATCCAACAACGGGGGCGTAAAGAGCGCCGCTACATGGACCGCGGCGAAAACCAGCAGCAGCAGCGTCCAGGTACGCGCTGGGGAGAGGACTGGAGTATTCTCGGGAGGCGCCTCAAGGGAGAGGGCGAAGTGATTCGACATGGCTCACAAAAGCGCGGTGACTAAGCAGCAGGATAGCAGCCGGACTGGGGGGTTAGCGGCCCAGGGTCGGCTGGCCCATTTGACCGCACTCGCGGACGCGTTCAACGCCGCGGCCGCGCAATGTGTCCAGGACGCAGACTCTGACGCCGTGCATCGCGTGAGGACGGGCTCACGCCGCCTGCAGGCGATGCTCGAAACGATGCTGCACGAAAAGGCGACTTCTGCCCTGGACCACCCGGCCCGGGCATGGCTGCGCCAACTGAAGCAGATCCGCAGGGCAGCCGGCCCGGTTCGCGATCTCGATGTGCATCGCAAGCTGCTGGAAAACTGGGTTGGCAAGGAGGCTGCCCCGGACTCCGATGCGAACGCGCTCCACAAGCAGGCGGAGATGCTCGATGAGTGGCTCAAAGGCGAGCGCAAGCACCTGGCTCGCGGTATGCAGAAGCAGATCAGGAAGCGACAGCAGGGATTAGTCGAACGGCAGACTGCGGTCCTGGATACCATCGGCTCGGTTCCCCTGGAGAGCGTGCAGACGGCGCGTTCCGCCGATGCCGCAGCCCTGGAAGAATTTGTACGCGCTGCCGATGCAATGCCCTTGCTGGATGCGGAGAATCTCCATGATTTTCGCAAGGCGACCAAGAAGTCGCGTTATGTAGCCGAATCCACCGCGGAGAAAGGACCGTACAGCAGCGTGGCCAAGGCCTTGAAGCGGGTGCAGGATGCAATCGGCGAGTGGCATGACTGGTTGTGCCTTTTCGAAGAGGCCGGGACGGCCCTGGGAAAGGACGCGCCGGATCTAACCGCCCATCTGGAGCGGGAGGTGGAACGCCATTTTGCTGCGGCTATGAAGACCACTCAAACTATGCGCGCCCGACTTTTGGGAGAGTGGATGGCCATGCGCAAACCACCCGCCAGGCGACCGCCGGCTGCGGTACGGATCGGCGAGAGGCGTCTTGCTTCCGGGTTCTGAGTGCTCTCATTGAGAAGCGAACATGGGCGTCCTACACCTCGATCGTTTTCACCTCAAGCTTGAACATTAATATTTGGGGTGATCGTTGGCAGGGACAGATTTCGGGGTGTGGTGTATCTTGAGGTGAAACTCCCCTAGACGATGCAGACGTACGCGGCGATTGACATTGGTTCCAACTCCTGCCGATTAAAGATCGCGCGAGTCCAACAACACCAACTGAAACTGCTCCATGAGGACCGCGAGGTTACGCGGTTGGGAGCGAGCGTGTTTGAAACCGGCGTGGTCTCACCCGAGGCTATGGCCAGTACCTTGGTGGCGCTCAAACGCTTCTATCGCACAGTGAAGATGCACAGCGCCGACCGGGTGCGCGCGGTCGCCACCTCGGCCTTGCGTGACGCGCGGAATGCACAGGCGTTTCTGGCCTGGGTCAAATCCGAGACCGGCTGGGAGGTCGAGATCATCTCCGGGCTTGAAGAAGCCCGGCTGATCCACCGTGGGGTGATGGGCGAACCGGGCACCCAGGGCAGATGCCTGCTGGTCGACGTTGGCGGCGGCAGTTGCGAGATCACTCTCTCCGAACGCAAACGCATCCAGGAGACGGTGAGTCTGCCGTTGGGCGCGGTCCGCTTGACCAAGGAATTTCTTCCCGGCGATCCGCCGTCAGAGGAAGAACTCGCCCGGCTGAAGCAATTTATCGCGCGCGAACTACGCAAGGCGGAGCGGCGCTTCGGCCCCTTGCGGGTCTCACTGGTGATCGCCACCTCAGGGACCGCGGCCGCCCTGGCGCAGGCCAGCCAGGCAATGCGCAAAACCTCCGGGAGGAACGGCCGAGCCGGACGCAAGCCGCTGGCGGATACGCGAGATGTGCGCCGGCTGACCACCAAGCTGACCGGCATGACCAGCGCCCAGCGCAGCAGTATCCCGGGCATCGGTCCCAAGCGGACCGAGATCGTGGTCGCCGGCGCCCACGTCTATGCGGAGCTGCTGGAGCGTTTCGCCCTGCCTGGCTTCATATACTCAGAGCTTGGCTTGCGAGACGGCATCCTGGACCAAATGCTGGCCGAACAGGATGCCAAGACCACGGCCCACCAGGTATTCGAACGGGAGCGCTGGCAGGGAGTCCTGGCCACCTGCAAACGCTATGGCGTCGATCCCAGGCAAGCCGACGCGGTGCGCGAACATGCGTTGCAACTATTTCGCGATATGCAGGCGGTACACGAATTGCCCCCGGAGTACGGCTCCTGGCTGGAGGCAGCGGCCATGATGCGCGATGTAGGCAAGTTCATGAACTACCAGGGCCACCACCGACATGCGCAATACATCATCGCCAACTCCGAGCTTTTCGGGTTTACCCCGCAGCAAAGGGCTATCATGTCGGCCATCGCGCGCTACCTGGGCAAGTCTCGCCCTGACCCGGAGGACCGCACCATGCGGCCCATTCCTCCGGAAGAATTCACTCGTGTGCAACGGGCGGTGGTGCTGCTGCGCCTGGCAGTCGCGCTGAACCAGGACCGGGCGAGCGACGTGCTCAAAGTGACGCTGCGGGTGTATCCCAAGCGGGTGTTGATGGAGCTGAGCCCGGGCCGTACCGGGGCGGAGCTGGAACTCTGGTCGCTACGGAAAGAAGGCGACTATTTCCGCGAAGTGTTCCGGCGCGAGCTTTTTGCCGCGCTGGCGTAGACCTGTCGCAGCATTCGCGGGTCCAGCAGGGAGATCAATTGTCCGGGCCGGCGGGTGCAGTCGACGCGTGCAATCGCGCCCTTGCGCATCCGTATGCCGGCCGGTCTCGGGGCACAGATGAGCGAACCCAGAAATTCAGGCAGGTTGGGGTTGTGGCCTACCACCAATACGTTGTCGTACGCCGAGAGCGTGGTGACCAAAGCGTGGAAGCCCGACACCGTACCTGATGGCGAAAGCACGTCCGAAACCTGGATTTTGCTGTCGTAGGCAACTTCTGTACCCACGAGCGAGGCAGTTTGGAGTGCACGCTTGAGCGGGCTCGAGATGACCAGGTCGAACTGGATCCTCAAGGCGTTCAAATACCTGGCGATCAGCAAACACTGCTCTTTGCCTTCCTTGTCGAGGGGACGCTTGGCATCAATGGTAGGGTCTGCGCGGCCGACGCCGGCGCTGGCATGGCGAAGGATGTACAGGTTCATGGGGTGAGACTTCTCTTCTCACGCGGGGGTAGCTGGGACGCGAGTTCTTTCAATTCATCAGATTGTAACAATTCCCCCGGCGGAAGAGAAGGCTTGGTCAGAAGACCGGGGCGGGCGTGGGCATCGGATCCAGGGGGAGGCCAGGGTCTGGATCAGGCGGCGGAAGAGGCACCGGGTTGGGATTTGGAGAAGGGTCGGGGCCCGGCTGGGGGAAAACATCAGGATCTGGTGAGCTCATTCTGATTGGAAGTGCTGCAGACGACGGACGGTTGCCTGTCCGGCCTCCTACGGCAGCGGCTTCTTCTCTGAATGAGAAAGCTTTTCCGGCTGAGGAGGTTCTTCCGGTTTCTCCAGGATCATTCCCTCCTCGCCAGAGTTCACTGGATCAGCTTCTTTTTCGGGACCCTGGCCGCCCAGCGGGAATTTCGTTTCGTGGCGATCAAGCAGGGAGACGGGGGGCTCGGTTACCTCCGTGGGTTTGGCAGCCGTTGGTGCGAACGCGGCTCCGGGTTCAGGTAGCGGCCTCGGCGGTCGGGGAAGAACATCAGGGCTGGCCCACGGCTCGGTGTGCAGCTTCGCCACCAGATCACGCAGCGTGGGTTCGGATAGCCCTGAGGAAACTCCGGCGAAAGGCGCAGCAGGCAAATCCTGCTCCGCCATGGCAGCAATCGCGTCCATGGTCAGCGGCTCCTCCGGAGTCAGCTCTTCCGTGACCACCATGGGTGGATCGGCAGCCATGACCAGAGTAGCCTCAAGCCCGCGTTGCCAAAAGCGGCTGGCGAGCAGGAGAAAAAGCCCAAGCTGTGCCAAGAGAGCCGCGATCCATACCTGATGGGCGGGCAGAGCTTTCCACAGGGAGAGACACAACGCGAGAGCGGTTACGCCGGCTATCCCGGTCAACAGGAAGCTGCCAAAGATGCGGAAGAAATACCGGAACAGCAAGCGAAACGCCGGTACCAGCGCCAGGTGGACCCTGATCTCGCCGTCCATGGCATTGCGCACGATGTAGACCTCAACCAGATCCCACCAGAGGCGCAAAAGTAAAGCGACGAGCAAGACTACGGCGCCGCTGATGGCCGAAATAAAGAACATTCGGCGCTCAACGTAGACCGCGTCGGCCCGAGCCAACAGCGCGGCCCGTATGGCAAGTAGAACGCACAGGAGAATCGCCGCGCTGCCCCCGGCAAGGATGGCGGCACGCACAAAGCGCCAGAAGTAGGCGACACCACCGCGGAGCAATACCGAAAGCCGCGGCGGCTCGGCGGCGACGAACACAAAGACGCTGCCGGCGAAAAAAACAAAGAGCACCAGCAGCTGGAGCATGTTGACCCAACCGGCCGTGAGCATGGCCATGGGGAAGAAGCCGGTGTCCCGGACGTGGAGGCCCAGCTCCGCGAGGTAGGCGAAGTCGATAGTGCCGGCGATCTTCTGCGCAGCAAGGCTGTGGTCAAGATAAGAGCCCAGACCGACCGCGAACGGTAGAGCGGCAAGCAGAGCGAAGACCAAATTGACGGCGTACGCCCACACCACACAAGGCCAGTTGCGCAGACCAAGTTGAAATCCCTGGACAAGAAGGTTGGGTAGCGGGCGCTTCATCCGAAGTTGTGGCTCCCCTAATAGTAGTGATTGGCTCGTCATGCTCACTCGGTTATTCGCCGCGCTTTCTCAGACCAGGAACGATAACCATTGCCCCAGCAGCTGCTGGGCGAAGACCCAGTAATTCGTCAATTTCAGACGAGCTGTGCGGTCCCGTTGCAGGGTGTAACTATTATTGAACGAATTAACGTCCAGCGGGATATTCCCATCCGGATCCACCTGGGCATACACAGCGCGCGAGGGCTTGTCCCAGGAGAACCGAGCCCAGCGGTCGTTGCCGTCCCAGGTGGCTTGCTCCTTCGAGCCGTCGGCGAAGCCCACTTCGAGATTCACGGGAAAAAGAAATGTGCCTTTGTTTCGCACCACCACACTGGTGTGGTAAGGACCGCCCGCATCGCTTCTTTTCCACCATTCGACCGGGCCGGAAGTGAGCGAGTCCACGGAGTAGTCGAGCACCTCAGTACCATTGAAAGCCTGGGCGAAATAGGGCTCCAGATCTTGACGACCGGATACTTCTTCCACCGTATTGAGGAAATCGGTCCCGGTGGGATGCTGAAAGCGGTAGCGCATGAAGTAGACGCGCAGGGCCTGACGAAGTGTCTGCTCCCCTAATACGGACTCCAGCGTGGCAAGGACGGTGGCGGTTTTGCCATACACGATGCTGCCGTAGCTGGAGCTGTTGGCGAATTTCCAGCCTGGGCGCACGATGGGGTCTTCGTTGGGATGAGAGACATAGAACATGCGCATGACCTCAGCGTCACTGGCGTACAGGGTGCGCGCGTTCACCGCGGAAGTATTCTGGCCGAAAAGCGAACCCATCACTTTGCTTTCACTGTAGCTGTTGATGCCTTCGTCGAGCCAGGGTTCTTCAAATTCATTGGTGGCGACCATGCCGTACCAATACTGGTGACCGAACTCGTGGGCCACCGTCACCTCCAAGGGATTGTGGGACCACGACGGCTCCCACCAGTCTGTTCCGCCGGTGATGAGCGTCGGGTACTCCATGCCCCCTGTGGCCGACTGCGGCTCGGGATCGATCAGCGTGATCTGCTTGTACGGGTAGGGTCCATACCACTCATCGAATTTCTGCATGCTCTGTTTCAGGATGGAGAGATAGCGGTCGCGCTGGTTAGCGTGGGATGCGAGGACCAGGGCGTGCAGCTTCACCGGGCCAAGACTGTTCACGAACACATCGTCGGCGACCAGAAAGTGCGGTGAGGCGGCCCAGGCGAAGTCGTGAATATCCTCGCCGCGGAAGCTCAGGGTCCTGGTGCCATCGGAGTTGGCTTGTTCGGCGGTCTGGATGCCACTAGCGCCCACGATATAACGCTGGGGAAGGGTGAGGTTTACGTTGTAGGTTCCGAAATCGGCAAAGAATTCTGTATCGGCGTGGTACTGATGGCAGTTCCACGCGCCGTGCCAGAGGACGCCGACCTTGGGAAACCACTGGGCCCCCATGATGAAGTCCCGTTTGTACCCACTTCGCGCCACGGCGAGCGGAAATTTGTCGTGAAACGCGATTTGGAAGCGAACCGCCTCACTCGGTGCCAGAGGTTTGGGAAGGGTGACTTCCATGACCGTATGGTCGTCTTGATTGCCATCGTCGGGGGCAATGAATCGCATGGTTTTTGAGATGTCACCATAGCCCTCAACAGAGATGCTTTTGATGTCGATGGAGCCTTGCTCGCCGTTGCGGGAGTACGTATCCGAGCCATCCTCATGGGACTCCCGGGAAAAGGTTGATTGGGGACGGAAGGCGTTGAGGTAAAGATGAAACGGAACCGTGGAAACAGGCTGTTGGGAGGGATTGCGATATTCGAGGATTTCGCTTGCGTCCAGAGACTTGGCATCGGTGTTAACACTGGCGTCGATCCAGTAGGCCACGACCCGCTGCGAGAGCGGCTTCCCGTCAGGGGAATTCACTGCCGAGACTTGTCCCCATGTAGAAACGGCAAGGAGAAAAGGAAATACCATCAGCGAGCGCAATTGCAGGGAGGGCATGCGGCATTCTAGTTCATTTTTGAGAGGGTGTGCTTACTGCAGGGTGCGAACGCGAAGCTGGTAAGAAGCAATCGATGTTGTCGATACTCTCCTGAATATCGATCAAGTGGGCACGGACTTCTCTAAAAGGCAAGAACTGACTCCCGCAGAGCTTGCCGGCGAACAGGTTCCTTCATCCAATCGGCAGAGGACAGGTCAACTTTGACGCCGAGTAAATCTCCGAGGCGGCTCTCAAGCCTGCCGACTGTCAGCAATGTGACGCGCTTCGATTTATCGAAATCTGCCATCAGATCAACATCCGACTGAGGGGACGCTTCACCACGCGCGACTGACCCGAACACGCGCAAATGGACAAGGCCGGCTGCCTTCAGCTCCGGCGCATGCTCTTGCAAGATGACGATGATGCGGTCCTTATCCATGCCAAAACTCTGACATATTCCGGCCTGCCCGACAATCCCTCACTGATTGCCATTTCTATAGCGGCGTGTGCTATGCCGCCGTAGGTGGCCTGAGGGTCCATACCTGGGAGCAGAGGAGCCCGGCCAGATAGCGGCGGTCATGGCTGAGCACCAGGCCGCGGCGGAGAAGAGAGGGTGCGTAATCAGGCAGGGCGCGCACGCGAAGCCCGGTAGTCCAACCGAACGCGTGATAGAGCGAGCGAACGATTCCGCGGGCGAAATATGCGGCGAAAGTGTTGCGGGGAATGGCAAACTCCGAGATGACCCACTGAGCCCCCGGAAGTGCATGGGGAAGAACAGAATCGAACAGTTGTTCCAACTGGTGGGAGAAAAAGCAATCGAGGAAGAAGTGAGAAACGATCAGGTCGTAGCTTGCCGTGGGATTCCACTTCAGCGCATCAGCGTGATGAAGGCAAATGCGCTGGCGGGCCTCGGACCTGCGAATGCGACGGTCGAGAAGCTTGAGCATGAAATGGCTGGAGTCGACGACATCCGCAGTCAGGGTGGGATTGGCTGCCAGGAGACGGGCGAGAAAGCGTCCATCCCCATCTCCCAACAGGAGAGCGTGGCGCGCGCCGGTGAGATGGGCAAGCTGTGCACCACGGCAGCGGGCGAGCCACGGCCCGAAACTCAGGTACTCGAGCCAGCGATAGGGGCGGGCGACGCGATCGAAGTTGACCTCAGAAGCACTCACCGGGCAAAGGGGAACAAGGCCAGCGGGGTGAGCAGGGCGGC
>Ga0182024_10026904_pt1 | contig 10087 bp, 6 predicted proteins | sample P32metaG_FD_120480 | JGI IMG/M metagenome (GOLD analysis project Ga0182024, IMG submission 120480) | Permafrost microbial communities from Stordalen Mire, Sweden - P3-2 metaG (Illumina Assembly) | ecosystem: Environmental > Terrestrial > Soil > Wetlands > Permafrost | place: Sweden: Stordalen...
GATAAGGAAGACAACTCAAGACCTCAGCAGGCACAGCATGAGATCAGTATCATACGGGGACAGACCAAGTTGGGGCATATCTGCCAACTCTTTGATTTGAATGCCGATCGCTATTTTGGCGAGTCACAACCGCGTTCGGGGTCGGTCAGCATTGTTTCGATTGCTTCAATCATGAGATCCTCACCTTCTTCGCGTGAATCGTGACTGTCATGCCGCACCGTTCTTTGGGGTTGTTCCTTTCAGGACTGTGTAATGATCTTCAGTCCCTTTCCTTCCGGATCATTTCGCACTTCGCAGGGCGCGTCGAAGAACATCGTTGCGCGAGTAGCGGCGGTGTATGCGGGCCAATGCGGCATGCCGCCGTGATTGGGATTTCCCGTCCGCGCAAAACTCGCCCAAGCCGCGCTCATCTGTTTCGACAGGACAAATGCGCCCGGATCTCCGGCGCTGTAGTGGTTGCAAATCGCCGCATTGTCAAACACGAACGAGATCTCAGAGGCATGGAATGAGCCGGGGCGATTATCCAATACTGGCGTCCGCCAGGAATAAATGTAAGCATATGCCGGCGCCGCGCTCAATGCAGCCTTCCTGGCGGCCTGCTCAAATGCCGGGATGCGCCATCGGGAGGTGGCAATGGCGGCGTAGAGGCCGAATGGAGTTGCTTGGGGATAATCCTGCCGGTAGGCGGCGATGATCGCCTCGGCGTCCGTGCCATAGGACTCATGAACCTTCTGATTCATTTCCTCGACGGTCATCTTCTCGACGCCAGGATGGTCGATTCCACTCGCGCTCTCGTTGAGATTGGTTCCTGTGATCAAAGGCACATCCACGGAGATTGCGGGCGCTCCTGGATGGAATGGATGGGACGGCAGAATGCGGCCGTCGACTGTGGGTCCCCACCCGACCGCGGATTCCCAATCATATCCATTGCGAAGGGAAATGCGAGGCCTGGATATTTTCTTCATCGCTTCCGCGCCAGCCCCCGAGAGACGGTCGCCAGGAATTTTCTGCAGCTCCTTCACTTGCGATCCGGATAATCCAAGCTCATCCATCGTCAATTGAGCTATCTGTTGTGAGTAGTCCGGGGTAAGTGCTTTCAGGAATGGCCCGCTCTGAATGATGGCACGATGAAACAGGCCTTTGGCCGCAGGCATAGCCATCAGGGCGGTGACCTTTCCGCCGCCGCCAGACTGACCGAAGATGGTCACGCTGTCAGCATCGCCGCCGAAGGTTGCGATGTGAGTACGAACCCATTCAAGAACCGCCACGATGTCGAGCATCCCGACATTGGCCGAAGTTGAAAACTCTTCTCCACCGATGGCTGCAAGATTGAGATATCCATACACATTCAAGCGATGATTGTGATTCACGACAACGACATCGTGATTGCGCGCCAGGCTTTCGCCCTCGTAGGAGAGAAGATCGTGCCCGCTTCCGCCAGAGAATCCTCCTCCGTGCATGTAGACCATGACCGGGCGCTTATGGGAACCGTTAATCTCCGGGGTCCAGACATTCACACGTAAGCAGTCTTCGCCAGGCACAGTAACGGCTGAACCGCGATGGAGCAAGAATGCATCCTCATCGGCGTTCGCCAGGTTCTTCCCATCCATATTGAAGTGCGCGGAGTCCTGCTGCGGACAGACGCGGCCATACGCCAGAGCGTTGCGAATCCCGCTCCAGGGGTCCGGTTTGGCAGGCGGCATGAAGCGTCTTGCGCCGGAGGTCGACGCGCCGTACGGCACGCCCTTGAAAACGTACACCCCGTCTCGCTCGAATCCACGGATTTTCCCTGCGCTTGTCTCCACCACCGTAGAGCCATCGGAGGCAACGACCTTGGCGCGCCCGCAAGGGGCTGCTCCAGGTTGCGGATTGAGATGTTCCGCCTCTTCTGACAACGCCATCAACTTTGTGCGTGCGTTGGCCGAACCGGCCAATCCTGCGCAAAACGCCGCCATACCGCTCAAAACGGCACGCCGTCCGCGTGAAGAAGGCATTAAGCCATCATCGGATACTACCGCAGTTGATTGCTTCTCGGAATCTCTCACGGGTTTGTCCTTTGCCCTCGAAAATGTGGCGTGCGGGGCATACGGATTCGTGACGTACCAGCGCCTGACGCAAAGAGAAAGATATGCCCGCCTTTGGAGCATTCAGTGAGTCGGCAAGAGGCATGCGGATCCCTGCGCCCGTGAAGCCACGGACCTACCTTACAACAAGAACGGTGTCCGTGGATTGACTTAGCGATTTGATTCAGGATTTAAATTGCTATTGCTGGAGCGGGACACGGCCTCGGCCTCCGAACCCACGATGGCTCAGTGAATCCTGCTGGCGATCACCTGCGAGTCAGTCGAATTCCAATTGATGCTCGTCGAACGCACCAATATCTCAAGGAAGCGGATCGAGCCGTCGGGGCGCATTGCGTGCTTGAGAATGGGAGCCATCGCATCGGAATTGAACAGCGCCTCTGAAGCCGTCTGGGTTCCGGGTACATCTAGTCTCTGCAGAAGCAGGAGCCGGCATTGCCGCCCATGTTCGGCGGAAAGGCGATCAGGGCAAAGGTCCCATGCGCCGGCTCATTCCAGTGACTTTCGTAGGACGCCTGCTCTCCGGGTTGTGGATTCTGGTTGATAATTGTTGCGCCTTCCCCGCCTTGGCGATAGACGATGTGGAAGTTGGCGTTATTGTCTGCAATAGCGGCCCAGCGGTTGCCGCCTACCGAGCCGATGAAGTCGGCGTTGGCGCCCTTTAGATCGTCAAGCCGCAGGTCACCTGCGCGGGCAGGAAGTGGGCCAGCAGCGAATTGCTCGAGCTCATTTTCGGCTCGGTATCCGAGAACCCAACCTGGGGTGCGCTGTGGATTCATGGGGAGTAAGATGCTGGGCTTCGATTCTTCAGAGCGAACTGTGCAGCCCTCGATGAGGAGAGTGCCGTGGAGTATGGAGTATTGAGCCGGCTATGGGCATCTTCGCGAATCGGCGCTCGGCAGTCTGCTAGCCGCGGATCGCGGCTAGGGGCGGATGGAAGTACTGTGGGCAAAGTGTCGGTGAAGGCAATAGGATAAGAGCGATTATTGCAGAGCGGGCACGAGAGGAACTGCGCGATGCCACGGTGGATTCTTTTGGGACTCTTCGCAGCGATGACGCTCCCTGCCGGGGCGGCAAAGCGGGTGACCGTGGCGCAACTGGAACAGGCTCTGGCTGCGGCCACTGCGGCGCACAAGGCGGACGCGGGGATAGCGCGCATGATCGCGGGCATGGAACTTTCCGAACGGCTCAGCGAGAGTGCGCTAGAGCGGATCGACTCGCGGCTGAACGCCGGACCGCAGGCTATGCTAGCCATGCAATTGCTGGCCGATGAATCGGCGTTTCTGAATTTGCCGTCCAGCGAGTTGCCGGCCACAGCCGCTCCCGACCAGGCGGCGCAATTGCGGATGTTCGACGCGGCGGCCCACTATGTGGCTGACACATTGACCCGTCTGCCGAACTTTTTGTCAACCAGGACTACCAACCGGTTCGACGACAGCCCCCAAGAGTTGAAGAAGGGAGCCTGGCCGGTACGCGCAGGGTTGCATCAGGTGGGCCAGTCGAGCCTGGAAGTCTCGGTTCAGGTGGATCGGGAAAACGATTCGCATGCCAATGGCTCCGCTGTCTGGGAGGATCGACGGGGGCTGAGCTCCTGGGGCGAATTTGGCACCGTGCTGGGCATGATCCTGGGCGACGCTGTCAACGGCAAAGTGAGCTGGAGCCACTGGGAACAGACTGGATCGGGCCTTTCGGCTGTGTTCCATTACTCAGTGCCCAAATCTGCTTCGCATTTCGAGCTGCTCCGTTTCGCTGCGGGACCGGGGTCGCTTGCAGCGGTTATATCCCCCCGGACTTACGGCGCCAAGGCTGGCAGTGTACCGGAGGATACTATCATCTTGCATGACAAGCAGGGCTATGAAGGTTCCCTCTGGCTCGATCCGGTAACCGGGACGATACTTCGAATAACAATAGAAGCGGACTCAAAGGGCAACGCTGCTTACCAGCGAGCGGCCATGCTGGTGGAGTATGGCGCGGTTGAGATTGCCGGGAGCCGATTCATCTTGCCGGTGCGCAGCCTGGCTTTTTCAACGGTGGCATTTAGCGCGGAAATGAGTACCGGCGACGCACCCTCGGAGTGGTTGAATGAGACTCTGTTCACCGGCTACCATCGCTTCGCTTCGACGACAAGGATTGTAGCCGGAGAAGCAGCGCCGCAGTAGAGCGATGATCGCACGAATGGGGAGCCTAACTTCTAATTCTTGCCTTTCTCCGGATTGGGCGTCAGATAGCCGCGGCGCGCCTGCAACTGCATGCCTTCCCGTTCCACTTTCACTTTCGGAGAAATGATAGTGGTCGTCAGGCTTCGCGTTGTCCAATGAAAGTTCGAAAACATAGACAACCTCCGACGCGTCGATCAGGCGCTTGAATCCCTCATCCAGATCGTTGCCATTGTGAAAGAAAGTTCCACCGGTCGCACCGGCGAGTTCCGTCATCGAATTCGCGGTGCTGGCCATGGCGTCGGTCCGAAACTTCGGAATCTCATGGATGGTGTTGTCGCTGACGGTCGGCGATGTAGAGTTGGCCGACCCTTGTTGCGCGACAATGTGGAAGGATCTATTGCGGTTTTCTTGCTGGCTCTAACAGCCTGAGTGCCTTCTTGACGTCCTCATCCTCCGGTGACAGCTTCTGCGCCTCGAGCAATTCCGTCTTGCCGTTCTTCAAGTCGCCGGAGTGACAATAGATCAGGCCCAAATCCTTGTGAAGCTGTGCCAGCGCACTACACGTCCCGCAAGTCTCGATAGCTTCCTTGAGCTGCGCGACGGCTTTCGGCCAGTCATGCGCATCAGCCGACGTGAGCGCAAAGTTGCCGAGCAATTGAGCGCGATCCGTAATGTGCTGCTGTGCCCGCATCTCTTCAAACCGGTCCTGAAGCCGCTTTGCTTCATCAGGATTGGACTTTGCTAGGAGCCGCGCGAGGCTGTAATAGACTTCGTCGTATTCCGGCCGGAGCTCGATAGCTTTGCGCCATCGTTCAATGGCCCCTGCTGTATCACCCATGCGTAAAAGCTCCTGTCCCAGCATGAAGAGGGCCTGGGCATTGTCAGGATTCGAGGCGAGCGCCTTTTCAAACAGCGGAATCGCTGCTCCCGGATCTCCCTCCTGCCGGGCGATCAGGCCGAGCAGATACCAGGAGTCCGCCGAGCCGAGATCAAGATGCGTGGCCGCCTCCAGTTCGGGTTTTGCATCGTGATTGCGGCGCAGATCGAGCAGTGCCCGGCCCTTGTTGTAGTGCGCCATCGCACTGTTTGGATCAAGCCGGACGGCCTCCGAAAATTCCTCCACCGCACCGTCCAATAAGTTCTGATCCGCGAGGGCAATGCCAAGGTTCAGATGCGCTCCGGGCGAGTTTGGGTCCAGCTCCGTCACCTTGCGAAAGAGAGGTAAAGCCTCGGTGGCGCGTTTCAAACGCACCAGGACCATTCCGTATGCGCTGAGCGCGCCGGTGTTCTTTGGATCGAGCTGCACAGCCTTATCAAGCGCCAGGCCGGCGTCGGTGTAGCGCGATTCGCTGGCCAGAATCAGGCCCAGATTCGCGAAGGCCTGGCCGTATTGGGGGTTGTTTTCGGTGGCCTGGCGAAACAACTGCTCGGCCTCGGCGTTCTTGCCGAGCTGCCCGTAGAGAACCCCCAAATTGTTCTGCGCCTCGGCGTATTGGGGGTCCAGCGCAATCGCTTCCTTGAATTGCTTTTCAGCATCCTCACCGTGATTTGCCTGGAGATCGACCAGCCCCAGCTGATTGTGAGGAAGAGCCAGTTGCGCATCCAACTGCACCGCTTTTTCCAGCGCCTCCCGCTCACCGCGATAGTCGGGGATCCGGTCCAGGGCAAGGGCAAGGTTATAGTACATTCGGGCATTTGTGGGGTCCGCAGTGATCGCCTCGCGATACAGCGCGGCGGCTTTTTGCGGGTCACCCGACTGCAAATCCTGATTGCCCTCGCTGGCCTTCACGACCGCCGAGGTCTGCTTCATACCTTCCTGCTTTTCCTGCTGGAAGACATTCAGTTCCCTGGTGGCCTCATCCTTCAATCCAAGCGCGCGAAGCACAGATGCCAACTGAAAGCGCGCCTTGCTCGAGTCCGGACTCAGCTTCAGGGCCGCCTCAAGTTGCGGTTTGGCCTCGGCAGGCCGGCCAAGATGGGCCAGAACAAAACCCAGGTTGTATCGCGCATCGAAATGATCTGGATTGATGGCCACGGCCTGGCGCAGAACTTTCTCCGCTTCCGCATTGTTCCCCAGTCCTTTCTCCACCACGCCGGTAGAGTACAGCGCGTCGAAATCGCGGGGATGACGGCGAAGATAATCGCGAATGATCGGCGCGGCAGTTTCGAACTGCGCAAGCACCACCAGCGTCTTTACATAGGTCAGGCGCGTGACGTCGTCGGAGGGATCGAGGCGCAGCGCCTCCTGGAATGCCTGCGCCGCTTCGCTGAAGCGCTCCTGCTGCGAATAGACCACTCCCAGATTGAACTGCGCTTGCACGTAGTCGGGATGTTGTTTGACGATTGCGGTGACTGTTTTCAGCGCATCGTCCGTGTTTCCGTTCTTCAAGTAGGCCACGGCCAGGTTGAGTTGCAGCACTTCATCGGGAGGCGAATTCTTCAACTCTGCGATTGCCGCGGTATATCTCTTCTCGGCGATCAGCGCCTTGGTCAATCCATCGAGGGCCTTCACCGACTGAGGGTCCACTTTGAGAACGGACCTGAATATGCCGATTGCCTCATCCTGTTGGTTCAACTCGCTCAGGGCTGCTCCCAGAGGTAAAAGAATCTGCTCCGAGCCAGGCTTGAGACCGGATGCAGTCCGCAGTTCATCTGCTGCGCGTTTAAAGTTGCCGCTGCTGAGCAGTGCGATTCCAAGATCGAAGTGGCTTTGCCACGAATTGGGATCGAGGCGAATTGCAGATTCGAAAGCAGACGCAGCGCAGGAGAACTGGCGCTGGGTGGCAAACCAGACGCCCAGCGCTTCGTAGGCGCCGGGAGAAGGTTGGGACGCAAGCGTTTGCTCAAGGCTGACTGGTCCTTTGCATGTGGACGCAACCTGTGCCGTAGCGGCGAGGGGGAAACCAAAAAGCACTGCGAACGAAAGCTGCCGAATGCACGAGGCGGCCCTGCGACGAATGGAATGCCCAAACATTCTCAACTCCTGAGCAGACTGTCCAAGCTCACTCGGCAACAGCTCGGCCAACGAATCTTCGTGCGGGGATGACAAGGGCTGACCGCAAATCGGGCCGGCTCCGCTACGCGGTCTTTCCATGCGATTCACAATGCCGCCTGAAATCGCTCCCAATGTTTGGGGCGGGGCGATCTCATGAACAGGATAGACCAGGCACCCCAGAGAAGCAGAGGCCCGATTTTCCCTGCGGATCGTTCCTTGCGATTTTTTGAATGGATGAAGAGCGCTCATAGGAATTCATTCCGAATGCTAGAATTGGCCAGAATATGGGGAAACAGCATCTCATCGCAGGACAAGGCTGCATCGCCTCTGTGTTGCTGTCCATTGTTTTTTTTTTGAACCTGGCCGCAGGCGGTTTCTGCTATGCGCAAAGTGGGGTGGCGACCGGCAACGGTGTGGCTACGCCTGCAAAGCCACTGCCTCCCGGCATCAAACCGCCGGTAGTACGCTTTGAAGACATTGCGGCCCAGGCCGGACTGTCCGCCGTGAACGTCTCCGGCGCTCCGACTAACAAGCAATACATTGTTGAGACCACCGGGACCGGAGTCGCGATCTTCGACTACGACAACGATGGGTTGCCCGATATTCTTTTTGTCAATGGCGGCCGCTTTCAAAATAACGGCGACCCACCTTCCCCAGTTCTTTACCACAACCTGGGGGGCCTGAAGTTTGAAGATGTCACCAAGAAGGCCGGATTGACGTACACCGGATGGGGGCAGGGTGTTTGCGCCGGGGATTTTGACAACGACGGGAATGTCGACCTCTTCATTACCGGATGGGGAAAGAACGCTCTTTACCATAACCGTGGAAACGGCACGTTTCAGGATGAGACCGAAGCCCGTGGACTGGGCTCGGCGCAGACCCGCTGGAGCACTGGATGCGCGTTTGTCGACTTCAATCGGGATGGTGCGCTCGACCTTGTGGTTGCCCACTACATCGAATTCGATCCGGCCAAGACTCCGCACCCGGGAGAGAAGTCGCAGTGCCAATGGAAAGGCTTGCCAGTGATCTGCGGGCCGCGCGGCTTGCCAGGAGAAACAATCTCTCTCTATCAGAACGACGGACACGGCCACTTTACCGATGTATCGGTCCCCATGCACATCACGACGCCGAAGGATTATTACTGTTTCACTCCGTTGGTCGCCGATTTCGACAACGATGGCTGGCCCGATATCTACATCGCGTGCGATTCCACGGCCAGCCTCTACTTCCATAATCTGAAGGGAGAACGCTTCGAGGAGATCGGCGTCTCGGCCGGAGTGGCCTATAACGAGGAGGGGCGCGAGCAGGCCGGGATGGGCGTGGCCGCAGCCGACTTCAGCCACGACGGGCGCTTCGATATTTTCAAGACAAACTTTACGGACGACACGCCGACTCTCTATCACAACCAGGGAGACAACAACTTTGGCGATGCCACCATCGAAAGCGGCCTGGCGGTGAATACCCGGTACCTGGGCTGGGGAACGGCCGCGGTGGATATCGATAACGATGGGTGGAAGGATCTGATCCTCGCCAACGGACATGTGTATCCCGAAGTGGACACGGGGCACAACGGGGAAAAGTTCAAGCAGAGCCGGCTGCTCTACTGGAACCGAGGAGACGGGCAGTTCTTCGATATGTCTGCGCAGGCCGGAAGCGGGATTACGGATGGGCACTCGTCGCGCGGGCTTGCCATTGGGGACCTGGACAATGACGGTGACGAGGAAATTGTGATCGTCAACATGGGGGAGCCTCCTTCTTTGCTTAAGAACTTTGCCCCATCTGCCGGACATTCCATCCTGATACGGCTCCTGACCGCAACTCACCGCGACGCGATCGGAGCACGGACCACCTTGACGGCAAATGGGCAAACGCAGATCGATGAGGTCAGGAGCGGTGGATCCTTCATTTCGCAAAACGACTTCCGCCTTCACTTTGGCCTGGGCAAGGAGAATTCGGCCAATCTGTCAATTCGATGGCTCGATGGCAAGACCGAAAGTTTCTCAAAAGTTGCCGCGGGTCAAATCGTAACCATTGAAGAGGGCAAAGGCATCGTCAGGAAACAGCCCTATACGAAGAAGCCTTAGGGCCTTTTCATGGAAGGCCCTGGATTAGCTTCAGGGCTGCGGGCTGTTCCCCTCAGCGCGGGAGAGCATCTGGCGCATGAAATCGTCCTGCGGGAAGATTTCAACGTAGTGTTCGAGCGCTTCGTGCGCCTTTGCGTATTGCTTTAGTTGGATCAGACCCACGATCTGCATCTTCCGCGTAGCGGGGCTGAAGGGGTCCAGATCGATTGCCTTCTCGAACAAGGGAAGAGCCTCTTCCGTTCGTCCAAGGTGTGCCAGGGCGTCGGCGAGATCCGCATACGTCGTCGCTACAGGGGCCCCGAGTTCGAGGGCGCGCCGCAGGTGACTCACCGCGGATGTGTAGTTCCCATCCTTGAGGTCTTTTCGTCCCAGCACAGACTGCACAAGGGGGTCGTCCGGCTGTGTCTTTTCCAACTGACCAAGAACTCTGAGATAGGGGGCAATGTATTCCGGCTTGCTCTCCGCCAGATCTCCGTAAGCTTCCAGGAGCGTCAGCAACGGAGGCGGATCAGCTTCCTTGCCAGGCGCGGGATTGAGATGGATCAGGTCAGGCAGCGACGCAGTTGTCTGCTGGAACGTGACATCTGGAAACGGCTCATCGGGACCTGCCACGATGCGGTGGTTCGTGGCGCTGGAGTGGGAGATAACCTGAATGTCGCGCTTGGGCATGTGGCAGCTTATGCAGTCGTTTGGCGGCGACTTCTGCATGCGCGCATCAAGCTGAAGCTTGCAGCTTTGATTGGTGTGGCAGGTCAGGCATTTGGCGGC